>Ga0209930_1001714_pt1 | contig 31505 bp, 34 predicted proteins | sample ThiBiot_500_biof_2_FD_183948 | JGI IMG/M metagenome (GOLD analysis project Ga0209930, IMG submission 183948) | Wastewater bioreactor microbial communities from Cape Town, South Africa - Thiocy_cont_500_biof (SPAdes) | ecosystem: Engineered > Bioreactor > Thiocyanate-remediating >... | reverse complement strand
AATCTAAATGTATATATGGCCTTCGGCTCTATTTGTTTCTTTGTTTTTGTTCATCAATAATTCATTTTATATAAAACAGTAATGTATCAGATATATTCTTGTTAATTGATGTTTCGATTGATGTTTCCGTATCTTCTTGATTGCGGATATTTTCTCTTAATTGGAGAAAAAAAGTGTCCGCAAAGCAGAATCGAGGGGTATGGAAAGAAAATGACCGCATGTTAAAAAATGTCCGCAAAATAGAATCGTGGAAAAATGTCCGCAGTAAGGAATGAAAGAAGAAATCGAAATACTGGAGTAATTAGTGGAGAGAGAGAGTGATTTAATAGACGATATCATCTCTTTCGAGGTGATGATACTGGATAGTTATTGTTCAGATACCTTGTTTTTTTCGCATTGCAAACGAAAGTATTTAAAGAAACTGAAATAGTAGAATTCAGTCATGATTCGTCTGGAACAAGAAAGGGTGCAACAACGAACAACTCGCCCAAAACGATTGAACTCAGTTAACACTGAAAACATTCTGATGCAGGCAAAACACGACTATGTAAATGATTTACTAGATTTAGAGGGTTATCAAAAGAGAGTACGTTCTCTTTGTTATCGATACATTCACGTATTGGATGCATCTGAGAAAGACGACGAAGATTACGAACCAGGTAATAGGTGAATGTTCAGTCTCTTGTGTTCTGTATATCGTCATTTCTCTTCCTTAATAAATTATTTTTTGATTCTCTAATGCGGACAGTTTATATCGATTCTATTCTGCGGACAGTTTCGAAAATTCATTAATTTTTTTTCTTACCCCTCGGTTCTCCTTTGCGGACATTTTCTCTTAATTGGTAACAAAAAGTGTCCGCATAGTAGGTGTAGCCGATGTTTCTTCTAGACACCCCGTCGGCCATGTCATACTAACAGTTTTAGTTTAAATAATTTATATTTACGTCAGCAAACTGAGTTTGAATTAACTTTTTTGATGAAAATTTGTTCAAGCAAATAAATAAAATGCATATCGTATAAATATTGAAGATTATTTGCAACGAGAGTAGTTTTGACGTTCTTTTATAATTAAAAAAAACTAAATGACAAGTCTGTGTTTGACATGATCATGATGCACCTGTTTACACTAGAAATTTCTGTTTCAAAAAGATTTTCTACTCCTAGATGTGTTGTTTATTAATCATTTAAATAGCTCGATTGTTAGATAATCTGAAATGAGAATAGAATAACTTACGGCGTCTGAGTCTCAATCGTAAATTAATTAGTATTCTGTTTTTTTTTAGTCCATTCATTCATGTTCTTCCATGCAAATGTAAGAAATTACTTTTAACGAAGAGGAAAAATTTAAGTATATTCTTCTTCCGACGAAAATATAACAGTCCTCACGTGTGTTCATATTATTTTTCCTCTTCCCATAGAAAATCAAAAATATAATGCTAATATATCCGGTAGAATGCTTTTTCAAGATGGATTATCACGACTTTTCATGCCAGACAAAACGTTGATATAAGTTTTCTTTTTTGCTCGCTTTAACCTATTCTTCCTCAAGGATGCAAATCTACTAATCAATCTGAGTTTTTTTTTGTTATGTCGAAATATGTAAATAGTCAAAAGAATTAAAATTCAATCAAGGTTTCATTTGTGAATCACAAATGATTTTTGCTGTTCGTATTTGTATTCTAATTTTATTTTGTTGTTCATTTATTGATTTAAATTCAACAGTTTGTCAACTAAATGCATTCAATATGTGCTATTCGAATAATATTGAAAATCGTTCGATATTCGTTTGGTTTACAATTGAAAAATCTTTAAATCAAACATTTGATTTCTATCGATTTGTTCAACGAGAAGACAATTCTATTCAACATCTAACTAATTTTACATCACTCATCGATAGAAATAATAGTTTACGTATGTTAAATATCGATACTGGCGAATATGAGATTTGCATTGAATTTCAATCGATATCTCTGATGTTCATCTATCAACCGCGTGATGGTTGTCTAAGAATATCAATTGGTAAATCAACATTCGAATCATTTCATCAAAATTCCATATCATTATTAGTAACATTAGCAAGTGTTATAGTTTTATTTTTTCTTCTTGGTTTGATTGTTCAGTGGGTGAAAGGCAAACGTCAAAGACAAGATCAATATTCACTCGATCGAAAACACGAACGTTCATCAAGTTTCATGTCAAATTTATCTCTAAGACAACAACGTGAACGAGTACTTGGCCATTTTTTTCATCGATGTTTCGATCAGTCAAAGACGACACATTTGCATCAATGGGCACGTCATCGACCATCAATCGATCTCGTCTCATCTCGAAAAGTTTCATTTGATTTAGCATAATTTCTCACAAAATGTATTTGTTTAAATAATTTTTCGTTCGAATACAAGAAAAACAAAACGAGAACTCGCTGTTCAATAAATATTTCGATATTCTTTTATCAAATCACGATTTATATTCGTTTGTACATAGCGAAATGCAGATGGATTTTGTTTCGATGATTTCGACGAATTCGATCGACTCGATCGAGCTGTTCCATAGATATTCGAAATGTTTTCTTGTAATTTCGCATTTGTTAAAATAGGTGTTTGCTGTCGACTATGTGTTGCCGATAGAATCGTTGGCCGTTCAACATAATGTATCGGTGTTCCTTTGGTTAATGTTGATTGACTACGATGATGATGTTGACTTTTCGAATTAGCTGATGATTGTAAACTAGTTCGACGTTGTTTATCATCGAGATGAATGGATTCAGTTTGATTTACTAATGATTGAAGAGAGACATTATTCGATGGATATTTTCGTCCTTGTTTATCTTCGAAATATTGTTCGATAATATCGAATTGATTTGGTGTTGAAATTCGATGTGATTTATCATCGTATAATCTTTCGAGACTTTCGAGATCAATAACAGGTATAGATCGACGTGAACGAACTCGACGTTCGTGAGGAATCGAAGGTTTCGATGATGGTTCTGTTTGTTCAGTTGAATTCATTTGAACAACATCCATGAAAACAATTCGATTGCCTTCATCAGTTATTTTCTCTCCATGTTCATTGATCCGATAGGGTATTGGCTTTGATTTGATTGATGTTTGTCGGTCTAATCGAGACTTCGGTTTTGATGTCGGAAGAATTTTTTCGATGATTATCGGTGGTTTAGTATGTTTACAATGTCTATGTCGTGAAACTACAGGTTCAAATGAACTTGTCTGTTGATTGAGTAATGAACTATGAAATTGATCGATATTATTGAAATGACTATGCCGTTTTTGAGAAGATTCTATTGAACTCGAACTTGTCGACTTCTGACTAGATGATGAATGACATGAACATGATTGTTTTTCATCTTCATCCATTCGACGTAGATATCGATGAATTTCATGTGCTGTATCGTCGTGATAAAGACCTTCATGTAAACCGAATGGTGATGGTGGCGGACGTGGACGTGTATTATGATGATTTTCATCATCGTCCCATAATTGCCATTGTTCGATGAGACTTGCATCTGTTCGATAGAAATATCCGTTCGATGATGAATCGAGTAAAGATGTTCGTAACATTTCTTCATCGATCGAACGTTTCGATTTTCTACGATGTTGTTGAACATCAACTTCATTATCTGGTGACAAATAGATAATACCTGTTATTTCACTTAATTTTCGTCCATAACGATCTAACTAAAAGAAAAACAAAGAATTCTTTTCGAACAAAAACGAATCGATTTAATACTTGATAGAAAATCGGCGATTTAAAATTGACAATCTGCTGTGGAAGTGTCGAATAGATTTCTGATATTGCTTGAATCAGTGTAATAGCAGCGTCTGCACTTTTCGTTATGAAACAATGGCATTCATCACCCTCGAGAATTTGTGTTCGTCGAATGACAGCACAAAATAATGGCGGATGTTTGCTATCGGAATTCGGCAGAGAATCTAACGGCATAAAACGCCAATCAACATGTGATGTGACATTCGATCGATCGGATTCGACGATTGTAAAACGAAGACTTGCGCAATAGACAAGTGAACTTATTGGAAAGAAAATCACGGCATAGGGTTGACGAGTAAATGCTAATTGAATACCATTATGATAAACGGATAGGATAGCATCGATACCTCGAACTGTATTCGTTCCATCGACTGGATATCGATGTGAAAATGGTTCTTGAATCGATTCAATACTACGAAGACCAACACTCGCCGGTGCTGTGCCTAAATATAAAACACCACATTGAACAAGCGGATCGATAGGTTGTATTTCAGGTAGAATAGGCAATTGATCAGCTGAGAGATTTTGTTCGGTCGTCATATGCACGTCGTCTATCGACCTATATTTCGAATAAGTCAAGTGATTAAAACGTTTTTGTTTTTGTTTTAGTCTATGTCGATAAAAAAAAGCGAGACAAACGACGGCAATATACAAAACTCGATGATCGGCAATTGTTCGCATGGACATGTTCAATCAATGTACGTGTATATAGGTCACTAAACCCATTCAACTGTGACAGAGAATAAGTACACATTTTCTTTTTCTACTCAATCATGAATCGAAAACATATCGTTCTATTTGTTCAGAATGATTTTGACAGTTGAATCAGTAATTAACACAGGAAATCCGATATCGTGTATTTTATTTTGTTGATTAAAAAAGAATAGAAAAAAAATACGAATTATTCATTTTCTTATGGAAATTTCTACGCCATCACGAATATCATTTCGATATTCTAATGTCGTTTCATGTAATTGACTATCATAATTCGGATTATTTTGAATATATTCAAGATAATCCGGTGCACCTGGGTCAATCACATTATCTGCAACAATCATTGTGCCTGATTGAATTAAATTATTCTCTTCAAGTAATTTCAAATCACGTAAATAAACAAATTTCGAATGATCAATAAATATAAAATCAAACGAATCGACATGAAAATCTTCACGTAAACGTGGTATCACATTTTCTGTGAAATCATTGATAATCTGTATGCGTTTGTCAACGCCAGCGTATTCATGAATCGAACGAGCTATATCAGCTGATTCCTGATCGGCTTCAATCGTAATAAATAAAGTGTCGTCTGGCAATTGTAAAATGAATCTCAATGAACTATATCCAAGAAAAGTACCTTGACAAATAAAAAGAGAGGAGATTTATCGTTTGTAAGAAAATAAAAACTAACCTAATTCGAGGACAGTTTTCGGTTTTCTTGTTTGCAAAGCTTGATCAACAATTTTGCCCTTAATATCGCCTAAATTCATTAGCCAATGTTCATTCCATCCGAATCGATCGATTGTTTCGATTATATTTTGAATGTCACCCTTTCGAGCATTTTTCACAACATATTCTTTCAATAGAACACGTGCTGCCAGCATTCCTGCAACTTTATCGCCTCCATAAGGTTTTTCAACTTTATTCTCGCCCGTCATTCTTTTCTATTTCAGTCGAAATTATTATCTAAAACAATACATATTTTCTTTCACTGATATTTAACCTACTTATCTCTCAACGACTCTTGTTTAGTAAATAGAAATTTTCTTTGAAAGCTAATGTACCGAGCAGATTTATTATCGAAAAGAGAAAGAAAAAAGAACACAAAGTACATTTTTATTTGAAGATATTGGCAAACAATGGCAATCGACATGTAATCGACCAACGCCAAAATGAACCAATAATCCAGCGGTCGTCTGAATGCACCAGATTTCGAGCACATATTATACCAATCTAGTACCATGATTAATGGAGCAACCATAAATCTTTGAATGTCAAGCACATTTTCACAAACAGGAACTGAAACAAAACATAGACAAATAAATCAAATAAAATATTCAAATTAAACTAACTCGAAAAGAAAAAATATCGCTATCAAAATGCGAGCGACATCTCCTTGAATAGTTCAACGATTAGCTGTTCGATGTAAACCATTCAAAATTGATTAACCTTTTGTCTTTTTTTTTTGGCTCGTTCGTTCGTTCAATGACAAGACAAACAAATTCACCTTGACATAAATAGCACTTGTAAGTAAATTATTTTCTGTATTTGTGCGTGTGCGAGTTTCTAGTCATTGAATTGTATGGTTGATTCATTATTATTGATTGTCGAATGCAAACGATAACCTAGAACAATAGCTTGTTCTCGATGTTCAACATAGGTTATTTGAATAAGATCGAGTATAGTTTGATTTCCGATAAGAAAATATTTTTCACGTAAAACATGAAATTCTTTGATATTCGAAAGATTGATTTCGTATGTTAACGAACGTTTAATATGCGTAAATAAACGTTCGAATGGAACATTTAGTTCTTTACAAATTCGTTCGAGTTCATCGATAACTAAACTTCGAATTTTTGATTTTAAACAGAATCGAAACGGTTTCGATAAACGATTTAATGATTTCATTTGAATATTATTGATCATTAATTGTATTGTTTGCTGTTGATTTGTTAGTATACAATCGATGATTTTAATATCGAAACTAATACGAAATCGGATGAAATGTGAATCATGAAAATTAATATGAAAAACGAATTGTATGCCATCTTCGTGACAGAAAAGATCTTGAAATGTTTGGTCTTGATTGGCTTGACAAATGAAACGAATCTTTCGTCGAATGAAATCTTCGTCGATCGATATACGATCTTGACGGAATTCATCGAGAAATTCTGCAGGAACATCGAACGTTTTCAATAATTGTATTAATGTTGTTTTGGTAATAAGAAATTGTGTTGCGATCTGTGTGACAAGATTCATTAAAAAGAAAAAAAACAAACGAGAAAATGATCGGCAAAGAGCAACAATTCTTTCCCATTTATTCTTAGCGGTTCGATGGATAGGAAAAAAGAGAAGAAGAACAAGAACAAGAACGGGGCGGAAATAGAAGAAGGCGGAGAGAAAGAGAAAGGAAAAAATTATTATGAGTTTAACAGTCGTTTTTCTTCTGTTTTCTTAGATAAAAGATCGTGCATAAATGCATAATAAAACAACTGAACAAATCGAAATAAATGATGAACATCGAGGAATGAGAAAAACAAAATCAACATCGAGTCTATCGGTAAATATATTTGTATGTTCATTTTAAAAACTAGAAATCGACGTTTTTTTTTCTTCTTACAGAGTCCCTCGAAGAAAAAATTCAATCATATCGAACCTGATGAAGTAGAAAACGAAATTTTCTTTTCAATTAAAATTCGATTTCCTTTTTTTCTTTCTTGTTTTCAGACTAATAAACCTTCGTCAAACGGAAACAGGTATAATAAACAAACTAAATCATGATTTTATCGAATGTTCTCTACTAGTTCTCCAAATCAACGTCGTCGAGCTAAACGTTCATCAATAAATAACAATTCTCTTCTCTCAACGATTTCAACTGTTCATGAATTAATGTCATTTATTATTCATAAAGGTATAAATCGATCGGACATATTATCAAATTACATGAGTATGATTTAGATGATCCACCTGTATGGTTAAAACAAACGGATATCTATCGAGAATTTCAAACGAAATCCGATGAAATCCATCGTGAGAATCCGTCCGATGAATCTCATCGACAATATTATCAACAACAACATCGAAAACAATCGTCTAATCTTCATCTATATGCACGATCAAGTCAATCATGGCAAACGACAATAGAAAATCATTCGAATGAAACAGAAACCAATGTTAATCAATCACCTAAATTAAAATCACCATCGAAAACTTTACTAACAAGACGACAACACATGTTATGCCGAAAGAAACAACCAGAGAATAGTCCTAGACGTCGACCGCGACTGAACAGTGTAGAAAATCGAGGTTTGCAAATACACAAGAGAAATATTTTAATTAATCTATTTCTTTTTTTTGTTTTCTTCTATTATTTTCTCAAAGAACCATCAGAAAAAAAGGACTCATCGTCAACAAATGATAGTAATACATCATCATCATCGATTGAACATGCATCGCCATCGCCGACGACAACAGTTTCCGCTTCGTCGTCACATCAATCAAGTCCACGAGATTGTATGCGTGCTAATACATCAGTCAATACACCATTGCGTATTCAAACAAGTATTTCACCAACTAATCAAACATCAACGCCACAACGTCGTTCAACACGTACATGGGCGCCATCGAACTTTTTCGTTGATCCTGTTTGGATCATTCCGAATTCGACATCACCATCGTCGCCGTCGTCATCATCGAAACGATTACTTGTACAAAATTCCGATGAATCAAACAAACGTCCACGACGACGATGTCGTTCCTAAGAACAAAAGTCGAACTCAATCCATTTCCGTCTGTGCTTGCGTTTTTGTTTTGCTGTCTATTTGTTTCTGTGTATGAATTCTACAAGAGACGCTAGTTAATCTCTCTTATCATTCAATGAAAATAAATGATTACATGTCAAAAGAAATTCTTTCGATTGGTAATTGTGTTGAAAATCGTTTTGTCCAACAAATGGTAACGGACGTGTTTCGTAATTAGGTACTTAAACTTTCGAACAAACACGCCGGTTTCGCATCAGCAATTTGACTCCAAGGAGAAAAAAATACGTAGCATTTGAAAATAGCGTCATTTGTTTAGAGAGAGAGAATGAGTAATCGAGAATGTTAAATATAAACGATGAAAAGGAAGAGAAAGACTTGAATAATCGTTGTCCTTCCTGACCTTCGACGTAATTTGAATATCATTTTTGGATAAACGCAAAAAAAAACCTTGATATTCGAATGCAAGGCAAAGAACGAAAGAGAAAGAGAATCGATAGATCTGTTTTGTTTCATATGGTTACTCAGTATTTATTAACTCCTTTTCATTTGGTAGGTTTATTGCGTTTAGATATGCTCGTTTTATTACTCACGATTTTATCCGTCTCAATTCACTACGGACAATCGGCTATCGAAGCTACAGCTGATGTTCGTTTAGATAATACAAATGCATCGATTGGTATTTTGACATTTTATCAAGAAGATGCAAATTCAGATGTCAAAATAACTGGTACACTCAATTCATTAGCAGCTGATAGTAATTTAGTATGCAATTTTTTTTTCTAAAATAGAAGATGAATGTATCTTTGTTTTGTTTTCTTTCTTAAATTAAAGGGTTTTCATGTTCATGTCTATGGTGTTAATGAAGATTGGCCAAATTGTACAGCTGCTGGTGCTCATTTCAATCCTTACAGTATACAACATATTCATCTATTTAATTGAGTTATTTCAATCGATTTCATATTTAGATACGGCTCATGGTCCAAAGGACGCTAACATAACCAGTCGACACGTTGGCGATCTCGGTAATATCACAACCGATGCTACTGGCCAAGCAACTCTATCAATATCTGATAAAATCATTCAATTCTACAACAGTACACAGGATATTGCCAATCGAACGATTGTTGTTCATATTTCATCTGATGACGGTGGTTTTGGTACTGGTGATAGTAACACAACTGGGTAAGAATTCGGATATTTTCGATCGAAGACTTTCATTTTTTTTGTTTGTTGCTTTTAGAAATGCTGGTGCTCGATTTGCATGTGGTTTAATTAAACTTACATCTCATGGATATGTTCATGAGCCAACATTTATCCTGTTAGCTTTAGCAGTGATCTACGTTTTTCTTCTTGATCTTTTCGATTGACAATAAATTATCTCAGCTTTCTATGTAGTACTTAATCTTGCATATTTTCTTTTAGTCATGTATACATATAAAATTACGTACTTTATAATCACGTTTGTGTATAAGAAACGAAAAGAAATAAAAAAAAAACATATAGTCAGTTGTTTTTTTCTTCAGTCAGAGATGAATACGTACGACGATAATCTCGATGATATCGATTTAAATGAAGTTTTTAATGATTTTTATGAAAAACCTGAATTATTAGTGATTGAAAATGATTTCAAGTAGAATTTTTGTATAATCGAATATTTCGATTGACAGTTTTTTTTTTATCTAGACAAGAGAAAAACGATGATTTAATCGAATTTACTGAAACCGATTGTACATCACCACAACAAGATCTCGTTCGTAAACGAGCAAAACCTCGATCAAAACAAATGACAATGTATGATTACGCATCAAGCGTATCATTTCGATATAAACAGTTCTATTCATCATTGACTAATACGACTTCAACGGCAACTGTAGTTAAAGGACAAAAACGTTCGGCTATTGTATTTATTCAGTGATTTGTTATTGTAGAAATATTTTGTTTGTTTTGTTTTTGAAGTCGGATCAAAGCTCGATGTCAACGAAAAAAACGAAACATATCGATAATTTGTCATCGTCAAAAACATCATCTGTAGATTTTATCGATAATCTTTTACGATATCTCGATGAACGAAGTCGTCATCGATCGAAAACGAATTTTTAAACTTTTGATTTTTATGTTTATTTTTTGTTTTCAAAGTTGTTTCTGTGTGTGTTATTTATTAATCCAATGATGAAATACTTTTTTGTTTTCTGTTGAGTCAAACACATAGACAAATCGTCTAGAACGACGTAGAAAAATAAAGTGTGAACATTTAAGACATTCAGCTTGTATTCCAATCAAAGCTGAATAGAAGACAAAAGGAAACAGAATGTCAAGAACAACAAAAGAAAGAGAAATCTTAGCTTTTTTTCTCAAGTTAAAGATCGAGTTTGACTTTAGATTTACATGGAATTAAAGAATATGTATATATATATAGACAAACGAGATGTTGATGACGAGAAGAAGAAGAAATATGTTATTAATTTGTGTATGTACAGTTTTTTCGAGGATATAATATATCACTGAGAGACAGAAAAAGAGAAAGAGAGAAAGAGAAAAAAAAACATTTTTTGTAGAAAATATTTTCTACGACAAACGTTTGACTATTATTGTAAGGACGGTTCATCGGCATTGCCATTCTCTTCCTGTTCTTCATCAACATCATCTTGTTCGATATCACTTTCATTGTCACCGACAACATCGTCATCATCATCGTCATCATCGTGAATATCAGCAAGAATTTCTTCTTCATCAGATATTTCCGATGATTGAGAAGATGATGAAGACGACTTAGCTATTTGTACACGTCGACGTGTTGGTCGTCGATGATAAACTTCTTCGTCCGATTGCTCATCATCGATCGATTGTGGACTTTTTCGACGTACACGTTTCGAACGTCGTTGATTTAACATTTCACGTTCGTAATCACTTTCATTATCATCATCTTCGTCAACTTCTCGATAATTTTTTCTCACTGTTCGTCTCGTTCCATTGTGTCGTTGTGCTTGTTGATTGTACGACGATCGTTTCGTTCGTTTCGTCGATATTTGTATGCCATTTCGACAATTATTACAAACCCATGTTGTCGATCTCGGTGGACAACGTAATGGCGGTTCATGACATTGGCAATGATAGTTTTGTCGACATTGTGTACATTGAATTAATTCATTGTCTTCATTACTTTCACCTGAACATATCGAACAAATGAGATCTTGTTCGTTTTCATTGCCATGACTTTGTTCACTGATCATGTCCGATAGATGACTGCTCATGTTCGAGCGAACGTCAACATCCATGTCGTAGATATCTTCATCGTAGTTTTCGATTTTGGTTTGTCGTTCACTACGACGTCGTGATTTCGATTGGGGTCGACAGGCCGGACAATACCAAAGATCGTTGAGAGAATTCTTATTATTATTTGTTGCCGAACTGAAATCATCTCGTAAACAATCGAGATGATAACCTTGACAACATTGATCACAGACAACAATGAATTCTTCTTTATTTTTCTTTCGACAGATTTTACATTTCAAACCCGTGGTTGATTTACTCCATGCAATCGAATTTTCGAATAACATCATAAGAACGTAGAGACGTGAAAATGTTTGACATGTTCGACAGTCATTCATCCAAATCGGTAGATTTTGTGGATTGGCCGATGAAATTTTCTTTTTCTTTGATGCATTCTTTTGTGTTTTAACCGATGTACCAAATATTCCCGATGCAAATTTCTCGGCAACTGTTTGCTGTAATTGAATGAGTAATTCAGCAAGATCAGTTCGTTGTTGAGTTTGTTTTAATTTCGTTTGCCAATCGACCAGATTTTCTGGTACAATAAAACCACCTAATGAACCTGAACGTAACCGATTTTCTATATCTTCGAGATCGGTTTTAAATGCGACAATAATATCATTTGTTTGTTGATCATCGATATCATTTCCATCGACAATTGATTTGTCGTTGTTGAATTCAACTTTTAATTTCTCTTGAATTTTTTTCATATTTTCTAAGAGATTACCTTCACGAATACCTCGTTGATTCAGTGATTGAATAAATTGTTCAATTAAATGTTCATCATCATAAATCCACCATTGATTATCTTCGTCTTTCGGTATGAGTTTTTCTCCTTGAAGATTTTTAGTTGGCGATGAATTCGTTTGTACCGAATAGAAAATATCCGAGCCAATCCAACCTTTTTCAACTAATAGACCAGCATAACCCTTGAAAAACCAATACCGATTGTAATATCGATCGAAACCTAATGGTTTCATTCGAAAACCATTTTGAAAATGATCAAGTGCATCACGATAGTTTTGTTCGATTTTTTCCAAAGCTAATTCAAGTTTTTGTTCGTAGTGAAGTTTTTGTAATTCAATATCTTTCTTTTCCTTTAATTCTTTGGAAACAACGAGCATTTGTCGTCGTCGTTGAATGACACTCTTTAAATCATCGTCATTGTTATGACTACTATTATCGAGTTGTTCAATCGATTGATCATTTTCATCGTTGGTTTGATTCGATGATTTTTTCGATTGAAAAAAATTCTTTTTCTTCGACGATAATTTTTCTTTGTCACCATTTTGTAATTGAAGTTTCTTTTGTTTAATATCTTCGTCATGTAATTGACGTTTTTCAGTCATTAGTTGTTGACGTTCACGTGAATATTGATTTAAATTTCGTGTTAAATATTCGAAATATTCGGACATAATTTCATTATTTGTCGTAATAAAATTAATTAAACAAACTAAAAGATCAATTTGATTGGGAACAAGAAAATCTTGTCGTTCGCATGTCGATAATTTATCGATAAGTTCGTTATTAATTGGCAATTTTTCTTTCGACAAATACAAACGTGTCAATTCTTGACAAGTAAATGATGTCAATGGAATTTCTGAAAGTTTAACATCATAGATTTGTTCGAAATCTTCATTGATTACTGTTTGTTCATCGATATTTTCTTGTACTTGTTCATCATCATTAGCAGTTGTTGTTGTTGCTGTTGTTGTATTATCTTCACGTTGATCTTGTTCTTTGAATAATAATTTCAAAAGTATTTGCAAAAGATCATCGAAATAAATGGAAAAATGTTCAAGAAAGTTTTTCAATTTCAATGTTCGAAGAAAATCTTGTGTTGTTTTCGATAGATCGTTGTTTAGTGAAAAGAAGAAGAGATTTTGACATGATGTTAGAAATGTATAGATCATCAGGAGATTGCCAAGTGATTGTTCGAGCTGATTATTTGCAAGCGAAAATTGTTTGGGTATTGGCAACGATTTCGATGACGGAAGATCGAGATCATCGAGTGATTTGACTTGATTTTTATTTTGAAGAAAGATTTTCTTTTCCGATTCGGTCATATCGGCAAGACGACGTTTCAATTCAAGATCATCGAATTTCTTCTGTATCAATTGTCGATATTCATCGGGCAAACGTGAACGTTGTTTGTCGTTTAATGTTCGTGCACAATGAAGAATTAAACGTTGAAAAACACGCGAATCCATGCCACGATCACGACGAGTCTTATCGAGTTTCTGCAAGAGAGAATAGGGCACAGCAGCATTATATGTTGTTGTGTTTTTGGTTGGTGTCGACGATTTTTTGAGTAATTGTTCATGAGAATTCGAATTCTTAGTAAATTTCATATCGTGAAGTGTCAATTGTTTTTTCGATGGTTTCGTTGGTGAACGAGTTGGTTTCGATTTTTTCTTTGGACTTTCGTTTTTTTTCTCTTTGATTTCATCATCAGAAACTGTGATTTGATCCGTATCGACATGTCCATTGGAAAGATTCTTCTTTGGACTACTCTCGTCGTTGTTTTCATCAGTTAATTTCCGTTGAAGTTTGTCTTGTTCACGAATGATTTCATCGAGAGTGATTGTTATTGTTTGACGAGCATTTTCGATCGTTGACTGATCAAAACGATCGACTAGTTGATATTTATCTTTGAGAGTTTCATCATAGAATGCCCATGGACTATCTGAACGATTGCCAAGACGAATAGCATACGAACGAATAAACGTTTTCAATTTTTCACGATTTGGTATTAATTGACTTCGTTGTAATTCATTCGGTAGAACATTATTTATCACTCGATCTTCATCTGCTAATCGAATTGCGTATTTGACATTTTTCATTTGTTTATCTGATAATGGTCTTGTTTGAACCGATGTTCGTTCGGAGATACGTTTGCGTGGTTCATCATTTTCTTCGATACGTTCAATCGTACCTTTCACAACTGTTGTTGAATCACGACGTTTTTTAAAATGAACTGGTTCATTCAGCACAAAACTTTGTCCGAGAACAATCGAAATTTCTTCGGCAACTTTTTCTAATGGTTTGGCATTGTGATGAATAATTTCGAATACGGTCTTATTGAAATATTCGGGCACAAGTGTTGTTAATGTTTGACGTATTTCTTGTTCCGATTGACATGCATCTTTATGTGTTAGACCCGATTTCCACGAACATTCGCATGTCCACCGTTCTAATTCGTAGATTTTCTGTAGTTTTTCTTGTGAATCTTTGTTCGTATGTTCATTTTCATTGATTTGAAATAATCTTCGACCAAATAAAGGCATTATTTATTGTCAACAAACATTCAATTTGATTACAACACACCGTTTTTCTCTTTCTGCTATCTAAAACATAAAATAAACTTATTCATTGTGTGTGTGTGTTTTTTTGGGTATTTATTTTTGTTTTTTTTTCAATGTATATCAATAAATTTATTTGTTTTCCATAAAAACAAAAAAGAAAAAGAAGAGTTTCTAGAGCTAAAATAAACCGGATGACGTATACGCACTCACACAAATATGAAGAATAATTATACCGGATTTGGAATAAACACAAACAAAGCACAAAAAAAAGAAGAAGAATACTAGGTTTGTTTTTCTTTCTTTCTCACCCCGAAACGACCAGATACTAATCTACATACATAAGCAGAAAAGATTAAATTCGTCAAATAAATAAAGATAATTGTATGTATGTGTGTGTATTTTTTTTGGGTTATTTTAGTTTGGTTTTTTTGTTTGTTTGTAGAGAGAAAAAATATTAAAATAGAGAATTGGGTTACTGTTATTGAACGAAAGACTATTTGTTGTATGTGTTTAAAATAAATCTTTCGAAAAGAGAAACAAAAAATGATTGATTATTGTTCTATTCGCCCCCCTCGTTCCAAAAGCCAACTTTCGACATTTGTAATGCGAACATGATTCTTTACAATGCACACCGGGCTCTTTAGAAGAGTCAAAAGAAAAAGAATTCGAAAGGATTAATTTGTCTATAAAAAAGAAGAAGAAGAAACGGAGACTGAAATCGAGACTAAAACTACCAAAAATTAGTATTGTTTGTTTGTTTGTTGGTTTGTGTGTGTGTCAATTAATTTTTTTCATTGGTACCGCTTGGCGGTATCGATGTTTTGGTATTATTACCAGAATTTTCTTGTTGATTACGTTCACGGTCCATTGCAAGGATGAATTCATTGATGTTATCACGAACACGCGGCCAAGCTTTCTCGGGAATTGTTATAGCTGTTCGAAGATTTGCACGAACCTTGAATAATGAAACAAAAAACAAACACATGAATCTTTCATTTCGTTTTGTGTTTTAGTTTTATCGTACTTCGGATATACGTAAAAAGACTCCACGATTGTTCGAACCGATATCGAAATAGAAGTTCTTATTTCCGACATGAATATATTTGCTTTCAGGTAATTCAGCTGGTTCTATTGCTGGTAATGATTCAATGCTATCTGAAACACGAAGAAGAAAAACAACAACGAATTTGATTTGATCATTCACAGTTTTTATTCTTTTATAGATGTCAGACCTTTATCTTCTTCGTTGCCGAATTCATCGAGTAAACTATTTAATGTATCCCGTAATTCTTGGATACCTTGTGCTGGTAAGGCGATTTGTGTACGTTGAGTATTGAGACCAACCATTGAAATCTAATTTTACAAAAATTCTTTATTAAAATAAATCAATTTCATTGATTTTCATACACGTAGAAATCGGCCACGTTCGTTTTCTTTTAAATCTAAATAATATTTTCGATCGTCTCGTGTGATCGATGCCGAATGAAGACGACCATCTTCATTTGTTTGTTGAGTATTTGGATTATGCTCACCTAGAAAACAAACAAAAAATAAATAAAGAAATTGACTGGTGATTTTTGTTTCTCTTCATCATACCCAATGTTTGAACATGTTCATTGAATGCACTCAAATGATCACGTAATTCATTAGCAACATTCATGGACATTAATATACGACTTTTACGTCCACCGGCACTAACCTAAGCGAAAGGAAATCTTCAATAGATTTTTTGTTGTTGTTGTTTATTCGTTCTACTTCAGCAATTTTTATGAATCGACCACGTCGATTTTGTTTAACATCCAAATAGAATCGTTTCGATTGAACATGAAGTGTTTTCGTTGCTAATTCTTCTTCATTGCCCGATGTACCTTCAAAATCAAATCGATTTCGAATTAATAAAAAAACGAAAAACTTTATTTTTCAAATGAATCAACCTTGTTGCATTCGATCAGTATCAAAACCTCCTTCAGCCATTGAGAGTGTTTCGTATTTTTTGTCTGTATTTTCAAATTTATTGTGAAATAACACGTGCCCGTTTTAACCACTGTTTATTTTAAATAAATAAACAAACCAAAGATAATTTATTTTCTAACCACTCCAACCAACAACACTCTCGATTCAATTGGCGTTGTCCTACCGCCGATTGTTGATATGGAATTCCCGGCGATCTGAAATAATAATAAGAATAATAATAATAATAATCTTGTAATAAAGCAAAAACAAAACCAATAAGATAAATATTTCTTATTTCGAACAATTGCAAACACCTATTAACTAACACAAGTAACTAGCGTTTTTCATCACTGAAATAATACTCATTTTCTCGTTCTTTCTCTGGTTTGTTTTGTTCGTTCTCTTCCAGCTGAAAAAAAAAAGAATAATCAGATTTTTTTTCTCTTCTTTTCACTTATGATTGGCTCATAGAGGTTAATTTGATTGAAATCATGGCGGAAAATGTTTTCGAAAAAAAAATTTTTTTCAATTTTCAAATCAATCAGTTTTATTCAAACGACAAGCTCGTCATCGAATTTACTCGCAAGAAAAATTTCATATTGCGACATCTTTAAATTCCTAGATATACTTATTTCTTATTGTTTTGTTTCAGTTAATGTTGTCAAGTGAATGTTGTTTGTTGTTGTTGTTATTGTCTTTTTTTTCTCTTTCCCTCGACTATCATTTAGGTTTTTTTTATTTTGCTTTTCGTTTCAAGATTTTCAACGTTTCTTGTCTTTGTTTGTCTCTTTAATTTGCAAACTCATTCGAAATGGCCGATCAATTAACCGAAGAGCAAATCGCCGAATTCAAAGAAGCCTTCTCACTTTTCGATAAAGATGGAGATGGAACAATTACAACGAAAGAATTAGGCACAGTTATGCGTAGTTTAGGACAGAATCCAACCGAAGCTGAACTACAAGACATGATCAATGAAGTCGATGCCGATGGTAAATCGAAATTGACGGCTGTTGTTGTTTTTTTGTTTGTCTACGTGTTCTCTTGCTGATAGGCAATGGTACAATTGACTTTCCGGAATTTTTGACAATGATGGCTCGAAAAATGAAAGATACTGATAGTGAAGAAGAAATTCGTGAAGCATTCCGTGTATTTGACAAAGATGGAAATGGATTTATATCTGCTGCTGAACTTCGGTTTGATTTTGTTTTTTTTTTTCGAATCGAATTTGAGTTTATCTGTGTTTTGTAAAGACATGTGATGACAAATTTGGGTGAAAAATTGACGGACGAAGAGGTCGATGAAATGATCCGAGAAGCAGATATCGACGGAGGTACAGCAAAATCGAATTCTTTGTTTCGTTTTCATAATAAAAATATTTTTCGTCTCTAGATGGTCAAGTCAATTACGAAGAATTCGTTACCATGATGACTTCGAAATAAATCTCAAATTCATATCATTGAATTCAACAACACATACACACATACAAGAAAAAAACACTTTTTTTTGTCTCTTTCGTTTTGTTTTCTTTTTTTTGTCATCGTTGTTCTGTGAGTGTATGCTATTTTACTCTGCTCTCGTTTTCTTTTTCTTCTTTACTATTTAACACAGACATTAGCATGTCTTTTTCTTCTTCTTTGTTTGTATCTTTGCCACACAAAAAAACATACATACAACAATATACTCCTTTCTTTTTATTTGTTTGTTTTCATTTCTCTGTCTCGGTTTTTTGCATTGTTCAGGTTCTCAATAGAAAGATCTATTTATCAACAATAAAACATCAAGTATTTTTTTTCTTTCCGTTTTCTATTGCTATATATATATACGTACATACAGATTGGGATATTGTCAAATGTATTTCACGAGCAAATTCTTTTTTTCTTTTTTCTCGCTCTCTCTTGTTCTTGTTTGTATGTGTGTGTGTGCTTTTACTTGACTAATTCGCACATTTTCTCAAAATTTCCCATTATGATTATTGATATCCGTCAAATTCTTGTCTTTATTCGCGTATCCACAACAAAGAGCAAAATAAAAACTGAATTTTCTTGACAATGTTCACTATCGTCGATTCCTATATGCAGAACGCGAGAGAATATAAGACGAAGTATTCCCTCAAGTGTGAAGAGAAATCGATGGAGAGAAGAAAAAAAAGAAGAAGAAAATTTTCTTGTTTGCAATTGATGAAGACAAAGTCGATTGCTAGAACATCGTCTACTTGTCGGAGAAAGAAGAAAAACAGAAAGAACGAGAGATAAAAAAAAACAGCCTACGAACACATTCCGAACTTGAATCGATTCGATACATTCTATTTTCCAATGGCAAATAATCAAACAGTAAATCGCATGAAAACATTTCCTTTTATTGTTTTCATTTCGTTTGTTCTTGGACACAGATTGATGATGTCGAAACGCCATTGAAAACAGTAATCGATACTCAATTGACTGAGGCGTTGGTTAATGAACTTTTTCAACAACAGAATCAGGTAGAAGATTGATGAATAGAATGCTTTTTTTTTTAGTTTTGAAATTTAGGATGGATCATTTCCGGCAAATACACAAATGGGCAATTTATTTAATGTCGATTTTCAATCAATTAAAAGCGATTTACAAGCTAAAGGTTTAGATTCATCAAGTAACAAATCATTTGTTTACTCGGGTGTTTTTTTTTAATTTTCATTCGTATGATTTTAGTTGCAGATGAAATTCATCGATTAATATCAACAGGTTCGATTCTATTCTATTTCCTATATTATAGTCAAAAGACTTGCTTTCCTGTGGATCTTAATGCCATACAAGAATTTATTTCCAAAGCACGAACAGAATTAGAAAGTGTAGGCGATCATGTCTCAATCGAAGAAAAAAAAAAGATAAATATATTCTTGTTTTTCTTTCTTTAGTTTTCAACAAAAGACGATCCAATTATGCAAATTTACATCGACAAAGGTGAATTAGCTGTTCGCTATGTTATACAAACTCGAGACAAATATGCGAATATATGTAATGAACTTCATTTAAATCAATCAACATGGGAAGGTTACATTCAACATTTGATGGGCTTAGATAAACTTGAATGAACTCTTTTTCTTTTGATTGAATTTGAACAAAAAAAATTCTAAATACAACTAGAACTTTATTTATCAAGTGATTGTTATGGAGTGCAAGCGTCGGAAAAGTCTTTTCTCTTTGATTCTTTTGAGAAAAACAAGATCATTTTGGTACTTGTTTAATAGAGAAAAATCGTGTATCAGACATTTTTTTTTGTAGAGTCATGTCACGTCTGTTGCCCTTTTTTCATATATAAAACAGATTGACAAATGAAGTTTAGTTCTATATTATCTTATTATATTCGTCATTTTAGTCTAAGAAGAGACATAGGAGATGAAGAACATCATCTGTTTCATTGATAGAAGCAATTACTTGTTTTGCATATGATATAAAAAAGGAAAACGTCATTATCGAACAAATTGATCAATAATCAGAATATTCCCACGACTGAAAAAAAAATATGCTTATTTATTTGTTTGTACCAAGTTTTCCCTCAAATTTGATCAAAGGCAAAAACTGTTTAATAGTCAACAAACATTTGAACCGATATACGGATGATCAACTACGTATATTTACTTATTGGAGTCTTTTATGTTCGTTCTAACATATTTATTTGATTTCACCATACATCATATGGGCAGCACCTTCCAGTTCAAGCGTGGGTAGTTTTCTAAATACTCAATTAAAAATTTTGAATCTCTACCAAAAAGAATTAAAGTGATAGCAAAACGCTATAAATAACATAATATTTGTGTATAATTGTGAAACCATCGATCTTCTTGTTGTTCCATATTTCCAAGTAAAATAGTCGATGGTTCTGATAATTTCTATGTTCGACCATTGTATGCCATCATTTGCCAATTAATTCCTGTTGTTAAGAATCCATTATTGACATCCACATAGATTTTAATCTCAATAATAGTTGACTGAGCTCTTTTCCAAATGAATTATGTTTTGCTTCAACGGCTGTAATACAGTGCATGCCAAACGTGCCAGAATAGATTGAGAAAACTGGCCGATAAGAATTTCTATCGAATTGAAATATTTATTTATCATTTGAAATACATACGATATTATATAAACTTGTATCTACTTATTAGAATATTCATCAGATGACATATTATGTGATCTTATTAACAAATCGATTTATGAAAAAGCAGAAGTCGAAATGACATGGATTTGAACAATATCTGCTTTGAATTTGTGTTAGAAAAAAAACCGACAAACGTTTTATAGGCACAATACAAGGAGTTCTACAAAAATTTCACTTCGGCTCGTTGTATTTCTCATAATAAATGGCTAAACCTTCTTTCTAGTAAAATTAACATTCTTTAAATTACAGTAAGTTATCATTGCAAGCTTAGTTAAATTATCTCATACAAACAGTACGATTGCAAAGAGAGTCCTTATCTCAACTTGGAAGGTTTTTTTTTACCACGAAAACTCTAAAATCAGTATCTGAGTAGCATGATTTTTTTCGATGGACTTTCCGAGTGAACCTCGAGCAAATGTCGGAACGCAACACAACGAAATTTATCTTTTCGGTGTCCATACCATACCATACTTCAATAACTTTGAAATGAAAACCTTGAGTAACTATTATCAATTTCAAGAAAGAAACATTAGTTCGATAAATGTCAACTTTCAATCAAAATCTACACTGATCTGGCTTTCAATAATAATCCTACTATATTTGTTTCAGAAAGCATTCAGTGAATACCTTGGATAACCGTTACTTATTGTTTTATATAACGAATATTATTCTCAATTCGAAGAAACATGTCTTTATCAATTCATTCACTTCCCATCGACGTAATCTATCGCATCTTCGATCATTTGAATGAACAAGATTTATTCATGTCCACGAACAATATCAATCAACGACTCAATGCTATTTTACATTCATACCCACGATTCAAAGTAATTAAACGTAACTAAAAGTCTAACATCTTTTACACTCAAATTCTAGCAACCACATTTCAGCAATATAACCCTAAAAGCCTAGTCTGTGCCTCAATTCATTACCATTGTTTTCCGCGCTTATAATTTTCTCTCTATCATGAATAGACACTCACCACACTCAACCTCTACGGTAATGAAATCAGAGATGAAGGTGCGCGAGCAATTGCCCAAGCATTACAAAGAAATCAAGTTAGATAAATATTTAATTTCTTCATCTCAATCAGCCGTCGTTTCGATTTGTCTCAGACACTCACTACACTCAACCTCTCCTGTAACGGAATCGGAGATGAAGGTGCAGAAACAATTGCTCAAGCATTAGAGAGAAATCAAGTGAGATAAATATTCAGTTTCTTCATACCAGTCAGCCATGGTTTCTATTTATCTCAGACACTCAATACACCCTCACCTTCAAAAGTTTTGATTTGAAATTTTTCAAATGAGTGTTAAGCTGGTACCAACAAATTATACGTTATATGTTATACGATTGTTTTATTCTTCTTTCGAATTAAATTAATGTTTCATCAACATATAAAGAAGGTTAAAAGAAGTAATTTAGAATAATATTAATGTTTATGATGTTTGTCATTCGAGTAATAAAATATTTTCGCTAAGACTCAAGCAATGTTTTTATTAATAGTTGTTTCAGTGAATTATTGTAAAAGATTATGATGAATTGAACGAAAATTTGTTGAACAATACCATAATTTTAGGTGCTCTTTTGAGATCTATCCAATGTTTTTATGTATTTATCTGGCTTTATGAGATCTGATATAATGTAATTTGTGAATATAAGCTTCATTTGAGTTGTGTATAATATTTTATTAATGGTTTTCGTCTGCAGATTTGATTGAAAAGAGTTTTCAAATGAGAAGATGAGAAATATATGTAGAAAACTAGAGAATATGAAGTATAAGTTGTTAAAGGACGGATAGAGATAAGTAATAGGAAATGTGGACTTTTAAAAAGGCATTGCAAATTCATTTTTCTGAGATAATTGATAATTTTATTACATTTAAATACATATCTTTTTAGTATTAAAAAGAAACTTGATCAAGCCCGTCGAATTAACATATAATATTCATGCTAAAATTTAATTTCTTAGTCGTTTGTTTTCGTATCATCAAAGATTCATCATTGAGATTAAGAAAAAATATGATTGTTCGAACACTGATCTTACAAGCGTATAAGATATTTTATTCACGTAATTTGTCAAATTGATCGCAAAAGCATTTAGGATTGTATGAAGAACAAAAACAAAAGAAAACACAAAAAAAGGAATACTTATCGATGGTAAACAATGCTTTCGAAAATACAAACGGGAATGATAGTTTGTTTCTTGTATTGACGAACAAAAACTGTTCGATTATCAGACAAAACAAAAAGCAGATCACGTTAATTCACCAGACGAAAATCAAATTAAAAGTTATCAATTAACAGAAGAAGAGAAGAAATAGGACGAACGAACGAAAGCGAGGATAAGACTAAATATATCTATTCGCCTAGAGTCAATGGACAGTTTATAAACCATTGTAGAGCCGATGTTTCGATTCTTGATTTAATAGATTTTTAATTGCTAAAAAACAAAACTCATTCAGTTTTCTCGTTTCATTTATTAAAATCAAAATTTACCATCTTTTTGTTCATCGGCTAATTCTCCTTTTGGAAAATCGACATCAATTGTCACATAGAGATCACCAACAATAGTATTTTGATCATGTTGCGGTAGGCCTTCACCTTTCTTCTTGATACGAGCACCAGGCCAAGTGATTTTTTCACGTTTAACAGTCACCTAAAATCGAAATTTTTCAATACGAAAATAATCAAAGTCTTTTTCAACAAACATTATGTCCATCGAGATGAGGAAATGACACGTCAAAACCATTCAATGCATCTTGTAAACTAATCGTTAAATTCGTATATAAATCGTTGTTTTTACGTTCGAATCTCGGATGTCTAAATAACGAATCGATAGGCTTTTGTTTTTCATCAAATTCGATTTACTTTTGTATACGAATAACAAATTTCATATCACCAGGTTCGCCTTCCATATGAGGTTCACCTTCGGCATGAAATGGTATTTGATAACCATCAGCAACTCCGACTTCGACTTCGATTTCGAGAACTTTTTCTTCGGTAACAAATTTTACATTTGGACATTCATCACAAACTTGTTCTTGCATCATTTGAAACTACACAAAAAAAAAACAATTTCGATTAAAAACGAGACTCATCAACGAACTCGGCCAGGACCCATTTGTGTCGTACGCATTTCCATTCGGCAATTACATTTTCTCGAACCTGAGGTCTGTTTAGCAACTGGCTTCGCTCGAACAACCTAATCGAATATTCATCTTGTTGTTTCTCATTCAAAAGAAAAACAATCTCGTTACTTCAATAAAATTTCCATTGAACACTTCTTCGAGTGTAACATGCAAATCAACAACGACATCACCACCACGTGGTACTTGTCCCTGTCCATCATCTCTCGACCCACCGAAATGAAAGAAATCACCGAAGAAACTCGAAAATGGATCATGACCACCATCATGTCCGCCTTGCTGTTTCAAACCTTCTTCGCCATGTTTATCGTAGATTTTTCGTTTGTCCGGATCGGACAAGGCTTCATAAGCAGCACCTAAATCTTGAAAAAGTTCTTGAGCTTTCGGATCATTCTTGTTCTTGTCGGGATGTAGTTCTTTAGCTAGTTTTCGGTAGGATTTCTTGATTTGATTTAATGTTGCCGTTCGAGGTAGTCCTAAGATCTTGTAGAAATCTCGTCTAAATTCAACATTCGATTGATTTTGATTTGTGTTCTTCGGTTTCTTCTTACCCGGCAAAAATCAAGTCAAGATAAACGATCAATCCGAAGATGATGAATAAACATCGTTGACAATTCATTCTTATCTAAAATATTTTTGTTCGAACGAGAAAAAAAATGAGATTTGTTTGTTTTTTTTTTGATTCTCAGTGTGTCCAATAGGATGATTCTAATAGCACAACAAAAAAAAAGAAGAAGACATGAAAGAGAGAGAGAGAGAATGAGAAACACGGAAGACAGTAAAATGTGAGATTTGCGCGTAGACATATCAGCACCGGGTAGAGCTCAGAGCAAAGGGGTTTGTTTGGTTTTCACGAGAATAAATGCTCGAAATATTTAACATTTTTGCTATAGGAATAGGCAAGACAAAAAAGAAAGAAGCAGCAGCGAGAGAGAGAGACACACACAAATACATTAAATCGATCGAGAGTAATAATAAAAAAAAGAGAAAGAGAAGGAGAAGAATTCGAATTGATGAGAATTGAATTGAGTCTTACAGATGTATTGTTTTATGTTTATATATGCACATAGTTGAATAAATTTAATCATCGAGATCATCGATGGGTGCTTCGTATTGAGATAAACGTTCTTCTAAAGCTTTAATACGTCGTTCATGTCCTTTAACAATAATCTTAACTCGACGCATTTCTTCGACAAGTTTCTCGATAAATTCATTATCAATATGTTGTCCGCCGCCGCCGCCATTAGCGTTCTTCTGTGGCGATGACGTATTATTCGGTGATGTTGGTGATGTTTTTTGAGTGGCTGATGATTTGCCGAAGACGACTTCTTTCGTTTGATTTTGATTGGCAGCATTAAGACCGCCGCTACTTGAATTCGATGAATTTTTCGTGCCCGAATGAAGATCACGAACGGAAACTAAACGTGGATTAGCATCTTTGCCTTCGAGCCATTCATCGGCTGTTATGGCGTGTTCTTCAGCAGCCGTATCAGGATAAAGATCTTCTTGAAATAATTCCGACTAAAATTATACAAATTTCTAGAAAAATATAAAAGAAAATATTCGTGAAATACTTTTCGTGGAACAGTGAAACTAAGAACTTCACAAAGGCCGTTATTGAGCAGTTTGTAAAAGCTAAATGAAATTCTTTTTTGTTTTTTTTATGATAAAATATGAAGTTAAATCTACCGAGCTATTTCACATGTTGAAATATTCATTCCACGTTTAGGCATAATGCCCATACCACGTTGAGGATCCGACGATGAGTACGTATTTATATAATGAATATAGGGTGCTTCAGGAGTATATTCGAAATAACGAATTGTTGAATCACCTTTGCCACAGAGAAAGATTAATCCTGTGTCTTCATCGTAGAATGGAAATAGAATGCCATTGGATGAATCAAGTTCTTCCATTGTTAAAGCAATACCAAGATTATCTTCATCCCAAAGTGCATATTGTCGTTCGGACATTCTCGAGAAACCTGTTGAAAATATTCGACCATCACGTAAATAAATAGCTCGTGCTGGCTTAGCACCTTGATGTCCCATGCCGGACTTAATAACTTGACCAGTACGTGGATTGATTATACGAAAGATTTTATCTTTACATGATGTCACTATACGTGAACCATTGTAATTCCACGAAACACTGAGAATAACTTCGGGATGACAATCAATTGTCGATAAAATTGTTGATTTACCAACATTCCAAATAAATATTTTCATATCACCACCAGCACTAAGCAGAACATTCAATGCACTTGGATGCCAAAGTACCTGACCGACACGTCGTTGATGTGCAACGAGATCAACAGCTGGTTGCGTTAAATTACTTGATGTCAAACCACCATCCGGTATTTGCCAAACTTTAACTGTACAATCTTCAGAACCACTGGCAATAACATTATCATTATGCGGACACCAGGCAATATCAAGTACTGCTGCTTTATGTCCTGTTACTAATGGTACATCACGATCGATACGACCGATTTTATCGAGTGATAAAACAAGAAAAGCACCGCCGCCAGCTGATTCAGTGATAATAGCGAGAAATTTAGGATTTACTGAACAAAATGTTGAATCCCAGGCACTTTTTGTTATACGAATATTGTCATAGCAATCTTGTTTTTTAGCTGCTTGACCAAAAACATGGCTTAACAAACAAACGAACAAAATTGTTAAAAAAAAAATCTTCGAAATTCTGATGATCATTTACCGAAATTTGCTATTTCGAACAACTCGAGCCATGAATAATAATACGAGGAGATAATTAGAGTAAAAAGACGTTAAAAAAGAACCGTTCTATTGATGACGACAATAATAGCAACAACAACCTGAAATAAACATGCAGTTATCATTTTCTTCTCTGTCCTTAGATTTTCCTTTTTCTCTTTTTTCTTTCTTTCTTTGCCTTGTACATGAGATATATTCTACGCATATAGATCTTTATTACGACATCTTCACTCGAAAACAAACTGCATGACACAAACGAACTTTTCCGTATATAGTAATATCGATGGTACAGGAAGGAAAGAAATAGATAGATAGATCAACAGTCAGAGAAAAAGAAATCTTATCTGTCATCTCATTCGACATCAACTGTTCTTGAGAGAAGTAGAGAGAGAGAGAGAGAAAAGATGAATTCGATTATGCAAGAGAGAAAAAAGTTTACCTTAATGTCAAAGTTGAATTCAATTCATAATCGAAATCAAAATGATTATTGTTGTCGTTGTTGTTGAAGATCTAGAAGAGATAAGATTAGAATAGTTCAGTAAAAAAATGATTTTTCGCTCTTTTTTTGTTTTGTTTTAAAGGTCGATTGAACCACCGGACAGAAAAGGAAGAAAACAACTGTCCGTTGTTGTGATTAAATAAAAAGAAGAGAAGAAGAAGAGAAAAAAAACGTTGTGATTTCTCATTGGTTAATCATGCTCATTGTATGCTTCCATCTATCTGTTTGAATGAATTACGAAGAATAATGAACATCGAATTTCTTAGAAAATAAGTCCAAATACTTTTTTTGAAATTCGATTATTCAAAATTTTCCTTTCGAGTGCATAAACATTATTGGATCGATGCGGTCAACCAATAAAATATCTAACTAATGAACTAGATTTCTTTGGAAAATCAATGCCTTGAACTATATACACTCGAGTTAGTAGCGTTCAGATAGATAAACTCAGTTAAAATACCTCTCGATTAAAATCTTCTAGTACATAAAGAGAGAAGAAAAGTCATAATATCAGTTCATTTATCTGCGATATCGGATATGAATGGAAATTATTTAGATAGAAATACAAAATATTCTGTATTTTATTTTACATTCTCATTTCGAGATTAAATTTGAATTTATTTCTATAAGAAATGAAGTAATCCGCTGAACATGGATTATTCGATTGCTAGTAGCGTCCTCTAGATAAATCATTAATAAATGACCTATACAGGAAGTTAAGTCAGAGACATTTGTTTTTATTTCTTTTTAGAAAGATGCGTTTAAGTATAACTTTCTGCTGTATTTTACTGAACATCGTTTTCTTCTCAACAGCCAAGAAATTGAAAGATGAAGATTTTTCTGAATTCGACAATTTCGATGACGAAAATCCACTACCTCAAGATGCTAATCATCCATCGAATAAAATCGAGCCGATCAAAACAGAAAGTGCAAAAGTCGATGATGTAACTGTTGACGAAGAAAACGACGATGATACAATGTTCGACGACGAAGAATTCGAAAATGTAAAACATCAAATGAAAAAAAAAACAAAACATATAAACTTTCTAAATTTCAATTTCAGTTAGATTCAATTAGTTCATCATCTGCGTCGACATCGGACTTAAAATTTACCGAAGTGCCTTCGAATTTAACTGGCAACCGTTGGGAAGCTTATTGTTGCGAAGGAGTTATGATTATTGTTGTGCTAGGTTATTTGATTAATTTTCTTGTTGGTCGTGCGAAAAATGCTCGTCTCGCATCGGCTATCTATCGTTCTCAATATGATTTACTCGAAAAGAATTTCTCACTCATTGGTGATGACAATGAACAAACGACACATCTACAAAAAGAATCCGAATATTTGTATATTCTTTGGTGTACCGGTCGAGTAGCGATCGAAAGTATGCTCATGGAAATTCGTCTCATCAAACGGCAATGTTTATTCAATTCACTTGCTGCTTTAATCAAATCGATAAACGATACAATTGTTTATACGATTGATTTTAGTAAAGACGATTTGGAAACATTTGTATTTTGTTTAGCTAAAAAACGTAGTGCAATACGTTTACATCGAGATATGAACGATCTAAGTCAATTTTGTGCTGAGAGAAAAAATGCGGACAAACGCGGTCTCCTATCGGGAAATTATCAAATTCTCAGTGAATTCGGTGAAGTTACAAGTACGATCATTGACAATCGTCTTGTTGATTTCATTGATAAATATCCTGATGCAATCGAATCTATTCACATTAGTGATCAATATACAGGCAGTAAAAATCAAACTGAAAATCCTCAATCGAATACAAATTCAGCTCCTCAACAACAACAACAACAACAACAACAAGATGCAGTGAATCCGACTGAACGTTCAGTTCGTCGTGTTTTAATCGTAACTTTTAATTTACTTGCACAAAAGGATCGTTCATTGCAAGTGACAAGTGAATATATCGCCAATGATTATCTTCGATTGGTTTTCCATTTAATTGATCGTCTGAGTTCGTATCGTTTTCAATCGAAAGAAACGAAGCTGAAAGCAACGAAGAATCGGCAACGTATTGAAGAGCAATTTTTGAAAAATGTCTATCAGCAACGACAAGAACAAGCTCAACAACGACGTGAAGAGAAGCGTCGAGCCGAAAAAGAGAAAATGATGCAATTAGATGATCCTGAACGCCAACGAAAATGGGAAGAAAAAGAACATAAACGAGAATTAAAACGACGTCAACCAAAAATGAAACAAATGAAAGTCAAATCCATGTAAAAACTCTCTCTCTCTCTCTCTGTTGTTTTGTATTCCGAATCTCTGTCACTCGCCGTGTTTAGAATAATTTTCAAATAAATGCAATTTTTATTAATTCAATAGATTAAACAAACGTTTGGCATTTTCAGTTGTATGTCGAGCGATCTCATCAGGTGAAATCGAATAGCATTCAGATAATTTTTTCACGACTAACGGCAATAGACTTGGTTCGTTAAATTTCGGCCACGGTCTCGGATGTGTTGCTGGAATTAGAAACGGTGCATCCGTTTCAATAACTAACCTATCCAACGGGATATTCGAAACGATTTTCGCAAGATCTTGTCCACGTCTATGATCACAAACCCAACCCGTTATTCCAACGTAAAGATTCAACGCAAGATATTCACGAAGAATATCCAATGATCCATGAGTAAAACAATGAATAACACCACGAAAATTGCCATTCGATGAATATTTTCTCAAAATATCTAACATATCTTTCGATGCCGATCGTTCATGTAGAAACAACGGGAGATTATATTGACAAGCTAATTGTAATTGTACTTCGAAAATTTCTCGTTGATCGTCATGCAACGAATAATTTCTATCGAAATCTAATCCACATTCACCAAGTGCAACAACAGTTTGATTAGTTCGATTGTTTTCAAGAAGATGAATTAATTGTTGACGATAGTCGAAAGACTTCGTTCGTGTTGCTTCATGTGGATGAATGCCAATGGTTGAATAGAGTCTCACACGCTTATCATATCCATTCCATTTCGATACTAAATCAATTGCTTTCCGACTATGATTTAAACTTGTACCCGTGATGATAATATCATTGACTTGAGCATTACCAGCTCGTTCGATGATTTCATTGAGATTATAGTCGAATGTTCGATGTGTTAAATTTGCTCCAATGTCGATCAAACTCATTGTAACTTTTCCTAACTGTCGAACAAACGTATTCATTCAATAAATATATCAAGAAGAAGAAAAAAGAATCATTGCATCATCATAATGTAAGATTTTTCTTTTTTGTTTTGTCAAAACTGACGTCATTGATTTATTTCAATAGAGACGTTGAGTTTCTTCTACTTTTTTATATCGTCAAAATCGATAGTACAGAATAAATCATAAAAAGAACGACAGTCAACTATGTACACGCACACAAAACACATGAAAAGAAAGGAGACATAGCTAGTCTAATTATAGAAAGATATTAGTTTTCTTTGATCGAAAACGAACTCGAACATGTATATACCCTAAGAATGAGAAGCGCGCACACATAAACAGAAACGACAAATAGATTTTGCTTGGTTTGAGCACGAAAAAGAAAAAAACGAAAACGTAAATAATTGTTTGAAATTTAGGAAAACAAATATAACCCCCTGAGATGTTCTCGCCTGATTAATATATTGTTAAGTTAGAATGCCACCACGAGATTTGATGCTATTGGCTATTTTAAGAATTTTGCCGAGAGGATCTTTCGAATTCGAAGATTTTTTAGGTGTTGTCGATGATGATGATGGACGTTTTTTCGGTAGAGATGTACTTGAAGATGATGCTTTTGGCGTGGTTGATAAAGAAGTCGATTTAGATGGTGAATCTAAACCTTCACTTTTGATTTTCTTCGGTATTTTCTAAAATTTCAATAAATTATTCGATGTTAATTACAATTCAACGACTTACATGAAGTTTATCAGTTTCTTTTGTTTTTATTTTTTCTGAAAATAATACGAAAAGAAATAAAAATCGATAAATAAATAAATAAATTGATTTTACTTGTTAAGCTTTTCTTCTCTGATAGACTATGCTCTCGTTTCACATGACTATCTCCATGATCTAAATATAAAACATAGAAAAATCGTCTTTTTCTTTTTGATTTTCTTACCATTCGATGAGCTTTTAACAAACGATGCTAAACCTCCATCAGCCATACTCTCGAATAGTTCATTTGTCTTATGAGTGTCTTCAGG
>Ga0209930_1001712_pt1 | contig 31535 bp, 36 predicted proteins | sample ThiBiot_500_biof_2_FD_183948 | JGI IMG/M metagenome (GOLD analysis project Ga0209930, IMG submission 183948) | Wastewater bioreactor microbial communities from Cape Town, South Africa - Thiocy_cont_500_biof (SPAdes) | ecosystem: Engineered > Bioreactor > Thiocyanate-remediating >... | reverse complement strand
ACACTCTCAAATATTTTTTTTCGATTAATCAACTTTCTCAATTTTTACTCGGTGGTAACATATAAGTTAAACAAATGCAAAAATATCGCAGTTTTTGGTAACGACCAAAATCATTGATCGTGTGCAAGAAATCGTCGAACTTCATCGAAATGATAGAGTATCAACACGATCGTTTTTCATGTTGATAATCTCCTTGTCAACAAACGGTAATGGAAGAAGAAATTGAAGGATGCAATAGTTAACAATGAATTTGTGCTTGAGTATTTAGAAATTTAAAAAAACGACAAAAAAGAAAATTTTTTTATTCAACTCGTGCAAACGTAAAAAAGAATTGTTTACTAAAACAAACGCCTGCTCTCTTATAACGATGTATGCTCTCTTTGAAAGAATTGAGTAAGATGAGAAATTGTTTTGTTTTCTAACTTCGAAAAATAATTTATAGTGATGAAAATCAACCGTGGAAAAGAAAATTACAGATAACTCGATTTCAAATACCAGGAAATGTGAGCGTTAATCAAACGTCTATTCGTCGGCCGATTAAATCAGCAAATGAAAACGAAGAAGAAGAAGATGATGATGATGATTTCGAAATTCATGCAAATGAACATTCAATTAGTCGAGATGATTTTCTGTTTGTTTTTTTGGATATGAAAAATCCGATTAATCGAGATTTAATCGGACCATTTCGTTCGATTTATGATAATGTTAAATTATATTCGAAATCATCGAGTTGTTTAAAATATCTTCGTTGTTCAAACGAGAAAATCTTGTTTATTACAACCTCAAATGATAAAGATCTCATCAAACAAATTCAAGATTGTTCATCTGTCGAAGCGATATTTATTTTCAATACACAAGGTGATTTCGATCAGATACGTTACTCGAAATTTGTTGGCATTTACAAACATTCTGAAGAATTATTAGTTGCATTGAAACATGCGTTCGAATGGTTTCGAGAAAGTCAATTCGATTTTTACACATTCGAACGTCAACCATTGTTTCTATATTTACAAATTTGGAGAGAAGTATATAGCATTAACAAAGAAAAAAAACAACTTTTTTTCTTTTGCTGTTCTTCATTTTATAGTTTATCCGACCGATACAACCACAAATTAGTTCAACTAAATCGAATCTTACTGAATATGCTGAAAAATACTATCGAGGAAATTTGAAATTGTTGAAATCACTCGATGATTTCGATTATTGTTACGAACGAAATGAAGTTTTACAATGGTGTTTTGTCTCGCCATTTCCATCGGAATTTCTTCATCAAGCTCTGCTCACACGACATCACGAACATATCGATCGTTGTCGATTTTTACTCAAGGATATTTCGAAATATCTTCATCAACCCAATGAATACAAAACTCCTCGGCAATTTTTCAAAGGCTTGAAAATCTCTCGCAGCGAATTGGAACGCCTAAGTAAACATACGGGCAAATTGATTTGTCCGAAAGGCTTTTTTACTTGTCAAAAATCACGAAAATCAGCCATTGATGTTGCACGTGGGCATAACTATCGGCCCGATCTTCGATCGGTTCTATTCAAAATAATTTGTCCGCCGAATGTTCCCTGCGGAGAAATTCCATCGATCGGTTTAGTTGTGTTCGATGTCTACATGGCATTTCGAATAAAATGCGTGAATCGTGGTCCGATTTCGATCGTGAAATTAGAACCAGCCGATGACGATGGACGAAATTATGCGAGAAACTATCGAACGATCAATAAAACCGACGATCTCGATCGATTACTCGAACAATTATCGAGAATCGACGAGGAGGCGAAATCAGCAACACCCCTGCCACCATCGTTACCATTGGTAGAAAAGAAAGAGAAAAAAGAAAAGAAAATCAGGTTAGATTTTGAAGTGCGTACGTACAGAAAGACAAAGGAGAGAATGTGCTTGTGTTTAGTCCACCTACGCTTTCGAAAGAAGAAGCTCGTGCTCAAAAATTAGCTCAACATGGTCAAATCGATCAAGCACTAACTGCTTATCAACAATTAAAAAACCAAAATCCTCGAGTTTGGAACACAGTCGGACAGATCTATGCCGATAAGAAAGGTGATTACACATCAGCAATTAAATACTACAAAAAATCAATGAAAATCCAAGAACAAGTATAAAACAATTTTCGAGAAAATGAAACGATTCTTCGCCTTTTTCGTAGAATAATGAAGATCCCAGTGAAACATTAACACAACTCGGCATAGCGCATCATAATCGTCGAGAATTTGATCTTGCTCTTCAATGTCATAATCGTGCATTGGAAATACGACAGAAGAAAACTCAACCCACTCATCAACCTCGACCAGATCTGGCCAGTAGTCTAATTGGCATAGCTAATGCACAATGGGGCCAAGATAATCTTACTGAAGCATTTGAAAATGCACAAAAAGCATTGGAAATCAACGAATCGATTGAATCCGAGAATGAATTAAATCTTGCCATGAATTTAGCTATTTTAGCTAATATTCATCATCGAGCTGGTGAGGATACAAAAGCTTTGGATTATATAACACGAGCGTTGGCTTTACTCGAACGTTGTGTCGAACCAGATTCGTTAACTTTAGCATCGATTTTGAATAATATGGGCACGATTCAGGTCTTCTTGAATATGTATAAAGAAGCACATTTGAGTTTCAATCGAGCTTTACAAATATGCGAGAAAAATCTACCTGAAGGACATCCGAAACGTGTTACCATGGAAAACAATATTCAACGTATCGGACAAATCATACGTGCCAATCAACAATCATGAATAAAGTTTTTTTTCTTCTTCTATTCAATGAAAATATCTTGATCACAAAGAGGAAAAAGAAAACAGAGAGAGAGAGAGAACAGACTAAATGAAATATTTGGTTAGAAAAGTGCGATGATGTCATTGCATTTTTGTGTGCTGACCTACTACATAAAATAAAGAAAATATTTCAATGTACTTTTGCTTATTCTCTATTGACAAAATCATGTGAACTTTGAAGTATTTTATTGTTGTTTCTTTCGGGAAAAAAATTTGCTTTCATTTGACTTCAATAAAATATATAGACGCAGATTTTACCTAGATTGCTACTATTCATTAATGGCTTCGAATGAGTATGTAAAATCATTGTGCACTTCAAATTCGACAAACCACATATCCAATTGATAAAAAAAACTAGTAGCAACTAGTCTATTCGGTATAGCTTGTGGAATTGTTTGCCAAAAGTTTTACTTTTCTAAGAGTTATATACGTTAATATTGTTGTTGTAATAAACTAAAAGCTATGCATTATTCTTCCTATTCGATTACTCATAGTAAATGTTTCTTAAAATAGAAGCCAAAAGAGGGAGATTGAAAAGAAAAGAAAAGTCTAAAAATGGAACAATTTGTATTTATGTAATTACCAATTAAAAAAATCAATAATGAAGTATTTTACTATGTCGATTTAGTTCATAGAAGGCATGTGTACTCAGACGAATAAATTCACTTTTAATTATTGTTACGATGTACTTTAAACGTCTTGTTTGTGTATTTGCTCTTTGTACTTTGGAATGTGTCATGCGTATATAAAAGCACTGAAAAAAACTTCGTTTGCTCATTTACTTTACTCTGACGTTACGAGACAGAACTGAAGAAATAATACAGATTTAATTTTTTTTTCACAATACCAAACTGAAACATGACTTGTCAATTAGAGTAAGTTAAATTTAGAGGAGACTTTTTCTCTAATGAATAAAATAATTTGTTCTAGTTCATCGATTATATCAGTGAAAGAACAACAAGCTCAAGATCTTGTTAAAAATGGTAGTTTTGATGAAGCAATTGCTGCTTATCAAAATCTTGAATCCAATTCATCACGAATACTTGTTATTATTGGAACGTTATATGGTGATAAAAAAGGAGATTATGAACTAGCTGTTCATTATTTTGAACAAGCACTTAAACTTCAAGAAAAAGTATATAGATTTGTTTGTTGGCTATTTGAAAAACTCATCAAAGATATATTTATTATTCATTGTAGGATGGAGATGATACGAGTAATACTCATAATGAACTTGGTAATGCCTATCAAAATCTTCGTGAATATGAATTCGCTTTACTTCATCATTTTCAAGCTCTTAATATCGAACAAATGGCTGTTCCTGCAAATAAAAAAACAATTGCTTGCAGTCTTTTCGGTATCGCTAATGCCTATTGGGGTTTACAAAATTTATCTGAAGCATTGAATTTTGCTCATCAAGCATTGACTATCAATGAATCGATTGAATCAAACAATGAATATACAATTGGAGCAAATCTAGCAATTCTTTCGAATATTTATCATGGTACTGGTGATGATATTCGTGCACTTGAATTAGCTGAACGAGCATTAACTATTCTCGAACGTTATGTATCGTTGGATTCTTCATTACTTGCACCTTTATTGAATAATATTGCAACAATTCAAATCAGTCTCAATATGTTTAATGAAGCATTATTGACATTCATTCGTGTTTTACATATTTGTGAGAAAGTTTTTCCTGAAGGACATCCGAAACGTGTGACTATCGAAAATAATATTCATCTTGTGAGAGAAATGCAAGATAATAATAATCTAGAGTCGTATTCACATTTATGGGAAATTTTCACGAAGTTTCTACTTTTTTGAATCGATATGTTTTTGTTATATGTACGATTTAATCTTTTGCAAATAAATTTTATGTTAAATTATACTATATCTCATTTCTTTTATTTCGAATTGATTTTAGGGTATGAAAATAGTGTAGCAAACATGTAGATTTTGACCTTGAATAGAGTAATACAGTTTTTTTTTGACCGACTTTTTAATCGCTAAAGGTAAACATATGACAAAACATTGCTCTAGTTGCATTTATAGTCATAACGAACGATGCGTACATTTTTTTTTGTAAAAACAAAATTTAATGTCTGACCGAAAGCCTCGATGCATGAGTCATTTCGTTGCTTAGTTACTCTCTCGTCAATTCTTTTTTCTCAAACTCATCACAACGTTGATGCCATATGAAGAATGAATGAGAAAGCAATCAATCACCTCCAGACGGAGTAGTTCTCTTTGGTTAAACAAATAGCTGATGAAGCGATGATTATATTTTACAAAATAACTAAATGGTTTCTTGTGACATTGAATACGATGATTGTTCTCATCAGAACGAAACAAAAATATATAGAAATGGGTAAACGAATATTTTCTTCGTCATCCATGTATGACATTACTAAGAACAACTTGCACATGTTGATTAACGTGAATGACAAGTGTCCATAAATGGCGCTGTTCTGTAAAAATCGCATCATAATAAAAAAAATATAAAATAAGAAATATATTTCGTTCATGTCCGACTGCGAAGAACTTATTGCAAATGGTCAAATTGATGAAGCCATTGAGATTTACAAAACGCAACAGCCTTGTACATCACTAATTCTAAAAACTATCGGCAAATTATATTCTGATGAAAAAGCAGACTATCATTTAGCCGTCTATTATTTCCAACAAGCACTCGATCTCGAAGAAAAAGTACTACGAAGATATACAAATATTTTCTTTTACTTATTAGTTTTTTGATAGAATCATGAAGATTCGAGCGATACATTGAGTGAACTTGGACTTGCGCATCAAAACCTGCATGAATATGATTTAGCTTTGATTTGTAACATTCAAGCATTGACAATTCGACAACAAAAACAAGAAAATAATCCAAGTACGATAGTATCTAATCTATTTGGTATTGCCAATGCTCATTGGGGTTTACAGAATCTTCCTGAAGCGTTTAGTTATGCTCAACACGCTTTGACTATCAACGAATCGATTGAATCAGGAAATGAAATCAATATTGCCACAAATTTAGCTATCCTATCGAATATCTATCATCGTTGTGGTGATGATATTCGTGCTCTTGAATTTGCTCAACGCGCATTGACTTTATTTGAAAGTTGTCTTTCAGTAGACTCAACAGCATTAATTGCTCTGTTAAATAATATTGCAACAATTCAAATCAGTCTCAATATGTTCAATGATGCATTATTAACATTCATTCGTGCGCTACGTATTTGTGAAAAATCTTTTCCACAAGGACATCCGAAACGTAGCATTTCCGAAAATATGATTCAACGTGTGAGAGACATGCAAGAATATGATCTGTATTCGTATTCACATTTGGGAACTCTATTAACAAAATTTTTACTGTTTTGAAAATAACATTAATTTAAATGTTCTTGTGTTACAATGGCAATTTGTCGCCGAAAAGCTTTCTTTTTCGTTCTGTGATTGAATTGAATTTAGAAAAAAAACAACTCGTTTGATTCCTGAGTCATGATGTTTTTTTTTAATTTTTCCCAGGCTGGTTCAAAATGACGATTTAATTTAACAAAGAAACGAACTCGCAGGATAAATTAAAAGAACTAACTAATCAATCAATCGATTGATACGTCGGTATTCCGTTGCTCAGCTGGGATGTTTGTTGATAATGACGCCGTTTAAATAGAAATTATAGAACAGAAGAAAACTAGAAAAGTACAATGATGATGATCAAGTACACATATGAAAGTAAACTTCAAGTACAAACTATACGATGAAGAAAAATATTAATAGAACAATTATTTTCAAAATGCTGATGGATGAGAATAGTGGTTATATTTTTCTTTCTGCAGAATAAAAAGAGGTAAAGCATTGGATTCTAGTATCTCACTGACGACTGCTACCTGTACTCAATTGACACTGTTTCTTTTTCGCAGTTTAAATGAAAAAAGAACATTTCTCTCAAACTATGTTTTTTTTTCATGTACACCGCCCATAGGAACTGCGTTGAATAGCATTTTTATTTCGACGATTTTTCAAAACTCCACACAATCATTCATTTCAGATACAAAAGCAACAAAATTAATAATGTCTGACTGCGAAGAACTTATTGCAAATGGTCAAATTGATGAAGCCATTGAAATTTACAAAACCCAACAACCTTGTACATCACTAATTCTAAAAACTATCGGTAAATTATATGCTGAAAAAAAGGCAGATTATCATTTGGCCGTCTATTATTTCCAACAAGCATTCGATCTCGAAGAAAAAGTACTACGAAGATATACAAATATGTTCTTTGACTTATCATTTTTTTTTAATAGAATAATGAAGATTCGAGTGATACATTGAGTGAACTTGGACTTGCATATCAAAGTCTTCATGAATATGATTTAGCTCTCGATCATCATCATCGAGCACTAACTATTCGACAACAAACCGAATCGAATGATCCAATTACAATAGTACCTAATCTATTTGGTATTGCCAATGCTCATTGGGGTTTACAGAATCTACCTGAAGCACTTAGTTATGCTCAACAAGCTTTGACTATCAATGAATCGATTGAATCAGGAAATGAAATCAATATTGCCACGAATATGGCAATTTTAACAAATATTTATTTTGATATGGGAGATAGTGTACGAGCACTTGAGTTAGCCAAACAAGCTTTGACTATGTTTGAGCATAATATAGCATCAGATTCACTTGTATTGACGACACTATTAACAAACATTGGAAGTATCGAAATTCGTTTGGGATTATTTGATGATGCTCTATTGACATTTATTCGTGTTTTGCATATCTATGAAAAGCACGTATCCGAAGATCATCCAAATCGTCTAGCTATTATGAATAGTATTCAGCAATTAAGTAAACGACAAAATAATGATGGTTTAAGAACAATTAACGACTGTCGCCGTTTATTATCAAAACTATTGTTACTCTGACTATGATTTCTTTTTTTCTTTCGTTCTTTATTACTGTTATGCATTATTCAATGTATTTAATAATATTTTATTTTTCTCGAATATTCATATAAATAAATTGACTATGATGAATCTGATTGATGAGACGTATTTGATGGCTCCTGTGGTGGTGGTGTTGGTGGACGATCATATGGACGTGAACGACGACGAGGAGTTGGCGTATAAAGCCGAAGAAGTGACTGCTGTTGTTGAAAATGAGCTGTCTGCTGTTGTTGGTAAGGAGATTGATACATTACAGCACTTGACGTATTCAGAGAAGTATATGTTCCTCGTTCATATGAATGTTGTATGTATGTATTCGTATGTGTTGAACGATAGGCATTTTCAGATGGATAACGATATTTAAGATCTTTGATCAATGATTGACAAAATGGATCTTGACTAGATGCACTTGCTTGAAGTTTGGCAGTTTGTGCTGCGAGAATAGCACGAGATCGTTCATAGTTCGGTTCGTCCATCGCTCGTTTGATTTCATGAGCAGTTTCGGCTCGATTTCGTTGAATATCAAGTACGTAATTGACTTGTAATTGATCAGCTGTTGGTTGATCCGTTCGAATTAATTCAAAAGATACGGGTTCTGTAGTTCTATTTTCAACATTATTCGGTTCTTTATAGTTAACTATCACGTGACCAATCGAATGATCATCGACGAATGTTTGTTGACTATTGATTTCAATGTCTTGACCCCCGTCAACTTTAGGTACATGTAATTGAAAAACAAGATTTCGTTTTTCATCAGCATTTAAATCATTTAATTTGAATGTCAATTTATTCGATGGAAGATTGGCTGGTTCGTAGGAGTATTTCGAATGAACATGTGTCAATTTGTATTCATATTTGAATTCAATATCAACTCGAATATCTTGTGCAATACAACTGAATAAACCACCTAAAGCAATTGCAAAAGCAGGACCAATGGCTTGATGTTGATCCTATAAAATTGTTTTTTTTTCTATTAAATATGTAAATTAAAAGAAAGAGAAACTTACGATGTACGTGAAGGTGCCATTATTGCCCTGTTCGGCTAATTGTGCAAGTAATGACGCTGTATGATCAGGTCCATATCCAAATGTATGACACATAACCCTTTCGGGTAATATTGACATTAAATTAGAATAATCATGTATGGAATTATCTTGACCATCGGTGAGTAAAAGTACAGCTCCGACTGGATTTTTTGTTTGACGACGAGTCAATATATCAATAGCCATTTGAAGACCGCAACCAATATATGTACCACCTCCATCTTTAATATTATTATTAATTGCATTGATAATAGTTTGTCGACTAAAATTTATAGAATTATTTTAATATTATTCCTTTTTTATGAATTTACTTTTGATCGTTGATTCGTTTCAATCCATGAGATCGATCGTAAGCAGCTGTATCGAAGGAAATAATCGCCAAACGATCTAAATCATTCAATTGTTCGGTAATATACACTAATGTTTCTTTTAATAATCGTAATTTATCGCCTGCCATTGATCCACTTTGATCAACAACACATACTAAATCAATAGGCACACGTGAAATTTCCGATGAGGCACTCGTTGATGGTTGGGTAATCGAAGGTGCTTGCAAAGTAATAAGACTGTAAATATTCGATTCTTCAGAAGATTTTTGTGCTCCATATTCTAATGCTGTTGATACAGTAATCATTGGACGTTCATTAGCAGTTGCACTTGCTTCATGAAGACGATCTGAAAGAGCTTGAACAGCGGCTTCATCAACGGGATCTTCCGTGGATAGAATTGTTGGTTTTGACGCTGCATTTTTCAATAATTGAACGAGAGATTGCTCAATATCAGCTCGGCATAGAGGACATTTATTATTATGTGCTTGAATATTCAATGCCAAACACTGCAAATGATATTTATGATTACAAGATAGAGTTAAAATAGGTGAACCCTTTGCTAATGCATTGAGACAAATCGAACAATCATCTACTGTGTTCGACGACATGACGTGTTTGTATTGCGTTTAGTCAACTGCTATGTTGGTAAGAAGGAAAGTGAAATAACTTTATGCAACGTTAGTTTACCTTTTTATATATGCGTCAACGGATAAATACCTACGCGATGAGTCAGTTCGGTGAAATGACTCAGTGAGAAATTTTGTGATTCATCTTTTAAGTGTCTTCGATCTTGCATTGAAATGGAAAATTATTAGAAATACACAGGTGTCGTTGCATGTTTTGTTTTTGGGCGTATGCCATTGCAACCATTCTGACTGAATGCAAAAATTTTAATAGAAGACTACGCCCAGTTTTTAAATAGAATGAAAAAAAACTGCAGAACTGTTTTTCATATAAATCCATTGGTGATGTTGTTTTAATGTGTTTTTTTCTTCATTGTTTAAATTTCTATATAAACCTACAACGATCAATGTACGTTTCGATATCTTTTTCTTTCAAAATTTAAATACATACGTACACAAATCATGACTTCTTATACACATGATATTGAGTAAGTCCCGTCTCGATCATATTGAAGTATAGAAATCTTATTTTGAATATTAATTAGTTCTTCAATTATTGCGAATGCTGAATATCAGGCTCGAGATTCCGAATCATCATCCTCAGCTCAAATTCAAATTATTATCGGTGAATTCTATGTTGATAAAAAAGGAGACTATAATCTTGCTGAATTCTATTTTCAAAATGCTCTTCGGATGCAAGAAGAGGTACGTACATCTATCTATACAAAGTTATTGTTGTTTTTGTTTTGCAGAACGGCGATGATACTAGTTCGACTCTGTGTAAATTAGGAATTATCTATCAAAATCTTCGTGAATATGACCAAGCATTGATTTATCATTTTCGTGCATTAACTCTGCGACAATTAGCACAACAAACGAATCCAATCTTAATTGCACGTTGTTTCTTAGGTATAGCCAATGCTTATTGGGGTCTTGACAAACTTTCTGACGCGTTAACATACGCTCAACAAGCTCTAACAATCAATGAATCTGTACCATCAGACAATGATTTAAATATTGCATCAAATACAGCTATTCTTGCTAATATCTATTATCAATATGGTGATGATATTCAAGCATTAGAACTAAGCCGACGTGCACTTGCTCTTTTTGAAAATTGTACATCGTCTGAATCAGTTATGATAACAACATTATTGAATAATATCGGAACAATTGAAGTCAATATTGGCCTCTATGATGTAGCTTTAGTGACATTTATTCGAGCATTGAATATTGTTCGACGAATTCTTCCCGATGGACATCCAAAACGGATGGCCATCGAAAATAATCTTCATCGTTGGAGAGAGATACAAGAACTCAATCAAACCTATTCACATTCATATCTATGGCATAATCTACCAAAAGTTCTCCTTGGACTATGAAAGTTCGATGTTTTTTGTGTAATATTTTGCTTTCGTACTGTACTGTTAAATAAATAGTTTGTTTTTTACCTTGTTTTGATTTCAATTTGTAAGTGAGAGAGAGAGAGAGAAAAAAAAGTGAAAGAAACAAAAATCACTCGATTACAATCACATTTTCTTTTTCGTCTTGTGATTGAAACTTAAAAATATATACGTTTAACACAGAAATGTCTTCGCCTAGTTCGTATACTCTAGTTGACAGAGTCGAGTAAGTAAATCATTCATTAAATCCACCGATTTATACAATCTCTCTGTCGATATCAGTGATGGAAGTATGCCGAATCGTCGACGTGAATCGGTCACACGTCTATCAAATGTCGGCGCAAATGTTACGTCAATTCGTTGTCCATCGCCAACAATTCATTCCAATGATGAACATAAAACATCATTGAATCAAGATAATTTCGTTCTCGTTTTTCTTGATTTACATTCACAATTGAGTACGAATCCTATTTCATCATTACGATTGATTATTCATCATGTTCATACATTCGTCGATGCACAAAAATGTTTAAATTTCATTCGATTTTCTTCGGATCGAATTTTTTTCGTTTCAACATCAAATGATAGACAATTACTCGATGAATTTCATCCATTAAAATCCATCGAAGCGATATTTCTTTTTGATAGTGATGCCAAACTTGACAATCGTTTTCCGAAATTATACGGTGTTTATTCGCATTATGAACAATTATTCAATGCTATTAAAGATACATTAGATTGGTACGAACAAACACAATTCGAAACCTTTGTTTGCGAAAATGATCGAGTTTTTATTTGGTTACAATTATGGAGAGATGAAGTATAAGAAAACATGTTTCTTTTTTTCCTAAAAATGATTTTTTTGTCTAGTTTTTAAAAATTCAAAAATCAAAAAATCTACCTTCAGACAAACACGCACTCGTTCAATTAGCTGAAGATTACTATCGTGGAAATACGAAAATACATTCGTTCATCAAAGAATTCGATCAAACATACAGTAAAACTGATGCTTTACAATGGTGTTTTTCATCGATATTTCCATCGAATTTTCTTCATCATGCATTGCGTAGTCTCAACACCGAACATCTTCAAATTTGTCGATTTCTTCTTCTCGATACGACTCGTATCATGCAATTGAATGCGAAAAAAACCAATGGTGAACTATATAAAGGCATGAAAATGACCAGTGATTATTTGAGTAAACTAGAAAATTCAGTTGGCAAATTAATTTGTCCCAAAGGTTACCTTCAATGTACACAATCGAGAAAATCAGCACTTGATCAAGCCAATTCGCCTGATCATCGCGTCGATCTTTTGCCAATTTTAATTAAAATTACTTACGATACATCGGTATCATTAGTAACATTTTCCGATAGACATCATTCGCCAACGATGATCTTCGATGTTTATACAGTTTTTCGAATAAAATATGTTAAACGTGGACAATTAACAACAATTAAACTAGAACCAGCCGATGACAATGGCAAGAAATTAGCACGAGAATACCGAATCGAACATGAACCTGAAACTGTACAGAATCTACTCAATCAACTTTTATTACCACCGAAACTTCCAGCACGATTGCCACCACTTGTTCCTCGATCACAACGATCGTTGTCTGTTCTTTCAGATCTATCTCCGAATGAAATCAGGTAGAATTAAAACAGCTTCTTTTTTTGGTGTCATCACAGTTTTTTTTTTGCGTTGAAGTTTATCTGTGATTCGTGAGACTGATGATGATGAAGCTCAAGCTCGAGAATTTATCAAAACTGGTCAAATCGATCAAGCCATCGAAATCTATCAACGAGTTAAACCTGAATCTGCTCGAATATTCAACACGATTGGCTCATTACTTGGCGATAAAAAAGGTGATTACGAATCGGCTATTGTCTATTACAAAAAATCACTAAAAATCCAAGAAAAAGTAGATCATCATCGTTTTTTTTCTTCATTTCTTTATTTGTTGTTCAAAAGAATGGCGAAGATGTAACGAATACTCTCTCACAACTCGGCAATGCTCATCAAAATCGTCGTGAATTTGATTTAGCACTCGCGTGTCATACGCGTGCATTAGCTAAACGAAAGAAAACATCGAATATCGAGCCGGTTCCACTTGCAACAAGTCACATCGGTGTTGCCAATGCTCATTGGGGCCAACGAAATTTCACTGAAGCTCTTAAACATGCTCAAGAAGCGCTCATTCTCAACGAATCCATTGAACGTGGAAATGATTTGAATATTGCATCGAATTTAGCTATTCTTGCTAATATTTACCATACATCCGGTGATACAAATCGAGCGTTAGATATGGCTACACGAGGTTTAGGCATACTCGAACGTTGTGTACCGGACGATTCGCCAGCATTAGCGGCTCTGTTGAACAATGTTGCAACAATGCAAGTTTCTGTTGGATTGTTAACGGAAGCAAGAACAAGTTTCGATCGAGCTTTGGATATTTGTAAAAAATCTCTTCCCGAAGGACATCCAAAACGAATTGCTATGGAGAATAATATTCAACGTATTATCGAGATGGAACAACTGCAAGAAGAAGAAATTGAAGAGAAAACGAACTTATAAATTATTTTCCTTTTTTTCTTCAAGTATAATAAATCGAAAGGAAGAGATAGAAGTACACTGACATCTATGATCGAAAGATATCGAAAATTTCATTGATTCATCCAATCGGTTGTTTTCAATCTTTATTATCATTTGATTTTTTGCATTACTACGATGTTGATACCACGTTTTTCGTTGAGTCAAACTGCAACTCATTTATCGATAACAATTCGATGTCCGTACGTGAAATTTTCTTCATCAACTGATGATAGTCACAATGTTGAAGTTGATCTTCCAACTGCAAATGAATTCTATTTCGCTTGTAAACCGTATTATCTTCATTTGTATCTTCCAGGCAATGTTATCGATAAAGAACAGCCCGATTATAAATACGATCTTGAAACATCATCGTTTTGTTTCAATTATGAAAAACAAAATCCCAATGAAATCTTCGAAGATTTGGATATGATTAGTAAATTATTGAATAAAGATAATCGAATTCATACGGATAAAATCGAAGAAATCGGTGATCGGTCAGATAATGACGACGACGAAGATGAAGATGAAGATGAAGATGAACCATTATGGAATCAAATGAGACAATTAGAACTTAATGGTTGAATTGAAATTTTGATTCGAATAATATTTTATTTTCGTTCTATTTAGATCAACCAAAAGAAGATCTAACTTGTTCGTATTCATACGGTTTTAATCATCAATACAAAGATATATTCTCGAAATTTGATGCTGAATATAGTCTTATATTTGACAATCAATCGCCTGATACATTTCCATTGTCATCGATTCGTTCGGCACGTTTAGAAAAAGAACAACATGATTTTAATCTCGAACATTATCTTGCTGATAAATATGAATTAACCGATGAAACCATATTCGATTATCAATTAACAATCGACAAAGAACTCAATGAACAAGATCGAGATGATTTAAAAAATCTTAAATATAAACAATTGTTAATCGATGATCCCATACCGATTTATCTCGGTTTAATTGATTTAATCTATGCATTTGTTTATGACCAACGAATAACACAGTTTGTTTATTGAGAATTTCTTTTGGCATTTGTAAAAAAAACAATATTTAGAGGTGAACCATGCTGTGAATCGCCATGGAATGTTCATAAATTGTCATCGACACTTTCATGGTTCGATACATTTTCCGATCTTCCATCGGTATTAGTTGGATGTTTTCGACGAACACTAGTCTATCCATTGATTCGTTCGTTTGAATTAGCGAACCGATGTTTCGATGATGTCATTGAAATATTTCAACAGGGCAAACGTGCAATACTTCAATGTTTACTGCAAATACGACGTTTATTTCTCGATGAAGAACATCGATATTTATTGAATACATTGTATGTCAATGATTATTGTCTATGGATACAAACTGATTGTCAAACGAAATGGTTGAATTCATTAGTTGATGCAATGAAACAAATGAAGACAAATCTGCACGAGGAAGATTTAGGTTTGAATTTCGAAGAAAAAATTTTCTCATGGAAAATTTCATTACGTGAAGAAGAAACAGATAGTGATGATTGTTCATCATCATCGTCTTCAGACGAAGAAGACGAATAAGATTATTGTTATTGCTTTTTTTTTTTGTTAAAAATCAATAAAGAAAAGTCATGTATCAAAAACGTTTTATTGCTAATTAAAAAAAAGGAAATTACTTTATGAATGGATTAGGGTGTATTAAATATTATTACACCTGCAGACAGCATTTTATATCCTTTTTTCCTGAGTACAAGTGACATACGTATAATCATCAAAGTAAAACATAAGGAATTTAACGGTTGATGAGGAGATTTATTCATTTCTCGCGAAGTTTTTTACTTTTCTTACTATTGTTCCATATGGATCATGTTTCTGGATATTTTTCACTCTGTCCAAAGCATTTCGGTATGAAATTAAACGTATTTGTTATAGAATTGTTCGCAAATATTTAACGCTTCGGCGAGAAGATTGAATTAATAAAGGGTACATGTGGAATAACTATTTATATTTTGCAATGCTCTCAATACATAAAATATGCATGAATCAATGATTAAAATAAATTAACCATGTGCTGTCTGCGCTTTCTCTTAATATATCGACATATACTCACTGGTCTTTACTTTACAGATTTTATTTATTTTCTATTGACGAAGGTGCATGTTTAAGTAGGATAAAAATTAATTTTAAATTAAAAGCAACAAGGAATCATTAGATACTAAATAAATTCTAGATAAGACTATAGGTAATGCTTAGAAAATATTTGCATTATTTTTAAGTACGTTTAAGCGGTTTTTACATTCATCGATACAAAAGAAGATACAATATGAATTCATCGAATATAAAATATTATTCGGATTCATTTGACTATATTATGTTTTGTATTTATCAATATGTTACTCCAATTGTACAGATTATAAGTAGTTTAGCAAATCTAACAAGTATTATTATATTCTTAACAAAATCGTGGAGAAAAAATGTTTGCGTATTCTATTTGACATGTTACACATCGCTAAGTTTATGTTTTATTGGCACTAGTCTGTTTAATGACATATTTCAATATATATTAGCTAAACGTTTCTATCAATTGAATGATAGCACATGCAAATTATTTCGCTATTCTTATTATCTTTTTGCTACTCTTGCGCCTAATGTACTCATATTTGCATCGATCGATCGTCTTCTACTCTCATCTCACAAGGCTGATACACGTTTGTATAGTTCGAAACGTTTAGCTTATTTTTCTCTTGGAATTAGTTCAGCGTTATGGGCTTTGTATTATCTACATATTATTATTAAAAGTCGTCTTTCGCCATTGGGGGATGGTTGCATATTTGATCCATCAGAGCCATATATTTCGTTTGTTTATTATTCATTAGCTGCAGCCAACATTATCGGCTGTCTTACAATTGCTATTCTAATTTTGATATCATTGAAAAATATTCGCTACTTTCGATCGATGTCACAACAACAACGCACTCGACAAGTTCATACGATGAAAAGAAAAGATTTTCAGCTACTTCGTTGTTTATGTGCATTAGATATTGCATACACATTGTTCAGTATGTTGTCAATAGTGTATGATATTTTGTATGCATTTCTTCTTGAAGATAATTCGGAAATATCGATGCAGCAAGTGATCTATTTATTCCTCTCGAAATTGTTTACTTTTCTTACTATTATTCCGTATGGATCGTGTTTTCTAGTGTTCTTTATTATTTCGAAAGCATTTCGACGTGAAATTAAACGTGTTGCTTACAAAATTGTTGGCCAATATTTAACACCTTTAAGAGAAGATGAAAATAATGTGAAAATCAATATCGTTGCAATATCTTCATGAACTTATTTATAACTATTTGTTTTTTTTGTCGATGTTTTGCTACACGTATAGATTAATAAACGTCATCCACACGCTCTAGGCATTCTAGTTTTCTTTTTCAAATTACTAACGAAGCGTACTTAATCTTTATAGAACTAGAGAATAGAATTGGGAAAAAAAGCTTCTAATCATATTAAAACGCATTCAACTGCGATATCTGTTTTTTTTCTTGATCGAGAAAATGTCATACTTATCTTTAGAACAAATATTATGAACTATTCAACAGCATCATATCAAACTCATGATGATTCAATCGATCATTTATTTTCTTATATTTATAAATCCATCGGTCTCATTATATACGTTTTGAGCAGTTTAGGAAATGTAATATCTATTGGTATATTCTTAACAAAATCATGGAGAAAAAACGTTTGCGTATTTTACTTAACTTGCTACACGCTATCGGGTGTATTCTATGTTAATATTTTTATTCTTACTGAAATTATTAACAACATATCGGGTTACTCTTTACATAAGTCCAATGATATTTTCTGTAAACTTTATCTTTATTCATATTTTCTTTTTGCTACTCTTGCACCTAATGTACTCATATTTGCATCGATCGATCGTTTTCTACTCTCGTCTCGAAATGTCGACGCACGTTTGTACAGTTCGAAACGTTTAGCCTATTTTTCTCTTGGGATTAGTTCATTGTTGTGGTCTTTATACTATCTGCATATTCCGATTAACAGTGGCATTCAGCAAATATCATCTACTGAATTCAAGTGTGATTTTGATCAGTCACAAGCTTATCTTTCATTTGTTTATTATTCATTAGCTGGAACCAACATTATCGGTTGTCTCACAATTGCTATCTTAGTTTTGATATCATTGAAAAACATTCGTTATTTTCGAAGAATGTCCCGTCAACAACGCACTCGACAAGTTCATACGATGAAAAGAAAAGATTTTCAGCTACTTCGTTGTTTATGTATATTGGATATTATCTATACCGTTTTCAGTATGCTATCGCTCATGTATGATATTTTCTATACGTTTATTCTTAAAGATGAAACGAAACTATCGATGGAACAAACAATTTATTCATTTCTGTCGCGATTTTTCACTTTTCTCACTAGTATTCCATATGGATCATGTTTTATGGTATTTTTCATTATATCCAAAGCGTTTAGACTCGAAGTCAAACAGTTGTTTCGCAAAACTATTGGTTGAAATAAAAATAAACTAATGAATTTAATTATCTAGCATCACTTGAGCATGCTTTCTTTAATTCTCTTGAAGAAAGAAAAAGCATACCATTATAGAAAGCATATTCTTAGTTTATGTACATAAATCATGAATTATTCTTACCAACAATATTGCATTGACATAATCTATGAGTTCATTCCTAATCTTTATAAATATATTGGCCCGATTTTTTTACTACTTTGTATCTTTGGGAATCTCATTCATTGAGAAAAAACGTTTGTGCATTCTATCTTGACTTGTTATCTTGCATGGAGTTTATGTTTTGTGACTGTATCTATGGTTGCTGACATTTGTAAATATACTATTTCTCTTCTACTGCATACAACGTGTCAAATCTATCAATATACTTTTTATTTGTCTGCTACTCTTGCACCGAATGTGCTTATATTTCTCTCTTGGAATTAGTTCGTTGTTATGAACTTTCTATTATCTGCACATTCCAATTAAAAGTAGTATTCAAAAGATATCATCGACGAACTTCGATTGTACGTTTGATCAGACTGAACCCTATTTATTTTTTCTTGGGTCGTCTTTTTACTTTTCTTGCTTTACTTCCGTATGCTGCGTGTTTTTGGATATTTTTCTTCCTATCGCTATCGAATGTTGCTGGCAGGGGAAAATGATCAAAATCTTCAAGTCAATGTGTTTGTCAATACATCATGAATTCATCAAAGAGTTTCGTGTATGTTGTTCGATGAATAACACAACAGAGTTGAAGTAAGAGAATGTGTTATCATATCTATTTTGTTTTGTTATTTTATAAATAAAGTCGTTTTTATCTTAAAATAAACGTGCATCATTTTGTTGTTGAAAAGAAAAATGAATTTTTCATCTATTTTCGAAAATGTATCAACAAAATTGACAACAACTTATAGGAAATTAAGACGAGAATTGGTTTCATTTGAAACGAGAAGGTGAGAGTCGAAGAAAAACCTACCTAATATCTTATTTTATCTATAGATCATCTGTCACTCGTTTGGAAGATCTTTCAAATGAACTTCTTTTCGAAATATTTGATTTCTTAGATTTTTGTCAAATCTATGAATCATTTTCAAATCAAAATTTTCGATTTCAAAAACTTCTCTACGATCCAACATTATTTCTCAAAATAAAATTAGCATCTATTTCAATGTCAACTTACAATTATTATTACAGACAAATTCTTCTTCCTCATCAACATTCTATCAGATCTCTTCATTTATCCAATCAATTATTGATCGATCGAGGTTTTTCATCAACGTCAATATTTACTGATTTTCCTCGACTCGAACATTTAACACTCGACAAAATCAAATCCTATTATCTCGAAAATATTCTCGAATATTTACATCATTTACCTTGTTTATCTTCATTGATTATTGATTCAAGTGAACCTCTTCGAAAGAAAAATTTCATTTACAATCATCTATTTCGTTTGTCGGCATTAAAATTTTGTAAATTATCATCATTTGAAACATCTTATTCTCAAAGAATTGAATCGATCAATATTCAATATCACAGTTCAATTGAACATTGGATGACGACACATGAATTAACATTCGATGAAATCTGTAAACTTCTCTCACGAACAACACAACTGCGTCGACTATCGAGTTGTCTCTATCAAGAAACATTGACACCAATCAGTTCTCTTCTTATCCCTCGATTAGATCATCTAACACATCTTGTTTTAACTCTCATCAATGTTCAATTCGATCATTTCGAATTATTTATTTCGAATCTTTGTCCTTGTTTACAAATTCTACGTATTTCAATCGATGATTTTTGCGAATATATCGATGAAATTCGTTGGAGAAAATTGATTACATCTCATTTAACATGTTTAACAACATTCGATTTGTCAATTTCATGTGCTTTAATTCATCAAAATAAAGATCCTACTGAATTAATCAGAAACATCGAACAATTTCATTCATTATTTTGGTGGACGAGACAATGGTTTTTTCAATATCAAATCGATATGAAAAATCCTGACAAACCATTACTCATCTTTTGTACTCTCAATCCTTACCGGTACAGATTTTCATTTCTTGCCATTTTATATCTCCTCTAACTCGAAAATGTTCATTATTTTAGAAAGAAAATCTACAAATTTATCGATGTCAATCCATGGGAAACATGTTCAAGTGATTTCGAATATAATTTTCATTGTGTTCGACATGTTGAAATTCATCAAGAAAATGTACTTTATACTACAAATAACAAAAGATACTATTTTCCAAATGCTATTGAATTAACTCTTGCTGATATGAATAAAACGAATTCATTTGTTTCATATTTAAATCCGATTCTATGTTTTGAAAAAATATCGAAATTAAATATTAATTTATTCTATGGAAATATTCCGGAATTAATTGAACTTATTCATCGTTTGATTAATCTTCGTCGATTAGAAGTTCATTCGGTTTTATTTCGAAATCTTGATCTTGAAACGATTGAAAATAGTCCGATCTATCAATTAACATCAAAAACAAATCGTATCGATGAATTAATTATTCACGGTCGATGTACTCTACAAATCAAACAATTTCTTATTCAACTTTGTCCACAATTACAACATTTAACTGTATTCTATACGTCGAATACATGTAAACCATTACTGAAATCTCTTATACTCAATGGTCGATCGTTTTGTTATCGTTTATGTTCATTATGTATAACGCATATACCGAGCAATTATGAGTTTAATACATTGAAAGTATTTATTTGTTCGGATAATGCTTTATCAATGTTAATTATGAATGTGACACGAGGAGATAATGGACAAGAAATGCATCTATGGTGGTAATGCAAGAGAAAAGAGACATTCCTTTAAGTCATAAAATACTGAAACCAATGATTTGAAAGAAATTCGATATTTTCATTAATAAAATATGCAGAGACCTCTTCTTTCATTTTTTTTATTCGTTGATTATTTCATATCGGTTCTTGTTGATTCAGAAGTTATTTCATGGCTTTGACGAAACCTCATCTAGAAATCGATTTTCCATCGGCAAAAAAATTGAAAATGTAAAGCCTTCTATCGATTTTGTAGTTCTCATTATTTATAATAACATTCATTTTTAGTGAATCATCAAGCAGATACACTTGTTTAGAAGATTTTCCCAATGAACTTTTCTTCGAAATATTTCAGTATCTTGACGTACATCAGATCTATCAAGGATTTTATAATTTAAATATTCGTTTGCAAAGTATTCTTAATGATTCGACATTCGAATGGAAAATCAATATATCATTGATATCTAAATTGAATTTTGAACAATTTAATCGTGAATTGTTGATTTCCAATAGAAAACGAGTTCAAACGTTGAAAATATCAAATCCAGTTTGGGTTGATTCAATTTTTTCGCCTGTTAAAACAGTAACTGAGTTTTCTCGGTTAGAAGCACTTATTTTCGATGGAGTCAGACCACTATATTTAGCCAATATTCTTCGTCATTTGACTTCTTTGGAGAATTTATCGACGTTTATTATTCTTTCCGATACAGATCTAGTAAATATGCTTGAATCTATTTTTCGTTTACCGAAATTAAAATATCTTAAAATCAAACTTATATCACCGCTTATCGATCGACAGATTTCATTCGATACAAATCTAATCAGTTCAATTAATCATATTGTCCTTGATGGTTATGTTTTGTTCAATGCTTTCGTACTTTTACCATCGTATCTTCCGTATCTGGAAACTTTATATATTCAATCACTGAGTCCATCATGGTACGAAGGATCATTACAAAACATCAATATGAAAAAATGGAATCATCTGAAAAAAGTTCAAATCGATAATATGAAAATTAGTTTTGATGAATTTGAACTTATCAGCAAACAAACATTCAATGAAATTGAAAGTTTACATTTATCGATGATTCTTGATCCTGGTACATATCTAAATGCTAATCGATGGGAACAATTAATATTGAATTCAATGTCGAAATTACGAATATTTGACATTCAATTTCAAGATCTATTAAATACTCAAAATGATGATAATTGTCACGCATTATGTAAAAGAATTCTCAATGATTTTTCATCTTCATTTTGGACTGAACGAAAATGGTTTTTTGATTATCAATTTTATCGAGAATTATACGGGCGTAGAGTCATGTTCTATTCGATTAATTCTAAAAGGTATATAAAAATCATTAAATTTTCTCTATTTTGTTTATTTATATAAATAGAAAAGAATATGTGTTGCACGAGAATTTAATGAGATTTACTGAGATAGCAAAACATGTTGAATGTATACAGATTCACGATGAAAATACGATATCAACATGCAAACAATATTTTCGTAATACAAATCAATTGCTTTTGTCGATTGATCCAGCGAAATGTGCAGAATCTTTGCGGAATATTCTTGAAAATCTTATGCCTGTAAAACAACTAACCAACATTTAACAATTGAAACTTTACGAACACGTAAATATGAAGAATATATTCAATATTTTATTTCGAATCGAGAACGAATTCTTCCAGATTTATGTTTTTTACATTTAAGCAATGGGAATACTTCAGCGAATCGTTGTTTAGCGACTATTGCAAAAAAATTTAATGTTTCGGACAAATTACGTTGTAAAACTATTGGAACTCATCTTTATATTTGTTTTTAATCACGTGACTGAATTTTCTTTAAAATATATTCACCCATGTTCATTTTGTCGATCGAAACACGTTGTTCATAAATAGCTTTGATTTCATATTCTTCAAGATGTCGATTTCATATGAACTGTTTGTTTCAATTTTCCGTTCATATAAAGTGTTTGTTTCGAACGAGAAACTAATGCTACTAAATTATACCAATTGTTCGTTCGTAAATATGGTTCAACTGCACATTCATATTGAACGAGAGCTGGCGAAATGATCACTTGATTTTCTGATTGACAAATATTATTATAACCAAGATGAAGCCAATGATTATTATCTGGTTTCCATGCTCCAAGTGCTGTACGATAGCCACCTATGTGTCGATCGACACAAACCCAAATCGAAACACAGAAATAATCTGTTTGATAAGCCGGTATATCATAAACAGGAATATCAATCGATGATCGACCATCAAAACTAGCGCATGATCCGAGAAAACAAGCATCTTGCTGTGGATGACCAGTCAATGTAAAACGATCTTTGATACCAACATCGGATGAATCATGACCGAGTTTGTTGGGATCGTCAAATTTTCAATAGCCAATAAGATGTCGACTCATGAGTTCACGAAATCTGTTCTGTAGAAAAGAAACATCGACAATAATTGCTCACCATTTTCGACATGTACATGAAACACGTAGAAGATCTCGAATTGGATCAATATAAGAAAAAATACGACCTAATAATTTCGTCGTTGAAGTCGACATTTTTTTAATATATACAAAATCTGACTATCGCAAGGTAGAAATAAAGAACGAAACAAGATGAATCATTGTTGGAAAGAGAAGAGAACATGTGCGTGCGTACATTCGAACATTTGTAAAAAAATGAAGTTCGAATCGCTACCAAATGAAATCATTCTCGATCTGTTTGATTATTTCGATGGTATTGAACTATTCGATCTATTCTATGAACTCAATCAAAGATTTACTTGGTTACTCTACAGACAATATCGAACATTTCGATTGAATTTTACTTCGATTTCCAAACGAAAATTTGATTTTATTTGTCAACAACATTTACCCAATCTCACCGAACATGTTTACAGTCTTTCACTTTCGAATGGCATTGAAACAATTCAACAAATCGAAATCTTTCTTTTATTTCAACCGTCGATTGAAAATTTTCTTCATCTTCAATCATTAACTCTCTCCTATCTCGATACATACGAAATCATTATCAAAATCATTCGTCAATGTTCTCGTATTCATCATCTCAAATTCTATCGATGCAATTTCACGATCAAACGATCCGATTTTCAATCGATTATCGATGGTATTTGGAGTCTAACAAATTTAATTCATTGTGAAATGGATGACATATCCGAACGACGATTAGGTTTCTGCATTCCAACAAAGATTTCGACTTCACTTCAACGACTCACATGGATTAAATTCATCGTCAAACTAAACGAAATCAATACACTCTATGAATACACACCGAATCTTCGACATCTGTCGATTTCTATATCCGATCCACATATCGACTATCAACCATCGATATTGCCTAGTTTACGAAGTGCACATTTTATTTTTCATACATTCGATCTGTTGGATATTCGTTTGTTTTTTCAAAATATACCTAATCTATCTCGTTTAAACATTGAAATTCTATTCAATCTTATCGATGGATACGAATGGAAGAAGATGATTAGTCAATATTTACCTCGACTTCGAAGATTTGATTTTCATATGAAGAGTACATTTGCATCCGACGAGAATATGAACGAATTAGTTCGTAGTTATATTGAATCATTTCGAAATTCATTTTGGATAATTAAACATCAATGGTTTGTTCGATGTTATTCGTGTAAAACAACGATCTATCTTTCGACTCTATCGAATCAATGTGCACATACAGATACATTTCCTGATCAATTTCTTTCGACACATTCTCAAGATAGTCTACAGAAATTTTCCAATAATCTCATTGAAATATCCGATGAAAATTTCTTCGATAATCCTCTACCAACAACAATTCGTTTCATGAATATTCAATCATTAACAATACAATTTCCTATCAGCAAACAATTCTGGTCGATTGTTTCTAATTTCGATTGTTTACGTCAACTGACAATTTATGTGAATACGAATACAACACAAACCGAACTCAATAGGTTATTCGATCGTATATTTCATCTCGATCGATTATCAATTAATGAAACAATTCCATTATGCTTTCAGGAATCAACATTAAACACTCTTCGAACTACAATCGATCAATTCGATATTCAAGGTTGTGAATCGTCTATAAACATAATTCATTTATCATTGATTCGTCATTGTCAAGTTCTATTTATTCAAATTGATAATCATGAAAATATTCTCGATTTAATCAAACATCTGCCAAATCTTCGAGCATTGATTATTCGATATGATGAAAATCTGTCTATTGAATGGTTAAAAGAACATTTATCTTCGACATATTCTATCGATAGAGACTTAGGTTTTGACAAACCAATTTGTATTTGGAAATAGAAAAAAGTTTATTTGTACCAATAGACTTGTACTGATTGAGTATTAGCTGAATTAGGACCAATATAAATATTGAAAATGCCTTCTTCCCAAATATAATTTAAATTTGAATCGTAGAATTTCAATTGATCGGTTGTAACAATGAATGTAATTTCTTGTCGTTGATCAGTTTGAAGAAAAACTTTTTGAAATGCTTTCAATTCTCGTACAGCTCGCGTTACACTTGCAGCTGGATCGCCGATATATAATTGAACAACTTCTTCGCCAGCATATTTACCAATATTACTCAAGACAAATGTAATTGTCAAATGATCATTATCACCATGAAGTTCAGTTTTATCCGATTTCAATGGACTGAAATTAAATTCTGTATAACTAAGACCATAACCAAATGGATACAATGGATCATTTGGTATATCTAAATAACGACTCTATATAAAACAAAAATGTTTTTTTTTTCTTATTATTATTAAAAAATATTGTTGATCTAACTTTGAATTTATCGATAAAGATACTTGAATTATAGGGTCGTCCAGTATTTTTATGATTGTAATACAACGGAATTTGTCCGACGGATAATGGAAATGTAGCTGTTAATTTACCAGCTGGATTATAGTATCCAAATAGAACATCAGCAATAGCATTTCCTGCTTCGGAACCAGCAAACCATGTTTCAAGAATGGCGGTTGCTGATTGATTTTCATTTTTCAATGTCAATGGTCGTCCATTCATAAGAACAACAACAACAGGTTTCGACGTATTACATAGAGCTTGAAGTAAACGTTGTTGACAATCAGGCAGACTAATATCCGATCGACTCGATGCTTCACCTGACATGCCTACAGTTTCACCAAGAACAGCAACAATAACATCGGATTTCGTCGCTAATTGAAGAGCTTCATCGATCATTTGTGTAGCTGTTCGATTGTCGATAACAATATCACCACCATATGCATTCAATAATTCTAACATATAAGGATCTTCGACAAGATTTGCCCCTTTAGCATGTAAGATTTGAACACTACTTCCAACAAGTTGATTGATACCTTGAAGAACAGTCACTGCTTGTGTCCAATCACCAGCTGCACTCCATGGACCAAGTAGATTTCTTTGATCATCGGCTAATGGACCGACAAGTGCAATGGTGAGATTCGATCGAGGTAGAGGCAAGATTTGTTTATCATTTTTGAGAAGAACAAATGATTGTCGAGTAAATTCTCGTGCTATTTGACGATTATCCGCAAGTGAATGTGAATTATTAATATAACGAAATGGATCATCGAATAGACCTAATTTATATTTTGCTTCGAGAATACGACGACATCCTTGTTCAATTGTTTGCAAGGTCACTTTGCCTTCTTGTACAGATTGATTTAATGTTGACACAAACAAACCCGTGCCCATATCAAGATCAACACCTGCATTGATCGCTCGAGCGGTCACCTCCTGTGGATTGCCTAAACCATGTGGAACAAGTTCGCCCATAGCTCCAGCATCAGTTACAACAAATCCTGTAAAATTCCATTGTCGTCGAAGAAGATCTGTTAATAACCATTGATTAGCTGTCGATGGTACACCATTAAGATCATTGAATGATGTCATAACACTGCCAGCACCAGCTTCAACAGCTGCTTTATACGGTGGAAGATAGTATTCATACATTTTAATTGGACTCATATCAACTGTATTATAATCACGGCCAGCTTCGGCGCCACCGTACAAAGCGAAATGTTTGAAACAAGCCATGACTGTATCCGATAGACTCAAATTATTTCCTTGATAACCTCGAACAAATGCAGCAGCAACTTGACCGCCCAACCAGGGATCTTCGCCGGCTCCCTCAACAATTCGACCCCAACGTGGATCACGTGCTATATCAACCATCGGCGAAAACACCCAATTCAAAGCATCAGCAGTTGCTTCTTGTGCTGCAAGACGTGCACTATGTTCGATCAATGTTAGATTCCATGTTGCACTTAAACCTAACGGCACAGGAAATATCGTTCGATGTCCATGAATGACATCCAAACCGAAGAAAAATGGAATTTTCAAACGTGAAGTATTCACAGCAAGTTCTTGCACCTGTCGAACAGCTTTCGGCGTGTATAAATTAAGTACAGCACCGATTTGACCACGAGCAATTCGATTTCGTAAATCCTGATCGATTCGTGCGTCACCACTCGAATTAAAACCCATGCCAATTAAATTTAACTGGCCGATTTTTTCTTCGAATGTCATATTGGCTATCAAATCATCAATAAATGATTTCATACGTTCGTCAACAAATTGCCCATTGAACATGAACATTTGCAATGAAACAAAAACACAAAGAAGTAAAATCTTCATACTATAGCGTGCGTATCTTTCGTCCAAATAACAACAAAAAAAAGAATGGAAATGGTTATCTTTTAGTATGTACTTTAAGAAGTCAAACAGATAAAGGTAGAACGAGAGAAAAAAATATTTAATAAATACAACTAGAAAAAGAAGAAGAAGAACACTGTTCGAATCAGCAATCTTGTACGTAATTGCCTGGAAATAATCCGATTTGTCCCCTTAAATTTCCTCGACACCACTGATCTGAACGACGTTCGAGTAGTATAATGACATCACCCGGTCGTATGGTCAATTCATCGTCATGTTCAGCGTCGTAGCTATGCAAAACTCGAACATGTTTGACAACTTGTTGTCGAAATGAATCGTTCGATGCTGTCGAAAGAGTATCTATACAAAAAAAAAACGATGAATAAATATTTTCATATAATGATTTCTCTCAGCAATCTCATGCGATAGAAAACACCTCACTTACGCATCGGATATAAACCTGAATTAATTCGAAAGGTTAAGTCATAGACTTGACTCAATTAGTCAAAAATGTAAATACCTGAAGAACTTTCACTACCAATATTCCAACCGATTGGAGCAGCTTGTGTTGGAGTTACAGTAGGATACGGCGGCGGTGCCGGTGCCGGTGTTGATCGTGCTAAAACACTCATCGCTGGTGTTGAACATGAACTTGATGCTAACGGTTGAAATGGTATTCGAAGAAAAGTCAGAGAAATTCCTTTGTCCGTCGAACTTTTAGCATAACGTTGAGAATGTTCATAGTATGGTTCAGGTTGACGTTGAAGTTGATTATATATTCGTTCCATTTTATATAAACTGCCTTCGTACAAACAAAGAAGTAATCGTACACTTTGCTGATTCACCGTTATGTCTCCTGAATTAACAGTCGATGAAAATTTTTGATTTTGTTTACAAAATCCTTGTAAATTCTCAATGCCATCTTTCGAACGATGTTGAATATCGATATCTTGTTTCAACATTTTTATCCAACGCATTAGACTTAAAATACGTCGTTCTTGACTCATGGCATGATGTTCGTTTTCGGCATAGATATCGTAGAGTAGAATTTCTGTTTCTGTCGTTTGAATATTTGCTCGTGCTTCAGTGATAATATCCTCTTGTGGAGTTATATGAATGGCCTGTAATTCTTGTTTGATCTTGACGAATCATAAAAGAATATTTTCAAGATATTAATCATGTGTAATTTACTTGATTCATCGTTTCGCTAAGTGTTTGTATAGCGTGGGCGTATGTTTGAATAAATTTGTCTGTTTCAACGATTCGATCTAATTCCATCATTTGCATTTGATCACAACTCTAAATAAAATCGTATCCTGTGTTCTTGTTTTTCTCTTGAGCGTCAATTTATACTCGGCACATTTCAGCATCGCATGCTTGTCGTGCGAGTTCGACTTCTTTGGTTGCATCGTGATATTTCTTTTCGGTTTTCTCGAGTTCTTGTTCAGCTTTTCGAAGAGACATTTCAATCTAATTGAAGAAGAAGACAAATTCGATTATGTGATTTATTTCTTTTTTGATTTGAAAAGAAAAAAGCAAGAGAAGTATAACGAGAGAAGAGTCTTACAGTAAACATCTGTTTCGAACTCAATGCTGAACTTGTTGTGAGTGTCTATAGAGAAGAATTTTTGGTCGATTTGTTCGAATCGATTCTACTTACTTTACTAACTTCTTTGACAGAATTTTTCGTTGTTTTTGGTATTTCATCCATTTTCAAATATAAACTTTCGATATCTTTACAATTTTCGAATTGACGTTGTCGATATTTATTATCGGCGTCTTTTTTCTCTTTCCAAACTTTGAATTTATCATTTAAAAGAACTTCAATCTGAAAATAATACGAACGATCATCATCCTATTCGATAAATTCGAAAATAATTACGGGTTTTCGTGCTTTTGATTGTGTATCAGCGAGATTTTTCATTGGAATACATATTTTTGTTGATAGAGTATTTGCAAGTAGATTATGAGCTTCACTTTCGGCATTCGTTTGATTCGCTATTGTTGTCAATCCTTGTACTAATGATCTAGTTAAAGAAGGAAAAAGATTTGTTCGAACAAATTAGTCGATGTTTATTTTGTACCCCTTGGCTCGATTGGCGAGCTTCAGAAATGTTTCGTTGCATTTTCGAAGACCTTTTGCATAGGCAATTTCGATATTACAACTGAAAAAAACAATTCATCCAAGAAAAATATTCGTTTACTTATCTTTTTTCTTTACCGTTCTTGCCAAATTTCAGCGATATCATTCGATAATTCATTGCCGTTTTTCATTAATTTCTTCAATGATTCATAACCTTTTTCACTGACAAAACACTCTCGAAACTGTTCGATCGTCGTCATGATTAGTCAATGTAATGATCTAGAAATAAACTCATACAAAACTACAGTCCTAATATATATATACACGCACGTATGTGTGTGTGTGTTTTTTTCTTCTTTTCTCTCTTCTGTCGTCATTCGGTTTGTCTGATGCGATTCGAGTAAACACAAATCATCTCTCAAGAGAGAGAGGGAGACATAGAACGAAGAACTGACATATCTGATGTTGTCGTTGTTGTTGATAAAAACAGAAAGAATTATTAACGTAATTCCTTTTTTTTTCTTCTTCTTTTTTTCTCTGACGTGTTCGGCCTTGCATCAGATGAGAACTATCATGAGCTCAGCTGACATTTCGACGTCGAGATTTATTTCTTCTCTTTCGTTTTTTTCCTTCTCCTTCTTCTCCTTCTCGATGACCTAGACAAAGAGAAAGAACATATCGTTCATTCTGTTGAATACTGCAATTGTCTGTATATGCACTTTACCTCTCAAAAAAAAAGAACAGAAAAGAAATTAATCGAGCATCTTAATTTGCATATTGAGAGTAAAGGTGTCCGTGCGTGAGGTTACAATTCGAACGTGTTCGAAACAATGCAAAAGAAAGAATATGAACAGATATTAACCATTCAGAGAATATATTCGATAGGATGTCGCTATTTCTCGGAAAACAAATCTTGACACAAGTGTATGATTATTTTCGTCGTGATTCAACTAAAAAAAGTACATTGATTATATGTTGTTGTATGGCTGTAGAAAATCAATTAATAAAATTCCATTCAATTTCTTGTTGAATTCATATAAAAAGACATGCAGAAAAGTGCAAACTTCACAAGAAACACAAATGCACCTTATGGCGCATTTGATGTCAGCCAGGTTCTATATACTGTTATTTAACTTTATTTTCATCGTTCAAACTAAACATTTCAATGGTGGAACCATTAATTGGGCTGCTGTGGATCCTTATAGCAATGCCAGTACACTCAACATTACTATTACACAAACATATTTTTGGACATATCCAAAAATTAAATGTGTATCACCCGTACCAGGAGCTAGTGGATATGGTAATAGTAAATTAATTTGTGTGGTGGACTGCTCTACAAGCGGAGGTTACAATTCTACACCAATTACAATTGCAACTGATTGTATTTCGGTCGATTCAGCATTGAACATGTTGACTAGTCAACGAACAAATACAATTGCATTGGCCAAAGATACACACTTTTATTTGGCGAATGTCGGCTCAGCATGGACTGCATTAAATGATCCAGCTAACTCTAGTTTGCAATGGTCAATAGTGACATTCATTGATTTACGTAAACGACCCGATGGTTTCATTAATACTCCACCAGTAGCGAGAGTAGTTTCTCCTCAATATGTATTCGTTAATACAACAATGACAATCAAAATACC
>Ga0209930_1001702_pt1 | contig 31682 bp, 39 predicted proteins | sample ThiBiot_500_biof_2_FD_183948 | JGI IMG/M metagenome (GOLD analysis project Ga0209930, IMG submission 183948) | Wastewater bioreactor microbial communities from Cape Town, South Africa - Thiocy_cont_500_biof (SPAdes) | ecosystem: Engineered > Bioreactor > Thiocyanate-remediating >... | reverse complement strand
AGCGCAGCGTCCCGGCAAGCTAAGAGGTAAGCGGTGAAGCCAAAAAGGCCTGCTACCGACAGCATCCGCGCGTTTTCGTTGCATTGATGAATCGGCATTCTCATGATGCGCGGCATGTTCTTATTCCGAACAACATATAAGCAGGGCATATTCGAAACATGGCCGTGGAAATGAGAACGAGACCAACCGCCGCCACGGCGTATTTCCACATGCCCCAACTGAGGAAAAAGTCTGCAAACTGCGGAATGAATGGCGAGATCAACAGCGCGAGGCCAATCACGAAACGCACGACACGATCAAGCGAACCAACATTAATCATGAAACTCTCCATTGGAATGCAGTTAAGTTTGTTTGGTACGTAACGCCGTAGCGTGTCGCGTCTGCATCATGCGACGTTGTCACGCCGCCTTCGCGAAACTCCGCTCCTTATGCGGAATATCGAACTCGCCGCCGCCGAACATGTGATTCCAGTATAGCCACGGTAAAAGTTTGGTTTTGAGATACCACATGCTTCGTCGAGGAACGCGCGGGTCGAGCGGGAAGCTCGGCGTAACCTTGCCGCCATAGGCGAATTCAGCCAGCACGATCTTGCCGATCGCAACGGTAAGCGGACAGGAGCCATAGCCGTCGTACACCGCCGCGGCCTTTTGCCCTTTCATCACCGACAGCAAGTTCTTGACGACGACAGGGACTTGCATCCGTACTGCAGCCGCGGTTTTTGCGTTAGGTGTCGAGGCCGCGTCTCCGAGACCGAATATGTTCTGGTACCGCGTATGCTGCAGCGTGCCTTGATCGACCTCGATCCAGCCGGCCGCATTTGCAAGCGGGCTCGCGCGAACAAAATCGAGACCTGTTTGCGGTGGCGTGACGTGCATCAGATCGAACGACTTTTCGATCTCCGATGTCGCGCCTGCTTCGTCTGTGACCATGAAGATCGCGCGCTTTGCTGCAGCATCTACAGCCTTCAGGTGGTGCTTATAGCGAACGTTGATTCCGTAATCCTTGACTGCGTCCAACAGCGGCGGAACGAAAAAAGGAACGCCAAACATGACGTCGCCGGCGAGGCAGAATTCGATCTTGGCCTGATTGAGCTTTCCCTGGCGCCGATGATGATCAGCCATCAAGTACATGATCTTCTGCGGAGCGCCGGCGCATTTGATCGGCATCGGCGGCTGGGTGAATAGCGCAGTGCCGCCTCGAAACCCCTTGATCGAGTCCCACGTGTACTGCGCGTACTTGGGAAGATAGTTGCTGCATACGCCATTTCGTCCGAGTGACTCCGTGAGCCCTTCGATCTTTTCCCAGGCAAGCTTCAGGCCCGGACACGCAATCAGGAAATCGTAATGTTCAAGTGAGTTGTCCTGCAGGCGAACAGCGTTCTGATCCGGCAGAAATTCAGCAGCGGCTTTTTTGATCCAGCGAACGCCCTTGGGGATTAGTGTCTCTTCCCGCCGTTCGGTTTGCGCACGCGTGAAGATTCCGGCACCGACGAGTGTAAATCCGGGCTGATACCAATGCAGGTCTGATGGCTCGATGATGGCGATCTCCAGTGAGGAATCATGCTTTTTCAGAGTCGCCGCCGTTGTGATCCCGGCGCAACCTCCGCCGACAATCAAAATCCGTCGACCTGTCATTCCCTGAACTGGCGCAACCATGATCGTCTCCATCACAATAGTTATTGATTAGCTTAAGTGATATGTTATGGTGTCACTTCAAATCCGGTCTGTCGAGGAGTTTTATTGTGAAGATCATCAAAGTGAACGACATCCTGTCTGTCGGTCCGCAGCCAGACTTAAGTGATTTCAATGGGTTGAAGGCAGGCGGGTTTGGGTCCGTGATCAATAATCGGCCGGATGGCGAGGAGCCAACTCAGCCTGCGGCAGCCGAGGCTTCAGGTGCAGCGGAAGCGGCCGGGCTTCGCTATGCCCGCCAACCGATTGTGCTCGGAGCGGTCACCGAGGCGGACATCCGGCAATTCCAGAAAAATCTCGCGCAACTCGATCAACCAGTTTTTGCCCACTGCAAAACCGGCACGCGGTCGCTGACTCTCTGGACCTTGGGCGAGGTTCTGGACGGCCGCATGGAGGCAACGGAGATTTTGCCATTCGGAGAACGGCACGGACTTGATTTGAAAGTCGCGGCGAAATGGGCTTCAGACCACGCTTCAAGCGACGGTGCGAAATGACGGAGCAGAACGTTCAACAGAGCGATGCGACGGAGGGGTATCGGCCGCTTTTGATCGGCAGTCCGGCTCCGCAATTCGTCACGCGAACGACGATGGGCAACAGGTCATTGGATCAATACCGTGGCCGATGGCTGATTCTCTTTTCTCATCCGGCTGACTTTACGCCCGTCTGCACCAGCGAATTCATCAGCTTCTCCAAGGCATATCCCAAATTTCAGGAGCTTGGTTGCGACCTCCTGGCGCTTTCCATCGACAGTCTGTTCTCGCATCTCGCGTGGGTGCGAAGCATTCGTGAACGCTTCGGCGTCATGGTCCCTTTCCCGATCGCGGAAGATCCGTCAATGGCGATAGCCGAAGCCTACGGCATGATTCACGGAGGCGCTGCCGACAGTTCGACGGTCCGAGCGACCTTTGTCATCGATCCCGACGGCCTTATTCGGGCTCTTATCTGGTACCCGATGAGTACCGGCCGCCGCGTCGATGAGATCGTCCGCCTCGTCGCGGCGCTTCAGGTTACGGACAGCGACGCGGTTTTGACGCCGGAAGGCTGGATGCCGGGCGAAGATGTGATCGATGCAGCGCCGCTCAGTATCGAGGAATCCGATGCCACGGCTGGATCTGGTGAAATCCACGACTGGTACTATCGCGTCCGAAAGTTGCGAGTAGACAAATGAAGAATGAAGACAGCCAAAAGCCGGTCGTTAAGGGGTTCTTCGACAAGCGAACCTTCAGCATTCAATATGTCGTTTCGGATCCGGCTACGAAGAAATGCGCGGTTATCGACCCCGTCCTTGATTTCGACGAGAAATCGGGCGCAACGGCAACACGTTCAGCGGATGAGATTCTTGCTTATATCGCCGCCGAGGGCCTGAACGTCGAGTGGATCCTCGATACCCATCCGCATGCGGATCATCTCTCCGCCGCCCGATATCTCAAGAGCAAGACCGGGGCGCCAACTGCGATTGGCGATCGGATTAGCGAAGTGCAAGAGCTCTGGAAAAAAATTTACAACTGGCCGGATTTTCCCGCCGATGGATCGCAGTGGGATCACCTGTTCGCGCCTGGTGAGCGGTTCAAGGTTGGCAACATCGAAGCCAGCGTGTTGCTTTCGCCGGGACATACACTCGCTTCGATAACATATGTCATTGGCGATGCCGCATTCGTCCACGACACATTGTTCATGCCGGATTCCGGCACCGCACGTGCCGACTTCCCCGGGGGCAGCGCCGCCAAGCTTTGGCAATCAATCCAGGCGATCGTGGCGTTGCCGGAATCGACGCGAGTGTTTACAGGGCACGATTATCAGCCTGGTAAACGTCAGCCATTATGGCAAAGCACGGTGGCAGAACAAAAAGGCACTAACAAGCATTTGGTAAAAGCCAAAACGGAGGAGCATTTTGTCGCGCTGCGTGAAGAGCGCGACCGAAAGCTCCCGATGCCAAAACTAATTCTGCACGCGCTGCAAGTTAACATCCGGGGTGGGCGATTGCCCGAGCCGGAGTCGGACGGACGGCGTTATCTCAAGTTTCCTTTAGACGCGCTCGCCGGAGCCGTATGGAGTGAATCATGAGGTTGGTGAAAACAGCACCCGACCTAATCGAACTCAATATTCGGCAAGCTGCGGATTTGATGCGACGTCTCAGCAATCCAAATCGCTTGATGATTGCTTGTGCGTTGATCGAGGGTGAACAATCTGTTTCGGAACTGGAAACCAAGCTTGGCATCAAGCAGCCAATTTTGTCGCAGCAGCTTGCCGATCTGCGAGAGGCAGGCGTTGTTCAGGCGCGACGATCATCCAAGTCGGTCTTTTATAGCGTCGCAGACGCCAAAGCCGGTCACTTGATCGCGGCACTTCATCAGATTTTTTGCGACGATCCCTATCCGGACGCCGCGCCCTTCAAGATTCCAGTCCGAGTGAAAGCCGCGGCGCAGGCCGCCGTTTTCGCGCAGGTCAGGCGGCCTTTCGAAAAATAGCGGGAAACTGAAATGCAGCAAACCTATTTGCAGTCGTTGATCGGGGGCGGGCTGATCGGGCTGTCGGCGGCCATCCTCTTGGTTCTCAACGGACGCATCGCCGGCGTCAGTGGCATGGTCTCAGGCGCGATCGAGTTCGTCAGTCCTGAACGCATGTCGCGTATCTTGTTTCTTGGGGGACTCCTCTGTGGCCCATTGATCTACCTGCAATGGTTCGGCGTCTGGCCACAGGTCGAGGTAACAACCACGGCTAGTTTGATGGTGGTTGCCGGTTTGCTTGTCGGTTTTGGGACCCGCCTTGGATCGGGATGCACCAGCGGACACGGGGTATGTGGCCTTGCGCGCCTGTCGCCGCGGTCTTTCACCGCGGTTATCGTGTTTCTGTGCACCGGGATCGCCACCGTATTGGTCATGAGAAAGTTCGGTATCACATGAGCTGTTTGGCGCGAAATCTCGTGTCGCTGGTGTGCGGACTTATTTTTGGGTTCGGCTTGGCGCTATCGGGAATGCTTGATCCCGCGCGCGTTCGCGGATTTCTCGATATATTTGGTGCGTGGGACCCTAGTCTGGCCTTTGTGCTTGGCGGAGCGGTCGCTGTTTCATCGATCGGCTATGTCATGTCGCGCGGGATGACAGAACCCGCGTTGGACATTGCTTTTCGTTTACCGACCAAGACGGCGATCGATTCTCCTCTGCTCATTGGCGCAGGACTGTTTGGGATCGGTTGGGGAATTTCTGGCCTATGTCCCGGCCCGGCGATCGCGTCATTGAGCTTCGGCATTCCGGCGACAATTGTTTTCACGATTGCCATGATCGCAGGTGTTCTCGTGCATGACCACCTGATTAAAGCGCGTCCAAACCAGCAAGCATTACAGTGACGATTTGGTCAGACGGTCTCGCGTTCGGTTCCGGTGGCCTCGTCGGCTTTTCCTTGGGGCTCATCGGCGGCGGCGGCTCGATCCTTGCCACGCCACTTCTGCTTTATGTCGTCGGCTTGACGCCGCCTCATCTGGCTATTGGCACGGGTGCTCTTGCTGTCGCAGCAAACGCGTTCCTGAATTTTACCAATTACGCGCGCCGGGGCACCGTTCGCTGGCGCAGCGCTTTGGTGTTCGCGATCGTTGGCAGTGTCGGCGCGTTTGTCGGGTCAAGTGTAGGCAAGGCCATTAACGGTGACCGCTTGCTGTTTCTGTTCGGTCTGCTGATGCTGGTGGTCGGAGGCCTTATGCTGAGGACGAAGCGATCTGCGCCGGTAACAGCCCAGGATGAAGATGCCCGGCCGTGGTTGGCAGCTGCTACTGCGCTTGTCGTTGGCCTTGCTGCGGGATTTTTCGGAATCGGCGGCGGCTTTCTGATCGTGCCAGGGCTTATCTTCGCGACGGGCATGCCGATGATCAACGCCATCGGGACGTCATTGCTGGCGGTGGGAGCGTTCGGACTGACGACTGCCGTCAATTACGCATTATCGGGTCTCATAGACTGGACCGTCGCGGCTGAGTTCATAGGCGGTGGCTTCGTTGGCGGCTTGATCGGGATGCGTCTCGCAAGTCATCTTTCGCAATTCAAGAGCGCCTTGAATATCGTATTTGCGTCGTTGATTTTCGTGGTTGCGATTTACGTTCTCTATCGAAGTGGACTTACGCTATTCACCTAACCAGCGCTAAAATATCTTCGATTCCTCTTGTTCAGGTATGATTTCATGACTTTGATGGAGCCGCTGCCGTCCTTTCTGAAATCGAGGTCATCCTTCTCGGACCCCATATTCCGTGTCCTCCTGAGCCTGATTTTCATCATTGGCGGACTCGGTCATTTTGTGGAACATCGTCAGATGCTCGCTCGCATCGCTGAATCGCCTTGGGTGAATGCAATCGAGATAATAGGTAATCCGTCGATGTTGCTGTGGCTTTCAGGAGTAATCTTCATTGCGGCTGGCGTTGCTCTTGCGACCGGATTCCTGACCCGGCTATCATCGCTCGCACTTTTCGTCACTTTGATACCAGTAACGATCGCAGTCCATTTTGCTCCGGGACATACTGGACCATTGTTCAAGAACGTTGCGATTCTCGGAGCTTTGATCCACTTTTATTTTCGCGGAAGTGGTGCGTATGCGATCGATCGACTCCTGGTGCCGGCCAGAGTAGACGGTGCGGCTTCAGCCAAGGGGGCAATAGCTCGAATTAGGTCTGTTTTGTGATGAGCTGTTTGTGCGGGAATGACAAGGCAGCACGAAGGCCATTTCCGTCACTCCGGTTCTTTAGCGCGAGTGTTCCGCCCAGCTTGTCGGCTGCGAGTTGCACGATCGAAAGTCCCAAGCCGCTCCCATACGGACTCTTGTGACGGCCGCGAAAGAACCTCGATGTCACAAGTGCCAGTTCGGAATCCGGGATTCCGGGGCCGTCATCATCAACGGAGATTGTGATGGAGGATCCGACGCGGACAGCGTCCCAGGTCACGGTGCCATTGTTCTTGATATGCTGAATTGAATTTTCATGAAGATTTCGCAGGGCCACCGTCAGAAGCTCGCGATTTGTCGCGAAACCGGTCTCGTAAAGTGCAGGAGACAAAACAAGGTTGGCTGAGTCCGAGAGCGGATCGGCCGATATGATTTCGTCGAGAATCTCGCCGAGATTGACGTTATCCGTTCGTTGGAAATCGTCCTGGGCGTCGATCCGTGCAATTGCCAGCAATTGGCGCACCAATCTTGAAGTCCGGTCAACAGAAATCACAATGAGACGCAGTGCTCGTCCTCGCGCCTCTGGATCTTGCGTCGCAATGGCGACCTGCGCCTGCGTCTTCAATCCGGCAAGTGGCGTGCGCAATTCATGAGCGGCAAATGCCGTGATGTCGCGTTCGTGGCGACGTGCGGATTCAACCTTTGAGAACAATCCGTTCAGGGAGTTCGCGAGCGGCGCTAGTTCCGGAGGCGCTTGGCTTGTCTCGACGGGGCTCATATCATCGACGCTTCGATTTCTCAGGTCTATCGCCATCAAATGAAGTGGCCGTAATCCTTGGCCTAAGACGGTCCAAATCAGAAGTCCGAGCAACGGAAAGATTAGCAGTGTCGGCCAGAGCAAGCCCTTGATGAGATCACTGATGAGCCGCTCCCGCAGTCCGAGGCGATCGCCGACGAGTACACGGATGCCCTTCGCGGGATCGGAAATGGCATAGACGCGCCAGGTTTCACCACCGACTTGCTGATCGGAGAAGCCATCTGTCTCATTTCCCAAACTGTCGCTAGGGGCACCACTTGATCGGGCTACCAGCCTGCCATCCAGCGACCATATCTGGCACGACAATTGACGCTCGTAGCTTGCGATCTCGGGCAAAAGGTGCTCGTCCGAAGGTGATCTGTCCGAAGCAACCGCATCGCTATTGATGGCCAGAGAGCTGACCATGCGGGCGGCCTCCTGAAGCCGGGTATCGAGCACGTGTTCGACCTCGCTCCGTGTCTGGAAAAATACCCAAGCGCTCGCGCACAACCAGATTAAGCCGGTTGCGACCGTAAGGACGATGAAGAGGCGACCTCTTATCGAGCGTGTAATCATGCTTTAGCCCCCCGCATTCGGTATCCTATGCCCCGCACGGTCTCGATCAGGTCACGCCCGATTTTGTTGCGAAGATTGTGAATATGCACCTCGACGGCGTTGCTTTCGACCTCGTCCTGCCAACCGTAAAGCCGATCTTCAAGATCGCTCTTCGAGCGGATTGCTCCGGGGCGCTCCATCAACGCGGCGAGAAGTGCAAATTCGCGACGTGACAGGTTTATCGCTTTGCCGGCCGCGGATGCGCTGAGCGTCGCCGGATCAAGCACGATCCCGTTGTATGCGATATGCGACGTGGCACGGCCAGTCTTTCTCCGTACGATGGCGCGCACGCGCGCGGCGAGTTCGTCCAGATCGAATGGTTTCCCCAGGTAGTCATCGGCGCCTGCGTCGAGCCCTTTAATCCGGTCCGCCACCTCGTCAAGTGCGGTGAGGAGAAGAACGGGCGTCGTGTTTCCCGCTGTCCGAAGGGTTGAGAGCAAATCGAGGCCTGAACCGTCCGGCAGCATCAGGTCCAGCACGACCGCGTCAAATGAGGCCGTTGTCAGTGCAGCCAAGCCGTCTGCGCAAGTGGTAACCGCATCGACGGTGGCGCCCACGAGGTTCAGGCCAGCTTTTAAACCGTCCAGCAGGACGGGGTCATCCTCGACCACCAGAATTCGCATCACATCCTCGTTCATCCGGCTGACGCGTCGCAGGCGAGCCTTAAGGCTGCCTTAAGGTAGGGCGGCGAAGTCAGATACCACCTTATGATTGTGGACCGTCATGCGAAACGCTTGTCTACGGATTCTCTTCGGTCTGCTTCTGCTTACGCCCGTGGCTGCGTCCGCGCAGGCGCAGAGCCCTCCGGGTGCGGATAAGGTTTTCCAGCTTAATGTTGCCCACGGCGCGGAAGGTGCCTTGATCCTGAACTGGGTCATTGCGCCAGGCAATTACCTCTATCGCGACAAGATCAAGATCACGAGCCGGCAGGGTGCTTCGATTAGGGCAAGTACACCAGCCGGAGACATGAAAGACGATCCATCGTTTGGCGAAACGGAGATCTATCACGGTCAGGCGCAGGCCTCCGTGTCAGCGAAGTCACTGGGCGATCTAAACGACCTTGTGGTGTCCTATCAGGGATGCGCCGAGCAAGGGATCTGCTATCCGCCAGTCACAAAAACCATTGATTTGAAAACACTATCGATTGCCGGACCGACTGCTCGGGCAACGGCGCCGGCCCAATCGAACAGCAACTGGGTGTCCGATCCGTCTTTGGAGCGGCCAAGCGCATCTCATGCGGATGCAACGACACAGCCGGATAATCTCGATCTCGGCGGAAGTGTTGTCTCAATGCTGGCCGCCTTTGTCGGATTTGGCCTGTTGCTGGCCTTCACGCCGTGCGTATTCCCAATGATTCCGATCCTTTCAGGAATGCTCGCGCAATCAGGCGAGAAGCTGACGGCCCGACGTGGCTTTGTGCTGTCAGGCGTCTACGTCGTCGCCATGGCGCTCGCGTACGCGTCACTGGGGGTGGTTGTCGCCTGGTCGGGGCAGAACCTGCAAGCCGCGCTTCAAACGCCGCTCGCGCTAGGTTTGATGAGCGCAATTTTCGTGGCGCTCGCTCTCTCGATGTTCGGTCTTTACGATCTGCAGCTTCCGCAAAGCTGGCAGAGCCGCCTGGCCGGTGCCGGTAGCCGCCGTGCTGGATCAGTTGGCGGGGCCGCAGTCATGGGATTCGGCTCTGCATTGATCGTAGGCCCGTGCGTCACGCCACCCCTGGCCGCGGCTCTGGTCTATGTCGCTCAGACCGGAAACGCGTGGCGTGGAGCGTCGGCGCTGTTCGCGCTGGGAATCGGGATGGGTTTGCCGTTGCTGGCGTTCGGGACGTTCGGCGCAAGCATCTTGCCTCGATCTGGACCGTGGCTGGCACATATAAAGCACGTGTTCGGCTTTGTTTTCCTCGGCGTGGCGATCTGGATGATCTCGCGCGTTCTTCCAACCTGGCTCGTTATTGTTTTGTGGGGCGTGGGCCTCGTCGGGACAGGCATCTACCTGGCCGCTCCACAGCTACGTGAGCGAAGCCGGGGACAAGCATGGCGCAAATGGCCTGTCTTGGCGGGCGTTGCTTCAGCCGGCTTTGGTGGGCTTCTGATGATTTCCGCCGTTGTTGGCTCGTTCGGCTTGCCGGGACAACTCACCGGAATTCCCGGCTTCGCAACAATCACCGCCGCGCACGCGGCCAAATTCGAGACCGTCACCACGCCGCAAGCGCTCGATGAGGCGATTGCAAGCGCGCGTCAGAATGGCAAGCCCGTCGTGCTCGATTTCTCGGCCGAATGGTGCGTCGAATGCAAGGTCATGGATCGCACCGTATTCTCAGACTCAGCCGTATTGGCGCGTTTGCACGACTTCACGCTGATCCGTGCGGACGCCACCAACTACAACGAAGATACCCGGTCGTTGATGAAGAGATTCGGCGTTGTCGGGCCACCCACGGTTGTTTTCCTCGGCGCGCGAGACAGCAAGGAAATAACCGGCGCAAGAATCGTCGGTCCCGTCGACTCAACCACATTCCTGAAGCGGCTCAATCAGCTTCAACCGTCCTGAAAAGTCCATTCACAAAGGAGAGACATCATGTTCGCCACACGTCCAAGCAATTTTTCACCGCGCCTGCTTCTCTCATTGGCCCTCTTGATGCCGATGACCGTTTCGCACGCGTTCGCGCAGGATGCCGATACGTCCACAGAGGCCATCCAGAACGACCCGGCCACTCCCGTCGCGGGAAATCCGAAAGGCGATCTGACAATCGTGACCTTCTTCGATTACAACTGTCCGTTCTGCAAGAAAGCAGAGCCAGCGTTGGAGCAGGTCGTAAAAGAGGATGGCCATATTCGCCTTGTTTATAAGGATTGGCCGATCCTTACCAAAGCATCCGTCTATGGCGCGCAGCTCGCGCTGGCCGCCAAATATCAGGGCAAATACGATGCGGTTCACGCCGCGCTGATGTCGATTCCCGGTCCGAAGATTCCCGAAGACCAGATGCTTGCAGCGATCCGCAAATCTGGCGTCGATATGGACAAGCTCGATGCCGATCTCAAGGCGCACGGCGACGAGATCACTGCGCTGCTCAGGCGCAACCTTGCCCAAGCCGATTCGTTAGGATTGCAGGGAACCCCAGCCTATCTTGTCGGCCATTACAAAGTGACGTCTGCCCTGACTTACGACGGATTCAAGCGTGCGGTGGCGGACGCGCGTGCCCAGGCAAAGAAATAAATGGCACGACTTGTGACGAACTCGCTCACCTGCTTTCGACGGGCCGGTAACGCCGCAATGGTTTTTGCCGGAATAGCGGTGTTAGCCGGATGCACCACAACGTCATCCACACCGGCGCCCGTAGCGTTTTCGGCACAGGCAAACCCGGCTGCGGCCCAGGCTTACGCCGCAACCACCAACGAACCGTACAAAGTGGACGCCATCGACGTCGCTGACATCGACCCCAAATACCTTCGCCAAGTGGTCGATTTTCCGACCCGGGAGCCAGTCGGAACAATCGTCGTCGATCCGCACGAGCGGTTTGTCTACCTGGTGCAAGAACATGGAAAAGCGCTGCGCTACGGCGTCGGTGTTGGGAAAGAGGGTCTCGAATTCACGGGGACTGCGACGATTGAGTACAAGAAAAAATGGCCGCATTGGACGCCGACAAATGACATGATCAAGCGCGAACCTGCACGATACAAACCTTGGCAGAAAGGCATGGACGGCGGTGCACGAAATCCGTTGGGCGCGCGTGCTTTGTATCTTTTCAAGAATGGCAAGGATACGCTGTTTCGCATTCATGGCACGACGGAGCCTTGGAGTATTGGCAAAGCCGTCTCGTCTGGCTGCATTAGAATGGTCAATCAGGACATTATTGATCTCTACAGCCGGGTGCCTGATGGTTCGAAAGTTGTGGTTCGGTGATACGCCTCGGTGCTGCGCGGTCGGATAGCGGGCATGGAAGTCCAGATGATCGTGGATAACAGTCAAAGTCCAAATTCGGTGCCGTGGCCGCCGCTCATTTTGGCGGTAGCGATGGCTGCGAGTCTCGGGCTTGGTCAACTGGTCCCTTTACCTTTGCCGAGCGATCTCTGGCTACAAATTATGGGATCCATCGTTGCGTTCGTTGGCGTCGCGCTCGATCTATGGGCCATTTTGACGATGAGACGGCTTCATACCAACATTCTTCCTCATCGTGCCGCGGGCCGGCTTGTGACCACAGGGCCATTCAGATTCACGCGCAATCCAATCTACGTCGGTAACGCGACTTTGATGGCGGGTATCGGCTTCGCTTTCGGGAATTTCTGGTTTGTCCTCCTGGGGGTTGTTTCCGCCCTTGTTGTGGATCGACTGGCCATTCGCCGTGAAGAGCGTCACCTAGGAGCGCGCTTTGGTCAGGACTGGCTCGACTATGCATCTCGGGTCCCGAGATGGCTCATCTGAAACGCCGTTGGGGGCCTTATTGGAGAGTTGAAATGACCATGATTGGAAGACGGACCGCGCTGCAAGCGCTGGGACTGGGAGTTGTTGCAGGTGCCCTCAGCGTGTCTACAAATCAAGCGTCGGCGAAGGAGGTTGACGGATCTATGCTCGTTCCATCGGACGGGCATCATCTCAAAGAACTATCTGAACATCTCGCCAAACTGCCAAGACGCCGAGACTTCAAGACCGTTCCCATGATCCTGACGGAAACCGATCAATGGGATGCCGAGGCCCTGAAATCCGTTATTGCGTACAAATCGCCATACAAACAGGTTTGGGACAACACCGAGATTGGCAGCCCGTGGCTCAACCTGATGCGTAATTCGATCAATGCCCAGGTATGGTCGTTCAAGCACCCTGACTTTCTGGCGGTATCGGCGACTCATGGCACGGCGCACCTTGCACTCTTCGACGATACGATTTGGGAAAAATACCAACTGACGAAGCTCGCAGGCGATAAGTTCAAATCGAACACCCTGATCAAGGAATCGTCTGCTGCGAAAGCAGACCCAAAGAATTTTGAGGACGCCGATGGCGTGTTCTCACCGGCGGACAATTCCATTCCGGTATTGATGAGACGTGGCGTCGTGTTTCTGTCCTGCCACAATGCAATATGGGAAGAGGCCGCCGCACTTCTCAAGGCTGAGAGTAACCCCGACAAGCTGACTCACGAGCAACTCGCGGCGGAGCTGACGAACCATCTTTTGCCTGGGGTGGTGCTCACACCAGGCGCGGTTGGAACGCTGCCCGAGTTGCAACGAGCGGGCTTTCACTACGCCAAATAAGGAGCGGCCATGATTTTCAAAGCGATCGTTGCAAGCGTGGTTGCTCTGAGTGCAGCAATGCCCGTCACGTCGATGGCCCGCGAGGGCTGGAAAGGGCAGGCCGAAACTCCGCTCTACAAGGGAGATGTTTTCCCTCCGTGGCAAAACGGAGAGAATAACGATGTTGTGAATCGGGGTTTCGAGTTCACCATTCCGGAGGTCAACAGTCTGGCCGATTTTCACGGCGACGTAACGGACCCCAAGCTAGTTCTTTACGTTGGCGGCAACTACTTTTTTGCGATGGCGCCACTTGTAAAGGCGTTTGAGGAGAAGCATCAGGAATACAAGGGCAAGATTTACTGGGAGACAATTCCGCCGGGCTTGCTCGTCAAGCAAATGAAAGCTGGCGGAACGATCACCTCGGGCAACATGACATGGACGGCCAAGCCGGATGCCTATTTTGCCGGCCTTGTGAAGGTCAAGCAGTTGATCAATGACGGTTTGCTGGTCGCGCCTGCGGTGCCTTATGTGACCAACACGTTGACGATCATGGTGCCGAAGGACAACCCAGCTCAGGTTAAGGGCTTGGCTGATCTCGGGCAGGCCAAGGTTCGGCTGGCGATGCCCAATCCCGAATTCGAAGGGATTGCCCGCCAGATCAAGGCGTCGTTGCAAAAGGCTGGTGGCGAAAAGCTGGCAAAAGCTGTGTACGAGGACAAGCTGAAGGACGGCAGTACTGTCCTGACCCACATCCATCACCGCCAGACGCCGTTATTTTTGATCCAGGGCGTGGCTGACGCCGGGGTGACCTGGCAATCCGAAGCCATTTTTCAGGAGCAGGTCGGTCATCCGATCTCTCACGTTGAAATTCCGACCGAGCAGAACACCGTTGCGATTTATGCCGGTGCTGAAGTGAAGGATGCTGCACACCCAGACGCAGCAAAGGCGTGGCTCGACTTTATAAAGTCGCCTGCCGCCCTCGGTATTTTCGAACGCTACGGATTCAAGCGCTACGAAGCAGCGGGCAAATGAATCAACCGGGAGCGCGACTGTGAAGCAGCATGAAATACAGGAAGATCATCATTGCAGCCGCGGCGAGCGTACCCCACAGGAGCACATATCGTACGTTATGACCGACGACAGCCCCTCTCGCCTCAACGTCCGTTCGTTTAATTGGGCTCTCTTCACGGTCGGCCATGTACATCTCCGGGTTCAACAAAACTCAACCTCTCAATTCGAAACTAGTTCCAGGTAATTACAAATCTTCGACCGTTTGCCAACGCGCTCAGCGCACAATCATTGATCGTTTCCAAAAACTTGAGAGTTCTCGATGGATACCCGAAATCTGACGATCATCCAGGTCAACGATACCCACGGCTACCTGGAGGCACACCCTGAACTGGTGTGGCATGGCGATGTCGCGGCTTATCCCACAATGGGAGGTTACGCGCGTATCGCCTCGATTTTGAAGAGCGTTCGGGCTGAGTGCGGCGGATCGGCTCTTGCGTTGGACAACGGTGATACGTTTCACGGGACGTACCCTGCGGTCAGCAGCAAAGGAGAAGCGCTCATTCCGCTGGTCAATGCGTTGGGGTTTGATGCCATGACCGCGCATTGGGAGTTTGCATGGGGACCGCCGCATTTTCGTGCTCTGTCTGCGAAGCTGAATCATCCGATGCTCGCGATCAATTGTTACGACAAAGAATCCGGTGAACTTTACTTTCCGGCATCGGTTGTATTGGAACGCGGCGGCCTGCGCGTCGGCATTATCGGCGTCGCGGCGACCATCATCGATAAGAGTATGCCGCCGCATTTTAGCGAGGGGGTGCGCTTTACATCTGGTTGCGAGGAATTGCCCGGAGAGATTAGCCGCTTGCGAAACGAGGGGACGGACCTGATCGTTGTGCTTTCCCATCTTGGATTTCCACAGGATGTCCATGTTGCTCACGCGGTAGACGGAATTGATGTCATCGTCAGCGGGCATACCCACAACCGGCTCGAGCACCCGGCGCATATCGGCAATACGCTTATAATTCAATCCGGATGCCACGGATCCTTCGTGGGCCGGCTTGACCTGAGCATCGCGGACGGAAAAGTTGCTGATTGGCAGCATCGACTGATCCCGGTTGATGAGTCAATCGCCGGCGATGTGGAGATGAGCGCGCTTGTCGAAGGCGTGATGAAGCCGCATCGAGAGATGTTGAACGAGTTCGTCGGGCAGACTGCCGTCGGCCTTCATCGTGACACCAATCTGTATGCACCGATGGACGATCTTCTGCTCGCGGCGATCGCGACCGCCGGCGATACGGATATCGCCTTTTCGAACGGCTGGCGTTACGGCGCGCCTATACCGCCGGGTTCCATTACGATGAATGATTTGTGGAATATCATCCCCACTAATCCACCGGTGTCGACAGTTGACCTGACGGGTACCGAGATTAGGGAAATGATGGAGGAAAATCTCGAGCGAACATTTTCGGCCAATCCGTTCGGGCAGATGGGCGGCTATCTCAAGCGATTCCGTGGACTGACCATTTACGGCAAGCTGGAGAATCCTCCAGGCCAGCGCATTGAGCATATCTTCAGGCGAGGCGTGCCTGTCCTGGCTGGCGAGACCTATAAGGCGGCGTTTGTAACGGCACAGGGCGTACCGAAGAAATTCGGGCGCAAGCGCAGGGATCTTCCCGTTCGGGCGATCCAGGCTCTTCGCGATTACTTAAAAGAAAACGAGGCTGGCACAAACGACGGTCTCGGGCGTTTCGTAGCGGGGTAGGAATTCTTCGGGGAGGTCGATTTGTGGCTGACGTGGTGGTCATCAAGACCTTCCGATAGCGACGCGCTAATTGCGAGTCACGGGGGGTGGACTGCAATCGGCTTCGCCGTAATTGTTGGAATTATTGTGGTGGAGACCGGTCTTCCAGTACGCGCTCGCGCAGCCGACAATGGCCGAGACATCGCGCTAAATGGCAACGGTCGGGGTGCACACGCATGCTCCTCTTGTCATGGTACGGAGGGCGAAGGGCGTCCGCAGGCTGGATATCCCCGTTTGGCGGCCTTAAGCTCAAACTATATAGAGCGACAACTTAAGGATTTCGCGGACAAGTCCAGAGACAACGACTTGATGCACCCCATTGCGAAGTCTCTTTCGCCGAGCGAGATACAAACCGTGGCAGGATATTACGCCTCGTTGACCGCGCCGAAGGCGGAAGAGCCAAAGCCACTTAATGATGGCGACATCGCTTTGGGTAAGGCGCTTGCCGATAACGGAAACTGGTCGTCGGGCTTGCCTGCTTGTGGACAATGCCATGGTCCCTCGGGACAGGGTGTTGGCAAATCGTTTCCCAGGCTGGCGGGTCAGGGCTACTCCTACCTTCTCAATCAGTTGAAGGCGTGGAAGAGTGGCAACCGCAGCAACGATCCCCTCAATCTTATGACCGGCGTCGTTAGCAAGCTCGACGACAAGCAAATGAACGCTGTTGCGGCGTATTTCGCGAGCTTGCCAACCACCCCTCAGCCAGGCGGCAAGCCATGATGGGACAGAGGCCTAATTTTAGCACCTGGGCTGTTGGGTTGCTGTTTATGGGCATGGCGGCGTTCCTTGGGTACAGCATTCCCCGGCAGCAAAACGCGCCAATGTCCAAATCTGGCCCGATTCCTCAGTCCATGCCTGCGCCGACAAAAGAAAGCGATATCAAGATCGCTTTCCAGCCGCCCTCGGAGGATAAAATCCCGGACAATGAGTTCGGCAAGATGGTCAGGCTCGGTGCCGACATTTTTCATAATACGCAGGACAATGCGAAAGAGTTCGTCGGTAATTCCTTGCAGTGTGCGAACTGTCATATCGACAAAGGTCGCCTTGCGAATTCGGCCCCCCTGTGGGCAGCCTACGTTGCTTTTCCCACCTATCGCGCCAAAAACGGCCATGTGAACACCTTCCAAGAGCGTATGCAGGGGTGTTTCCGCTTTAGCATGAACGGCAAGGCTCCCGAGTTAAATAGCAAGGTTCTCGTTGCGCTGGAAAGTTACGCGCACTTCCTTGCTACCGGGGCGCCGACCGGCGCTGACATGCCGGGTCGGGGCTATCCCAAATTGGCCAAGCCTGCGAAGCTCGATTATGCGCATGGCCAGGAAGTCTACGAGCAGAAATGCGCCCTTTGCCACGGTGCTGACGGTCAGGGGCAACAGGCCGCCGACGGCACAACGGTATTTCCCCCGCTTTGGGGGCCGCGCTCTTTCAACTGGGGCGCGGGCATGAGTTCGATTACGAATGCCGCCGGATTCATCAAAGCCAACATGCCGTTCAGTCAAGGCAATACGCTTTCCGACCAAGAAGCTTGGGACGTCGCCAGCTATCTCGATAGCCAAGAGCGACCGCAGGATCCGCGCTTCAAGGATTCCGTTGCGGCAACACGCAAGGCGCATCACGATTCACCGATGGATATGTACGGCCAAACCGTGAATGGCATTCTTCTAGGACGAAACTCGCCGCCATCGGGCCCTCAGCCTCGTTGAACGTCCTTTTAAATCTCGTCGGACTTCAAGAGACACGCGGTAGTATTTCAAACGAATGAAACGGAGGTGGACACGGAAGGGTCCACTCCAACGTAGTCGCGCCTTCGCCCCAATAATTGTTTTCCAAAATGCGTTTACCCGCGAAAACTGTATAGAGAATCGTGCCAAGCCCCCAGACAAATGCAAAAGCTCCCAGAAATGCACCAATCGAACTGACCAGGTTCCAACCCGCAAATGCTTGCGGATAGTCCAATACGCGTCGCGGCATTCCCGCAGCGCCCACCATATGCATCTTCAACCGACGTCTGACCAACGTGCATGAGCCGAACGGACTTGAGCCCTACGCGCCGCAGCGCGCGGGAGCGACCGCGGCTTTGGGAGGTTGACGCGCGATGCCCAGCCCCGACGACTATCGCTCGTTTGAACTTGAAGCCGCGGCCGCCACCTCCGTCGCGCGCGGTCGCACGGCGCTCGGCAGTTTCCTGAAATACGGGGTGCCGATCGGCGCTCTCGTGGTGGCGGCCTGGATGATCTACGGCTCCGTGGTGCGGCGTTCGCCTCTGCTGACGACGCCTGACAAGGAGGAATTCACCACTACGCAGTTTCCGGCTCCCTCGCTATCTGCGCGGCGGACGCAAACCAACCAGGGAACGATCGTCATCCCGCCGGCGCCGGCCGAACCGGTCCTGCCGCCGCCTCCGGTAGCTCCTCCCTTGGCGCTTCCGGCACCGCCGCCGCCTGAACCGCCGCTGGCCGCAGCTGTACCGAACGACGACGAAGCGCGGCGTCTCGCGGAGCTTGAACGTCAGCGCCAGGAGGAAGAGCGGCGGAAATGGGAGCGCCTGCGGGCGCCCCAGGTAATCGCCGACAATGCATCGGCGACGGCGAACGCTGCAAATCCGGATGACAGCGCGAGGACCGCCGCAGGCCCGGAGGACGATCCCAATCGTCGCTTTCTGGCGTCGGTGTCGGCCGCCGGCGTCGAGGTCACGCGCGCCACCAAGAACAACCGGATCGACGCGCTGGTGGCGCAGGGCACGACGGTTCGCGGCGTGCTTGAGACGGCCGTTCAAAGCGACCTGCCGGGCATGGTGCGCGCGGTCGTGACCGAGAACGTCTGGTCGTTCGATGGACGGCGAGTCCTGATCCCGGCTGGAAGCCGCCTTGTCGGGGAATACAAATCGGGGATCGCCCAAGGGCAGACGCGCGTATTTGTCGTCTGGACGCGCATGCTGCGGTCGGATGGCGTCTCGGTCCAGCTCGGATCGAACGGCACGGACGAACTCGGCCGTGCCGGCAATGCCGGCTTTGTCGATAACCACTACCTCGAGCGGTTTGGCTCGGCGATCATGCTCTCCATCGTGGGCGGCGCGGCACAGTTCCTGAGCGCTTACGGACAGAACACCAACGGCTATGGCAACGGCACGATCATCACCACGACCGACCCGGTGACGGGCGCGGTGACGCAGACGCAGACAGGCGTGAACCAGAACCAGTTGTCGCTGCAGGCCCGTCAGATTGCGGCGCAGAACGTATCGCAAACACTGACCAACATCGCCCAGGAGGCGCTGCGCAACTCGATCAACATTCCGCCGACCATCTACCTCGACCAGGGCACGCGGATCATCGTCTTCGTACGGCGCGATCTCGACTTCTCGGCGCTCTATCCCGATCCGGTCAAGGAAGCCTTGAGGGAGCTCAAGCGTGAACGCGCTGGCACGAAGTCTGACAGTCTTCATTGACCGCGCGCTCGATCCCGTTCGGCCGTGGCTCGAGGACGACCAGGTCGTTGAGATCTGCGCGAACGGGCCTGGGGAAGTGTGGGTCGAGCGCTTCGGACAATCGGCGATGGAGCGTCACGAGGTGCCAAGCCTGACCGAGCATGCGATCCGTCACCTGGCCGAACGCGTCGCCGGACACTCGGGCCAGAGCGTCAATGAGGAGCACCCGCTGCTCTCGGCCGCGCTGCCGACAGGGGAGCGGTTTCAGGGCGTGATGCCGCCGGCGACGACGGCCGGAGGCGCCTTCGCGATCCGCAAGCAGGTCATCAAGGAGATGCGGCTCGATGATTATCGCAAGCTCGGATCGTTCGACAAGGTGACGACGGCAAGCGACGGCACGCTGTCGGAGACTGATCGGCATCTGTGCGAACATCTCGACTCCGGCCGGATCGAGGAGTTCATCCGCCTTGCCGTCGTCAACCGCTACTCGATTCTTCTTTCGGGCGGGACAAGTTCGGGCAAGACCACGTTCCTCAATGCGATCCTTAAGGACGTGCCGGTCGACGAGCGCATCATCACCATCGAGGACACGCGGGAGGTCAACCCGATCCAGAAGAACTACCTGCCGCTTGTCGCCTCCAAGGGCGATCAGGGCGAGGCGCGCGTCACGGTTGAAACGCTGCTGCAAGCCTCAATGCGTCTGCGGCCCGACCGCATCTTCCTCGGCGAGATTCGCGGCGCCGAGGCTTATTCGTTTCTGCGCGCGATCAACACCGGCCATCCGGGCAGCATCACCACGGTGCATGCCGACAGCCCGGCGGGCGCGTTTGAGCAGCTCGCGCTCATGGTGATGCAGGCCGGCCTCGGGCTGCGGCGCGACGAGATTGTCGGATACATCAAATCGGTGCTGCCGATCGTGATCCAGCAGACCAAGGTTGGCGGATGGCGTGGCACCTCGGCCGTCTATTTCTCGCGGGTTGCCGAGTGGCGACAGGAACGGGCAGGGGGGAAAGGCCGCCATGGCACGCGTCGTCGCCTATAGGATCGGCATCGCTATCCTTCTTCTCCTCGCCTTCTGGCTGTTGTGGAGCATGGCCTATGAGGTGGTCGTGGCGCAGCGCTGGGCGCCGACGCGATTTCCCAGCGAAGGCGCCAGCCGCTGGGCGCTCTTCCGGATGCAGAATGCCGACCGCTCGGCCGACTTTTTCCTTGTCGCCTGGCGTCATTTCTATGACCGCCTTGTCTTTGCGCCGACCCGCACCGAGGCGCTCATCCGCGGCCTCTACGCCGCGGCGGCGGTCGTGACGCTGGGCCTGGCTGGCGCGCTCTTTGCGTTTATCAACCGCCGGCAAATGCCTTATGGCGCCGCTCGCTTCGGCACGGTGATGGAGGCCGCCAAGCAGGGCCTCACCGCCAGGCAGGGCATCGTGCTCGGAACGCTCAGTGGGGCAACGATCCGCTCCGACGAACCCGCTCATATCCTGGTCGTCGGGCCCTCGCGGTCGGGCAAAGGCACCGGCTTCGTCCTCCCGAACGGCTACTCCTGGCGGGGATCGGCGGTGTTCTTCGATCCCAAGCGCGAGAATTTCGACGCGTTGGCCAATCATCGGCAAGCGATGGGCAACAAGGTCTTCATGTTCTCGCCAGGCTCGAATGACACCCATCGCTATAATCCGCTGGATTTCGTGCGGCGCGACGAGCGCATGGCGACCGACTGTTTGGTGGTGGCTTCGTTCGTGATTCCCGAGAAAGCGGACGACACCTGGGCTGGCGCGGGCCGTCTCTTGCTGTCGGCGCTGATCGGCTACGTGCTGTCGTCGCCTTTGATTGCCGGCGCGCAACACATGCGCACCGTCGCGCGGATGACGACGACCGGCAAGGACATCTCCTCGGTGCTGCGTGCGATCGTGCGGACCGAACGCCAGCATTTGCCGACCTGGGTCATCGACAGCTTCAACCAGTACATCGCGCTCGAGCCGGAGACGCGCAACAGCGCTGTCTTCAATGTCAACATGGCGATGTCGCTGTGGAACAATGGGTTGATCTCGGCGGCAACGGAGACGTCGGACTTCGATATTCGCGAACTGCGCCGCAAACAGATGACGATCTTCATCGGCTGCACCATCGCGGAGCTGTCGATTTTCCGGCCGCTGATCCGAATTCTTTTTCAGCAGATCCACGATCTGATGATGGTGAAGATTCCGGGCGACGACGAGCCGCATCAGGTGCTGCTGATGCTCGACGAATTCTACCATGTCGGGCGGATGGATTCGCTGATCTCGAAGATCACGATCAGCGCTGGCTACGGCTTCCGCATGGCCATCGTCATGCAGGACATCGCGCAACTCGACGAGCTCTATGGTAGGAACACCCGCATCACCACGGTGTCGGGCTCGCAGATCAAGCTGTTCATTCAGATCAACGATCTCGAAACATCGGAGTTCGTCTCCGAAATGCTGGGCGAGACGACGCAAGTTTACAAGACGCCGATCCAGCGGCCGGGGCAGGGTATCTTCGCGCCGCGCGTCTGGGCGCCCCACTACACGCCGCGGCCGCTCCGCAATCCGCTCGAACTTCGGGAGATGTCGGCGCGGCTGTCAATCCTGATGGTGAAGAACTCGCGCTCGTTCGAACTCACGAAGATCCGGCACTATCTCGATAAGCCGTATCGCGCCTTCTATGAAAAGGCGAAGGGCTCGCCTCCGTCCCTTCCTGCACTTCGGCAGTGGCAGGACGAGGTGCTGGGCGGCGCGATCAGCCCGGCCTCTGCCGAGATCGCAGCCGCGGTCGAAGAGAGGGTCGAGGAGGCGCCGGCGTCGGCGCGCAAGTTGGCCGCCAAACGAACGCCCGCGCCAAAAACCGCCAAAGCGAAGACCGGGAGGAAGCCGGAGCAAACCGCCAACGGACCAATTACGCGGCTGGTTCTGACGCCACGCCAGACGGCTTCAAAGCCGAGCCGCAAGGAGCTGTCCTTGGGCGTGGCGCCCGCGCCGGTTGGCGAAAGCTGTGACCTTTGCGATATTCTCGCCTTGGCCGGGGAACGGCAGGATGAAGTCTTCGATACGATGATGGGTGTCTTGAAATCTCATCAAGCCGAGGCGGGGCCTGTGACTGAGGCCGCAAGAACATTGGAAGGCCTGCATCGTTTGTTCGGAGATGACGACAAGTAGACATATGGCTGCCCGTCTCGCCACGGCGGAAGAAGGCGGGATGTGAAAATCCGGTCATCCGCGTGCAGCGAACTTCAGCGTTGAGTGCGATCGTGTGTGAGCCACCACGCAGATCGGGCCTCCCCAAAAGACCGATAGTATGCTCTTAAGAGCACCAAATCTGTCTTATTGTGCTCTCAAGAGCACGATACACTTGCTGTTAGGATGTTTTTGCCTATATGCTCTTAAGAGCCTCAAAACCGGGATTTGGAGCCCTTAAGAGCATATGACCGCTAAGAACAACTTAGTCCAGGCGCCGCCCTTCGAGGTCGATCGAGCCTTGAAAAAGCTTGGTGCCGATCTGCGCACGGCACGCCTGCGACGCAACCTGACCGTCGAGGCCACTGCCGCCAAGATCGGGACCGGCCGTCGTGCCATCCTGGATGCCGAGAAGGGCAAGATCTCGACGCAGATCGGGGTCTATGCGGGCCTGCTGTGGGCCTACGGCCTCGTCGACCGCTTCAGTGACGCAGCCGATCCGCGATTCGATGAAGAGGGCCAGCGCCTCGCCTTGATTGGGGATCGTGTCCACGCCCGCAGCCCGAAGGGATTGGACAATGAGTTCTAACGTCACGCCAACAGAATGCTTCGTCTACGTTACTTTGCCCGGTCAAACCGCGCCGGTTACGGCGGCGCGGTTTGAGCTTACCAAAGACAGGCGCGACATTGCGATCGGCAGACTGGTCTATGGCCGCACCTATCTCGCCCGCGCCGAGGCCGTGCCGATCGATCCGATCGAACTCAGGCTTGCTAATCAGACCTATGGAACCGTCAGCATGAAAGGCTTGTTCGGCGCGCTGCGTGATGCAGGGCCGGACTACTGGGGCCGCCGCCTTATCGAAAGGCATCTCGGTGCTGCCCAGCTCAACGAGATGGATTACCTGCTGCACTCACCTGATGATCGGGCGGGCGCCCTCGGCTTCGGACTGAATCAGCAGCCTCCGGCGCCCAAGCGGGATTTCAACAAGACCCTCAGCCTCGCTCGGCTGCAGAAGATCGCCGATGCAATCGTCGATGAAGAAGATCGCCCCGATGACGCCGAAGTCGCTCAGGTCGAAGAACTGCTGCTGGTCGGCACGTCAATGGGCGGTGCGCGGCCGAAGGCCGTGGTCGAGGACACCGATGGGCTATGGATCGCCAAGTTCAACAGGAAGGACGACAAATGGAACAACGCGCGCGCTGAACACGCCATGCTCATGCTCGCACGGGCATGCGGTATCACGACGGCGGAAAGCAAGGTGATCGTCGTCGGCGGTCGTGACGTCCTCATGGTCAAACGCTTTGATCGCGAGCGGGCCGACGGTGGTTATCTGCGCGCCCGCATGCTTAGCGGTCTGACGCTGCTTCGCGCCGAAGAGGGGCATGACACGCGCGATCGATGGTCCTATGTGCTGCTGGTCGAAGAGCTGCGGCGAGTTTCGGCCAACCCCCGGGGTGATGCTGCCGAACTGTTTCGCAGGATGTGCTTCAACGCATTGATTTCGAACACCGACGATCACCCGCGCAATCATGCGGTCATGGCAATGACTCCTGACTGGAACCTATCGCCAGCCTACGATCTCACGCCGGGACCCTTGATCAGTGAGGAGCGGCGCGATCTCGCCATGATCTGCGGCGACGCGGGCCGCTATGCCAATGCCGAGAACATTGTCTCGCAAAGCATGCGCTTCCTGCTTGAAAAAGACGTGGCCGAAAAGATCGTGTCGGACATGGAAGAGCAGGTTCGAAGCAAGTGGTATGAGGTCGTACGGCGGGAGGGGCTCTCGGAAGCGGACTGCAACACGATCAGCCGGTCCTTCGTCTACCCGGGCTTCCGGTATCCTATATCACGAGCCGCGCCACCGATCTGACCCTTTGATCTGCTAAGTGCCTGCCAGTGAGCACGAACGCCGCGCCGGCGCGACACGTGCGAGAAGTGCGGACTTTATTTTCTCGAGATGCGCATCATCCCTTCTCGTTGCGAACAGCCCAGGTCGCCAATCCTGGGTCACGCCACACCTTGCTCGGCGCCAGCCGTATCCCCGCGTTGATCACCTACGAAGAAGTCCCCGAATCCACCAGCGGTAAGAAGACTTCGTCGACGATCTCGTTGATGGCTTTGTCTGACAGAGGCTCGAACGTCATCAGAATCTCATGGCGCGCAAGGTCCGTCGGAAGCAGCACGATCCGCGGGGTGAGGCGGGCAGCGACGATCTCGCCACGATTGATCGCGCGTCCCAGGAGAACCGACCCTATTTTCAGGTAAATCAGCTTTCCTCGATCAGCTTGAACCCGCCGTTGCAAAACTCATCGCTTGCCGCAAGGCCCCAATAGAGCGCCGCGCGCCACGCATTCAAATTGCCGCGCTGGCGGCTGCGCGCGGTGTGCTTTAGTTCCGATCGAAGGATGTCTGCACCGCCGGTAAAATTGCGCCGAAACGTGTCCTTGCATTCGACCAATTCGACTGCGGCACTCCCCGCGTACAATGACCCGAGTTCGAACAGCTCAAAATGTCGCCGCGCTCTGGCTATACGCGCCGCCGGCACTCCGGCGACGGGGTCGATGGAAAAACTGACCTGCACGGTGTTGGTAATACCGATCGTTGCTCGGAGAATCCGGTGCGAACTCCAGTCGTCAAAATACGGATGAAATGTCTGTTCGGCGTGTGCGCGAGGCGCATGTTCCTGTTTGACTTTGTTACAATCCGAACAGCTCGGCACCAGGTTGGCTGGAAAGACGGCAAACTCGGGATACCCTGATTGCGGCAGATAGTGATCGAGCGTTTTGACGTCCCGCGCGCCACAGAGCGGGCAGCGTCGATACTTCGCGCCCGCCCGCAGGCGGTCATAGACCGGGCGCCCTTTGCCACGGACGAGAACGCGATCATAGACGTTAGAAAGATCTTCCTTGCTGACACCGTCGGGATCTTCAGCCATCAGCTGGAAGAGTTCTGTGCGAGTCGCCAATTCCAGATATTCGGTCGCGCGCTCCCCGATCCGTTCGGACAGGGCAAGAAGCGCACTGCGAAGTTTTGGGTCTCGGGTGCGCGCTGCCAATCCGCGAAACACCACCTCTGCATCATCCGTTGGACACGAAATCGCAATCACGGCTCAGCGCTCCTCCCAGAGCGCGCGAACTAGTGCGCGGCCCTCGGCACCTATATGGTCCTCGAAGGTCGCCAGTGCCTGGTCGACAGTGTTTGATCTTGAAACGACGTCCGAGATCAGCGCGTGATATCCGCTTGCGGTGAATTCAACCCGAAAAATCTCGCGTGTCAGCAGCCCGACATTCTCAGCAAAGGTTTCGACCTCTGGACGCTCGATCCCAATGCTTGCTCCGTCACGGAAAAACAGCGACACACAATTGCTGGGTACTTCCTGAGCAATGACGGGTGAGTGAGTGGCCAGAATGGCCACGCCGTTGCGTTGCGCCAATAGACCCGAGAGCGCACGGACGAACGATGCCGCGAGCGGGGGATGAAGATGGGCTTCCGGCTCGTCGATCAGAACCAGCGTTCGCTCGCTGACCAGCTCGACTAACCGCGTCATGGTGAGCAACACAATCTTGTGGCCGGAGCTTGCCGCGTCAAACAATTGAACTGCAGTGTTCTCGAAGTCGTCTTGCGGCAAGTCGGCAAGTCGTTCTAATCGCAGTGCGGCAAAAAGCGGATCGCTTTCCAGGATGCGCATGGCAGACCGCCATCGCGGCTTTCGCGAGCTGCGCAGGCATTTGAGGGTACTCGCGACAAAGTCAGTGCGCAGATCAGCTGTCGTCTTATTTCGTGCCTCATGCCTACCGCTCTTCAGGCGCACGTTCTTCTTCAGGCCAATATAGGCGTATTGCAGGCCTGTGGCGGTCCCATCATTGGGTATGGCGGGGTCAAATTCATCGAACGCGCTGAAGGCCACGGTGACAAGTTTGCGAAGCCTTCCTCACCATTGAGCTCATCGTCGTCGGTGATGAAGGTCAGGCGTCCGAGCGATCGTTTCCGCCCGACCCGCAGTAGGGTACTGATCGAACGAAGAAGTGTTGTTTTTCCGACGCCGTTGCGGCCGATAATGGCATGAATATTTGTCGGCGGAACCGCGTCGGGGGTCACCTGAACTTCGATGACGGCATCGTCCGATTCGGGAAACTTGTACCGGAAATGGAACGGCGTCAGCATCGCCTGCTCGTGTGCAATGGTTCTGAGTTTGGTCAACTCTCGTGCCGAAACAGACCGGAGCAACGACGTCTCGAACGCGGTTTCGTTCTGGACGGCGGCGAAAATATCATCATTCCAGACCACGTCCTGCAGTGCTTCGAAAATCGCGATGCGATCCTCTTCATCGACCGCAATTAGATTTTCGTAATATTCTTGGCTTTGTCCAAGTGATGCATATTCCGGCCCGAGGGCGGCAAAGCCGTCTTCGACCTGGGTGTATCCGTGGCGCATGTTGCGTTGCATAATCTTAACAGCGCCGATGTCATGACGGGTACCATCGCCGTCCAAATAGATAAGCGAGAACGCCGTTTTATAGGAATAGTCGTCCCAATTATCGGTTACGAGAAAACATTGCCGGCCACCGGCAATGTCGCGCTCCACGCGCGAACTGCGCGAATACGGTATGACCGTGAACTGCAAGGGGAATCTCCAAGCGGCGGCGTATGCAGGTCGCCGAATAAAATTGAGTAAAATTGATACGTGCTTTGCGGCGATCCCGCTAGCATCGGGCGGCTGCCGGGTGCTTGAGAACCCTTTGCGCCCTTACTAATGGGGAGGATGAGATGGGTTGATTTCAGAAGGGTCGCCTCGTGTGACATACGTCGCAGCTAGCAAGGTCGGATGGACGACTTGTTTCTGCCATAAGGAGTGCCTATCCATTGCTGTGAAATCTCTTATTTCTTCAACTATTTCAATTACTTATGTTCCATAATCTATATTATGCGAATCAAATTTCTAACCTGCTTAACAGCGGCCGATGTTATTAACGGTGGGATCGCAATGCCATCAGCTTTTCGCCTCTTCGGCCACGGTGTTCTTGGTTGCATGCCTTGGCACCAATAACAGCGCAGCGAATGCGACAAGACTCAGTAACGACAATACAACCAGAACCCCTCCCCATAGTGGATCAATCAGCAGGCTGAATCCCAACGGAGCCAATGCCTGACAAACGCGCGAAGGTGCGCCCAATAATCCAAGCCGATAGCCATAGTTTTCGGGGCCGAAGATCGCCAGCGGCAACGTTCCCCGAGCGATCGTGAGCAGGCCGTTGCCTGCGCCGTGAAGCAAAGCAAATGCCGCGGCCGCAGGCCCTCCGAATATCCCGATCACGCAGGCATCGATCGGATGCGTGATGCAGGCAAGCCGCGTCGAAAGCAATGGATGGAATCTGCCAAGCGTACTCGCTTCAAGGACATGCGCCGCGACCTGGGCCGGACCGATCATCATCCCCGCAAAGACGGCCTGCCCCGGTGTGGCACCGAACGCCTCGACGATGCGCGGTAGATGTTCACACCCCGTGATCATCAGGAACGTCGGCGCCCGCCCATAGGACTTCATGCCGGCGAGATACAGCCCCGGTTCATCCTGCCGGAGTTCGGGGGCGCACCGTCCCGCAACTGTGTTCGTTTGGATCGATCAAGGGCGCTAGATCGACCGGGGCCTCGATCGCGGAATCCAGGCGCAACCGCATTTCGCCCAGAAACGAGAGATCGGGCCGGAATCCCGTCGCCACGATCAACTCATCGACGACGACGTGGCGGCCGCAGCAGGCTAACCCTGCCCCGATGCGTAACCGTTCTCCCAACGCGGAAACGTGCGTGACGCCGAAACCATTCCACCTTGATCCTGCCGTTGGCAACGAGGCCAGCAAATACCGCGCCCAATTCGCCACGGGCGACCAACTTGTCGTTGGCACCTCCGCCGAATGCTTTCGACGGATCGGTGCCGCGGAGAAGCCAGATGACCTCCGTTGTCGGGGCCTCATCGCGAAGGCGCGCCAGATCGGTCAACGTACCGATGGCGGAATGGCCTGCGCCGAGCACAGCAACGGTTTTGCCCTTGTACCGCTCCCGATCGTTTCCGGAGACGTCAGGCATTCCATAGATGATCCGGCTTGCACAGTCCCGTTCCCCGATTGCAGGAAGCCCGTTCGCGCCCGCGGGATTGGGAGACGACCACGTTCCAGACACGTCGATCACGGCGTCGGCCCGCAAGACCTAAGGCCCCTTGCCGTTCTGAAACCGGATTTCGAACGGCGCGTTCTCACGGCCTCTCGTCTTTGCCTTGTCGAATCCGACGCGGCTGATCGCCGTCACGCGACTGGATGTCCGGATGACATCCTTCAGCGGCGTCTTGGTCCCAAGGGGATCGAGATAGTGGTCGAGCAACTCGCCGCCCGTAGGATAGACTTCCGGATCGGGGGATTCCACCCCGTTGAAGCCAGCAGGCGAGCCGCCGCGCCGTCGATGTTGTACTTCCAAGGCGAGAACAGTTGAACGTGCCGCCACTGCCTGACCGCGTGACCGGTCCGCTCTCCAGCCTCCAGCACGATCGGTGTCATGCCGCGTTCCATCAAGTGAGCGGCGGCGGCAAGACCGACGGGATCCCCGCCGATGACGGCTACGGTTTTCGATGTCATTTTCCATTCTCCATATTTCTAGAATGACCGAAATTTAAGGTCCGAAAGACTTAGGCAGCGGTCTTTGTCTCGTTACATCCGGTGGCTTCGTCGGCACAGCATTCAGCCACGAGGAAATCCACCAGCCCACGCATCGTGTCGTACTCGGCATGACACACGAGCGTCGTCCCTTCCCGGACTTGCCGGATCAGGCCGACGCTCACCAGCGACTTGACGTGATGGGACAAGGTGGACGGAGCGACCTTCAATTTTTCCTGCAAACGGCCAACGGGCATTCCGGACTGCCCCGCCCGCACGAGCGTCCGATAAATCCGGAGCCTCGTCGGATTGCCGAGGGCTTCGAGGCGCGATGCTGCGTCGATGAGTTTCATGCCAGAATACTGAGCGGGAAGCTTTCTGGAGTCAAACCATATTTCTAGAATATTCGAAATATAAGTACCTCCGATTTCCTCGAAACAGGTTGACAAAATCGAATACTTCCATAAGTCTGGATATATGGAAATCGAACAAGCCATTCTGGCGCTCGGCGCCCTCGCTCAGCAAACCCGCCTCCAGGCCTTCCGGGTCCTGGTACAACATGAACCCGATGGATTGGCCGCCGGCGATCTCGCGCGATTGCTTGAGGTGCCGCAGAACACGCTTTCGGCCCACCTCTCCGTGCTGACCCGGGCCGATCTCGTGACGTCCGAGCGGCACAGCCGTTCGATCGTGTATCGGGCGAACCTCACAACCTTCCAGGCGATCACCGTCTTCCTGTTGCAGGACTGCTGCGGCGGTCGACAGGAAATTTGCGCGCCCATTTTCGAAAGTCTCGTCCCTTGCTGTCCGCCTCCGAAGAAGGAGAAATCTCGTGCCTGACCGCGTCTATAACGTCCTGTTTCTCTGCACGGGCAATTCCGCCCGCTCAATTCTGGCCGAATCCATCCTGCGCAAGGACGGAAGCGACCGCTTCCGCTCATTCTCCGCAGGTAGCCAACCGAAGGGAGCGGTCAATCCGGTTGCATTGCGCGTACTGGCCAGCCTCGACTATCCCACGGACGGTTTGCGTTCGAAGAGCTGGCAAGAATTCGCCGCTCCGGATGCGCCCGTGATGGACTTCGTCTTTACGGTTTGCGACGGCGCCGCCGGGGAAAGTTGCCCTGTCTGGCCGGGGCAGCCGATGACGGCGCATTGGGGCATCGAAGACCCCGCGGCCGTGGAAGGAATCGACATCCAGAAGGAAGCCGCGTTCGTTGCCGCACTTCGCTACATGAAGAATCGCATTTCGCTATTCACCGCTCTTCGGCTTGCTTCGATCGACAGAATGGCGCTCGGCACCAAACTTCATGACATCGGAAACTCCGAGGGCTCGACGTCGGACCGACCTCAGGTGGCCTGATCATGAATACGTTCGAACGATATCTGTCTCTATGGGTCGCCCTTTGCATCGTCGTGGGCATCGGCCTCGGCCAACTGGTGCCAGGTTTCTTTGCCGCGGTTTCAGGCGCTGAAATCGCGAAGGTCAACCTGCCGATCGCGGTGCTGATCTGGCTCATGATCATCCCGATGTTGCTGAAGATCGACTTCGCCGCCATGGGGAAAGTCACGGAGCACGCGCGCGGCGTCGGCGTGACCCTCTTCATCAACTGGGCGGTCAAACCATTCTCGATGGCATTGCTGGGGACGCTGTTGATCGGTCATGTGTTTGCGCCGATGCTCCCGGCTGACCAAATCCAGTCCTACATCGCCGGTTTGATCTTGCTGGCGGCAGCGCCCTGCACGGCGATGGTCTTCGTCTGGTCCAATCTCGTGGGCGGCGAACCCCACTACACGCTGGGCCAAGTGGCGCTCAATGACGTGCTGATGGTGTTCCTGTTCGCGCCACTGGTCGGCCTGCTCCTCGGCGTGGCTTCCATCACCGTGCCATGGGAAACACTGTTGCTGTCCGTTGTCCTCTACATAGTGGTTCCGGTCGTCATCGCGCAGGTATGGCGTCGCGCCTTGCTCAACATCGGTTCGGCCGCATTCACCCGGACCCTAAGTCGGCTCGAGCCGCTATCCCTGATTGCCCTCCTCGCCACCCTGATCCTGCTGTTTGCATTCCAGGGCGAACAGATTGTCGCGCAGCCCGCCGTCATCGTCATTCTCGCAATCCCGATCCTGATTCAAGTCTACTTCAATGCGGGTCTCGCCTATTTGCTCGGTCGGCATTTCGGCGTGGCGTGGTGCGTGGCCGCACCCGCCGCGCTGATCGGCGCCAGCAATTTCTTCGAACTCGCCGTGGCGGCGGCCATCAGCCTGTTCGGGGTGAATTCCGGAGCGGCCCTTGCCACGGTCGTTGGCGTGCTCGTCGAAGTGCCCGTGATGCTTTCGGTCGTGAAGATCGTGCGGATGTCTCGCGGTTGGTACGAATCGCGCCAACCCGAAAAAACCAAAAGCGCTGAGGTTCGCTCATGAGCGTCACCATCTACCACAATCCGGATTGCGGAACGTCCCGCAACACCTTGGCGATGATCCGCCAAAGCGGCGTCGAACCGGAAGTGATTGAGTATCTGGAACAACCGCCGTCGCGCGAGAAGCTGGTTGAATTGATCGCCCGCATGGGCATACGCCCTCGCGATCTGCTTCGGCAAAAGGAACGCCTTACGACGCGCTCGGTCTGGCGGATTCCAAGTGGAGCGACGACGATTTGAT
>Ga0209930_1001701_pt1 | contig 31704 bp, 34 predicted proteins | sample ThiBiot_500_biof_2_FD_183948 | JGI IMG/M metagenome (GOLD analysis project Ga0209930, IMG submission 183948) | Wastewater bioreactor microbial communities from Cape Town, South Africa - Thiocy_cont_500_biof (SPAdes) | ecosystem: Engineered > Bioreactor > Thiocyanate-remediating >... | reverse complement strand
ATAACACTTCAAACATTTCGAGAAACACCCTCGGGATTCTATTTAATTGTTATTTCCACGATTAACATGGGACACATTATAATTGCTTTATTTATTCGTATACTTAGTGAAGGTTTCAAAACGAATATTCGCGGCATTCCATGGGTTTGTAAATTTCAATTAGCTACCGCGACATGGTTTCATTTAGTTTCATTAACGACTTTATGTCTCGCAACGATCGATCAATGTATTTCGATGAGTAGATATCGACAATACAGTAATCGACGCGTTGCTAAACGTGCTGTTATTCTTACTTGTATGATTTACCTGGCTGTTTGGATTGCTAATGCAATTTATTGGAATGCACCACTTGGCACATGTATGATCATTAATTCAGATTTTGCTAAATATTCAAGTTACTTTCAATATCCAGTTTTAATGGGAGTCATACCACTATCAACAACGACAATATTTGCTTCATTAGCATTTTATAAAATTCGTCAACTAAAGACTCGACAAGTGCATATTATTCGTCTAAGTCATGATCGACAATTAACAGCAATGACATTGTGCCATGCTATTTTTGTTGTCACTATGACGATATTATTCATTGTTACTTTTACTTACACGACAGTTCAAACAATTGCAGATGCAGAACTAAAAGCACGCGTAAATCTTGTACATAGTATTGCAACTTTGATAAATTATGGAGGCTTTGCTGTAAGTTTCGTCATGTTTTTATATTTCCTTGATGAAATCATCATTATTCTAGGGCACATTTTATATTTATTGCTTTGTCTCACGACGTTTTCGCAAACAGTTCGTTTTCGTATTGAGAAAGATATGTTGCAATGCAGGTTCAATCAATAATCAAGTTGATATACACGTGGAAACGACACATAGTATTCAACCAACAAAATCACATCATATTGTCAATGAAACCGCTTCTATCCATTGAATTTTATTACCATCACACTTTTTTTTCATGTTGTGCGTATTCAAATTTGAAAATAAAAAGTTTATTCGTGTATTGAATATGAGAATATACAACCATATGTCGTATATGAATATATACTATTAATAACCTTGCGGATTTTTGGTACTCATTTTATTCTATCATGGTTATCACAAAGGATCGATTGAGGTTTATACTGATCTTGTTATTGCTACTAATTGCAAACAGTAGTAGTATCAATGCATTGAATCAATTATATGTTGTTCCATTTGCTTCACTTCTTAGTAATGAAAGCGATGGTTCATTCGCATATCCATATTCGTCCGTACAACAAGCATTGAATCATATCGAACGAAATATAACAACGACTGATAGAATAACCATCAATTTATATCCAACATATTATTTCATTGATGAGACAATCAATTTCAATCGAGCTCATAGTCACACGAGATTGACAACCATGAATTTAACTGACGTGAGCTCATTTGATAATTTAGTCACACATAAACATACGTACAAGAAACTATCGCGTGCTACTCTAAGTGGTGGCATTGCAGTAACAAATTGGATGCCAATCGGCAACAATACATACAGTGCAATTGTAACAGATCCAACAATCTATGTCAATCAGTTATTTATGAATGACGTTCGAGTAATGAGAACACGAGTTCCAACGAATCAATCAGATTATCTTCGATATGCAGCTTCACTTAATGATTCAACTCAAGCTCTCTACGGGTTTCAATATGTTCCCGGACAATTCGATTTTAAATCGTTAGCCGATGTCATGGTTGTTGTTTATCATAGTTGGACTGAATCTCATCATTACATCGATCATTTGAATACAGAAAATAATACGGTTGTTTTTACGAATCCATCCAATGAACCTATTGGCAAATACGTTGCACAAGGTCAACGTCGTTTTCAAATAGAAAATGTTTACGAAGCACTTGTACCGAATTCATTTTGTTTTGTCAATCAAAGTCGAACTATTTATTTGATGACTGATGGTTCATACGATCCAAATAAACAACAGATGATTGCACCAGCACAACAAATAGTTTTAACATTGTCAGGCAATAATACAAGTCATCCGATTGAAGATGTGATCGTCGACAATATCGTTATTCATCATGGCGCATGGAATATTCGACGTAATCAAAAAGCCGATGCTGGTGCAGCTGAATTTTTGAATGCTGCTGCATTATGGATTTCCTATGCTCGAAACATTGTTGTTTCTGATATTGAAATCAGTCATACTGGAGCGTATGGTTTATCGATTTCACTAGGCACGACTGACATCAATTTTATGAATTCCTTCATAAATGATACTGGTGCCGGTGGAATCATGAGTGGCAGTTGGTCGTTTACTCAAGCACCAGCAGTTAACATCAAAATTCTATCGAATGAAGTTAGTTATGGTGGATATGAATTTCCGAGTGGTGTTGGAATTGTTCTTAATCCATCAACACACACTGTTGTTGCTGATAATGTTGTTCATCATCAACGATACGATGGTATTGCAATATATTCGCAAGATGGTTATGGTGAAGCTTGGTCAACGAATATTTTAATCAAAGGAAATTATATTCACGATGTCGGCTTACATATTCTTTGTGATCAAGGTGGAATCTACACAACTGGTCTTCAGCCAGGTACTGTCATTCATGGAAATGTAATTAAAAATGTTTTCAGTTATGCCATGTATATGTGGGGTATTTATCTTGACGATGGTTCATCTGGTATTACTGTTTCAAACAATGTCGTCTATAATACTGGTTGGGCAGGTATATTTCAACATTATGGTGCCAATAATACTGTTATCAACAATGTTGTTGCACGAGCATCATTGATTCAACCACTACATGCAGGTGACCCATTGCCAGATGCGGATATTCGAATTCAACAAGCTGAAAATCATACATCATGGACATTCACACGAAATATCGTCTATGATACATTTCAAGGCTCGAATCATTCGGCATACAAACCCGACCATTCGAACGTCACTGCACCGTTCAGTAATAATGTTTATTACAATCCGTTTGGTACACGATTATTATTCGGTGCGAATGAAGTTTCGTTTTCTGAATGGCAAGCAAGTGGTCAAGATAATAATAGTGTTATTGCTGATCCGTTATTTCTCGGTGATGTGAATCAATGTGATTTTTTTACTATTTCTGCAAATAGTCCAGCAGCTAAACTTGGTTTTATGAATATAACAAAACCAGGAAAATGGACACCAGGATGCGATATGAATGATATTGTTGAATGGTGATCAGTTTTATTTATTTAGAAAAAAAGAAAAGAAAACGTCTATAAACCTAAATCTGTGAGTCCAATATGATCATCGGGTCGTCTTCCTAAAGTCCATCGAAATTTTCGTTCTTCTTCTTTAATCGGTAGATCATTGATCGATGCAAACCGTCGAATCATTAAGCCTTGTTCATTAAATTCCCAATTTTCATTTCCATACGATCGAAACCAATTGTCTGAATCGTCATGCCATTCATAAGCGAAACGAACAGCAATTCGATTGTCATGAAACGACCATAATTCTTTAATTAAACGATAATCAAGTTCTTTTTTCCATTTTCGACTAAGAAATTCAACGATTTCTTGACGACCATGAATAAATTCTGAACGATTACGCCATTGACTATCTTGACTATAAGCTAATGAAACACGTTTTGGATCACGACTGTTCCACGCATCTTCAGCAGCACGAACTTTTTCGATTGCAGTTTCCGCTGTAAACGGAGGCAAAGGCGGTCGAGATTCACTCATGAATATAAATCTTTAACAAACGAAATGAAGAAAAAAAAACAATCGATCTATCCAATCGTTGTTATCTGATGAATCATTTCACTTGACAGATGTTTTTGTTGTTGTTGTTTTTAACATATAGTGGGTGTTTTCTCTTATAAAAATTGAGCATCTGATATCGATTTTTTCTTCATACATTAAAAAAAAAAGCTTTTATTCGAATGGAAAGAATTATTTCATTCATTTCAACTTTAGTATCATTAATTGCCGATAGTTTAGCTCTGATATTTAGTTTCATTATATTATTTCTATTAATTCTTCGCACTATTCAAGCAAAACTTAATCGTATTCCAAATGTAATCGATGTACCATTGATTTTATCGATAAATATTCTCTGTATAATGATAGGTAAAATTCTTATTCAGACTTCTCATATAACATATCCATCGATGAAAACCTATCTTCAAAATCGAACATCGATAAAAAATGATTTTTCTTGTCATGTTCGTGCTTATCTACTTTGGTGTTTTATTGGAATACTTTATTGGAATTACGCTCTATTGACGTTCTTTCGATTTGCTCGAATTATTTATTCTCAACATAAATATCTTCATCGATTGTCATCCTATCTCTATGTTTTCGTCCCATTAATAGTTCTAATTATATTATTGTTGATCTTGCCAGTCTTTTTAATTTCATCGGGAATACAAATCACGCCTACTCAACCGTATTGTGATGTTGTTTTCAAACCAGTTGGCTATATTGTTTATATCGGCGTGATTGTATTTGTTATTCCGTATGGCATGATTTGTATGTTTTATTTTTGTATAGCTCGGTTTTTACGACGAACAACTACGATGCCGCTAAATCAAGAACGAAATCGTCGTGATTATCGTGTGATTAAACGTATCGTATTGAATGTAATTATATTGGGTATTGTTTCGACTCCAGGTGTGATTTTAATCATTTTGTATAATATCGATAATTGATTCGAAGACTTTACCTATTCGATTACCTGGCCAATGTCATCAATAGCTGCACTTATATTTACAATTATATTTCCATTTATTACAACGAAATTATGCCGTCTAGTCAAACGAAATGAAGTGATACCAGTTGTGGAAAATTTACAATGAAATCGACATAGGCAGCGTGGCCGAGCGGTCTAAGGCGCCGGTTTAAGGCACCGGTCCGAAAGGGCGTGAGTTCGAATCTCACCGCTGTCACTATTTTTTTCTCGGTACAAAAATCTCAGGAAAAATGAACCTTTGGGTTAGTATCTCGTTTGAAAATTTGAAGAAAATCATGTGGATATGTTTTTTTTACAATAAAATGAATCAATAGTTGAAAAAAAGTGGAAGAAAAAAAAATAGTGACAGCGGTGAGATTCGAACTCACGCCCTTTCGGACCGGTGCCTTAAACCGGCGCCTTAGACCGCTCGGCCACGCTGCCTGTATCTGCTTAATCCAACAAGCTCTAAGTTTTCATGTGTTTCCATAAAAATTTTATAAAAATAGAGAAAAAAATAGTGACAGCGGTGAGATTCGAACTCACGCCCTTTCGGACCGGTGCCTTAAACCGGCGCCTTAGACCGCTCGGCCACGCTGCCCATATCTTCTAGTTAGGACACTTCAATTAAATAGCTTCCACTCGAATAAAATGAAATTCTTTTCTACTTTTCTACAAGTTAGTTTGTTTTTTTTATTCAATACACAACAAGACAAAAAAAATATATGTGTATATGTACGTATATATAAATTATTGCCAACAAAAGAAAAAAAAAACTAAATACGTGAGTGGAATAAAGTACATAAAACTACGACACATTCGCATTTTCAAGTTCATCATGAATAACTAAGGCCGTTTCTGTTTTGCTAACAACTGTTTTCATTAGTTGCTCGTGTACTTGAACGGAATCAGCACGCATTACGCACATACTTTGATCGAGAAAGCTTTTAATCAATCCTGCAAAGCGCATCGATGCTTCGAAATAACCAAATCGATAGATTAAATATTTAAAAAGTATATCAGCATATATATTTTGTATATCGAATAAGATTCTCGAATGGAAAAAAATTGAATTCGAACTTGCCAATCGATATTGTTCGTTTGCATCCGTAAGACTATTTGCTGTTGAAAATAAAATAACAGGAATTAGTAATTTAATCAATGTTAAATCACTATCAGTTCGACGAGCAATCGTTATTGAATCTTCGACAATATTCGACCCGTAAAGTAACGGAAAACCATTTTGAAAAGCTTCACTAAATGTAACACCTGATTCTCGAAACACAATGATCCCGTTGAAACCGCCGACACTCGATAGATTTCGTTCGATCAATTGACATTGATCATGTTTTTCCATCGATCGAAATTCGGGTAGAACTTTGAGGAAAGGTGTAATGCCTTGATACAACGACGTGATAATCTCTAAAATATTTGTTTTCGCCATTTTTAAACGAAGTTTCATCGGTTGTTTAGCTTGACTGCTAAGAAATGTTTGTATATGTGAGACAGGCGATTTCGAATCGTAAACATTAATAATATTCGATAAACGACACCATTGTTCATCGGTTAATAACGATGCTTGTTGATTAGCAAGAACTTTATGCTGATGAGCTAAATTGTTTGTTGACGTTTTCGTTTGTCGTTGATGTGAAGCACGTAGTAATTCTCGTTGCATCCCAACTTCAAAACATTTCTGTAGACGACAATATCGACATGCACGTCGACTATTTATTGTTATATCACATTTTTCATTGAATACACAACGATTTGCACTCTAAAAATATTCATTGTTGTTTTTTTTTCTTTTCTATTTGTGAAAATGGATTTTTTTTCAACGAACCAAATCAAATTGTGCATTTCGACGAAAGAACATTTTGCATGACACGCAACAAATGCCTCCATAATGAGTTTGAGCACCTGTTGTTCCACAAACATGGCAAATTGCATTGGATTTTGTTTCATCCATTTTCTCAATGGCACCAATATTATTATTCTGAATAATAAACACACGTACATATAAACATACACAATCTTAATTTATTTGTCAGTCCAAAAAGTCGACTTTGTCCAATAGTAAATGCAATCGTCGATTTCTCTCCTATCATAATCAATTTACCATGTTGTTGTTTAGAAAGAGAACGAAATTTACCAGATGGCGCTTGCTATTGATCATGACGTATGGTTTTTGTCTTCTATCAAACATATACTCTAAATAATTAATCGTTGATATATATTCTCTTTTAACTGACGAAGTCGAACTCGATTTTGTTTTTCATTTCATGGCTCGATTTTTTACCGAAGAGAATCTCGTTGCATTTATTGATTATCTTTCGGATGAATTTAATCTCTATTTGTCATTGATGATTTTAATTTTTGGTATTATTGGTAATATTTTCAATTGTTTTGTTCTAAGACAAAAGAAACTACGACACAATCCATGTGCATTTTATTTTCTTTCGTCGTCAATTATTAGTTTAATATCGATTTGTTTCGGTTTACCATCGAAGATTCTCGCTAGTTGGCATCGAGATCCAACGGATACCAATGATTTCTTATGTAAACTTCGAGTATTCATCGTTTTCGCTTCTCGAACAATGTCGATTTGGATAATTATGTTCGCGACGATCGATCGAGCTTTTCTCTCATCACGAAATGCAAATTTAAGAAAATATAACAATCTTAAAATAACTAAATTAAGTATTTTAATTAGTTTCTACGTTTCCGTATTCTCCTATACGCATATGTTCAATTGTTATAAAGCAAATCTCAATGGTACACCATTAAAATGTTATAGTCAAACAAAAATGTGTCATTTAACAACGAATTTAGTTTATGTTTTCATCACAATCTTAATTCCATTGATAATTATGAGTATTTTTTCGTTTTTAATCATAACAAATATTCGTGAACTTCGACAACGTGCACATCAAACGATTATGTTCGGTAGAAATCAATTGATGAGACGAACCGATCAAAATCTTCTTCGAATGCTTTTCGTACAAGTTTTCTTCCTCATGAGCTTTTGTATTCCGCAAGCTCTGCATAAATTCTATATTACTTTTCAATTACCAGCACATAAACATGACTGGCGTGATGCATTGAATAAACTTTTCTATAATATCGATGTTCTTCTCGCGTTTATTACCAATGCAATGCCGTTTTATTTATATACATTAACTGGTGGAACTGTTTTTCGTAAAGCTTTTTTAAATTGTATTGAATCAATTCAAGAAAAATTTTACCATTGTTAAAAAAAGAAAAGAAAAGAAAAGAAAAGCTTTGTTGAGACATTTTTCGTCGAAAAAAAAACTCAATGAAAGTAACATGTCGGTGAATAGAAAAACGATGACGATTAATAGGAGTCTACAGACTGAAACAATTAATTTAGAAGCCTTTGCTTGTCTCTGGTTAGATGCTGATATTGGACAAACAGAAGATACGAAAAAAACCGAAGCAGAACTACGAAAATTAATCAATTATCTTCGAATATATCAAACAATCGAAGCATGTCAACAAGCAATTCGAAGAATAGGACGAGAGAAAATTATTCTAATTAGTTCAGGTCAACTTGGTATTAATCTAATTCCTCGTGTTCATGATCTACCACAATTAATTGCTTGTTATATTTTTTGTTTCACGGAATCCACATACTCTGAGTGGGCAAGTAGGTATTCGAAAGTAAATCGAAGACAAATCTACTTCCGATCGAATGATTTTTTTGTGTGTAAATTTTAGATTCGAGGCGTTTATTCTGATCGAGATGCATTTCTCGCTAAGTTCAAGATCGATCAAGAAACTCGATTAAAAGCCGAAGATTTATCAGTACTAAAAATTATTAACAACAATCAAGATATCAGTCGAACATTGCGTGCAAGTGATCTCTGGTTTCAACTTTACATCGAAGTATTAATTCGTATGTACCATCCAATCAAAGCACGAAAAGAATTAATTGATAAATTGAAAAAAAATTATGAAAATAATGTCGATGAACTTAATCGTATTGACAAGTTCGAAGAAACTTATGAACCTGATAGTGCTATTGAATGGTACACACGTAATAGCTGTTTCTATCGTGTATTAAACAAGGCACTTCGTGATCAAGATTTCGATATGATTTATTCGCTTCGATTTTTTATTACTGACCTTGCGACAAAACTCAAACAACTTCATGGAGCTGAGCTTCGAAATAAAGAAAAACAAGAGATAACGAAAGTCTATCGTGGTCAAGCGATTTCTCCCGAAGATATAGAATTACTCAAACGAAATCAAGGTCGATATCTAAGCATGAATTCGTTTATCTCAACAAGTCGTGATCGTGAAACGGCATTGTCCTTTCTTTCAAAATCATCGATGGATAATGGCCTAGAAAAAATTCTCTATGAAATTTCTATTGATCGAACTAAACGAACGAAAGCCTATGCAAATATTCAAGAAATTAGTACGCATAAATCCGAGGAAGAAGTTTTAATTATGTGCGGCGCATTATTTCGTATTGACGGAATAACTAGAGATAAACAAAATCAATGTTGGATTAGTTCACTTACATTGATCAGTGAAGATGATGTTGAATTGAAGGATACATTCGATTATATGAAAAGTAAAATCGAACCAGATACGAATTTAAATTCACTCGGACAGATACTCATCGAAATGGGACAATTCGATCAAGCACTTAAACATTCGAAACAAATGATGCAGGATACGAAATTCAATGAAGCTAAAGCTTTGGAAATCAAAGGCAAAGCAGCAGCATTGAAAGGAGATTTTGATGTTGCATTAAAATGTGGCGAAGAAATTGAAAAAATTTACAAACAAATTCTTCCGAAATTTTGTCAGGAAGTCGGTCTTTTGCATAGTTCGATGGGTTCGGTCTATTGTCAGAAAAAGATTTATTACAAAGGTTTAATTCATTTGAAAGAAGCTTTAGCTATTCAAACGAAAGTCTTGCCACCACAGCATGTTGATATTGCTGAAACCTATCATTATTACGGTGATTACTATGAAGCAGATAATAAATTAGACAAAGCACTTGAATACTATAAGAAAAGTTTAGCTATACGAGTCAAAGTCTTTCCAACAGCTCATCCAATGACAGCTACAACTTATAATAATATCGGTGTTATCTATGAAAGACAAAAGAATTGGACTCAGGCACTTGAACATTATGAAAAAGCGGTTGAAATTCGTCGACAAGTTTTACCATCGAATCATCCTGAACTTCAACTAACCGAGGGGAATGTTAATCGAATAAAAAGTCAATATTCAAAGTAGACATTTTTATTAAAATAAAAGAAGAACGGGAAAAAGAAATGTTCAATGTTATTTCGTATCGAAGAATGTGTCATCTCGCCATGATGGTGTATGTATTTGATTGTTCGGTTCATCTAATTGAAAGAAATCATCTTCTTGATTTCGTGTTTGTACTGGACGTTTATTATTGAACAGTTTTTCAAATGAATCTGTTGAATCCTGACGAACATGTTTCATCGGTTCGTTATTGTCTTCGATTGTATTGCCGGTTCGTTGAGACTTTTTTGCAGTGAATAAGTCCGATGATTCTTGATCGTACAAATTATCGGTTGAATCCGTTGAGATCGTCTTTTTCTGAGTAGATTTCGATGGATAATCATAACTATCGTCATGATTGTCCGATGAATAAGTTCGAGCCAATTGTGAATTGCTTTTCGGTTTCACATCATCATCACTTGCCTCGTCAAAATCAGGCACATAATTGTTATCATCTGGAGTTTCAGTTATTGGTTTTTTCTCGTACAAATCACTCGATGGTATTTTCGGACTGATTGGAGTTTCTGCGCGTTCTTCTGAATCATCATCATTGCTCAACGTACGATCCAACTGAAGAAAGATTAGTTTTTTTTGTGTTTTTGATCTTTTAAATTTGTTTACTTTCTGTTCAACTTTCGGCTTGAGTTTATGATCGTCGAGAGTCTCGACGAAATTGGAAATCAACGGTACCGTTCGAAGTAAGACAGCAGCTGATGCTTGACTTTTATCTGATTTCGGAGTATTCGCTCTGATTTCATTCGCTAGAATTCGAGAAAATCAAAATGTTATGCTAATGAAATTGAGAAACTATTGTTTACCTTTAGGAGGAGGAGGAGGAGGAGGTAACGGAGATTCTCTTGGTGATGATGATGATTCTTGTGTTTTTACTTTTTTTTTCAGTGATCGACGTTTTTTCGATCGTTTTTCTTCTAAAGAAAATAAAAACTAAACCATAGAATTATCTCAATCGAACGAACCATCAAGCGGTGGCGTAGGTGATTGCGGTCGTGGAAGAGACGGACTTCGTCCATGATGTTCTGGCTTTGTTAATATTACTCGACGAGATCCTATCATAGCATGTTCGACGGTCGGTGGGAATTTATTTCGTTTTTTCTCAAAACGAATTTGACAACTTGAACATGGCTGGCCTTTAGCAATTTTCATAATAGCAAATGAACCCGATGGTCCACCCAATGGTGCATTTTTTCTATGTCGATATTCGCAACAGGTGGACACTCGACTGTCGATAAGACCGTTTATATAAAAAGCTAAGGCGAATGGAAATTCAGGATGTCGTAGAGAATCGAAAGCAAACGATCCTAATAGAAAACAAACCGATCGATTCATCGAAAAGAAACACAAATAAATTTCTTACCACCAGGCTCAACAAAATCTTTGTAAACAGTACGATTCTCTCCTCCGCAATGTTGCTGCATGACGACGATTTCATCACCTTTTTTTCGAGCCGAATTAATTTCTTGTTCGATTTTACTTGGTGTTTTAAGATAACGTAACGTCAATCGACAGTTTTCTTTTGTTGGCGGATGTGATGATCGTCTTTTGCTTGTTGTCGGTCGACGAGCAGATTTTGCTCGAAGATTACCTGTCGATGGATGAGCTGATTTCGGGCGAGTTGTTTCATCCTGAAATAATCGCAGAATAAACAAATACAAATCTGTTTTTTTTCTTGTACTGGAAGTGGTCGATTAAGAACATCTCTTATTTTCGATTGTTGTGCCGAGTTATCTCTTGGTTTTTGTCGTCTTCTTGGCGATCGTGCAGTTTCTTCTTCAGCACCAACCGCTCTTGCTGTTGTTGTTGTACCGCGTACGATATCACCATGACGATTAATCTAAATTAATCTATTCAAACAAATACCTTGAAAATCATGCTTACTAATCCAGCATTGAGTAAACATCGACGTATGCGCGCATCTCGGTAGTATGGATTCAATCTTGGATGTATAAGACTGAAATTGAAGTCAATAGGATAGAGATAAACGAAAATCTCATCTTGAAAATACAAACCATAAATCCGCCATTGTGCATCAATGTGAATCGATCGTTAGGTTACGAAAAATACAAAGAAAATTATTCTTACATACGTAGTCAAACAATTTTTTTTTGTGTTCTTTCTTTAAAGATGAAGAAGCAAAAAAACTTGATTTCTTTTTTGCATTCTCTCATCTCTCGTCAGTCTCACATTGTCAAGAGAACAACGAGAAGGAAAAGAATTTCTCTGGCCATGTGTAGGCGACTGTCGAGAATTCATTCTCGCGTATATTTATTTTATATTGAAAAGAAGAAGAAAAACACACACTGACAAACAACTATTTTATTTTAAAACACGGCGGCGGCGGTTGAGTATTTCCTTGTGCAATGCCTTCGACACCTTCGCATGCGTAATATTTCTCACCCCAGGGAAAAGTGCCCGGTTTATTCACGAAAACATTGTCAAACAAAATATTCATCATAGGATTTGTTGTATTACCAAGAATAACACCTGGACTCAATTGAGGCATGTCGACAGTTATATTTCGTAGAGTAATATTATTCCAAGTGATGCCATCAGGTATTGGACATTTAGCTGTTGGAAAAAACGGCCAAATAAGTGAACAAGCTTCTTTGTAACTAGCTTGTTGTGGTCCGATCCAAATCGACCATTGTGATGCATTTCGAATGAGAATATTCTCATAGAGAACATCGGTAATTTCACCTGTTTCACCGGGTTTTCCTGGACGAGATTTCAAATAAATACCTTTGAATGTATTGTACATTGTCGAATCACGAAATGTAATATTTCGTACACAAGTATGTGAAGTCGATGGGCCAATTGAGCCGATAGTTAGACCGACACCGGATGCGTTTATACGTTCGAAAAGCATATTTTCACTGCAAGGTGATTGAAAACTAGCTCTCGAAAGTTCTTTAACTGCAATACAATCATCGTCATTCCATATCGTACAATCATGAATCCAAACATTTCTACCGGCAACATCGAAACCATCGGTATTAAATGCAGTTAATTCACTAAGATCGTGATAGTTTATACCCGGACGTCGACGAGCATCGATTTCTGAATTTCGAATCTCTAAATTAGCGATATCATTTGCAAGAAACGTCCAATAGGGAGAATTTTTCAAGAAAATATTTTCAACTAATAAATTTGTCGAATTATAGATCGATAATAATCGAGGTCGATTTTCTCCAATTAGTAATAATTCAACTAAACCCCACCAACGAAGACCTGAACCATCGATAAGACCTTTCTCGCCCAATGGCATTGAACTTGTAAATGTCACGTAATTTAATTGTTCGAAAAAGAAACATTCATGAACACGACCTTGAGCATCTCGTGGCCACACTTCTTGAGCATCGGAAAACTTCAAAGTTCCATCGATTTGTATTGTTATGTTGACAAGATTTCGAGCGTAGATACCGCCCATCAACCAGAACGTTTTATTCGTCGGTATCAAAAGCGTATCACCATTTTGTAGCGAAGCAAATGTTTGATTGAGAAGATGCGAATTAGCCCAGCAGACATCCAATGAACTGTTACCAACAATTCCACCAACGGTCTCAAAATCGACGATTCGATTTGTTGCTCGGGCGATAACAATGAGTGCAAAAAGCACCAGTAACTTCATGGAGTGTGTGTTGCAACGAGACAATAAAACAGAAAAGAGAAGAAGAAAAAAAAAGAATCGTTGTTATATTATTTCGTCTTTGTTTTCGTTTATCTATTCACAGGCCAACGTTTTTCTTCTTTTTATCAAGTGCATTAATGAGTAAAGAGGGTGTATGCACACCTTTAAAACGTCATTTTAATATTGCTATCTATACACTTTCATATGGAAATATTTATCTTTATGACGTCGTTTTATCGAAATAAAAATACATTTAAAAAAAAGAGAAGAAATCAATTTATCGTACTGGGAGAATAAGTCGTAAATCTAAATGCAACACTATGATTATAATTTGCAGACATACTAAAATTGACTGTATGACGAGTTATATTCAATCCTCGTAGGCCAAATGTTCTATGAATAGCATAGATTTCGTTTTTATTATCGTCATATTCATCCATTCCAACACCGATCAGATTTCCAGGTCGAACAGGCAAGACATTATCAGGAATAGATATCGTTTGCCAATTGGCTGTTAATCGATTGGGAGTAATTGAATATCGATGACGAATTTCAAACGCTCTATAAACTTGTTGTACAACGAAAATAGACAATTGAGAATCACCTTTCCATGGTTTAAATAATTGAAAATGAATTAAAGTAACACAACCATTTCCTCGAACTAGGAAATTATAATTCATAAAAACAGTGTTACTCAACGAATGACCATAATCAGTGAACGAAGTCGCACTCTCAAATGTATAATCAATACCTAAATGAATAAATTCATGTTATTTATGAATTTTGTTTTATTAAAGCAAATTTACATTTTATTGATCGATTAACAGGTGTTGTTAAACAAACGTGATCTACTATAGATTTACAAAAGAAAACAATGTTTTTTTTTTGTTTTTAACATTGTCTTACGTGTTATATTTGTCGTATTTGTTGTATTTATTTGCTGCGATGCTAGAAAAACAATCATTCTTTCGTGATAGAATTTCCAAATTAAATCTTACATGAATCCGATAGCATAACGCCTAAATTTATATACAATGCAAGACAAATAGCAGCTAAAACCAAGCCAATAAGAATCAAATACCATTGTTTAACTTCTCTAAATGATAATCGAAATTGAAGATTACTTCAAAACACATCGAATCAATCGAATACTTTATTCGAACTAAATATCGCGCTGCACGACTCATGAAGTATTAATCTTCACTTGAACTGTTGCGGACAAAAAAAAAGTTTTTTTCTTCTTTTCCTCAGCAGATTGTGTAAAATCAATATTTATTCAATTCAAAATTTGATTTTGAACAAAAAAATCATCTAATCTAATATTTAACTGAGAAAGATAAACGATCGTATATATTTGTAGCACGTTCGTCAAAATTGATGTCGTATAAATTAGTCGGTCAATTAACGTAGTTAAGAGACAATTTGGTTTTTGAACAGATTGAAAGTGTATTTGAACAAAATATGCGGTGTTTATTGATTATTTTGAGTATAGTTGAAGTCTACTTGGTAATTTCAGCTTCGTCTGTTAACAAACCAAATCTGAATCGATGTGCTACATGGAGTTCGATAGGATTGACTCTAATTCGGAGCAATACAAATTCTTATAACGGGTTCGTCGATCGTGCAAATCGATCCTATCTAATTGATTATCAAACGAAATCAGTTCAAATTCGTTTCGGAAATAGGAGTATTTCTAATCATAATCTATCAATTCAATCGAATCGTTCCAGTGGTGTATTCGTCACGGATAAGCGTGAGATATATGTCGACGATCAAAGCAATAGTCGAGTCGTCATATCATCTTTGAATTCTTCAACAACTAACGGCTCTTTATTTATCAACAAAGGATGCAAGAGTTTATTTGTTCATGCAAATAAAATTCTTTATTGTTCGATTAATAATGGTCATTTAGTTGTTAAATTAAATCTTGAAATCAAACCAAACACTTGGCATCATGCTGCAGGTAAAGGTTGTCCCGGACCAGCAGCAGACATGCTCGATCAACCTTGGGGAATCTATGTTAATGATAATGAAGATTTGTATATTGCCGATACTGGAAATAATCGAATACAATTATATCCGACGAATAAAGCTGAAGGAATTACAGTAGCAGACAGTCAGATCGGACTTATTCGACCGACAAGTGTTATTCTTGATCAAGGCGATAATTTATACATTGTCGATCATGGAAATCACCGAATTATTCGAGTGAATTCAAGTATTTATGAATGTATCATCGGTTGTTCAGGAAATGCTGAATTACAAAATCCTATCAGTGCTTGGTTTGATAGTACAGGAAATCTGTATGTGATCGATGAGAATACAAGTCGAATTCAGCTTTTCCTTTTTCAATCAGACGTCTGTGGTAAATATTTTGAAAATAAAATAAAATAAATAGTTTCATTTGTCTTATTTTTATTTTCAAAGCTGAAACAACTGAATTACCACCAATCGACAATTGTGTTGCTCCGAATGTCACTCTCTTTCCGGGCCCATCGAATTTCTCCAATCCTCTTCAATTTCGTCGCAGTCAAGATTTCTACATCAGTTCGACGATCAGAGTTCAATGTCCCGACTCGCCTGCTGTCGAAATGCAATGGTCGATTTACAATTGTACACCGAACGGTTCTATTGAATTGTCAACAAAAAACAACAATATCGAAGCAAATACCGGTGAAATTTTCATTCCTGCTCGAATGTTAATCTATGGAGTTTATGAATTTCGAATAACAATTCGAATGTCGATCGACGGTCGTTTAGTTACGATTCAATCGGCTTTTGTTCGAATTAATCCTTCCGGTATAACAGCAAATCTCGTTCAATTCGGTACGTCATCGGTTACAAGTGGAGAAGAAAAAGATCTTATACTCGATCCAGGTGTTTATTCAATTAATCCCGATGAAAATTCATTCAATGCTAGTGTAAGTCAATCGATCGATCGATCGATGGTTTTCTTTTGAAGATGAGAATATTTATAGGATTGGATATATGAATATCAATGTCGATTGTATGATTCGATTGAAATCAGCCGATGGGTATCACTTTCTCAAGAGAATAGTTCGTGTTTTACTCATACAAAACGAAATATTTCGTGGACATATAATCCATCGAATGCATCAGGATCATCATTGACGATCTATGCTAGAGCATTGAAAGCAAATCGTACGTATCAATTCGTTGTTTTCATGTCAAATCGACGAAATCTTACATCACAAGCAACCGGATTTTTAATCGTCAAAGTCGATGATACTCGTCCGCAAATGGTCGCTGTTGCGTAAGTTGTCCTGTTTCTTTTTTTCCCAAATTTTCATTTTCGAATTCAGTTGTGTTATTTCCACAATGTGTTCGGCGAATCTCCAATTTCAATACATCAATCCTAGTACACAAGTTGCCCTATTCTCCGATTGTGTCAATCAATGTGCATCAACAATTCAACGTATTCAATGGAATATCTATGAAGGTGCAAACGATACAACGAAGAATATCATTCAATGGACACCGTTTCATCAAAAACTACATTTCTTCGGTACGAATACGACAAATTTCACAGCATTGAATAGTCTTTTTATCAATAATTCTCATATTGATTACTGGCGTTTCGAAGTAACCTATGCATTTCTTCATGAGAATAGCTCGAGTGCATTGAATTTCGTCATAAACAAACCTCCTGACAAAGGTTCGTGCTCGATTTCGCCTCGAAACGGTACGACAAGCACTGTATTCACTATTAGTTGTACCGGCTGGATTGACGAGGATGAAATTCAAGATTATTCATTCTATCAACGTCAACAACAATCATCGGATGAAATGATCATGCTTGGATTTAGCGTTTGGTCAGTCATTGAAACTCGTTTACCATCGCCGAACAATGAAAGTTCATCGATATTGAATTTAGTTGTACATATTCGAGATTATTTGAATTGTGTTCGAGAATACGAACTCGAACCGGTGACAGTTCGACCGGATCACATGGAAATCGAAGCATTTGTCGATGTATTAACAAATTCACAAGTTCACTCAACGAATAATTCAATTTTACAACAATTAACAACTGGAAATCAGAATGTTGTCGGACAAATTGTCACAACAATTTCACAAGCATTAAATCAAAACAATAAAGAAACTCTCGAGAAAACGATTGCATGTATGTGTTCGATAGATTTCTAATCATCATCATCATCAGTATAAACAATTCTTTTAGCCGGTATACCAGCCTCGACAATTTCGATTTCTCCATTGGGTTCACTTGCTAATTCTAATAAAGTAGACATTCGATTTACGTATAATTATCTTGTCCATTTTTCTTTTTCATTAGTCATCATCAATAGCAAATAATTCGATTAGTTCGGAATACATTAAACAATTGAACAAATTGGCACATATTCGGGATTATATGATGAAAATTACGACAGGTCTCCTAACAACAACAATCGATAGTATCAAACTACAAGCAACAACACTTGCACAGCTAACTGCGTCAACAAATGAGCTCACTCAATCAGCTATAGTAAAATCACGAAAATTCTCATTTCTACGTAAATCAAATTCGTTCTCTCTTCTATAGATATTAGCTTCGGATAAATGCCATCAACTAGCTGTCAAACTCGAGTCAATTAAAACGAAAGTTCCATTCGAAGATGCTCGATTAGCATCGAATCAAATCGCTCATTGTATCAACAATATTGTCGTAGTAATACTATACAGTCTTTCAAAAAGAAAAACTATAGTTCCTTAAAATTCTATTTCAAGGCGATCAATGCACCTCTTCAACAACGAAGTGTTTTTCTCGATAGCGAGCCAGTCAATCTTGATGATTACGATGATGATATGGAGTTTGCTGAGCTTCTCTCAGGTAGAATCTTTATTATGTATTCTGTTGAAATTCATTCATTTTTCCGTCTACCGAATAGATTTGATGCTGAACGGAGAAGATATATCTGGAGATAATATGCAACAACAACGAACAATCTTCTATCAACAGAAAATTGTAGAAAATCTATGTGTTCTTGTCATAAATCATCTTTTTTTTCTGTCCATAGGCAAATCAAATCATCGAACAATCGATGAAAACAGTTTCATTACTCACATCAATCCTCAATATTCATTTAAATATCGGCCAACAACTATCTCTCAGTTCATCGTCATTAGTTTTCTCTCTTGAAACTACAACACTCAATTCACTTTCAAATAAATCCATCGAACAATACACAAATCAATCGATTCGTTTGCCAACTCATTTCGCATCCGATCTATCAGCAAATGCTTCAATTTCTCTTCGTGTAAGTTCTCACAAATATCTCATCGAAAATCCATTTCCTATGCGATCGTTTTTCAGTCAACAATGCAACCATTAGCACCGATCGGTTCATCACCCAATCATGCTCATACGAACATGTCGACGATGCTTACATTGACGATATTCGATCAGAATCGAAACGAACACTCGATTCAAGCCGATGATTACGAACCGATCGAATTTTTCATTCCTCGAGATTCGAATGTAATCATTCCGGAGATGGTTCGACGAACAGTCAGTGATCAATCGACAGATCGATTGTTTTTTCTTGATTTAAATCAATATATGATCAATGAAAATCTAACGATTTCGATTCACTTCGAAATCCGACCCGTGGACATCAATCTTGCCTATTTATTTCGACATCAATTCGGACAAAAATCTTGGAAAAAGAACGCATCGGACTGGATTCGATTTTGCCCGTCGGGTAAAAGTTGTTTTCATTCGAAGTTTGTTTTTATTTTGTTTATTTAGAACTAAACAACGAGAAAATCTACAAACATTTCCTCGACAATCGTCAAACAGCTGGTCACAAATCAATTCGTTTTCAGTTCGTCGAATTAAATTCAACTGAAAGCGATTTCTATTGTCAACAAAATCAAACAATTCTTCAGCCTCAAACACGAAATTTCACTTCTGACTTTTACCTACGAATCTATTCGTCAGGATGCTACTATCTCGATCGATACAATAACTGGCAATCCGATGGTTTATGGGTAATAAACACGTAAAACCAAACAAACAATTTCATCTCAATTGTAAATTTTAGGTTGGACCGTTGACTGATCATTATCGAACGCATTGTTTCTCTACTCATCTTTAACTACACAACTGAAATATTTATTTTTCTATAATCGATGTAGATTCAATTTTGTCATTGTGAATGTCACTAGTCGTTGATTGTCCCATTGTAGAGCATTCCAAATGATATTTTCTGATGGTACTTTAATTTGATATTCTTCGAGAATTTGACCGTCGGATGAAATATATAACAAACGTGGATTAAGCAATTCCATAATTAACCATTGTTGATTATTAATCGAACAACAATGTGCAATGGCATTGAGACGTATTGACCAGAGATATTCGAATGTTGTCGATAGATAAACATCGAAACGTCGTTGAAACGAATGAACATTCGATATAATAAAAGCGAGTTTACCATTTGAATAAGTAAATGTCAATGGACCTTCGGCATTCGAATTAATATTCGAAAGATTCCATTGTTTAACAAAAGTCATCGTTGGTCGGAGTGTATATTCATAAATAGATTTCGACATACCATTTGCTGAAAGATAGAATGACGTTTCTGAACATGTTCCACAGGACCATTCTTTGTCATCGATTAATTCGATTGTTGAACATTGTTCGAATGTTGATGAATTGTCATCGAAAAGAAAAATGTGTTTAGCTGTAATAAGAATAAATCGAGTGAGTGTCGATGACCAACACAGGTTAACATGATCGTATGGCCATGGAATTTGTTTGATAATTACTAAATCTTTATTCAATAGACATAAATAGGGCGATTGTTTGATTAATAAATATCGTTCGTTACAAGCGATTGATACCGAAGTTTTATCGGTAATTTTAATCGTTCGATAAGGAGGTTTCAATGGGAGAAATGAAGCTGTTGTATTCAGACATTTTATTCTTCGATAAAGACTCGAACAACAATTTGTTAAACACGACCGGTCAGTGTTGACATGGCTTTCATTTGAAATCGGTTCTATAACATCAACGAGATTTTCTCGAAATGACACTCGTGTTGATTGTTTATCTGTCATTATCGATGCAATAAACTAAATGGCTAAACGGTACATAGAATACTAAAATTTCCTTTCTTTCTTTTCTTATCATTTCTCATAGAATAATCAATCAATAAGTTTCTTGCTTTTTTTTTAATTAAAAAGTCAAAAACGACAAGGCTGTTTTGAGAAGACATATCATGATGTAGATGTTTACTGATATTATGTTTGCTTTTCTTATCTTTGCAAGTTATGATGACGAAGAGAAAAAAAACGTAGATCTTTAAATATTGTGCAATAGGCTTAGCTTTTATTTTGCCTCGATGAGAATTTGTATTGTTTTTAGTGTGTTTTTACTCGGTGCATTTGCTGCGCCGAAAATCAATAAACAACTCGATCAGCAATGGAATTTATTTAAACAAAATTATGATAAACACTATGCATCATTAGAAGAAGAAGTCAATCGGTAGATTCGAACGTTTCGAATAGGATAATGATGATTTGATCAATGTATTCTAGACGAATCATTTGGCAAGATAATATCGAGAAAATTGACAAGCATAATAATGAAGTTAAACAAGGCTTGCATAGTTTTACATTAGGAATGAATCCATTCGGTGATTTAGTAAGATTTTATTGATTTATTTTGCGAAAGATTTCGATTTAATTATGTGACATAGACTCATGAAGAATTTCGAAATCGAATGAATATTAAGCCACATCCGAAAAGAACAAATCAATTGGAATTCGAACGATTCACTGTACCAATCGATGCAGATGTTCCACGAGCTGTTGGTAAAGATTTTTAAATCGAGGAGATTGACCATAAGATGAAATGTTAACATTGAATAGATTGGCGAAACCAAGGTGCAGTCGCACCAGTTCGAGATCAAGGTCATTGTGGTTCGTCATACGCTATTGCTGCAACGGGCGCACTTGAAGGTCAATTCTTCACACAATACGGTGAACTAACTGAACTCTCGATTCAGAATATTCTCGATTGTTCATCAAGTTTCGGTAATTTGGGTTGTGATGGCGGTATAATCGAAGCTTGCTATGACTATATCAAAACAGCTGGTGGAATTAACACAGAAAAAGATTATCCATATGAAGCTAAAACCGATACATGCCGTTTCAATCGAACAGCTGTCGCTGCTAATTGCACAGTAAACGATAGATTTGAATTCAAAAGTTCATTCGATTGATTTAGCGTTATGTTGATATCGAACCTGGTGATGAAAATGCGCTTACATACGCCATTTCAATTCGTGGTCCTATAGCCGTCGGTTTCGATGGATCTCATTCATCGTTTCAATTCTATCAATCAGGTGTCTACGATGAACCTCAATGTTCGTCAACAGCGCCTAGTCACGCTGGTCTAGCTGTTGGTTTCAACGCAACTGACACTCAACTCTACTACATAGTTCGAAATTCCTTTACCACCGCATGGGGCATCAATGGTTACATATGGATGAGTCGACAAAAGCAAAATCAATGTGGAATTGCTAGTAATGCCAGTTGGCCACGGGTTTATTAACAATTCTTTCTTTTTTTTTCTGTATTGTTATCCCATGTTTCGAAAACAAAAAACACGCACACACACATCAAGTTTTTTTTTTTCAATTAAATTCTTCAAGAAGAAGATAACAATTTTTCAACAAGAATTTTCGCTCCTGTCGATGCTTGTCGTTTGAGTGTTTCGACGGCTGATGGAACGAGCAACGAACGAATTCGTTCGACTTCATTCGGTTGACCATGTTCAAGCATCCTGAAAAAAAAACGAACAAATTTCCATCGAAATTCACAATCAACCTTCGATCTTACATAACGAAAATAAAACAGCCACGATTACAAAGAATCCACGTTCGTAGTACATCGGGCGAAATCGTCGATAGAATCGTCGATACAAGTGCTAAAAATTCATTGATAAATGAAGTTTTGTTTTTTCGAAAGAGAGAAAGGAATCTACTAGTTTTTTGTTTGTCTTTTTTCTGTCGTTTTCCATCGGCAATAATCAAATGTCGTAGGACGTTATGTGCCGTTTGATGTTCGATAAGATTGGTTTCAGCTTGCGGTTCGACTGATGATGTGCTCAATGTCGAGCTTAATTCTTTGTAGAATGCTGTTAAATCATCATTTGTATTGAGTCGTTCGATCATTTCAGTCATCATGAAACCTTTGAAACCGTCTTTCAATGTCGAAAGAATGTTACCAGTGAAATATTCCAAAAAATACGATTTGCAATACTCGAACAATTCACGTTGTCGAATGTCGGCATCTTTTTTACTTGTATTTAACTTATCACTCGATTTCATCAATTGAACAAGATCGTATTGTAAATGTTTGGTGTTTCTCGGTGCAATTAAATACATGAGAACTTTCTTTCCATGTGGATCGTTAATAATTTCATCGAAATTCGACATTAATTCTTGTAAAATCATCTTCGAAACAAGTTTCGTATCGTCGACAATGTCGAAAACGGTCCAAAGCACCGGATAGCCTTGTTCTTCTTTCGCAATTTTGACGACGAAACTCTTGAAACTTTTTATCAACGCTTTTCGATCTTTATTCGTACCGTACCAAAGACAATAGATCGCCACACGAGCACCATCACGACTGTGAATCATTTTTATTAGTTTCTCTTTAACAGCATCGATGAGTTCGGCTCGATCTTTTTCATTGGCATTTCGAATGTATTCGTGCATGACTCGATGGATAATCGATGTGCCTAATAGATCTCTACGAAAACAGGACAAATTTTTGCAAAAAGAAGAGGCGAATTTTACTTTTGTATACAAGCGAGAAGATTTTCTTGCATGTGCTCGAGAACAGTCGCTCGTTGACCGAGTGCACTTTTACTTTCGAGTAGTTCTTCGATGTTTTTCACATCAGTTGTCTGAAAATTCGATTTTTCAATGATCGATCAACAAAACGAACAAGAAACTAACTTTCATAACCGCGTATTCTCGTCCGTAGAATTCCTGAACGAGTTGAAACCGTTCAGCTGAATTGCAAATATCGTTGTAGCAATATTCCAACACTCGACAGCCGATCTACAACAAACGAGAGAACAATTCGAATGGCAAATCAACGCGAACAGAATCCGTACGGAATGTCGAGCTAATTTGCAGACATGACCGAAGAGAGATTTTTTAACGAGATCTTTTTGTGTATCGGTGCCGTAGTGCAAGTATTTGAGGACAACATGATGTCCATAGAGTGATTTTGACATCGTCGGTATATCCTCTACGAAAATTGAATTAAAACGATTTGAAATTCAAGTGATATTCTACTTTGAATTTGTTCGAAAATGTATTGTTTTTGTTGTTCATTTCCGTATTGAATAAGACATTCTAAGACTCGGGTTGTATCGTGTGCCATCGAGAGAAATTTAACGTTGCCTTCGATTAATTTCATTAGTTCACCGCAGAGTTTCGTTCGTACTTCGGCAGTTGTTTCGTCTCGTCGAAGAATTTCCCAGATCTTCTTCGATTTCTCCGCCATATCGTAGAGAACACCTCGACGGAGTTTCTGTCGTTCTTTTAAACGTTGTCGAAACGTTGTATTTTCTTTATCTTGAACGATGTTGATATGTTTCTTCTTTTTTTTCGTTTCCATTTGTTTTTGTTTTGTTTTCAATTGTTTTTTAATTGATTTTACGTTCGAAAGAAGTGCTCGATCGGGTTTGACCTGCACTTGACGTTTCGATGCGGCAACTTGTGCGAGTTTCTCTTTGGCACGTGTTTGGAGAGATGATGATAAACTTTCGAAATCCATTGGAACTTTTTTCGGCGTGACATTTTCAGTGTTCTCAGACGAAAAATGAACTTTTTTCTTCTTCGGTTTTTCTGTTACATCATCGGATTTCTTCGTAAGCTTTCGTTTTTTCGTTTCAACGGATGAACTCATCTGAAAAAGATACACGAATCTCAATAGTACAAACACAAGTAAAAACAAATCTAACTAAACTAAAATATTATGGACTCGAATTCACCCTCCGTGATTGACCAATCGAAGTCTTGAGAAGATAGATGTCGCAGGATTATTTTCATTTTATTAGAAACAATCAAACATGTACAGCTTTTTCTTTTCTCGCATCGCCTGGATGCGTAACATTCTCAGGTGGTTCCATATGTTCCGGTTGTTCTTGTTGACCTTTGGAATGAAGATGTGGACCGGTTAATAAACTAACCGGTGCATCAGCTGGCGGCCGACCATAGCCTTCGAACCAAAGGAAAAATCTCGTTATCACAATACTCCGACGTTCGGCTAATGTCTTTATATAATAATGATACGAGTCCCATGTTAATTTCGAAAGTAAATACCCGAGAAAAACATCGACAGTATAATGAAATCGAGTAGCAATTATGAATAAATATCCGATGATTGTAAATGTCCACACGAGTAAAGTGGTGATGTAGAATGAAAGTGGATCGCCAGTTGAATCTAATTTCGGAAATAACCAACCCGGCCGACCGGATATGACTTCACGTTGACCGTGCAATCGACTCCATAGCCAACGAATTGGATAATGTTCTTCACCTTTCGAATAAGTTGTCCAAGCAAGAGCACATAAAGTTACTAAATAAACGATTTATTTCTCTCTATCTCTCTCATTCGAATTCAACTCACATGTAACTGTATGTCCAGAGAAAAGAACGTCACCACAAGTTGCGTGAACTAATGACATGATGTAGAACGCTTCGATTGGTGGCGAACCAACAGCTGTTGTATTGCAGCCAGGCAGTGGAACACTCAATGATGTGACAAAAATCGAAATACTTCGCATGATAAATAAAACGGCTTGAAGAAAAAGCCATCGACGAAGAACAATTAAACGTATATCACGTTGAAATATATATCGAATGATAACTAGCACGAATGATGCTAATAAATAATAATTATTAATTGAATAGAAGGTAAAATAGGGTAAGAGCTTGTGACCAATATCAGGCAAAGCTGGTAGCCAATATGGAGAATTTCGATCGGCCCATACTTGAACAAGGGAATTTATGTAGAGAGTAATAAGAAAAAAACAAAACGAGAAGATGAATGGAAGATACACACAAAAAGTCATAGGCACAAACGAGAATGATGATGCACATTGACCGAATGAGAAGAAAAAATGCGAGAGAAAGAAAAAAAAAAAGAATCGATGTATGGCCATTCTAACGGACTATGTTTATAGTCTACGGGTCAATGCCAGTCTAGTGAGAAAATAAATCGAGTAGAACATTTGTTTCAACTAATCAGATGTTCTAAATAATTTAATAAATCAAAGGATGATTCTCGTCCGCGGTAGTATAGTGGTTAGTATCCCCGCCTGTCACGCGGGAAACCGGGGTTCGATTCCCCGCCGCGGAGTAATCTTTTTTTTTCTTCTTTTTTCGAACAAATCAAAAGACACAATGTCTACCGTTCTCATCATACCTTTACAATGTGACATTAACGTGAATAAAAAGTTTTTTTTGACGAAAGTGACACGTGTAAATATGAATGACAAGCAGCGTGGCGCAGTGGAAGCGTGCTGGGCTCATAACTCAGAGGTCGGTAGATCGAAACTACTCGCTGCTAGTTTATCTTTTTACATATTATTAAATTTTTCTTTCGGATTAAATAAAACAAAAAGAGAACAGATATATAATACTGTTATTCGTGTATTTTATCTCAAATTATACTCAATTGCATATTTTTTTCTTAATTCACGTAACAATTTACGATTGAATGGACAGCTGATGCTTTTATTATTATTAGCTAAACCACCTTCACTCCATTGACCATTTTCATGTACGAAATCTTCTACCCATAGATTCAAACAAAAGCCTGATGTTTTGCCTGATCTTGTTGTCACAAGTGAACAGAATGCTTTATCTTCTTGACACATTTCCACGAACAATTGACCATCAGCAGCTAGATTTTCTCGAGGATTAACTGGAATTGAAAAACCATCGAGAATCAATTGACCAGCTTGTCGAATCAAGTTCACAACTTCACTTGTTTTTATTCCTTTCGATCGTTCATTTATTGGATAGTAAAAACCTTTGATATATGGTGCACCACTTGTCATATGTTGTTCCATAAATGAAGCATAACTATAGTTGTTTCCTTTTTTATGATCGACTGGTCCTAAACTACCAAGATTAATATTCACAGATCCATCGGATAAAAATGTTTGATACATTTGTCCTGTTCCAGGACCTGATATATGAATATCCATTTGATGCAAAACTTTTAATTGAGCTATAAAATTATTATCAACTAATTCATAAGTTGGCGAACGAGTATCGATTCTAGTTGCATTAATTTCAATTGACGAATTTTGTGCTTTAATATGACCATAACGAAGATATGTGACATTGACCAATGGCCATTGAAGTTTTGTTGTTTGATTTCGAAATGAAAACGTATAGTTATTTAGTTCATTGATCGCATCATTTAATTGTTTTCGATCTTCATTTGTATAACGTTTATTATCAATAATAAATGCTTGAAGAATATCACGAGAAGTTCGATGTTGAGCTGATGAATTTTTTCTAACGATGGTAGGCAATAGGCCGTGTTGTTGATACATTCGATCACGAAAAAATCGTGCTGCATCTAATTCAACTCCACCTGACAGTTGTAGATTCGGTTGATTACAACGTTGGCATATTGCTCCACTTCCCATGACTAATTCTTCGAACATAAACCATCTTGTCTTCGACATCGTATTCAATACGCTAAGTTTAAGAAGTCCTAGACCACCAAACCGACTGTAAACATTTTCACTCCAGCAAGTATCACAATTGTCGATTCCAGCTAGAATGCGAAATGGTTGAAGATGTTTAGGAGAGAAACGAATGAGTGCAACATAGGCTGGATAGAGACCATCGAATAGTGCATGACCAATGTTGTAATGCCATAGCTGATTAAAATGAAGTGTTAACGATGGAATTACTTTTGCACGAATAGTATACCGAACAAATGTTTCTAATTGAGAATATGTTGGGAATACACGTTTAACTGGAATTATACCTTCATAGTCAAACATATGTGTTTTTACAGAATAATATGGTAAATATGATCCACTAACAGTCAATACTGTGAATTTGCCATCAGTATAATATAAATTTTTGAATAAACATGATTGATTATATGGATGACCACGACATTCAACAGTTGTTTCGAATGATTGATTTGAATTCGTTAGTATATTCAAAGTTTGAAAGTGATTAATTAATATCTGAGGGCTGCTCATTAGTATAAACCGAGAGTAATATGGTATAAGCGAAATAAATGCTACACAGTAAAGTGCATAAATCAGTCGTTTTAATATCATGCGCTTTTTATTCTCCACTAATAAACTAACCCTTTCCAGCCAGCTATCAGAATACAGAAGTTAAAAAATCTTTTTACTAGCATTTATTGCTTCTGGTTGACGAAGATAAGAGAACTTTACTTTTCAAAACTAAAAGTTGCTTTCTATACAGAATGGAGTGGTGTATCGATTCGAATACATCCGATCACTATGAATTAAAATTTAACAGTGTTTATTTTCCATTTTTATCCGTCATAGTGCAATATTTTATGATTTTTTTTTCATTTATTTTATCAAACACTAGGAAAGCAAAGTTTTCGATAGTTGCAATGTGCAATAAATCTTTTGTTTCGTTTTTGAAGCGCATCATAAAATATGGTTAAAGAAAGTTTTTTTTTGCGTTGTACATTCATAAACTCTTTCTCCATTGATTGAAGCATTAAAAACCGTTCTATCATTACTAGCCATGTTATTCAAACTGAACGCAAAGAATCTATGTCATAGTTCAAAAAAAAATAAAACTTTATTTATACTGTATGAATACGTGAATCTCTCCAGTATACAATGCAGATCATATAAATCATGGAAATCGGAATATGCAGACAACTTAACAAGCGCAGGAACTTTGAATTATGCACTTACATGAAAGTGCCTCGATAGATAAGATCAAATAATTATCATAATGAATACTTCCGGTTAAATTATGCTCGGTTTTCTTCATATAGTTTGGTAAATTGTTACTTGTTACGAACAACATCAAAAGAATTGAGTTTATTCGTGCGCCAATTGAATCGTCGGGCCCACTCGACTAGGAATCGCATCATTGATTATATGTACATTTGTTTGTGAATTACAACATATTCTCGCAAGTACAAATAAGAATTGTCTTCGAAATCGTTGTGATACGCCAAGATAAATGTAGAATGAGGCCTATAGAAATATAAAAAACAAAGATAATTTATCTATCTTACGTTGAACGAAAAGAACTAACAGCAAAATTTGAATATTCAATTAGCACGGTAATAGTATAGATGAGTTTGTTGCGTGCCGTTTGTTCGGCATCTAGATTCGTTTGAGATGTTGTATAAATAAATACTATAACAAATGGTAATTGCGTGACGACAACAAATAAAGCATGACATAAAGTCATAGCTGTCAATTGTCGATCTCGACTCAAACGTACAATGTTTATATTTCGACTCGTGATCGTTCGAGATTTATAAAAAGCCAACGAAGAAAAAACTGTAATTGTTGTCAGCGGAAGAAATCCGAATAAAACAGGATATTGAAATGTAGTTGAATATCGAGCGACAGCTGGACTAGTAGACGCACAAACACCGGTTGGCGAATCCCAAAAAATAGGAAATATACTGCTGTATAAACCAACAATCAAACAAAGAACAAGAACGATTCGTCGAGCGATTCGTTGATTGCTATACTGCCGATATTTACTAATCGATATCAATTGATCGATTGTAGCAGAACATAGTATTGCTAATGACATTAATAAACTCCATATTATAATAAATGATTGCATTTTACAAACTACTGAATGACGGGCAAGATTTATTTTGAAACCTTCGTTAAAAACACGACTCATTAACGGTATAACCATTTCACCCATATTAACTATGGATAAAACGATTAAATAAAATCCACAACTTGTCTCTCGAAATGTTTTCAATGTTGAGAATATAATAATATTCGATAAATTACCAAGAACACCTATGGCAATAATAGATATTCCAAAATAAATATGCATTTGTTGTATAATAAAATTAAGTGTATCGACTGTGGCCATTCTATAATTATTTAAATTCTACTGCGTGAAAAAGAAGCAGCTTTTCTACATGAACATAGTGAGTAAAATGAAGTGAAGTGATATCATAATTATTCCTTTAATTATATACAGACGCATGAAAATATGTTATTGACGTGGGAATGTCTACCAAATCATTATGACGGCGTCTTTCATATAGGGACTAGTTCTTATTATAATTAATAATTAAAGAAATTAGATAAATTTTTCTCTCGAGTGTCTTCTTTGTAGATCAGATAAAAGGGTGAAAATAACATTTTAACCTTTGTTTCATCATCAAATCAAAAGTTTTTTTTGATAAAATAGAAATAATTTCACAACGCACATTGTATTAGTCAGCTTTGTCTGTCAATCATTATTTCGTTCGTTTTTCTTTTCTATTTCATAATTATCCCAATGAAAACAAGCGATTTTCTTTTTTGTGTCTTATTATAAATGTATTTGTTTTTTCTTCCAACATAAATCCTCTTGAATGTCGTCATTAAATATCAACACAGCACAAGGTAATACTACTCAGCTATGCGAAAAAATGAAGAGAAAAAAAAACGAAACATAAACGATAGCTTATATAAATAGACTCTCACAAGAAGTAAAAACACAACATTAGAAACGAATTTTGTATCTTTTACTTTTTCTTTTTTGGTTTAAATACAAAATGAAGTATACAATTGCACGACAATCATCGTTTTTGAACGAAACATTCAAAGTCACCAGTGATTCTCAAATAGTTTGTACAGTTAAAGCAAAACCGTCGAAGCAACGTCAAGGACAATACGAGTAGATAAAAAAACACTAAATTATTTAATTCATTACGAAATTCGTTTTGTATTTAGTCTTGTACTAACTAATCTAATGGATGGCAATCTCGGAGAATGTTCATGTTTTGTCGAGCCCGATACTAAACAATCACATCACTATCTCATCTATTCGGTTAACAATGACACTTGTGAAAAAGTTCTCTTCGGTCGTTTATCATACAAAATGCATACTTCGGATAATATTTATAAAATTCTTATTAAAGATAAATTATATCAAGTTCGTAGTTCGGATTTAAAAGATCGTCGTCTATCAATTATTGATATTGATCCATCACAGAACAGTTATTCAGAAACATTATTTGAATTAGCTGATTCAATTTGTAAATTGAATAAAACCTATCATGTAAATATTCACAACAAAGAATGGCCATTGGCATATTTTGCTTTTACAATTTTATTGTATCTTCATGAAACTCGACGATTTGACTGATTTTTTCTTTTCTTACAAAATAAATTTCTGTCTAGATGACAGTAGTTGTCAATCGAGATTTGTGTTTAACTATAACATTGGCTGATTCATTTGTCCTTTCGTTTATTTACGAAGAATAAGCTGCAAACAGCAGTAGAAGAAGATACGTCTTGACAACAAACAAGCATTTAGTTAGTTACTTTCGCTTTTTTTTTCGCTCTTGAGATCTCATCATGTCAGCCGCAACAGCTTCAGCATCAGGTGATCAACAACCTGTCGGTTTAAGTATGGCGCAAGTCGAACAAGTTCGTTCTCAATTACAATCGGATATTGAAATGTTACAATCATCAATTCAACGTCTTCAATACGCACAAGAAGGTTTCGGCGAATCGATGTTAGCTGTATCACGTTTACCAGCGAAAACTGAAGATAATTCATTACTTGTTCCACTTTCATCGTCAATGTATGTTCCAGGTCGTTTAACTGATCCGGATCATATTTTAGTTGATATTGGCACGGGTTTTTTCGTTGAAATGCGCCCGAAAAAAGCTCAAGATTATTTCAAACGTAAACATGATTATATTCAAGTTGAAATCGATAAATTACAAAAAGTTTTATATGATAAACTTTTAACACGACAACAAATCAACGGCATCATTCAAATGTCTCTTCA
>Ga0209930_1001698_pt1 | contig 31748 bp, 35 predicted proteins | sample ThiBiot_500_biof_2_FD_183948 | JGI IMG/M metagenome (GOLD analysis project Ga0209930, IMG submission 183948) | Wastewater bioreactor microbial communities from Cape Town, South Africa - Thiocy_cont_500_biof (SPAdes) | ecosystem: Engineered > Bioreactor > Thiocyanate-remediating >... | reverse complement strand
CCCCGCGCTCCCTGACCAGCTTCACTGCCTCAAGCTTAAACTCCCGGCTGAATTTCCGTCTCTGCATGGCAACCTCCGGCCTCATGAAACACCCAATCTCGGTGTCCATCAAACCGGCAGCAGCTCACTCTGCATGGCAACCTCCGGCCTCATGAAACACCCAATCTCGGTGTCCATCAAACCGGCAGCAGCTCAGCATTGCCGGCCTTCGCTTAGAAAAAGGCCCGGCCCGGAAGCTCACTGGAAGCGAGCGATACGCGAATTCGCGATGAATTAACGCATCCGAGCGTGGGCCCGATACGCTCCTCGGACGTGTCCCACACGGGCAAAGCCGGCTCGGTGTGCACCGCCATAGCCCGTGCGCCCATATCCTGCCCGGATGTATCCGGCCCTGTATCCGCGGTAGCCCATCCTGGAGACGCCGTAGCCCCGGTATCCTACACCATAGCCGTAACGCCGGTGGCCCCAATAATAATGCCGCCGATAGCCGCTCCAGTACGGGGCTGCTGCAAAGCCATAGCTGTACGCCGGGGCATAATCGTAGCTGTAGGCTGGCGCATACTCATAATCGCTATAACCGTAGCGGTAATCCGGTGCGTAACCATAGCCGTAGTCATAGACCGGGTCAGGGTAGCCATAGCCGTAATCGTAATAGGGAGAAGCGAGCGCGGCGCCAATAAGAGCACCCGCGGCAAGCCCGATACCGGCACCACCCCAGCCCCAACCGCCGTGGCCCCAGCCCCCATGACCCCAACCACCATGGGCAAAGCCGCCATGGAAGCCGAAGGGACGAGCCTGAGCGGTCGTTGAAAGGCTTGGGCTGACAGCAGCAAGCAGAACGGCCCCCGCCAGCAACACAGTACGTAACTTCATGACACTTCTCCCAATTAGCTACGCGAGAACAATCGGGACGCAATTGGAGCTCAACGCCGATATACCTGCGGTGTTCCGAAAACTTGCGCCGGAATCGCGCAGAACCGCTGAGGGGCTGTGCCTACCGCAAATCAAACCCTGGCATATCGATGGTGCAGTCCGCGCAGAAGCGGACGACAGAGAATGCGTGTGGTCCGCTTTCAGTCTTAATGCATGATGGGCTTTTCGGCCATTGCTTACGCTGCTGGCGGAAGTGATCCGGCTGGCTTTGAAGGCCACGCGATGGCCTCTGGCGCCGGCGGTTTATATCCGAGCGATGAGTGTGGTCGCTGGGTATTGTAGTAGCGCCGCCATGCCTCTATGATGACCTTGGCATAGGGTGACTGGCCTGCCCCTATGAGGTTCGATCAGCATTATCCATGGCTCCCTATGTTGCGCGAGACCGGTGAATCCTTCTCCAAGGATAGATGCGAGCCTCGTTGTAATAATTCAAATACGACAGCAGCGCGTGACGGAGATGCCGCTCGCCGAACACAACAACGTGGTCAAGGCACTCCCGTCGGATCGAACCGATCAGTCGTTCAGCATATCCCGTTCAGCATATCCGTTTTGCCAGGGGGATCTTGGCGACGTCGGTCGATCACGAATGCCCATGGATCGAACTCCTTCGAATAAAGACTTCGCCATAGGCCCCGTCCCAGTCGCGGATCAGATAGCGAGGGGCCGCACGCGTGCGTGATCTGATTTGCGATCCATTCTGCGGTCGGATGCGCGGTCACGCCAAACCATAAAACCTGTCGTCGACCATGCCCCCTGATTAACAAGCCATAGAGCAAGCGAAATGAGATCGTCGGTACGACGAACAAATCCATCACGGCGATCCCCTCGGCATGATTGCGGAGGAACGTCTTCCAGCCCTGGGACGGCGGGCCTCTCCGCCTAGCCATATACTTGGCCACGCTGGTCTGTCCGATTTCGATGCCCCGCCCCGTCAACTCAGACCACGGCTTTGACCCGGCCTATCTACCTCACTCCATCGATTAAACTCGGACGTATTACCGTTGTAGTAGTCGTCCAGCTCTGCTCGTCGGACCGACCAGTCATAGAGATAGCCGCCAAGATCGGAATCGTATCTGAGCACCTTCCAGGACACTGGGTAACGTTCGTTGCCGATTCCAAGAAATTCGCCGAAGCTCAGCACGGCGTAGGCAATTTCCCCGCTGGTCTTGTCAACCATGACACGTTCGATGCAACCTATTTTCTTGTTTTCAGCGCCGTAGACAGCTTTTCCTGATTCTTTATAGCTGGCGATCAGGTGATCCGTAGGAGACGTTTCGGAGTCGTTTCTCATGAAGCACTCCCTACAGGCTGCGTGACAGGAAGCCAACGTTCGGATTGGTTCAGTAGTTCCCCAAGTAAAAGTCGCGCCCGAGCGTTGCACCGGGCGCGAGCTCTTACTTATGTGTCGATATCGCCTACCATTCCAACTTCTCCATCTTACGCAGGACGATGTGCGTGTCGCGCGTAAAGATACCGGTCGGGCCCCAGTAATTGAAGCCGTATGTGAACTGCGCATAACCACCGGCCAGGAACAGCGGATTGATACGAGTACGCGTCAGACTGTTGTGCCCGCCGCCACGCCACTTCCGCTCCTGCGACTTCGGAATGTACACCGTACGCTCCACCGCGTGATAGTACATGCAGGTGCCAGGCTGAATTCGACGGCTCACGTTGGCGCGCGTCACGACGACGCCGTTGTCGTTGTAGACCTCGACCCAGTCGTTATCCTCGACGCCAATCTTCTCAGCATCACGATCGTTGATCCAGACCGGATCCATACCGCGAGACAGCATCAACATGCGATGGTTGTCTTTGTAGGTGGAGTGAATATTCCACTTACCGTGCGGCGTGATGTAGTTCAGCACCAGCGAGCGGTCATCCACCCGGCTCTTCACGATATCGCCGGTCTTGCGCGGGTTGAGCCGCGGCTTGTAGGTCGGGATGTGCTCGCCAAAGTCGAGGTACCACTGGTGATCGAGGTACAGCGACTGCCGGCCGGTCAGCGTCCGCCACGGCACCAGACGCTCCACGTTCATGCACCAGGCGGAGTATGCACGACCATCGTTGGTCATACCAGTCCAGCAGGGGCTGGTCAGGATTCGCCTCGGCTGACGCGTCAGGTCGTAGAACGTCGATGAAACGCCTCTGGTAGGCTCCGCGATATCTGCCAGCGGCAGACCAACGTGATGCTCCTCATTATGGAAGCCCTGGTAACAGACCTCGCCATTCGCTTCCGGCGCGCACATCAGCAACGTGTTGCACGCGTCGAGAACGTCCTCGAGGCTCGGGTACCGTTTGCCTCCCCACTCCACGCACCGCATATGCCTTGGATCCGGCATCGGCATGACGGGATTGTCAAGCATCTGGTCGTACTGCTTCTTGATCGGAATCTGCACGCCGACCGCGGAAACGCCATCCTCCCGGGCCTTCGGTCCGAAAGAAATGTATTTGTTGTACAGGTTGGCGTAGTCACGCTCGACTACCCGTATGTGAGGCATAGTCTTGCCCGACACCGGTTTGCATTCGCCCTCGGCCCAGTCGAGAATCTCCGGCTGCGCCAACTCGTCGGGAGTATCGTGCATCAGCGGCTGAGCAACCACGTCACGCATCGGCTTGGCGAACGCCAGCGGAGACAGCTCGCTGACCTTCTTGGCGATCAGCTTGAAAATCTCCCAGTCCGTCTTCGACTCCCACACCGGCGGAACCGCCTGTCCCAGCACGTGCAGGAACGAGTGCAGGTCTGTCGAATTGAGATCGTTCTTCTCGTACCAGAACGCCGTCGGCAACACGATGTCCGAGTAGAGCGACGAGGTATCCATGCGGAAATTGAGGTCGACGACCAGGTCATACTTTCCGCGCGGAGCCGTATCACGGTATTTCACCGTGGTCGTCTTGCCCCTGGCCCGATCCTCGGCAATCGAGTTGTCATGCGCACCGAGGTAGTGACGCAGGAAGTACTCGTGCCCCTTGGCGCTCGACTGGATCGCGTTGCCGCGCCAGATGAACCACAGCCGCGGCCAGTTCTCCTCGGCATCGGGATCTTCGATCGCAAAGTTGACCTTCTTGCTGGCGAGTTGATCGACAACATGCGTGACGATGTCCTCACTGGACTTCGCTCCGGCCCGCTCCGCTTCAGACGCAAGTTCGATCGGGTTGCGGTTGAAGTGCGGGGTGAACGGCATCCAACCCGAACGCACCGCCTTCGCCTGAAGGTCGATCGCATGACCCTTGGCCCAGCGCGGGTTCGGCGCGGTCAGGCCGTACTCGGTGAACTCCTGCTCGTAACGCCACTGACAGCTATGGGCATAGTGCCAGGTCGACGACTGCACGACCCGCGGCGGCTTGGTCCAGTCGAGAGCCATCGCAATCGTGTTCCACGGCGCAACCGGCGCAAGCTTTTCCTGGCCGACGTAGTGGTTGATGCCGCCGCCGTTGACGCCGCAGCAACCGCACAGGATCAATGCGACCGTCGCCGACCGGTAGCAGAGATTATTATAGTACCAGTGGTTGGCGCTGGCGCCAACGATCACCATCGACTTGCCGTTCGTGAGCTCTGCGTTGGTCGCAAACTCACGCGCGAACCTGATCACGGTCTCACGGCCGATACCGGTGTGACGCTCCTGCCATGCCGGCGTGTAGGATGCGTCCTCGTCATCGTAGCTGGTCGCAAACGAGCCTTCCAGGCCGCGGCTGTGACCGAACTGGGACATCATGATGTCGAAGCCGGTGGCGACGAGCACCTCACCCTTGTCCGTGGCGATGCGCTTCACAGGCACGCCGCGCGAGACGACGCGGCCGTTCACGAAGTCATCGAACCCGACCTGGACCACTCCATCGGATTTATCGATGAAGCTCAGCACCGGATCGATCGGGCTGTTGTCCAGGGTATCCTCGGCCGACAGATTCCACTTGCCGTGGGTGGAGCTCCAGCGATCGCCGACCTGACCCTTGAACGCGCGCGGCTCGCTGGTCTTCTCATCCATGACGAGCATCTTCCAGTCGCCATTCTCGACGTCCTGGTAACGCGCAACCCGGTTGGCACGCAGCAGCCGCCCGGTCTTGTAGGTATTCCCGTTCGGCTCCAGCTCGACAAGGAACGGAAGGTCGGTGTACCGCTTCACGTAGTCGATGAAATACGGGACCTGGCGATCGATGTAGTATTCCTTGAGGATGACGTGATTGGCCGCCATCCACAGCGCCGTGTCCTGGCCCGCCTGGATCGGAATCCACTCGTCGCAGTACTTAGCGATCTGGCTGAAGTCCGGCGACAGAACCACGAACTTGGTCCCCTCGGTGCGAGCCTCCGAGATGAAGTGCACGTCCGGGGTACGCGTCATGTTCAGGTTCGACGCCATCGAAACAATGAACTTGGAATTGTACCAGTCGGCGCTTTCGCACACGTCGGTCTGGTCGCCCCAGATTTCCGGGAACGACGTCGGCAGATCGGCGTACCAGTCGTAGAAGCTCATGTTCACGCCGCCGAAGAGCTGCAGGAAGCGCGATCCTGCGGCATACGACAGCATCGACATCGCAGGGATCGGCGCGAAGCCCATCACCCGGTCCGGACCATGCTTGCGCGCGGTGTACAAACAGGCGGCAGCGATCAGCTCAACCAGCTCTTCCCACTTGGCGCGACGGTAACCACCCTTGCCGCGAGCCTTCTGCATGCGCAGGCGCTTTTGCTCGTCTCCGACCAGCGAGGCCCAAGCCTGCACCGGATCCGGATGCGAGGCCTTCGCCTCCTTCCACATGTCGTAAAGTGGACCGCGGACGTAGGGGTACTTAATCCGGATCGGGCTGTAGACGTACCAGGAGGCCGAGATGCCGCGCTGGCAGCCACGAGGCTCGTAAGGAGGCAGGCTGCGCTCGAGGAGCGGGTAGTCGGTCTGCTGCATCTCCCAGGTGATGATTCCGTCCTTGACGTAGATCGCCCAGGAGCAGCCACCGGTGCAGTTCACGCCATGCGTGCTGCGGAAGACGTTATCGTGGGACCACCGATTGCGGTAGAACTCTTCCCACTTGCGCTCTCGAGGATTAACGAGGTCCAGTACCCAGCTCATCAGCGTCTCCTCCGGTGCGTTCGCCCGGCGCGAGGTCTGTTACCGTCAGGACCCTAAACTTGATAATCGAGCCGTCGGCGTACTTACCGCCAACCGCCTAGTACGGACCCGTATTCGTCCGCTCCTGGGGTATCGGGCCATGCCCGCGCGTGTTTCTGACTGCGCGAGATTCCACCAGAATGTGGCAGGAACCCTGCATTTCAGCGCTCAACACCAACGGGGCCAATTGGTTCCGTCAATACCTCTGATTGGGTTCATGGCTCTTGATCACTTTTCCGACATTATGGGAAAGCGTCGGATTTCATCAACAGACTCGCAATCCAAACTTAATTTCCTGCCAACGAAGATGCGTTGCGCTTGAGAGTCCGATCGGCGGCAAACTTCCCGGCGATCTGGGGCCATAGAAGGTCCGCCGAAGAGAGAGGCCGCTGGTTTGTGGCAGATGCCGCTCAGTTTTTAACGCTGTCAGCATTTGCGGGCATATCAGAAGTCCCGTGATCCGCCTTTTGAACGGCCGACAACATCGCTATGACGCCAATCAGCGTGGCGAGGATTAGGAAAGCTCCCAGCGCCGTTTCGATCTTTTTGTCGCTTTTCATGTCGCCCTTCTCCCCACTAATCCAAAGAGAAAACACGCACATCCCAAGCTTAGCACATCCCAAGCTTATCACATCCCAAGCTTATATGGGATCGGATCCAGTAGAGCCCCGCCGGAGCGGGGGGAGGATTAAATGACCTTGCCTTCATACCGCTCGATACTTTCATCGCGCGATGCGAACCATACTTCGGCTGGGATGGCTGCATTATCAATCAGCCGTATCAACCCCGCCTGCCCGATGGGATGATCCGCTGCTACATGAGCGGGTCGAAGCTCGCGGGCTTTGGACACCAACTGATCGAGGCTTTGATCCAACCTCCGCCAGAAGGTCCGAACTCGTCTGAGGCGCAGCCCGGCCCCGCGGATCATGCACGGGCCCGACGCCCCCTCGTTCCAAGCACTGCGAAGGAGGACGAATGGGCGCCGCAGATGATGGAGCTACTTGCCATCGATGAACTGTCGCTAAACCCTTATCTGGGATGCAAAGTTCCTCTATGGGCCGCGCGACGCGGCCGTTACCGACACCTATATTCCGTGCGAAATCAACGCGCCTGTACTTCCCGATCCCCAATGAAACGCCCACGGCTATCGCACGGACGGTCACCAAGCGGTTTGTGGGTAGGAGCCGGCAGGACGGCGCATCGTTGCCCGGACTACATCTCTGACCATCAACTCTGCGGTCCAATCCGGACAGGGAAGGATTGGTATGCCAGCGTAATCGTTTCGTAACCGACGCGATGCGGCTCCGCTTCAGAAGCCGCATTCACGGTATTGCTTCGAGGCAAGCCGGAACCGTGAGCCAACCTGGATAAAATCTACGTCGAGGCATTGGTGGCCTCGTCGGAAATCACGGAGACCATCGCGTCGAAGATATTCGAAGTTTATTCGCCAACGTCTCTCGGTTGTAGAATAGGTCGCAAAATCATGCTGCGCCTTGGCCGGTCCCTTGCAGATTGCCGCTATATAGTGACGGATGTCGGGCGGCAGTGCATCTATGTGCTGAGGATTCCAGGGATCATCCTTAGGTTGTTGGGATGCCGCCGGCAGCTCGCTCGCAAGTAGAAGAGAATATGCCAATAAGAGGATGCGGACGATCATTCGGTCCTCCACCAAGAGAATTTTTCATAAAGATATGCACATGCTGCTTCGAGCGCGCGCCTTGTTGCCTGCCATCTTGAGGGCCAGCAGGGCCAACCGCAACTGTCATCAACCCCCGGCCAACGCAATGACCTATGTCGCAAAGAGATGACGGTAGGTTCTCAAGAATTGAAAGCACGGAAAGCTCCAATCTATTCAGCTGCGCGACTCATCGTAATTTCGTTCGCGTTATCCAATTCCGAGCGTCGGGGCGCGAAACGGGCATAAAGCGCCGGTAGCACCACAAGCGTCAACACTGTTGCAGTCAACAGTCCGCCGATGACGACGGTTGCAAGGGGCTTCTGCACTTCTGCGCCTGTCCCCGTTGCCAGTGCCATAGGCACAAAGCCGAGCGACGCCACCAGGGCTGTCATAACGACAGGACGGAAGCGCGTTAGCGCTCCGTCGTAGACTGCCTGGACGTGCGGCACGCTGCTATCGATCAGCCACCGGATTTGGGTCAACATCACCAGACCGTTGAGTACCGCCACACCCGACAAAGCGATGAAGCCGACCGCGGCAGATATTGAGAACGGCATGCCGCGCAGCCACAGCGCGGCAATCCCGCCGGTCAGCGCGAGCGGCACGGCGCTGAAGACGAGGAGTGCATCGCCCGCCGACCCCAAGGCGCCGAAGAGGAGCAGTAAGATCATGGCGAAGCATGCGGGAACGACAAGCGCGAGCCGCTGGCGCGCGACTGAGAAGTTTTCGAATTGCCCGCCCCAGACCAAGTAGCTCCCCGGCGGCAGCTTCACCTCTTCCGCAACCTTCGCCTGAGCCTCAGCGACCAGCGACCCGATGTCTCGCCCGCGGACCTCGGCGGTGGTGACAACGCGCCGCTTGCCGTTCTCGCGGCTGATCTGGTTGGCCCCTTCCGTTTGCTCGAACGTTGCGACCGCGCGCAGCGGCACGGTCGGAGCCGGCGCGTTCGGATTGGCGTGCGGTAACGGCACCGGGAGGTTTTTAAGCGCGGAGATGTCGTTGCGCAGCGCGTCGTTCAGCCGGACCACGATCTGGAAGCGTCGGTCTCCCTCGAACACCAGTCCCGCCGCGCGTCCACCGACGGCGGTCTCGATCAGATCCTGGACGTCTACGAGATTGAGGCCGCGCCGCGCGATCTCGGCCTTGTCGATCCGGATCTCCAGGAACGGCAGCCCGCTGGTTTCCTCGACCTTCACGCTCTCGGCGCCGTCGATCTTCCGCAGGACGTTTGCGATGCGCGCCGCGGTCCACTGCATTTCCGAGAAGTCGTCGCCGAACACCTTGACGCCGATATCCTCGCGAACGCCGGCGATGAGCTCGTTGAAGCGCATCTCGATCGGCTGCGAGAAGCCGACCTTGTTGCCGGGGAGCTTGGTCGCTTCCGACTCGATCGCGTGGATGAGATCATCCTTCGTCATCGAGGGATCGGGCCAGTCGCTTTGCGGCTTGACGATGATGTAGGTGTCTGACGCGCTGGGCGGCATCGGGTCGGCCGCAAGGTCCGGCGTGCCGGTTCGCGAGAACACAAACGCGACCTGAGGGAATTTGCTGATCACTTTCTCGATCTCGAGCTGCATGGCTTGGGCCTGGCCCAGCGCGGTGCTCGGTATGCGCTTCACCTCCATGACGATGTTCTTCTCATCCAACGTCGGCGTGAGCTCCTGCCCCAGGCGGGAGAACAGAACGAGCGAGACAGCGAAGAGCACGGCCGCAGCTATGATGACCAAGCCGGGTTTCGCAATGCTTCGGGACAGAATCGGCGCGTAGGCATCCTTCAACCTCCGGACGAGAAAGTTCTCGCTCTCCCTCACGGGCCTCGTCAGGACGATCGCTGTCGCGGCCGGGACGAAGGTCAGGGAGACCACGAAGGCCATGGCCAGCGCGATCATCACCGTCAGCGCCATCGGCTCAAACGTCTTGCCCTCCACGCCGGAGAAGGTGAGCAGCGGAACATAGACGAGGATGATGATGAGCTGACCATAGACGGTGGGCCGGATCATTTCGACAGCGGATGCGGTGATCGTTTTGAGGCGTTCGTCGCGCGAAAGCGCCCTCCCGAGGGCCACCTGCCGCTCGGCGAGATGCCTGAGGCTGTTCTCGCAAATGATCACGGCGCCGTCGACGATCAGGCCGAAGTCGAGCGCGCCAAGGCTCATCAGGTTCGCGCTGATGTGTCCCCGCAGCATGCCCGTCGCAGTTAGCAACATCGTGATCGGAATGACGCAGGCCGTGATCAGGGCGGCGCGGAAGTTGCCGAGCATCAGGAACAGCACGGCGATTACCAGCAGCGCGCCTTCGGCCAGGTTGGTCGCGACGGTGTGGATCGTGGCGTCGACGAGTTGCGTGCGGTTGAGCACCGTTCGGGCGTGGATGCCCGGTGGTAGCATCTTGGTAATCTCTTTGATCTTGGCGTCCGCCGCGGCGGCGACGGTGCGGCTGTTTTCCCCGATAAGCATCAGGGCTATTCCGAGCACGACCTCGCGTCCATTTACGCTGGCGCTTCCGGATCTCAACTCCTTCCCGATGATGACATCGGCGACGTCCCTGATCCGTACCGGCACCCCATTCCGGGTCGAGACGACAATCTGTCCGATGTCCTCCACGTTCTCGACGCGCCCGGCAGCGCGGACCACGTAGCCCTCGCCGTTCTGCTCGATGTAGTTGGCGCCGCGGCTGGCGTTGTTGGCTTCGATCGCGTCGATGACTTGCTTAAAGGAGAGGCCGTAGCCGACGAGCTTCGCTGGATCCGGCTGCACCTGATACTGCTTGACGAAACCGCCGATCGCATCGGCGCCGGCCACGCCGGGCACCGTCTTCATCTGCGGCCGGACGATCCAATCCTGTACCGTCCTGAGGTAGACTGTCCGGCGGAAGTCGTCGGTCAATCTCTCGCCCTCCGGCGTCAGATAGCTGCCGTCGCTCTGCCAGCCGGGCTGGCCGTCGCGAACGGGCTCGGTAGCGCCGGGCTTCTCGTATTCGACGGCCCACCAGTAGATCTCGCCGAGACCGGTCGAGACCGGCCCCATCTTCACCTCCACGCCCGGGGGTAGCGAGGATTTGGCATCGTTGATGCGCTCGGCGACGAGTTGTCGCGCGAAGTAGATGTTCGTGCCGTCGACGAACACGACGGTCACCTGCGCGAAACCGTTCCGCGAAAAGGAGCGTGTCGACTCCAGGCCAGGTATGCCGGCCAGCGCCGTTTCCAGCGCGACCGTGACCTGCTTCTCGATTTCGACTGGCGTCAGCGCCGGCGCTACCGCGTTAATCTGCACCTGGACGTTGGTCACATCTGGAACCGCGTCGATCGGCAACCTGGTCAGCGACCAGAGTCCGGTGACCGCAGCAACCAAAGTGACCAGCAGAACCAGCCATCGGCGCCTGACCGAGAAATCGACGATGCGCGCGATCATCTCACTCCTCGACGCCTGGTTTGGAGAGTTCGGCTTTCAGTGGAAAGGTGTTGGAAGACGCGATCGTTTCGCCAGCTGCAAGTCCGGACGTCACTTCAACCATCCCATCGTCGCGAAGACCGAGCACCACGTCCCGCTTCTCAAATCCCTCGGCAGTCCGCACGAAGACGACGTTGCGCCCGTTCACGCTCTGCACGGCGACCGCCGGCACCGCCACAGCGACCGGGCGCGAGTCCACGGTAATGGCCGCCGTCACGAACGATCCGGGACGCCAGAGTCGATCCGGGTTATTCAGGGTGGCCACGACGCGCGCCGCCCGCGTGTCCTTGTCAAGCAACGGGCTAACGAAGATGATCTTGCCCGTTCCTACGCTGCCGCCGCGGACGGACACCGCGACGCTTTGCCCTTCGCGGACCGTAGGCAAGTCAGACGAATTGACCGCCATCTCGACCCAGACCCTACTGAGGTCAACGATGACGAAGAGCTCGGTCTCCAGATTGTCCCTACCGACAGCGGTCCCGAGGTCGACCTTGCGTTCCACCACCCGTCCGGAGATTGGCGCACGGACGTTCTGAAGCCTCAGCGTTCCCTCGGGCGCCTGTGGGATCGCGACAATCTCGCTTTCGTCGACCCCGAGCGCGAACAGCTTTTGCCGAGCGATGTCGAGACGCATAGCCGTCTGCGACGCGGCGTTGCGCGATCTGATGTACTGTTGCTCGGGGATCGCCTTGCTGCCCCAAGCAGCCTTATCGCGAGTCGTCAGATCCTGCTGCAGATCGTTCGACAGTCGCGCGGCCATGTACTCGCTTTTCGCGTCGGCGACCTCCCTGCTCTCCAGTGCTCCAAGGATCTCGCCTTTCTTCACCTCGTCGCCGATGTTCTTGCGGAGCTCGGCGACGGTTCCTGACAGCTTTACCGACACGTGGGCAACCTGATTGGCATCGGGCGCAATGACGGCCGGGACCGACAGTCTCGTCGCCATCGTTGCCGGGCCGACTTTGATCTGCTCGATCTTGGCCAAAGCGATCCGTTCTTCGTCCATCCGAATGACAGGGTTTCGTTTCTCCTTCTGCGGCCCAAATTGCTGCGGCGCCTCCGTCGCGACCAGACCCGTCATCTTGCGCAGCGTCAGCACTTTCGGTCCCCAGACCGCGAAAGCGACTGCCGCGACGACGGCGGCGAGACCCAGCAACAATATGGACTTTCGAGGCGACATCGGCTGGTTTCCGGTCAGAGGTAGCGCGCGAGCGCCTTGAACTCGACGAGCACATCCTTTGTCAGCTTCGAGGAGCCGCTGTTGACCACAACGTCGAGGCTACTGTCGACGTGACGGTGGATGAGCCTCCGCTTCGGTTCTGTGATCACCTTCTCGACCGCGTGGAATTGCTGGGCCAGTTCCAGGCAGGAGTGGCCGTCGTCGACCATCTCGATAACGCGGCAATGGCGGTTTTCCGCGAGGCGCTTGACGATCTGGGCATGGATTTCGTGGATGCACTGCTTCGTCATCATGTACCTATCCTATCTCTCTGGATGGGATAAACTTTGAATGGCGGGGTTGCCTCCGAGGTTGACGATCCCTCTTTCGTTCTGCAGCGATAACGGTCGCTTTCGGACATCGGAGTGATTACTGCCTTCAGGCCACCGAGCTCCGACCTGGAGAGCTCCAGTCCCCAGCCGTACGCGTCCAGGACATCCTGCACGATGGCAAGCCCCAGACCCGCGCCACTGCCTCGCTCGTCGAGACGAGCGCCGCGTGCAAGCACGCGTGACAGGTGACTCGGTTCGATGCCCTCGCCGTCGTCTTCGACGACAAGGGATAATCGGCTTCCGTCGGCGATGCGGACCGATCTTGCGGCATGCCGGACCGCGTTCTCGATTAGATTACCCAGAACCTCGGCAAGATCAGTCCGGTCGAGCGGAACGCAAAGATGGTCGGCGATGAGGTTCTCGAATCTCACTCGCGCGCCATCGGGCGTGCGCGACACGGTCGCGACGATGGAGTCCACGAGCGGTTTCACGGATGTGGACGCTGCGGGGACGCCATGCGTTCGCCCGCGAACCCTGGCCCGCGCGAGCTCGCGGTCGACATGGCGGCCCATGGCTTCGCCGACGGCTTCGATGTCCCGAGCGATGTCGCGCTCGCCCCGATCACGGAGGCGCGACACATCCGCTGCAAGAGCCGCAAGCGGCGTTTTCAGTCCGTGAGCCAGATCGGCGGCGCGGCCGCGGGACCGTTCGATCTCCCTCGCCTGCGCATCAATGAATGCATTGACTTCCTCGACGAGGGGACGAACTTCGGTCGGAACCGTGGACGGCAGATGCCGGATGCGCCCTGCTCTGATGTCGGCCACGCCGCGGCGCAGAGTGACCAGTGGACGCAAGCCGACGCCCACCTGGACCCATGTCGCAAGAGCCAGCACGCAACCGAGAAGTACGAGCGCGAGCGCAAGATCCTTGGCGAAGGCCGAGGTCGCAGCCGACACCCTCGCGAGGTCCTCGGCGACCGCGACGCGGATGATTACCGGTCTTTCATCTGCGGAAAGCGTGACGGCGCGCTCGGCGACCAGCAGGCGCTGGCCACCAGGTCCGGACGCTTCGTGCTGGTGCGTTTCGCCAGGGTTCAGCCGATCCGGTGGGAGTTCGATAACGGAGTCCCAGAGCGAACGCGAGCGCAGAAGCTGCCCGCGGTCATCGCCGATCTGCCAATAAAGTCCGGAGAGAGGCTCGGCGAAGCGTGGATCGACCGGCGTCTGCATTAGCATCAGCTTGCCTTGCGGGTCGACGTCGATGCCCGCGAGAAGCTGTTTCAGATGAACGTCGAGATCTTGAGCCAGGGTGCGTGAGACATGACGCTCGAAAAGAACGATGAGCGCACCACCGGCAACCGCAAGCGCGATCAGGATGGCCATGAGGCCGCCGGCGACGAGTCGCAGTTTGAGCGAATGCCGGTTCATGCCGGGGCCTCCGGCATCAGATAGCCGAAGCCGCGCCGCGTTTCGATCACATCAGCGCCGAGCTTCTTGCGCACGCGACCGACCAGCACCTCGAGCGTGTTGGAATCGTGCTCTTCCCCGTGACCATAGACGTTCTCATCAAGCTCCTGCTGCGAGACGACCCGCCCTCGATTTCGGAGGAGATGAGCGATCAGCCTGTACTCAAGCGGCGAAAGCGCAATCGGCACGCCTCGTCGGGTTACCTTCATCTGCCGCTCGTCCAGGGTGATCTCTCCCGCGGTTATTACCGAGGAACCATGCCCCGCTGAGCGCCGCACGATGGACCGAAGCCGCGCCAGCAACTCCTCCATCCGGAATGGTTTCGGCAGGTAATCGTCGGCGCCGGCGTCAATGCCGTCCACCCGCTCGGCCCAACTTCCTCGCGCAGTGAGGACGAGAACAGGTATGTGGCGTCCATTGGCGCGCCAGCGCTTCAAAACCGCGAGGCCATCCATCCCAGGTAAGCCAAGATCGAGAATGATGGCGCCATAGTCCTCGGTGTCCCCGAGGAACCAAGCGTCCTCGCCGTTCGCAACCGTTTCAACCACGTAACCGGACGATTCAAGCGTGCGTGAGACGTCCGTTGCGATCCGCTGGTCATCCTCGACAACGAGCACGCGCATCACTTCTCCTTGGTCCGTTCGACCTCGCCGCTGCGAGCATCGACGTGGATCTCGAACAGCCGCCCCTTGTCGTCGACGACCCGCAACTCGTACATCCAGGCACTGGCTTCCCGTTCAAGCTTCACGCTGACGATGTCGCCGGGAAGCTTGCCCTTGACGATATTCAGAATGTCCGTAAGCGGACGGATCTCACCGGCCTCAACGGCCCGTCGTGCATCATCGTGGTCGCGAGCGAATGCCGGCAACCCGCCGTCCGCCGCCAGAAAGGCGACCGCAAGGATCAAGGCACGAACTCGGCACAGACGTAGGTACATGAAAACAACTCATTCTCCGAAAGACATGAATGCCAGATGTCACCTGACAAATCGCTGACCTGGGTCAACAGGCGGCGGTCAGGCCGCTTCTGGCAGGGTTGCCCGCATTGCCGGCGCATGATGCGGCCGGCCACTGTCCGGAGACACCTATGCGCAAGATAGCGATCCTTACCATTGCCGCCGTGACGCTTGGGACAGCTGCCGCCCAAGCTGGCAGCCTCGGCAAGCCGTGCACGTCGGTCCCCGAAACCCAGTGGCTCCCGGTGGAGCAGTTGCAGGCCAAAGTCGAGGCTCAAGGCTACAAAGTTCAGAAGGCCAAACTCAAGAATGTCTGCGGCGAGTTCTACACGCTCGACAAAAACAGCAACCGGGTCGAGCTGTCTGTGGCCCCGACCAACGGCCGGATCATCGGCCAGATGTGACGGTTCGCAAATGAGAACCATGAGCAATATGATCGGAGCCGGCGGCGCGATGCCGCCGGCCACGGTCAAAGTCTGGGATCCATTCGTCCGGATCTTCCACTGGTCCCTGGTTGCCTGTTTCGTGATCGCCTACGCCACCGGCGACGAGCTCGAACGGGTGCACATCGCGACCGGCTACGTCATCGCCGGGCTCCTCGCGGCCCGCATCGTCTGGGGCTTCGTCGGTCCGCGGCATGCGCGATTTTCTAGCTTCGTTCGTCTGCCGCGCGAAGTCCTCGCCTATGTTCGCGACGTCGTGATGCTCAGAGCTCCCCGCTATATCGGGCACAACCCAGCGGGCGGTGCGATGATCGTCGCGCTCCTGATCGCGCTGGCCGGCACGGGCGCCACGGGCTATATGATGACCACGGACGCCTTCTGGGGCTCCAAGCTGGTCGAACACGTCCACGAGTTCCTGGCCAATTTGACCGTTGGCCTCGTCGTGGCTCACGTCATCGGCGTACTGATCATGAGCTTCCAGCATCGTGAAAACCTAATCGCGTCCATGATCTCCGGCCGCAAGAGGGCTGCTGATTAGCAGCCCTCTTCGAACTCAATCTGACAATTCCGTCCAAACCAGAAGCGTTCCTTTGCGAAAGCGTCCTCGACATCGTGATCGGATGGCCGACGACAGGCACAGCTATTAAAATTAAGAAGAACCGGGGATGTGTAATCTCGCCATCAACGGGATCATCAAACTGGACTGCAACGCGCTGCACTGAGGGAAGTGCCAGGTCTTTACTGACTACGAAACACGCCCACGCGCCGGGCTGAGCTCTCAGCGCGAATAACCTTCACGACCTGGCGATCTCTACATGGCTGCCTCCGCATATAGGATGCCGGGTCGTATTGATGGAAATCAACCGTTGGAAGATATTTTGTGTGAGAGCCTACTCGAACGCGACAAAGCCGCTATAGTATGGAGTGCCATCAATGTCCAAGATGCCATCCCAGCAATATCGTGCTTACAATGTATGGGACGTCCCGACGCGGTGGTTCCATTGGCTTAACGCACTCGTCGTGCTCGGCTTGATAAGCGTCGGAGTTATGCTGCTAAACGATGATGCGCTTGGACTTTCGGTCGGCGGCAAAGTCCAGCTCAAGCTGATCCACGTGGCGCTGGGTTACGTCATGGCATTGAATTTAATCTGGCGCTTTGTTTGGGCCTTTCTCGGCAACCGCTATGCGCGATGGCGTGCGATCTTGCCCTACGGGCCTGGCTACTGGGGCGCATTGCGCAGCTATGCCACTGCTTTCCTTTCCGGCGAGCCGCAACAATATGTTGGGCACAATCCGGCAGCGCGCATCGCGATCGTACTCATTCTGCTTCTGCTTCTCCTTCAGATCGCTACAGGACTAATCCTGGCTGGAACTGACTTGTTCTGGCCGCCGTTCGGCAAATGGTTCGCGGGCTGGGTTGCTGCACCTGGTTTGGATTCGGCGTTGGTTTCGCCACTGGCTTCGGATACGATGGACCAAGCTGCATACAAGGCAATGCGCGCCTTTCGCGGCTGACGATTACCGCGTGCGAGGTGCGACCACCATGATCGGTGATGACAGCAATGGCACGCTTCATGATCGGTACCCAGTCCGGGTCGGTCGTCCGCGTTACCAGAATTGCCCCGTCGACAAAGCGATCAATATCGCGGGGGCTATCGATGAGACAGGCTTGGCCGGCAACCACGGCCTCTCCGATGCTGAGCCCGGAAGCAAGCTTTCGGCCCCTGGACTTGATTTGATACGTTTTGAACGTGCTTGCTTCTCTGCGCGATTGGACGGTCTCGGGTCGTGCTTGGACAATGAATAGCTCGCCGGTCTCGCCGTCCTTGGCCCATTCCATGTCCATAGGGCGCCCATAATGATCCTCGATGATGCAAGCCCAGCGCGCAAGCGCAAGTATGTCACGGTCGCTCAACACGAACGCTGCGCGTTCGGCCCGAGACGTCGGTACATTTCTGGTAGGATGATCGGCGTCGCTCGTGTAAATCATCTTGCTGGACTTTTCGCCGAGCTTCTTCTCAATGATCGGTGTGATGGCGGCGTTCGACAGGAACGGTTTGAAAATCTCATACTCGTCGGGATCGACCGCGCCCTGCACGACATTCTCGCCCAATCCCCAAGCAGCATTGATGAGCACGATCTTGTCGAAGCCGGTTTCGGTATCGATCGAGAACATGACGCCGGCGCTGCCAAGGTCTGAGCGGACCATGCGTTGCACGCCGACGGAAAGGGCGATCTTCATGTGGTCGAAACCCTTGGATTGTCGGTAGCTGATGGCCCGGTCGGTGAACAGCGACGCGTAGCAGCGCCGGCACGCTTCGAGCAGCGCTTCATCGCCGCGGATATTGAGGAAGGTTTCCTGTTGCCCGGCAAAGCTCGCATCGGGCAGGTCTTCGGCTGTCGCACTTGAGCGCACGGCCACGTCACTATCTACTTTGCCGGCGCGCCGGCACAGTTCGCGATACGATTCCTGAATGACCTTGGCAATACCTTGTGGCCACTTACCACGCAGGAATTCGCGACGGATTGTAGCCCCAACTTCGGCAAGCGGCGCATGACCGGCCTCGAGTGCGGTGAGCGAATCGGTGATCGTCTGGCCGAGCTCGTTTGCCTCGATGTATTACCAATACGCGTCCGCAGTCGTTGCAAATCCCGGCGGCACCCGCACGCCTTGGGAGGCTAGGTGACCCACCATCTCGCCGAGCGAGGCGTTCTTGCCGCCGACGCGTGGTACGTCGTTCCGTCCCAGCTCTTCGAACCAGATCACATGCGGTGCATCTTTGGTCATTCTACCATTCCTATTATTGTTTTGCTCCGCAGAAGAGCCATGATGTCCAAAGGTGCCATGAAGAGTTGGGCATCCCAGCAAAGGCCGACACTAGTCTTGGCATGTCAACCGACATCGCCGGTCTAGCCAACTGGCCCGCAAAAGCACTTTTTTGCTTTCCGCGTTATTACTGTGACACCGACTACCCACCAGATCGCGCGGAATTGTTCGTTATTGAAGAGGACAACAATTCAAGTTTACGTTGAGGCAGATCAATATCTTTCCATTTTTTTGGAAGCTCCTCACTCATATACTTGCTTTCCAAGCGCGGAAGACGGTCGCATAATGTAAAAAGTTAGTTCGGAAGCATAGATGGGCGTCGCGATGGCTCCCTCAACACAGCCGAGAGGAAAGGTTCTTTCCGTAAGGGGAGCAGTGATTGACGTTGCCTTCGACAGTACCGAACTGCCACGGCTTGAAGAGGCCTTGATCGTCGAATGGGATCAATCTGGCCCCCTCATCGTCGAAGTCCAAGCGCACCTCGACGAGAGCACCGTGCGAGGCGTTGCGCTTCAAGCTACTGCGGGACTGAAGCGGGGCGTGCCGGTGCGAGCGACCGGGGGGCCGATCACAGTACCCGTCGGTGAACCTATTCTTGGCCGCCTCCTCGACGTCACCGGCCGCGCTCGGGACAACGGCCCGGCGCTGCCCCCTGCCCTACCGCGAATGCCAATTCACCGGAGGCCACCTCCGCTTAGCGAACGAAGCCCCGCCTCCACTATCTTTGAAACTGGAATCAAGGTCATCGATCTGCTGGCGCCACTGCCGCAAGGCGGCAAGGCGGCGATGCTTGGGGGCGCTGGCGTCGGCAAGACCGTCGTGGTGATGGAGCTGATCCACGCGATGGTGCAAAGCTATCAAGGTATCTCGGTATTCGCCGGTATCGGCGAACGATCGCGCGAGGGGCACGAGCTTCTCAGTGAGATGCGCCGCTCCGGAGTGCTAGAGAACAGTGTGCTGGTCTACGGGCAGATGAACGAGCCCCCCGGCGCACGCTGGAGAATCGGGCTCACCGCACTCACCATTGCAGAATATTTCCGCGACCAGAAACGCAAGAACGTGCTGTTGTTGATGGATAACGTGTTTCGTTTCGTGCAGGCGGGCAGCGAAGTGTCGGGCCTGCTCGGGCGGCTGCCGTCGCGAGTCGGCTATCAGCCAACACTCGCCACCGAAGTGGCAGCTTTGCATGAGCGTATCGCTTCGATCGGGGGCGTGTCGGTTACGGCGATCGAGGCCGTATATGTGCCGGCCGACGACTTCACCGATCCGGCAGTGACAGCCATTGCAAGTCATCTCGACAGCATGATCGTGCTGTCGAGATCGATGGCCGCCGAGGGCATGTACCCTGCCATCGATCCTTTGAGCTCTTCCTCGATTCTGCTCGACCCAACCATGGTCGGCGAGGAGCACTATCGCGTGGCCGAGCAAGTGCGGGAAACCATCGCGCATTACCGGGAACTACAAGATATCATCTCGCTGTTGGGCATTGAGGAATTGAGCGCGCAGGATCGGCTTGCCGTAACTCGCGCACGCCGCCTACAGCGCTTCCTCACGCAACCGTTTGCCGTCACCGAGGCCTTTACCGGCGTCCCGGGGCGTTCGATCCCGCTCGCCAACACGCTCAAGGGTTGCCAGGCCATCCTTTGCGGCGACTGTGATCATATGGCCGAAAGCGCGCTCTATATGGTGGGCACCATCGAGGACGCCCGCGACAAGGATACGAAGTCCAAGGGGGAGAGCGGCCGCAATGAGGCTTCTAATCACCACCCCGACAGCCGTCGTGATTGACGATCGGAATGTCACAGCCGTGCGCGCCGAGGACGAGAGCGGCAGTTTCGGCATTCTCACCGGCCACGCCGATCTTCTGACAGCGCTGAACGTCTCGATCGTAAGCTGGCATGGTGCGAACGATAACGCGCGCTACTGCGCCGTCCGTCGCGGCGTTCTTTCCGTCACCAATGGCAACGAGGTCGCGATCGCCACGCGTGAAGCGGTCCCCGGCGACGATCTTGAATGCCTCGAACAGGTGGTCCTCGCCGAATTTCACAAGCGCCTCGACGCCGAGCGGGCCTCCCGCACGGAAAGTCTGCAATTACAGATGAAGACGATCCGGCAAATTATCCGCTACCTGCGTCCCGACCGGCCGGGCGCGATAGAGGGCGGGCCATGAACGCCGAGCAGAATCCAGTGGGCCAGCAACCGCCTGACGGCTTGGCTGAGGCAGCCCGTCAACAGCGCGAGCGGCGCGATATTTGGAAAAAGGAAGGCGAGCCATCGGTGATGCGCTTTGTCGGCCAGATCGGTGTGCTTGGCTGGATTATCGTCACGCCGACCCTGATCGGGCTCTTCGTCGGACGATGGCTCGACCACAAGCTTGGGACCGGCATTTTCTGGAGCGCACCACTACTGATGAGCGGTGTGACGATCGGCTTCTGGTCGGCGTGGCGGTGGATGCATCAGCAATGACGAACTGTTGGCTCACTAATCATGCCTCGATGGCCATGGTATTTCAGGCCTTCGGCTGGCTACTGGCCGGGGCCCTCCTTGGCTGGTTTCATTTTCTCACCTTGCGCTGGAATGTTCGTATCTTGGTGAGCGGCCGAGCGCTTCTGCCGTTCGCGCTTCAGCTTCTGCGCTTTGCCATGCCGGCTGCGGCTCTCTCGATCATCGCGCGCTCGTTTGGTGCACTGCCGCTGCTTACCGCTGCGCTCGGACTTCTCGTGGCCCGAATCGTGGTCTTCCGTTGGGAAATGCAGCCATGATCCAGTCTCCGCTTACCGCCAAGATCGTGTTCACGGTCGGACCGGTCGCGGTCACCGAACCCGTCGTGGTAACCTGGGGACTGATGGGTGCGCTCGCGTTCGGCGGATGGCTTGCCACGCGCTCGTTGTCACTGAAGCCATCCATGCCGCAGACCGTGCTTGAAATGATCGTCGGCGCCATTGAGGACCAAATCCAAGCTACAATGCGGGTCGCGCCGAAACCCTATGTTCCGATAATCGGTACGCTGTTCCTTTTCATCCTGGCGGCCAATTGGTCCTCGCTGGTACCAAGCGTCGAACCGCCGACCGCCCATATCGAGACCGACGCCGCACTCGGCCTGATTGTGTTCTTCGCCATCATCTATTTTGGCATCCGTGCTCGCGGCATCGGCGGATATTTGAAGACCTTCGCCCAGCCGACTTTCATTATGATCCCACTCAATATCGTGGAAACGTTCACCCGCACCTTCTCGTTGATCGTGCGTCTGTTCGGCAACGTCATGAGTGGCGTCTTCGTCGTCGGAATCGTGCTGTCGCTGGCCGGCTTACTCGTTCCTATTCCGCTGATGGCACTCGATCTGCTGACGGGTGCGGTGCAAGCCTACATCTTCACTGTCCTCGCCATGGTGTTCATCGGCAGCGCCCTGAACGCAGGCCGGCCCACGGCTTCAAAGAAAGGAAAGGACCATGAACTGGATTGAAATCGTCAGCATTTTCGCAGCGGCGATGGCCGTGTCATTCGGTGCGATTGGGCCGGCGCTTGGCGAAGGACGCGCCGTTGCTGCCGCCATGGACGCAATCGCCCGCCAGCCGGAGGCCGCTGGCACCATCTCGCGCACCTTGTTCGTCGGTCTCGCCATGATCGAAACCATGGCGATCTACTGCCTTGTGATCGCCCTGCTGTTGCTGTTCGCCAATCCATTCATCCATTGAGCCCAATTTAGGTCCATGCATATCGACTGGTGGACGCTGGCGCTCCAGACCGTCAATGTTCTCGTTCTCATCTGGATCCTTGGCCGGTTCTTCTTCCGCCCGGTGGCCGATATCGTGGCCAAACGCCAGGAAGAAACGAGCAGGCTGTTGGCCGACGCGGCCCACGCCCGAAAGGAAGCCATCGATCTGCGCGCTGAGGCCGACAAGGCGCGCGGCAACGTCGCCGCGGAGCGCGAGCGGCTGGTCGCTGAAGCTCAGAAGGCCGCCGAGGGGGAGAAAGCCAGGCTGCTCGCCAAATTGGCCGATGAGATTGCAAAGCAGCGCGCCGAGGCCGAATCCGCGATCGCTCGCGAGAGAGCCACGACCGAGCAAGCCATCATCTCACATGCGAGCGAGCTCTCCATCGAGATCACACAGCGTCTGCTGAAGCGGCTTCCAGTTGGCGTTTCCTTTCCTGCTTTTCTCGAAGGCATTTGCGGCGAACTGCGCAACTTGTCGTCCGAGGCGCAGTATAGTTTCGCCGCAGCGGACGCAGATCACCCCATCGCAGTTGTGACGGCAGCTGTCCTGACCGATGAACAGGCAGCGCAGGTCCGCAAATCTCTCCACGGGGTATTTGGCACTGAGCTCTCTCTCACCTTCCGCAGCGATCCGGCCCTGATCGCCGGCATCGAGCTTCACAGCCGTAACACGATCGTTCGCAACAATTGGCAGGCGGATCTGGGGCGCATCCGCGAGGAATTGAACCGTGACGGACACCACGGCCCGTCTTGATCGCTGGCTCCGCGACGCCAAGGCTCGCGTCGGTTCCGCGACGCTGGCGCCGTCGGCCGAAGAGGTCGGCCGCGTCGAGGCGGTTGCCGATGGCATTGCGATGGTGTCGGGCCTCGAGGATGTGCGGCTGGATGAACTCTTGCACTTCGAACAGGGCCAAGTCGGTTTCGCCACCACGTTGGACCGGGACACGTTGGGATGCGTGCTCCTCGACGACCCCGAAGGTCTCGAAGCTGGCCACCGGGTGCGTGGGACCGGCGAGGTGGTGCGCGTGCCTGTGGGGCCGTCACTCCTTGGCCGCGTCGTCGATCCGCTCGGCCGTCCCCTTGATGGCGGCGGATTGATTGAGACCATAGGTTACGAGCCGATCGAGCGACCTGCGCCAACGATCATCGACCGCGATTTCGTCAGCGAACCGGTACAGACTGGACTGCTCGTCATCGATTCGATGTTTGCACTCGGCCGCGGCCAGCGCGAATTGATCATCGGCGACCGGGCCATCGGCAAGACCGCAGTGGCGATTGACTGTATTATCAACCAGAAATCCAGCGACATTGTCTGCATCTATGTCGCGGTTGGCCAGAAATCATCGACGGTCAAACGTGTTATTGACGCGGTGCGGGCCCACGGGGCACCCAAGCGCTGCATCTTCGTCATCGCCCGCGCCTCGGCCGCGCCCGGCCTACAATGGATTGCACCGTTTTCCGGCATGACCATGGCCGAGTATTTTCGCGACCGCGGCCAACATGCGTTAGTCGTCATCGACGACATGACGAAGCATGCCGCCACTCACCGCGAGATCGCGCTGCTGACCCGCCAACCACCTGGCCGCGAGGCCTATCCCGGCGACGTGTTCTACGTCCATGCGCGGCTGCTCGAACGCGCAGCCAAGCTTTCCAAGGCCGCAGGTGGCGGGTCGTTGACGGCGCTGCCGATCGCGGAGCTCGATGCCGGAAATCTGAGTGCTTACATCCCGACCAATCTCATTTCGATTACCGACGGACAGATCGTACTCGACGCACGGTTATTCCACGAAGGACATAAGCCCGCTGTCGATGTCGGCACCAGCGTCAGTCGTGTCGGCGGTAAGACCCAAGCGCCCGCCTTGCGCAAGGCCTCACACGCGTTGCGTCTCGATTACGCCCAATTCCTGGAGCTGGAGATGTTTACACGCTTCGGTGGAGTGACGGACAACCAGGTCAAGGACAAGATTGCGCGCGGTCACCGCATCCGCGCCGTGCTGTCGCAACCACAGTATGCACCGACACGACTGGCGGACGAAGTCGCGTTAGTGACGGCATTGCAGAACGGGATACTTGACCGCATTCCACTTGAGGCGATCGGACAATTCTGCGCCGAATTGCCAGCCTGGCTCGACCGCTCGGCTAAGGACATCTTCGACGCGGTGGAACGGACTGGCAAGCTTGATGATGCGCAGAGCGCAAGATTTGCAGGCGCACTGATGGCGCTCGCAGCGCAGATTGCGTCCACCAGGCCAGCATTGGAAACAGGGGCTGCCTGATGGCCGAACGACTTGCCGACGTCGTCGCTCAGATTCAGAACGTCCGACAGCTTGAGTCGGTGGTCACCGCCATGCGCGGGATTGCTGCATCCCGGGCGCAGCGCGGGCGGGCATTGCTCGCCGGCATCGACGCCTACAGCCGCGTCGTATCTCGCGCCATCGGGCACGCTTTGAGTCTGATGCCGGCGGATATGCCGCGCTCACCATCGCTGCTGCGGGGCAAACTGGGCTTAGTCCTGTTTTGCGCGGAGCAAGGCTTCGCCGGCGCCTTCAGCGAACGTGTCCTCGACGCAGCGGCAAGTGACGTTTCGAGTGCTGTGGTTCTCATGATTGGAACTCGCGGCACAATTGTTGCCAAGGAACGCGGGTTACTGCCGACCTGGACGGCTCCGATGGCCACGCATGTCGACGCGATCCCGGCGATCGCCAACCAGATCGCCGACGCATTGTACGGCCAGATCGCATCAACCGCGATTGTAAGGGTCGATATCGTGGTTTCACGCTCAGCTTCCGGCGGCGGGATCTACGTTGATCGTCATTCGTTGCTACCGCTTGACCTCACCAAGTTCGCTCGGCCGATCAACGAGCAACCGCCATTGACGACGCTTTCTCCTCACGACCTCCTCGAACGCCTGACTGCCGAATATGTTTACGCGCAGCTCTGCGAAGCGGCAATGCACGCGTTCGCATCTGAAAATGACGCGCGCATGATGGCGATGGCAGCTGCCAAAACCAACATCGGGACCAAGCTCACGTCACTCTCACAGCGAGAGCAACAGCTTCGGCAAGCGGAAATCACCACCGAAATTGTAGAATTGGCAGCCGGGGCCGAGGCATCGCTGAGAAGGCGCTGATAGGAAGCGGAGTCGCTCTCCTACTTCGTCAATGTGCCATAAAAAGGGGAATGGTACCCTCTTCGATCATCGCCCTGGTAACGCCGCCGAAGATACGTTCGCGCACGCGCGAATGGCTGTATGCACCCATCACGAGCATATCAGCAGCTACATCCATGGCATGGTGCCGTAGCACCTCGGCTGTTGCGCGCCCTCCGCTCGGCAATTGATCGACGGTGACCTTGATGCCGTGGCGGGTAAGCCAGGCGGCGACGTCCGCCCCCGGTTCAGGTCCGTCGGAGCTTGTATCCGGATCGACCAGAGTGACGTGGACGCTCTCAGCTGCTGCCATTAGTTCAATTGCCTCGTGCGCTACGCGCGCGACCTCGAGAGATGACTCCCATGCGAGAAGAATCACCTTCGGACGCAAAGTACCTACCGCTCCCTTCGGTACAATGAGCACGGGACGCGCCGATTCGAAGAGCGCCCCTTTCAAGATTGCCTCGCGCAGTTGTCCTTCCTCCATTAGGCTACCGCAGATCACCGTCAGGTCGGCATATCGCGCATGCCGCCCGACCACGTCGTGGGCCCAAGTCATGTCCACATAAGCGCGATTTGCGTCGAACGAAATACCTGCCTTGGACACTATTGCGGTGATCTCTTCCACGCGATGATCGAGTCGGGCGGTATCTTCTTCCCTTTCTTCCGCTAGCGCCCCGTATTCCATGATCGGGGGCGGTGCAGCCGGTCCGATGACCAGAACGGAAAGGTGCGCATTTGCCTTGGCGCTTAGATCAATGGCCCTGCTGAGATCATCATCCGTATGGTCAAGTTCGACCACGGAAAGAATACTCTTGAAAGGCATTAATGCGTCTCCCCCATCGGCGTGACAGTTCTTGCGGAAGAAGCTGAGGCGGTCGAGAGTGCATCGTCGCGAGCCGCGTCACATCATGCACCCCGCACCGGTAAGCACCTCGTCTGCCTTCTTCTTTTGGTCGGCACTCAGTGCGGCGTAGAGCTTCGCAAGTGCCGGTTTAATCTCCTTGAGTGCGGCAAGCCGGCTGTCCATTGCGGCAATTCGCGCATCAAGACGATCGACCGGCGTCTTGGCTTCGAATATGGTCTTCATTGTCTGCCACATGCCTTGCATGTTTTGCAGATTGTCCTTGATCGCCTCCGCATAAGCATCCCATACGCTTTTTTGATCGTCGGTGATACCTAGCTCCGCTTTGAGGAAAGCGATACGCCCCACCGCAAAGGTCGACACCTGACCGTCAGGGGTACTTCCCATCATTGGACAGCCGCCCATCATGCCGGGGCCGTAATTGCCCATCATTCCCAGGCCGTAGCCAGGACCCATCATGCCATGTCCATAACCTTGTCCATACATCATTCCAGGGCCGTACCCTCTGTTGCCCATTTGGGCGCTAACTGGAGAAGAAATCGTCAAGGCCACAACCGCGATAACGCTCGCAAGCTGGATGGTAAAAATCGTTCGCTTCGACATGTCTGATCTCCCTGTTTGCAACGATGCGAATTTCACTGGAACGCGGCCTCAACCAGAAATTTCTTTCTTCTTTTGCAGAAACTCGTCGCGATCAATTTCTCCGCGCGCATAGCGCTCTTCGAGAATATCGATGCCAGATGAGCGCCGTGGCCGCCGCCCCGCGCCTCCATGAGATGGCGACCGTAAGAACCAAATCACACCAATGACCAGCGCGACGATAACCAGAGGCCAGATGATCATGTTAAATACTCCGCCGCCCCATCCCATCATGCCCCAATCATGACCATATCCCCACATCATCACTTATCTCCTCACGAGTCCGGTGGGGGACGCCGTCTTTTCAAACGCGACACACTACACTTTCCCGACGTGCTCATTTCAACTACAATGTAGCTGACTAGCGTTCTTTGAGGCAGATCAACGGACCACTTTCGCGCCTGCGGATCGATCCGATCAGCCGTTCGGCGTATGCATTTTATCAGGGTGAGCGAGGAGACGTTGGACGGTCTCGAATACCGATGGACCGAACCCGACGCAGGAATATTTCGCCGTAGGCACCATCGCGGTCCCGGACCAGGTAACGAGGGATTTGCTCCCAGCCACACGCCTCCGTCAGTGGTTGGCGATCTATTCGGCCGTCGGATGCCCGGTCGCCTGTTCTTGCTCATCTCGCGGGCCGCCTGATAGATCTCGGTTTCAAGACCGAACATGTGCAGGAGCGAGCGCTTCAAGGAAGCAAAGAACTCTGGCGCGGAATTCGTGGTCAGGAGCACGAAGCCAGCGCGCCAGAGCCTGTCGGATGATGCTGACAGCTGCGATAATGACAGCATTTCATAATATCGAAGGTGCGACCAGCATTTTGTTTTTGCAACTGTAATAGCCGCAGGGTTTGCTGCGGCATTGGGTGCTGTGCCAGCGTTAAGCCAGACGAAGCAAGAGCACGTTCACGCGATGGCGCAAACCGTCATGCCCTTCGATCTCAGCAAGACAGTGCATTTCTTCAAGATGACCGACACAGGCGGAGTACAAAGTGTCGTAGTCAAGGACACGTATGACAAGGACCAGATTCGGCTAGTCCGGCGTCATCTTCAACATGAAGCAAAAGCTTTTGAGCGTGGCGACTATGCTGATCCTATGTCGCTTCACGGCAAATCAATGCCGGGCTTGTCGGAGCTTGCAACCCACCATCAAGAAATCGCCGTCAGTTATTCAGAATTGCCACTCGGTGCGGCAATCACGTTCGAGGGTCGGGACAGGCACTTGGCTACAGCGATCCACCGCTGGTTTGGTGCCCAGTTATCAGAGCATGGATCAGATGCGCGGCCAGAATGAATCGCAGGGTACAGTCGAGCGAGGTCCTATTACGTGTGATGCGGTCGTCCGGGACAACTTTGGTTATGCTGTAACCCAACCGGCCGGCCGAAATAGACCGCCTTCGGGAGCTGATCTCGGGATGACGGTTTGACATTGGCGTACCGGGAGCACGGCACTTTAAAATGAGAAAGTTGCCTCGGCGGAGGCGGGTTGAATCTGCGTGATGTTGTCCCGGAGAACCGCTGGTTGTCGGTACCTATACCGAAGCCCTTTCCCCATAGGAGCGCTTGACGAAACGCGACTACTCAACGCGGTGGCGTTCGACAAAACGGGTAACTTCGGCTTGAATGGCGAAAACAAGCATAGCCTGAATGAAATTCAGCATGCAGTAGGAAAACGTTCAATCGCTTCGGTCCTCATTCGTGCGGTCAGAATGCAGCGGCCAAAGCCGGTCCATCACGAAGTATGTAAACGAAGTCGACCACGCGATCAGAAATAAGCCATTGATACTTTCGAGGCCGGAAATGAGTCGAAACACGCCGGTTGGGTAAACGTCGCCGATTCCTAAAGTGGAATAAGACGTCGCAGAGAAGTAGAGGAAGTCAACGAAGTGCTCCTCGGTATGGCCCTTTAGGGATCCAAATCCAATTTGATCAAGCAGCAAATATGCGAAAGCATACAGCCAAACTTCAATCGTGTGGGCGATGAAGCATCCAAAAACGACGAGCAGAACTTTAAGGCGAACCGCGACCTTGAGTGATGGTATCAAAACGGACATGTATCGCAGCGTTTCATAGTGGATAACGATACATGCAGCGACCATGAACGTGGCGAGGGCGAGAGCTTTAAACATAGGGACCTTCCGAAAAAGCACGACTCACTCAATCTTGGCGCAATGATTTTTCGGCGCTTATTGATTCTCTCGCATTGCCTCGATGGCCAACCTACCGCTTTGCACGTAAGCGCTCATTTGATCCCCTGGTAGTGCATAACCGTCATGCGTCTGTCGGTCGCCGAGTGAACCGCGCCGGGTTTGCCGGAGGCACCATGTGTGGATGCCCCGTTTCATGCAAGTGCCATTCGCGTCTTCGAGCATGTGATCGGGTGCGGTCATGTGTCAGGCCTATGACGCGGCGTCGGAGGTGCCGCTGGCCGTCATGGAAATACGCGGATCAGGCGCAAATCAACTCGACGAGCTTTTCGCTCTTGGAGCCTCGGTGCATTTCCTGATCCCGATCAGACCGATCGTTTGCCCTTGACGTTCACGCCCTCCTCACATGCCGCCCATCATGGCCTCGCAGTCGCCGAGTAGGTGCTCAGGCTGCTGCGCTGCCAAGATCCCGATAGTCCTCTTTCTTCGTCAACATCGCCCATATTGAGCGAGCCATCTTGTTGGCCAACGCCATGGCAACCAGCATCAGCGGTTTGCGATCCAGCATTCGGGCGAGCCATGAGCCGGGTCGCGTGCCGCGGCGGGCGGCCCACTGTATGACGGCCATAGCGCCGATGATCAGCAGCCGTCGGATGTCCCGCTGGCCCATTTTCGAAGTGCGGCCGAGCCGCTGCTTTCCGCCTGTCGAATGTTGAACCGGCACCAGCCCGAGCCAGGCGGCGAAGTCGCGACCGCGCTTGAAGGTCGTCATGGGGGGCGTAAATGCTTCCACCGCCATGGCCGTGATCGGTCCGATTCCTGGCATTGTCTGAAGGCGGCGCGTCTCTTCCCCGCACTGGGCTTCGCGGCGAAGGGTTTTCTCCAGCTCTGCAATCTTGCAGCTCAACCGATCAATCTGCTCGAGGTATACGCGGCCAACATCACGAACCAGTTTGGGCATAGAAGGTTCAGCGGCGTCGATCGCGGCAGCCAAGGTTTTGAGATGAGCCGGACCTTGCGGTGCGATGACGCCGTGTTCGGCAAGATGCCCGCGCAAGGCGTTGATCAGCTGCGTGCGCTGACGCACCAGTAGATCGCGCGTCCGGAACACCATCGCCCTCGCTTGCTGCTCTTCGGTTTTCACCGCCACGAACCGCATAGTCGGTCGTGGTCCTGCTTCAGCTATGGCCTCGGCATCGGCGGTGTCGTTTTTCTGGCGCTTGACATATGGCTTGACGTAGCTGGGCGGGATGAGCCTCACCTCGTGGCCCAGCCCCTGTATGGCCCGGCCCCATTCGTGGGCGCTCGCGGATGCCTCTATGGCGACCACACAGGTCGGCTGTCGGGTCAGAAACGGGAGGACCTGAGAGCGAGCCATCCTCTTCCGGAATGCGACGCTGCCGTCGGCGTACGCGCCATGAGCGTGGAAGACGCGCTTCGCCAGATCGATGCCGATGATGGTGACGTTGTTCATGTCGTTCCTCCTATTGCCCGCAGCCCATTCTGCGATGGCAATTCTGCCACGCCGCTGGTTGGACGGGAGGGGCATCTACTCCATCAACTCCTGAGAGGATGGAGCCATGACAAGCAAGACGACGAACAAGTTTTCACCGGAGGTTCGGGCCCGTGCGGTTCGCATGGTTTTGGATCATGTCGGCGAGCACCCTTCGAAAGGCGTCGAGGCCGAACGTCCTCTGGCTCTCCGACTTCACCTACGTCGCAACTTGGATGGGCTTCATCTATGTCGCCTTCGTCATCGACGCTTATGCCCGCAGGATTGTGGGTTGGCGGGCTTCGCGCACGGCGCACGCCGGCTTCGTGCTCGATGCGCTGGAGCAGGCATTGCATGATCGACAGCCGGTCTATCGCAGCGGCCTCGTGCACCACAGCGATAGAGGCAGCCAATACGTCTCGATCAAATACACCGAACGTCTGGCAGAAGCTGGTATCGAACCTTCCGTCGGCAGCATCGGAGATTCCTATGACAATGCTCTCGCCGAAACCATCAACGGTCTCTACAAGGCCAAGGTGATCCATCGGCGCGGACCATGGCGTAGCTTCGAGGCCGTCGAGTTCGCGACCCTGGAATGGGTAGACTGGTTCAACAACCGGCGGCTCCTGGAGCCGATCGGCAACATTTCGCCGGCCGAAGCCGAGCAGCGCTACTATGCCATGCTCGAACAAACGGCTCTGGCGGCATAACTTAAACCAAATGGCCTCCGGCAAACCCGGCGCGGTTCAATGACGCTGCAGGAACTTAGGGCGGCTGTCGTCGTTATGTATCGCTACTTTTGAAAAGAGGAGATAGTGAATGAAGAAGCTCATCGTCTGCGGCACTTTTGCTATGCTTGGTCTTGGTCTCGGCATTCAGGCCGCTAGCGCAGCGGAGTTCTATATCGTGCGCGATGCCACCACCAAGAAATGCACGGTAGTCGATACGAAGCCGACTACTACGACCGTCACTGTGGTCGGCAACAGCGTTTACAAGACCAAGAGCGAAGCCGAATCCGCCGTCACAAAGGTTTGCACCGAACATTAAACCTCTGCACACAAATTACTGAATTTCGGCTCGTCCTATAAAGACGGGCCGTTTTTTCTGCTTTCTACTGGAAGAGATGCCTTGCGTGTATCGGGAACACATTGCCCCGGGCGGAATCTCCCCGCATCTCCTGATTCACCTGGAAAAATGTCTGATGTCCTAGACGGCACGTCCTTTTCGTCAAGCCAACGAATTGACATTCGCGTTGCGCCCACGGGATTATCAATCTGAGCTGCTGCCGGTTTGATGGACACCGAGATTGGGTGTTTCATGAGGCCGGAGGTTGCCATGCAGAGACGGAAATTCAGCCGGGAGTTTAAGCTTGAGGCAGTGAAGCTGGTCAGGGAGCGCGGGG
>Ga0209930_1001691_pt1 | contig 31848 bp, 23 predicted proteins | sample ThiBiot_500_biof_2_FD_183948 | JGI IMG/M metagenome (GOLD analysis project Ga0209930, IMG submission 183948) | Wastewater bioreactor microbial communities from Cape Town, South Africa - Thiocy_cont_500_biof (SPAdes) | ecosystem: Engineered > Bioreactor > Thiocyanate-remediating >... | reverse complement strand
AGGCCAAGGCAGACGTGTTCGACTACATCGAGCGGTTCTACAACACGACCCGACGTCATTCGACAATCGGATACCTCAGCCCGGTTGAGTTCGAACGAAAGCTGGGTTTAGCTTAACTGGCTGTCCACTAAACCGGCAGCAGCTCACATTTCGAATTCAAGTTTTCAAGTTGGCTTTGAATTCTTTGCGTTTTTATTCCGGAGCGCCGTTGGGTGGGCGTTCGTTTTCAAGTTGAAATATTTCGTTAGATCGGCCCGAAGAGCCCGAATGAAAAAGCGCAATCAGTCCGTTAGCCTTGTGCGAAATTGTCCCCAGGAATGTTTTCAAGTTTGATTTTCATTTCAAGTTCAAGTTTCAGGTTTTCAGGTTCGAGTTTTGGGGACCCACGGGGCTAACGCCGAAGGCCGTAGACACAGGTATCGACGCCCGAGCTGCGAGCATTCGATTTGAAAACACGTAGAGGAAGAGACTGCGATCGAAGGGCCGGATCATTTTTCGCACGAAAGCGTCCAGGAGTTGGCGCGTCTCATAAACATCGCTGCGCAACGTTCTACTTCCCTGATGAGCCACAAAAAGTTCCCTGATACTTTTTCCGAATTCCCTGTTTTTCGAGGCAGGGAAACCATCTCGATATCTTTGAGTTTTCTGACGAATGCGGGCTCGGAAAGTGCCTTCAGACCCAATTTTCGAAAATTTCCCTGTTGTTTTCCCTGAAAGCAGGGAATGGGAACTGAGACCGGTTCGCACCAGACTGCGTCCGCCACCACCCAGTCCGTTATTTCTCAGATTTTCAGAGACTGATGAGAAAGGCCCGCTACTGGCGGGTCCCGTGCTGCTCTCATACATGAGCTATCCACAACAGCACGCGCACCCCTTTGTCATTGAACAAGGACGCGCCGATGTCAGGCGCCGCGGAGAGGGCCGGACGCATTGTCTGCCGTCCGATCCCGGGCGGACTGCACCATCAATATGCCCGGACTTGATGTGCGATAGGGACAACTGGCGAAGGTTGATGCCGCTTCTTGACTGATCTGCGCTGCAGCGCTCGCGCCATACGCCGAACTCGGCTAGTCGAAATCCGTCAGGCCAGATCGCCGTAGGCTTCCAGCGCACGGCGGCGTGCCTCGCCATGCTCGACGATCCTGACGGGATAGCCAGCGATATCGGGCCCGGCTTCCCATGGGCGATGAATGACAGATGGAGGAATGTCTGCGAGCTCCGGAACCCATCGCCGGACATAGTTGCCCTGGGGATCGAATTTTTCTCCCTGGAGAACGGGATTGAATATCCGGAAATAGGGAGCGGCGTCGGCGCCGGAGCCGGCCACCCATTGCCAGTTTGCAGGGTTGTTGGCGGAATCCGCGTCGACGAGCGTGTCCCAGAACCACATTTCGCCCTGTCGCCAGTCGATGAGCAGGTGTTTCACCAGAAAGGAAGCGACGACCATGCGCACGCGGTTGTGCATCCATCCTGTGTCCCACAGTTCGCGCATTCCCGCATCGACGATCGGATAGCCTGTCCTGCCCTGCTGCCATGCCTTGAGCGCGTTCGTGTCATCGCGCCACGGCATCGCGTCGAATTTAGGCTGCAGGTTACGTACCGCCATGTCGGAGTTGTAGTATAGAAGGTGGTAGGAGAATTCGCGCCAGCCCAGTTCGAACTGGAATTTCTCCAGATTGCGGCTCGCGCCGTGTCCTCCCGCGCCGGCAGCGGCGTTGGCAACATGCCACGCCTGACGAGGTGAGATGTTTCCGAAGCGCAAATAGGGCGACAGCCTCGATGTCGAAGACCGGCCAGGATAATCCCGGCAGTCGGCATAGTTCGCCAGGTGCTCATCCGCAAAGCGCTCCAGTTGCGCCTGCGCGCCGGCCTCGCCGGGCTGCCAGGCCGACCGCATGCCGCCAGCCCAATCGGGCGCGGACGGCTCCAAGGCGAGGTCGGCGAGTGCGACCGGGCGGGGCCCGCCCATATCCGGTTCCTTGAAGAAGCGGAGCTTCGAAGGAACGGGTGCCGGCGGTTCGGGTTCTCCGGCATCGTGCGCGGCCCGCCAGAAAGCCGAAAAGACGCGGAACGGTCCGCCCGCTTTGGTCCTGATCGACCAGGGCTCATAAAGCAGGTGGCCGTTGAAGCTGCTGGCTTCAATCTGTTGGGCTTTCAACGCTGTCTTGACAGCTTCGTCTACCTTTCGCTCCGCCGCGCCGTATCTGCGGTTCCAGAAGACCGCCCCCGCATGGAAGCCTTCCACGAGCCTGGGGACGACCGTTGCCGCGGCACCCGCATAAATCGACAGGCGGCCGCCCCGGTCTCCGAGCGTGGCGTCCAGTTTCTGCAACGAGCCGTGCAGCCACCATCGCGCGGCGCCTCCGACAGGGCGCAGCCCTTCGGATTCTTCGTCGTGAATGAAAACGCAAACGATTGGACGGCCGGACTGTGCGGCCGCGCGCAAAGCCGGATTGTCCGAGAGTCGCAGATCGTCGCGAAACCATACGATGACAGGCCGCGCCTCATCGCCGGGTTGCATATTGCCAGTCATTGTCCGGGCTTCGACCATCTAACCGTTCAGGCGCCAGATTTCGAAATTGAGCAGGGCCGCGAAAGCGACCCATGCCGCCAGCGGCGCCAGACAAAGTGCGGCCGAACGGTCCAGCCTGCGAAACCGGTCGATCGTCGCCAGGATGACCAGCAGTTGCGGCACGATGTTCATCAGGCCGGTGAACGGATTGTTGAGGCCGAAGAACAGCCATGACCAAAGCGCATTGAGCGCGAGCTGGACAAAGAACAGCATGAGCGCCGTGCGTCGGTCGGCGTCGTTTCCGGGGGCCTTCAGGATACGCCAGACCGAATATGCCATGAGCAGATAAAGACTCGTCCAGACGGGCGCGAAGATCCAGTTGGGTGGGTTGAACCACGGCTTGGCCAATCCCGCATACCAGGGGGCGAGATTCGGATAGGTCGCCCACTGCCCGAGAAGCGATGCAGCGACAACCGGAAGGATGGCGATCGCGGCTCTCAGCCATGGCGGTTGAAGACGGCTTTCTCGAATTCCCATCGCAGTTCTCTAAGTCAGGTCGGCTCCGGAGCTTCCCCATGGCTTCGTCGCTATAATCGCCGGCGGTCCCTCAAGCGTGGAAGATCGGACGCTGGTTCACCGCGGAACCTGTTCGATATGTGTGGGGCGGTCCGACCGAAATAAAGCACACGCTTTCCCGGAAACGAAACGATATAGCCCGCGCAGCCCGGTGCCTTCACATTCTTGCAAAAACGCGATGCAGAAATACTCAGGTGCGCTGTGACGCCCGATGCCGTTGATGCCATTCGGATGGCGCGGCAAGTCATGCAACAATGATTCTATTTGAGACGACCGGGATTTGAGTTTCTGATGCGACCGATCACGAAGGCAAATCAAGATCGGAAATCAATACTTGGAATCCGTTCGCATCTGACTGTGTCCGCCACCACAGCCCCGTAAATTCGTTAGCCTTGTAAATTCGTGATCATCGCCGATGGCGCCAATCAGCTTCAAACGTCCCGCAACCGGCGGCTCCGGGTGGGCTCCGGAGCCACAAGGGTTTGCTGGAGCATCCAACTCCTGAGAAGGAGGCGTATATAGGCAAGGCGACGAACACGCTCCTCTCGGACGATAAGGGAACTCGCGGGCTCAAGCCTCACTTATGCCTCTTCAAGCCCGCTCGGCTGCCTGAGCACCTTGGGTCTGCCTGGTGCCTGGCTCGGCCGCTGCCCTCGCGCGCTCCATTCCACGCGGGAGTTGCAGCACTGTGGCGATCTGGCCCAAGACCAGACGGGTGAGCAGCACAATCTCGCCATTGGCAAATTCGAACGCATCATGATGGGCCGTCGGCTTGTCGAGCGCGACCTGACGGAAGCGCGCGAGCCGCTCGCCAATCCTGCGCTTCGGCATCAAGGGAAAGTTCGGCTCGGCCTTGACTTCGCCCTCAAACGCAACTTCCGTCCCCGGAAGCAGGCAAATCGCGACGGCTGGCTCGCCGACTTCGGTAAAACCGCGCGTCATCAGTGGGGGAAACCGAGTAATCACCAGTTGCTGGCCGGCGGCGGCGGGGCGGGAAGCAACGTGCTCCAAGCTATAATCACACATCAGAAGCCTCCGTGTTGAGCAAGCCCCCGATCTCCAGCCAACACCTTTGGCTGGATTAAGTTTCGATCCGTCGGCGAAAAACCGTAGTCCCGACCCGGGCCGGTTTCTATTTCTGGCGTTGCGACAGCGCCATCTCCGCAATCGTCAGTATCATCTCAAGATCGCGCTGCATGACATCCTTGTTGTCGCTCTGCAGCGCGAAGCGTGCCAGCGTTCGGATATCGTTCAAGGCTTCCTTTGGATCCAATGGGGGTTCTATATCGCCCATTCAAAGACTCCCCAGATTATACGCCTGTTGACCGGCGTTAACTTGAGGCTAGCCCAGATTGGATCGGCGCACCGCTCCGCACCAGCTATGAGGGTCCCAGCCGCGCGCTACGGCTTGGGTGGGCGCCGGATTGTTCCAATAGTTTGGCGATCCCTCCGAGAAATCGCCGGTACCATTCATCACGTGCCGCGCGTTAGATCCCCGTTTTTCCCGGCGGAGACCTGTCACCAAATCTGATGATAGTCGGAAAACTTCGGTAGTGTCGCATCATAGCGCACCGGCACGATCCACGGCAGCATCAGGCGCATGATCCGGTTGGCGGCCGGGGAGACGAGACGCACATAAAGATCGATGGGGTCGAGCTGATGGCGTAGGTGCAGCTTAGGATCGTAATTCAGCCCGCTGCTGCGGAAGCGCTTGTAGCCATGTGTCATCGCCCAGCTAATTACGTCGCGTGAAATGTAGTGATAAAGATGGAGGTCGAGGGCGAAGTCATAGTCAAGGCCGAGATATTCCGCGAAGATCTCGTCGCTCTCCACCATGCACAGCGCGAATGCAATCAGGGTATTTCCGCGATACCAGATGAAGAAGCGGGTCTTGTCGCTCATCTCGCAACCAAGACGGCGGAAGTAGTCCTTGGTCAGTTTCTCGAAATGAAAATTGGAGCGCTCGTAGGTCTGAAGATAGAGCGGATAGAGCTCGTCGATAAAGCTCGCCGCATTATCGGTTACCGTCATTTTAAGATCGGAACTGTCAGCGGCGCGAAGCTTCTTGCGCAGATCACGACGCGTCTTCGCACTTAACGCATTCTGCATATAGTCATCGAAACTGCGGTAGTCGATGTCGAGCGTCGTCATCGGCATGCTCGGCGCGCGACCGAACCCTTCGCGCTCAAAACACGCAAGATCGCGGCGATCGCCGCGCGGAAATTCTTTGAGCACAATCATTTGCGTCCCCAACGCATGCGCCTGGGCAACGATACCCTGCGCCAAGGTCCCTGCGACGACCGCGGGCGAAAGATACTTGCTGGTCGCAAGATGTCCTTCTCCCGCCGTGCAGCCGAGCATCAGTGTGCGCAGCTTCAAAAAACGCGGATGATGGCGGCGGATGCGCGCGACGAGCGACGAACGATCGAGCTTGACGCCTTCCAGCAAATCCTGGTCGAGCAGAAAATATGGCTGCACTGCAAGCACCCGGCCTGACGCATCGCGGATCGCGAAATAGCCGTACTCAAAGTGATCGCGGATGGTGTCCGCAATGATCTCATAATAGCGGTGATCCTTGCGCTGGCCGGTGAAGGCAATTCGCCACGCCTCGCAGGTTCGCAGTTCGTCGCGGCCGATGGGCGCGATCGAAAGGGATCCAGGATCGGGTATGCGCTGTTCCATGCGCCGTCCGCCTGCTTTGCGCGAGGCCGCCAAGGCGTTGGTGAGCACCCTGACGGCCGTTGCCAGCGCCAAAGGGACGAACAAGATGGCGCCGGTTGCGTTCAACCATACCAGAACGGAAAGCGCGACGGAGCAAATCCGCGTGAGCTTTCAGATCGTGCGGACGAATCATGCGGCCGCGGGGCTTTGCCCGAAGTGTTAAAGGTCGACGGCCACTTTCGTCAGGTCAATGTGGCTCCAAGATCTGCGCCTTATGACGCGCGGTTGAGAAAGATCGGCAGGCCCCGCTTGTTGGCGTAGAGGGGACGATAGCGCGCTGTGTTGTACATGCTGGCCACGTCCAATTTGCGTGGCCCGAGCTTGGCGTCAGGAATGGGCACCAGGTCGTAGTGGCCCTCTACCAGAGCCGACATCAGGCCGGTCCTGCCTTTCAGGACCGCGTCGTAGGCCATGTTGCCGAAAGTCAGGGCAACGAGCTTGTCGATGAAGTCCGGATCGCCCGATCGCAGGTCATAGGTGAGGTCAGAAACGATCGTTTCCTCGCCGGAACGCCGCTTGATCTCGTCAGCAAGTGCTTCGGCCACGTTGGCCTTCTTGCGATGGCCGTAGGCGTCGGGTTCACCGTATTCCTGCGGCCTGTAGCCTTCCCACTCCGCGCCCTCGCTGAGCACGATCAGCGCGTAATTGCTTGGGTTGGCGCGCTTCTCCTCGATAAGCAACCGGATCAGTTTGTCGAGATCGACCTTGTACTCCGGTATGACGCACCGTATCGAGGTCGCGTATGCGGTATAGAGCGCGGTAAATCCGGCATCGCGGCCAAAGATGCGGAAAATGCCGATGCGCTCGTGCGAGCCGACGGTGGTGCGCTGCCGCTGGATGGCATCGCTGGCGCGGGTGATGGCGGTCGAGAAGCCAATGCAGTATTCGGTGTTGCGGACATCGTTATCCATCGTCTTCGGGATGGCGATGATCTCGACGCCGAGTTCGTTGAGCCTGGCCGCATAACTGAGCGTGTCGTCGCCGCCGATGGCGATCAGATGTTCGATGCCCAGTCCTGACAGATTTGCGAGCACCTGGCCGGTCAGGTCCCAACTGGTCTCGCCGTTGGCATTCGTGGTGGCCGGAAAATCAGTGCCGACGAGATGGTCGGGCAAGCTTTTCATTTTGGACGGATTGGTGCGGCTCGAGTGCAGCATGGTGCCGCCATGCCGGTCGACGGTGCGCGTGTTTTCGCGGCTCAGCGGGATGAGATAGTGAGACCTGCTGGCCGGATCCTCGAGATTCAGGTGCGTCAGGGCCTCCCAGCCGCGGCGGAGGCCCACGACCTCGATATCATCCTCGCTGCCGCGATAGGTCACGGTCTTGATGATTGCATTGAGGCCGGGGACGTCGCCACCGCCCGTGAGAATGCCGATGCGTTTTCTCGCCAAGCCCATCTCCCAGCATTGGTATGTCGCAATAACGCAAAGCGTAGCGTTTTTTGACCGTTGGCACCAAGGACTGCCCGCAGCGACAATGCGGTATGTCTTCGTCTTCGCGAAGCGAGCGGGATCGGAACGGCGTCTTCTTCAGCCCACCCCTCAACTAGAGGTGACGAACTGGAGTGGAAATGATGCTCCAGTGCGAGCCATGCGCACTAACGCGGGACCAAGCATCAAGCAGCGCTGTGGTGAAAGGTCGCCAAGGCATTGGAGGCGAACCTTGGCGACCATCGCCAGCACCAAGGGACGAAGAAATAGCGCCGGCTGCGGAGAATCATATCAACGAAACTGACGGCGATGCAAATCTATGGGGCCATGCAAATTCATGTGAGCTTCAGTTCGCACACGTAACCCGCCGGCGCGGAAATCACACCAGCGGATTACTGGACAGGGAGCGAATAATTGAACCAAGCCGAGATCGGAGACGTCGCAACCGGTCTATCGGTAGCATTCAACGTAAAAATCCAAGGCCGGATGCTGCAATGAGTCCGAACCCGATAAAAAATGCTACAAGTCCAAAGCTGCCAGCGGCAAGGAACAGATTATTTGTCGGTCCCTGCGGCATTGGGTCCGGCCTGTCTTCATCCATGATGGTCCTCCTGCTTTTCGGAGACTACACATTGGTTCCACAATGTTCCCAAGCTGCAGAAAGTTCCCTCGCTACAGAAAGATTTCGCCCAGGCGCAAGCGGGAGGTCCGCCCTCCGGGGACGCAGTGGAACTGGCCTGGATGATGAGAGACTGGTGGACAAGGAAGCCCGCCCGGCAGATTGATTCCGGAAATCGGACGTTGCTCCTTGCAAAAGAAAACCAGTGACCACGGGCATGACCACGGGCAATCCAGGGCCGGTGAAGAATCCGCCGGTGAAGAACCCGAAGAGCCTGCCGATTATGGCGGGCTCAATGTCGATATGATTTCGGGATCATAGCGTACTGGATGAAGCGCCTGTCTGAGCAGGCTGACATACACGTTACTCAGTCGCCCTCTGTCGTGCTCTCAAGCGCCAAAATACACCAGATACACCAACACGAAGGCGGCGACGACCAGTCCCGTTCCCGCGAACAGCACATTGCGAACCGTCGGTCCCCGTTCGGCGCCGCGCGCTTCGATTGCTGTCTCAACTATGCGTCCATCTTCTTGGTGCGGCATCGTTCCTCCTGTCGAAGGCTGAAGCCCCGGCTCCCAGGAGCCGGGGCACGTTTGCAAAACTCAATCAGGTCCCACCGCTGTACTCGGTATTTTCCTGGCCCTGTTTCTTATCGGGCATGTCTTCCTGGACGCCCTTTCGGATTTCGGCCTTCCGTTCGGACTCGTTACGCTGCTGCTGTCCCTGAGCCTGCTTCTGACGGTCCTGATCTTGCTTGTTCTGATCTGACATCTGAGCCTCTCCTTTCTGATCTGTTATCGGTCAACCCGCGATCGGGAAATGCGTTCCGATGAAAGTCGGATGCAGTGCACGGCAGGAACCTCGCACCATTGAAGAAAAAAGCCCGCCGGGTGGAAGACACGGCGGGCAAGATCATGTCAAACCACCCTAGAAGCCAATGCGCTGGCAGCGTGTCTGTTCCGATTATTTCCCTGTTCAATTCGGGCGAGTTCGCCGGCCCCTCGATTTTAGCGGCGTTCCCGGCTTTTGGGTTTTCTTCACTGTTCGTTTCAAATGTTGCTGCTGCTTTATTTCGCGCTCCTTTCCGCGAGAGGAAGATGGGAGCGCGAAACGTTCTTCTCATCATCGAGATAAACGTCGAGTGTCGTGAAGAACGCAATAACGGCAATGAAGGAACCACAGTTCCGTTCGGAACGCGTACCGAGCGCACGTTACCTCTACACCCAGCAAGAGGAAGACTGCATGTCAGACGCAAGAAGATGAAGATAGAGAAGGGGGGCGACGAGAACATCAAGTACGCAAAGCCCGGAAGAAGCGACATTCTGCCATAAAAGATAAAAGGCAGAGCAATCGAAAGAACCGCCGGAGAGGGCGTTACGGCGCGATGCTTGCGACCGTTGCTCCATTTTGATGAATCCATTTTTAGCGCCGCCGCTTTGAGGAGTAATTGCAGGCCGCATCATTCGTGAGCTTGCGACAACTCGGCGCCGATGCACGCATCGCTCGTATCGCCACCGAATGAACCCGAATATCCTCGAATATCGGCAGCCTGAACTTGTCATGCTGGCCCAATCCTTGTCGATGAGCCGCCGAGTAAAACCGCCGAGCATAGGTTTATTTCCGGACGGGTTGCGTGATACTTTGATCAGGTAACGCGCAAGTGCAATTGGCAAGGTAGCGCTGATGCAAGGTCCCGGACGGTCCCCGCTGTTCGCCTCCGTGCGCGGCTGGAGCCGCAAGGATCTGGGCGGTGACGCCTTCGCTGGTCTGACACTGGCCGCCATTGCCATCCCCGAGCAGATGGCCACCGCGCGCCTCGGTGACCTCTCCCCCCAAGCCGGCTTCCTCGCTTTCATGGCAGGCACCGTAGCCTTCGCGCTGCTCGGCGCGAGCCGCCACATTTCCGTTGGGGCGGATTCCACCATCACGCCGATCTTCGCGGCGGGCCTCGTGATTCTGGCCGCCTCTGGCTCGCCACATTACCAGGCGCTGGCCGCACTGCTTGCGCTGATGGTCGGCGCCACAGTGACGGTTGCTGGCCTGCTGCGGCTTGGTTGGGTCGCCGATCTGCTCTCGGTGCCGGTCACCGCCGGCTTCCTTGCCGGAATATCGATCCATATTGTTGCGTCCCAGCTTCCCGAACTGCTCGGCCTTCCGTCCGGAAGCGGAGACGTCTTCCACCGCCTCGCAGCGGTCTACGACGGCCTAAGTGACATCAATCCCTATAGCGCCGCCATCGGCGCAGCCGTGTTCGCCGCCGTCGCTTTGTGCGAGCGCATCAGTGCGCGCATTCCCGGTCCCCTGATCGCACTGGCGGCGGCCACGCTGGTGGTGGTCGCCTTCGGTCTGCCGACACGCGGCGTCGCGACCCTCGGTACACTGCCGACCGCCGCGCCTGGCTTGCACCTGCCCGAGGTGACGTTCGAAGACATGCGCACGCTGGTGCCTCTGACCCTTCTGGTTACGATCGTCATCATGGTTCAGACAGCGGCTACAGCGCGTTCCTTCAGCGGCAACGGTGCTTCCGACCCTGACGACGTCAACCGCGATTTCATCGGCGTCGGCGCGGGCAGCCTGCTGTCCGGTTTCATCGGCGCGTTCCCGGTCAATTCCAGTCCGCCCCGGACAGCGATCTCTGTCGAAACCGGCGGTCGCTCGCAGCTCGCCGGCTTGCTGGCCGCAGCCATCGTGTTGGTGCTTGTGCTGTTCGGTACGGAGCCTTTGAAGAACGTGCCGCATGCGGCGCTGGCCGGTATCCTGTTTTTCGTGGCAACGCGGATATTGCGCTGGCAAACCTTCATGGCAACTCTGCGCCAGGCTCCGACGGAATTCTTGCTGATCTTCGCTACCGCGCTCGCGATCGTGGCGCTGCCGATTGAGATCGGCGTCGCCATCGGCATCGGCCTGTCGCTGCTGCACGGCGTGTGGACCATCACCCAGGCGAGAGCGATCGAGCTCGAGCACGTGCCGGGCACCTCCATATGGTGGCCGCCGGACAGCAAGCCGGCGGGCGAGCGGATCGCAGGCGTGCTGGTGGTGGCGTTCCAGGCGCCGCTCTCCTTCGTCAACGCAAATCGCTTCCGCCAGGACTTCCAAGCGATGGTGGAACGGCGCGCGGGAAACTTGAAGCATGTGGTATTCGAAGCCAGCAGCATCATAGATATCGACTATACCGCGGCGCAGACCTTGCGCGAGGTGATCGCCTATTGCCGAGATGCCGGAATGACCTTTTCGATCGCCCGGCTGGAATCGATCAGAGCGCAGAAGGCGCTTTCGCGCTTCGGCATCGCCGCCATGCTGGGTCCGGATGGAATCTACCGCAGCGTCGACGACGCCGTACGCACGCTGACGCATGGACAGCGGGTGGTCGCCATGCCGTCATCTGCTGACGGCAAAGAATGAGCCATGCCCATGAACATCCCGCCGGCATTTGTGAGAATCGGAAGAAGCGGCGCCCTTGCAGCCAAAGATCTTTGTTAGAAACGTATTTTCGATCGATCGGATCAGAACTGCGGATGGGATGGACGACGGGCGCCGAGAGCTGCCGTCCAGTTCGGGATCCAGCCGCCGCCTAATGCCTGAAACAGGCTGCTGGCCGCGAGCAGTTTTGTCAGTCGCACCTGGATCAGGTTGTTCTCCGCTGTGAAAAGGGTCTGCTGGGTCTGCAGCACGGTGATGAGGTTGACCGTGCCGCCGCGCAACTGCGTCTCGGCGACATCGAACGCCTTGCGGGATGCCGCCACGACCTCAGCCTGCAGCCGCTCCTGCCTGGTATACTGGTGAAGAGCGACGAGGGCCTTCTCGACGTCGGCGAAGGCGGACAGCACGGCCTTGCGATACGCTTGCAGATATTGAAGCTGTACGCCCTTCGCCTGCTTCAACTGGCTTTCGAGCAGGAAGCCGTCGAAGATCGGCTGGGTCAGACTGGCCGCGAGCGTGTAGTACCATCCACCCGGTCCGAACAGCGATGCCAGCGCTGCGCTTTGCGATCCGGTCTGGCCGGTGAGCTGGATTTGCGGAAAAAATGCAGCGCGCGCGGCTTCAACGCTGAAATTGGACGACGCAAGCTGCGCTTCGGCCTGGCGGACGTCAGGCCTTTGATACAGAAGTTCCGAAGGCAGGCCGGGTGTAATTCGAGGAACGGTGATTTGCGTTGTTGTTCCCCCGGTCACCTTGAAATCGGCCGGCGCGCGCGCAATGAGGACCGCAAGAGCGGCCATGTTCTGTCGCATCGTCACTTCAAGCGGCGGAATGGCGGCGCGCTGCGTCGCCACCAGCGCTTCCTGTTGCGAGACGTCGAGTTGCGATGCAGTGCCGCCGGCGAATTGCTTCTTGATGAGATCGAGGATGCGCTCGGCTGCCGCGAGATTGCGACGGGTGACGCGCAGTTGATCCTGCGCCGCCAAAATCTGGAAATAGGTATTGGCGACGGTCACGACCGTCGTGAGGGTTACGACGTCGCGATTGTATCGGGCGACCGTTGCATTTTCCTCGGATGCATAGAGCGCCGCGCGGTTCTTGCCCCAGAAGTCGAGCATGTAGCTCGCGGTGAGGCCGACGTTGAATTGCGAAAACTGGAACGAAGGCATTGCGGTGCCGCCGGTCGAGGAGGCCGCGCTGCGCGCGCGTTCAGCGTTCGCTGTTCCGGTGATCGATGGCAACAGCGGCGCGCCCGCGATGCCGACCTGCGCATCGGCCTGGATGATCTGCGCGTAGGCCACGGCGATATCCAGATTTGCCGTCTGCGCTGCTTCCATCAGCGAGGTCAATTCGCTGGATCGAAATCCGCGCCACCAGTCGAGTGACGGCACGGCCGCGTCTGGCGTGACCGATGATGCCTCACGGTATTTCGCCGGGATCTGGAGATCTAGCGCGGGCCGGTCGCTGCCGAGAATGCATCCGCACAGGGATGGCGCGAGCAGCGCGAGTGAGAGCAGCGGCGCGATAGATCGCGCGCGGCCGTGTCGTGTGGCTGCGCGGACGGACCTTTCTATCTCGCTGTACATCTGGGCCCCAAACGCATTGTCGATGTAATCGTGTCTTAACTCTTGCGCGGCGGCAAGAGTGCGGCCTCACCGATCTCCAGATCACCACTACGATGTCGCTCATTGTGTTGTCGGCAAGCCACATGCACTGTCATTCCCCGGGCTGCGCCTGCGGCGGGATCGTGTGCTGACGGCCGGTTTTGAGGCGCTGCGACCATAGCCGGAAACGATCGAGATAGAGATAGATGACGGGCGTGGTATAGAGCGTCAGCATTTGACTGAGGATGAGGCCGCCGACGATTGCGATTCCGAGCGGCCGCCGCAACTCGCTGCCTTCGCCCATGCCGATCGCGAGCGGCAGCGCGCCGAGCAGTGCGGCCATCGTCGTCATCATGATCGGTCGGAACCGGATCAGGCTGGCCTCGTAGATCGCGTCGAATGAGGACAAGCCGCGCGTGCGTTCGGCCTCAAGCGCAAAGTCGATCATCATGATTGCGTTTTTCTTCACGATGCCGATCAGCAGGATGATGCCGATCAGCGACATGATGCTGAATTCGGTATTGAACGCCATCAGCGCCAGCAGCGCGCCGACGCCCGCAGATGGCAGAGTGGACAAAATCGTCAGAGGATGGACATAGCTTTCATAGAGCATGCCGAGGACGATATAGATCGTCAAAAGCGCAGCGAGAATCAGGAAGGGCTGATTGTTGAGCGAATCCCGGAATATCTTCGCGGTGCCCTGAAAGCTGCCGTGGATCGTCGCCGGAACGCCGATCCGATTCATCGTCGCCTCGATCGCGGCGGTTGCGGCGCTCAGCGATACGTTCGGCGGGAGATTGAACGAAATGGTATTCGCGACCAGAAGTCCCTGATGGTTGATCGCGAGCGGCGTTGCGCCGCGTGCGAAGCGAGCGACGGCGGAAAGTGGAATCATCGTTTCCTGTGCGGTGCTCACCGCGGAGCCTGTCGAGGAGACACCTTTGCCGGTTGCGCCGATCGAGTTGGTCGCGAGGTTGCGAACGGCATTGGCCGAATTTGCCGACGCCGATTGTCCCGGCGCGACTATCGTTCCTGTAATGGCGTTGGTCGCCTGCGAGCCGCCGACGGCGCCGCCCGAGGTGCTGATGAAGACGTTCTTCAACGTTTCCGGATTTTGCCAGTAACGCGGCGCCACCTCCATGACGACGTGATACTGGTTGCGTGTGACATAGATGGTGGAGACCTGACGCTGGCCAAAAGCATCGTAGAGCGTGTTATCGATCTGGCTGACTGTGATTCCGAGTTGCGCGGCGGCATCGCGATCGATCACGAGGTTGGACTCGAGGCCTTTGTTTTGCTGGTCGCTGTTGACGTCGGCAATGATGGAATCGTGCTGAAGTGCGGCAGTGATTTTTGGCGTCCACTCATTGAGTTCTTCCAGCGAGGGACTTTGCAGCGTGTATTGATACTGCGCGGCGCTGGCGCGCCCTCCGGCCCCAATGTCCTGCACGGCTTGAAGATAGAGCGTCGCGCCCGGCACGACGGCGAGTTCGCCGCGCAGGCGGGCAATGACGCGATCTGCAGGAATCCTGCGTTTGTCGCGCGGCTGCAACGAGACGAACATGAATCCCGAATTGGTCTGGCTGCCGCCGGTGAAGCCGACGACGGTCTCGACCGCGGGGTCTTTCTTCAGGATGCTGACGAACTGCGTGAGTTTCTGCTGCATCAATTGAAAGGAGATGCTCTGGTCCGCCTGGATAATGCCGATCAGCCGCCCCGTATCCTGCTGGGGGAAAAAGCCCTTCGGAATGATGTCATACAGGTAGAAATTAAGTCCGAGGACCGCGAGCAGGACCGCCATCACCGAGCGCGGATGGCGGAGCGCGACCGCGAGCGTGCTCCGGTAGCCGCTCAGCATCTTCTCGAAAGCACGCTCGCTGGCCTGGTGGAGTCGCCCATGTCCGCGACCGGTATCCTTGCGAAGCAGTATGGCGCACATCATCGGAGTGGTCGCCAGCGAAATTACCAGAGAAAGCAAAATCGCGATCGTGATCGTCATCGCGAATTCGCGAAACAGCCGGCCTACGATGCCGCCCATCAGCAGAATCGGAATGAAGACCGCGATCAGCGACACGCTCATTGAAAGCACGGTAAAGCCGACTTCCTTCGCGCCGAGCAGAGCTGCGTCGAGTCGGGACATCCCGGCCTCGATGTGGCGCGTGACGTTTTCGAGAACGACGATGGCGTCGTCCACGACGAAGCCGGCCGCGACCGTGAGCGCCATCAGTGAGAGGTTGTCGAGGCTGTAGCCGATCAAATACATCACCGCGAAAGTCGCGGTTAGCGAAACCGATACCGCGACGACAGGGATCAGCGTCGCGCGGCCGTTGCGCAGGAAGAGGAAGACCACGACAACCACCAGAAAGACAGCCAGTAGCAACGTGATTTCGACGTCATGCAGGGATGATCTGATGGTGGTGGATCGGTCTACGGCGACGTCGATGTCGATGGCCGGCGATACCGACGCGCGCAATTGGGGCAGCAGCGCAATCACGCGATCGACGATGCCGATGATGTTGGCGCCAGGCTGCCGGTAAAGGATGATGAGGACGGCTGGCTTGCCGTTGGCCAGGCCTGCGTTGCGAAGGTTCTCGACCGAGTCGGTCACTTCACCGATATCGGAGAGGCGAACGGCCGCGCCATTGCGATAGGCGATCACCAGCGACTTGTATTGCTGCGCCTCGTTGGCCTGATCGTTCGCATAAATCTGGTAACGTCGGTTTCCGACGTCGATGCCGCCTTTCGGGCTGTGCGCGTTGGCGCTAGAAATCGCGGCGCGGACATCCTCAAGCCCGATGCCATACTTGTAGAGCGCTTGCGGTATGAGTTCGACCCGCACCGCCGGGAGCGAACTGCCGCCGACCGTGACCTCGCCGATGCCTTCGACCTGCGACAGTTTTTGCGACAGCACCGTCGATGCGGCATCGTATAGCTTGCCGCGTTCCAGCGTGTTGGAGGTCAGCGTCAGCACCATGATCGGCGCGTCGGCCGGGTTGACTTTGCGATAGGTCGGGTTGGCGCGGAGGCTGGTCGGCAAGTCCGCGCGAGCAGCGTTGATGGCCGCCTGCACGTCGCGCGCAGCGCCGTCGATGTTGCGACTGAGGCCGAATTGCAACGTGATGCGCGTCGACCCCATCGTGCTCACCGACGTCATTTCGGTGACGTCTGCGATCTGGCCCAGGTGTCGCTCGAGCGGGCTCGCGACCGTGGTGGCGACATCCTGCGGACTGCCGCCCGGCAGGGCGGCACGCACCGAGATTGTCGGAAATTCGACCTCAGGCAGCGGCGAGACCGGAAGTTTGAAGAAAGCGACGATTCCCACAGCCGCGAGCCCGATGGTCAGCAGCGTCGTAGCGACCGGGCGGCGGATGAAGGGGCTCGACAGGCTCACGGCTCGACACCGTCGGCGGCTTGCTGGTCGCTGAGCGATTGCCCCGAGATACGCAGGGCGATGCGGTCGAACCAGAGGTAAATCACCGGCGTGGTGAACAGCGTCAACAACTGGCTCACCAACAAACCGCCGACGATGGAGATGCCGAGCGGATGCCGCAGTTCGGAGCCTGCGCCGGTCCCCAGCATCAACGGCAATGCGCCGAGCACGGCGGCCATTGTAGTCATCAGAATGGGACGGAACCGCAACAGACAAGCCTGATAGATCGCTTCACGCGGCGGCTTGCCTTCGTTCCGTTCGGCATCGAGCGCGAAGTCGATCATCATGATGGCGTTTTTCTTCACGATGCCGATGAGCAGGATGATGCCGATGATTGCGACGATGGTGAGATCCTGTCCGGCGACCATCAGCGCCAGCAGCGCGCCGATGCCGGCAGAGGGCAGCGTCGAAAGAATGGTGAGCGGGTGAATGAAGCTCTCATAGAGTACGCCCAGCACGATATAGACCGTGATGATGGCTGCCAGAATCAGGAATATCTGGTTTGAAAGCGAAGACTGAAACGCCAGTGCCGCGCCCTGGAACGAACTGATGATGCTCGGCGGCAATCCGATGTCAGCCTGCGCCTGTTTGATCGCTGCCACAGCCTCACCCAGCGATGCGCCCGGCGCGAGATTGAACGAGACGGTCGTCGCGGGAAACTGGCCGAGATGAGCCACCTGCAGCGGCGCGGTTTCCTCCCTTATCCTCGCCATGGCCGAAAGCGGCACCGGCTTGCTGCCGACCGAGGATGGAAGATATATCGACGACAGCGACTGCAGCGAGGTTTGCAGCGCCGGATCGGCTTCGAGTATCACGCGATACTGGTTCGAATTGGTGAAGATCGTCGAGACGATCCGTTGCCCGTAGGAATCATAAAGCGCGTTATCGATGGTGGCGGGCGTGATGCCGAACCGGGCGGCCTGATCGCGGTCGATGTCGACGAACACCGTCAGCCCCCGTGCGGAAATATCGCTGGAGACATCGGCGAGCTGCGGCAGTTCGTTCAGCCGGTCTATCAGTTTGGGCGTCCATTCGGTGAGTTGCGCCGCATCGGCGTCTTCGAGCATGAATTGATATTGGGTTCTGCTGACGGTGCCTTCGATGGTCAGGTCCTGCACCGGCTGCATGTAGAGAGTGATGCCGGGAAGGGCGGCTGCGCGAGTTTTGATGCGCCGCATCACCGCGACGATGCCGGATCGACGTTGATCATGGGGCTTGAGATTGATCAGGATGCGGCCGCTGTTCAGCGTCGTATTGGTGCCGTCAACGCCGATGAACGACGACAGGCTGGCGACATCCGGATCTTCGAGGATGGTGGAAGCCAATTGCTGCTGGCGTTCGGCCATCGCCGCGAAGGATACGGATTGCGGCGCCTCCGAGATCGCCTGGATGACGCCGGTGTCCTGAAGCGGGAAGAATCCCTTGGGAATGAGAATGTAGAGTGCGCCCGTCAACGCGAAGGTGCCCAGCGCGACCAGCAGCACGAAGGTCTGACGATCCAGCATCCAGTTGAGCGCGCGGCCGTAACCCGCGATCAGCCGGGCGAGGGCATCTCGGCTGTAACGCTGGAAGGCGTTTTCGCGCCGGTCGGCCGCGCGTTTCAACAGTTTTGCGCACGCCATCGGCACAAGCGTCAGCGAGGCCACGCCCGAGATCAGGATCGTGACCGAAAGCGTTATGGCGAATTCGCGGAACAGCCGCCCGACCACGTCGCCCATGAACAGCAGCGGAATCAGCACCGCGATCAACGAGACCGTGAGCGAGATGATGGTGAAGCCGATCTGTTCCGAGCCGCGCAGCGCGGCTTGCAGTGGTGTCTCGCCTTCCTCGATATAGCGCGAAATGTTTTCGATCACGACGATTGCGTCGTCGACCACGAAGCCGGTCGCGATCGTCAACGCCATCAGCGAGAGATTGTTGAGGCTGAATCCGAACAGGTACATCGCGCCGAGCGTGCCGACCAGCGACAGCGGCACCGAAAGGCTCGGAATCAAGGTTGCCCGCGTGCTGCGGAGAAAGACGAAGATCACCAGCACAACCAGAATCACTGCGAGCGCGAGTTCGTACTCGACGTCCCGTACCGATGCGCGGATGGTGACGGTGCGATCGGTGAGAACGTGGACGTCGATGGTGCTGGGCAGCGAAGCCTGCAGTTGCGGCAGCAGCGCCTTGATGCCGTCGGCGACGGAAATCACATTGGCGCCCGGTTGCCGCTGAATGTTCAGGATGACCGCCGGAGTCTTGTTCATCCAGGCGCCGAGCTTGTCGTTCTGCGCACCCTCGATTACGTCGCCGACATCCGAGAGGCGCACCGGCGAGCCGTTCTTGTAGGCAACGATCAGCGACTTGTAGTCGGCTGCATTGCGGATCTGGTCGTTGGCGTTGATGGTGGAGGCGCGCATCGGCCCGTCAAAGTTTCCCTTGGGCGTATTGACGTTGGCGTTGCCGAGCGTCGTGCGCAGATCGTCGATGTTCAATCCGTAAGCGGCAAGTTTGCGGATGTCGGCGCGAATTCGTACGGCGGGCCGTTGTCCGCCGCTGATGCTGACGAGTCCGACCCCTGGAAGCTGAGAGATCTTCTGCGCCAGTCGCGTGTCGGCAAAATCCTCGACCTGCGTCAGGGGCATCGTTGCCGAGGTCAATCCCAACGTCAGGATCGGCGCGTCGGCGGGATTGACCTTGGCGTAAATCGGCGGGGCGGGCAGGTCGGACGGGAGCAGATTGCCGGCCGCATTGATCGCCGCCTGCACCTCCTGCTCGGCGACGTCGAGCGAAATGTTAAGCCCGAATTGCAGCGTGATGACCGAGGCTCCGGCCGAACTCACCGAACTCATCTGCGTGAGGTTCGGCATCTGGCCGAGTTGTACTTCCAGCGGCGCGGTGACGGAGGATGTCATGATATCCGGGCTCGCGCCCGGATAGAACGTCTGCACCTGGATGGTCGGATAATCGACCTCGGGAAGCGCTGCGACCGGCAGGAAGCGAAAGGCGATCAAGCCGGACAGCATGATCGCCACCATCAGGAGCGTTGTGGCCACCGGCCTCAGGATAAAAGGTCGCGACGGACTCATCGTTTCCCGCTATCCGGATGTCGTTCATTGCCGGGGGCGTTACCTGACGCAGGATTCGCGCTGCTGCCGGCTGGCTCCGCGCGGACGGCGACCTTGGCGCCGTCGCGTAGTTTGTCGGCGCCATCGATCACGACGCGGTCTCCGGGCGACAAGCCCGATAAAACCTCGACGCGCTCGCCGTCAGTCACACCGAGCGAAACCTTGCGGACGGATACAGTGCTGTCCGGATTGACGAGATAGACGAAGGTGCCGGGAACGCCGCGCTGAACGCCGGCTGTCGGCATCACAACGACGTTGCCATGGACATCAACCAGAAGCCGGACGTTGACGAACTGGTTCGGATAGAGGGTGCGTGCAGGGTTTGGAAACAATGCCCGCAGCTTGATGGTGCCGGTGGTCGGGTCGATCTGGCTGTCGAAGGTCTGGAGCGTGCCGTCGGCGATCTTGTGTGAATCGCTGCGGTCAAAGGTGGTGGTGGGCAGAGAGGCGCCCGCCTGCAGGCGCTTTGCAATCGCCTGCAGGTTGTCCTCCGGCACCGTGAACAGGACGCTGATCGGGTCCAACTGCGTAATGACGACGAGGCCGTTGGTGTCACCCGGCGTGACGTAGTTGCCTTGATCGACCTGGCGCAGGCCGACCCGGCCGTCGATCGGCGAGACGATGTGGCAGTATTGCAGATTGACCTGCGCGGCTTTCACCGCAGCGGTGTCGGCCTCGACAGTGCCTTGATACTGGGCGACCAGCGCCACTTGGGTATCGAGCGTCTGGTGCGGCACCGCGTTCTGCGCAGCCAGTCCCTGATAGCGGGTCAGATCGACCTTGGCGCCCTTTAGCAGAGCTTGGTCACGTGTCAGATTTCCACTCGCTTGAGCCAGCGCGGCTTCGTAAGGACGCGGGTCGATCTCGGCAAGCAGGTCGCCTTTCTTGACTTCTTGCCCTTCCTTGAAATCGATCTTTATCAAATAGCCGCTGATCTGGGTTCTGACGGTAACCGTGGCCAGCGACGTAACGGTACCGAGCGCATTGAGGTTGATTCCGATGTCGCCTTTGCCGGCAGCCTGGACCGCCACCGATGTGGGCGGCGCGACGCGGCCTTTACCCGCCGCGCGCTGGGTTTGCTGATGCTGTCGCCACAGCAGGGCGCCGACGCCTGCCACGAGAACCAGCAGAGCGAACCAGGCGAAGCGCCGTCGCGACGTGCGCGGACCTTTCTGAACGGACTCGGCGAGCGGGGGTTTGTGAGCGGGGTCTACGGGCTGGTCCATGAGTTCGCCGTCGAGGTATTCATAAACTTTGCACAGAGGCCACCGAACTTTCGTGGTTCTGGCAACGACTTGCAGTTAACCCGGGCAGCGACAACTCGGGCGCTTGTACCGAGCCTATCACAACTGAAATGGACCGCCCTTGCGATTATTGCGTTAATTCTCCGTAACAAGGCCAATGCGGGAATAGGGTCGTTGCAGTCGATGTCATCCGATGCTTCGACAACGGCAGCGGCGCGCAATCCCGGTTCGATCAACTTTGCTTATCCCGATAGTCGCTCCCTCTAACGCGGTTTTCGAGTTTCAGGAGCGATCGCGGGCATTCCGCCAAAGCCTTGCAGCGCGGCGGCCGACATTGTGCGAGCGGCGATTTCATTATATTCATATAAACACAATGACGGGGAGCGCAGGTATGCGCAGGGCAAGGGTGTGGGATCCGACGTCGGGTGCATCGGCGTCGGTTGCTGCTGCGGCGGGATTTGCCAAAGCGCAGGACGTCGCGATGCCCGCCTGCGCCACTTTGGTCGCGTCCGCAGAAAAACTCGCGCCTTGGACGGACCAGTCTCAATCGCTAGCGGCCGAGAACAACGCGAGCGCGTCACGCACGTGCATGCCATGATCCCCGTGTCGGTCCAACACAAATTGCTGGTATGGCTGTCAACCGGATCCCTGCTGATATTATTCTCAGCCGGGCTTCTGTCGAAAGCGTCGGAGCCCGTATGGCGCTGGACGCTGCCTGCCGGAGTTTCGGCGCCACCGATCCCGGCCGACAATCCCATGACCGCCGCAAAGGTGGAGCTTGGCAGGCGGTTGTTCTACGATGCCGACCTCTCGGCGGACGGCACGATGTCCTGCGCTACCTGCCACGAGCAGAAGCATGCTTTTGCCGATGGCAACCGCACCCATCCCGGTGTGACCGACGAGCCGGCGCGGCGCAATGTCCCGGGGCTCGCCAATGTTGCCTGGTTCACGCCGCTGACGTTCGCGGACCCGGCGAACACGACGCTCGAGGCGCAGGTAGCGTCACCGGTATTCGGCATCCGTCCCGTCGAAATGGGTATGGCAGGACGCGAGGCCGAGATCGGCGTGCGGCTCGGGCGCGATAGTTGCTACCAGGTGATGTTCGCGCGCGCCTTTCCTGAAAATGGCGGCCGCATCGACTTTGCCAACGTGGCGCGCGCGCTGGCGAGCTTCGAGCGCACGCTTGTGTCCCATGGCAGCGCCTGGGACCGGCAGCAGCTAAGCCCGGATGCGAAGATAGGTTCAACCCTGTTTGCCCGCGATTGCGCGGCCTGTCATTCGGGGCCGCACTTCACGGATTCGGCCATGCACCGGCTGGAGGCGGCCGATCCCACATTTGCCGATCAGGGCTTGTTCGAGAAAACCGGAATCGACGCCGACCGCGGCAGGTTCCGCACGCCCTCGCTGCGCAACGTCACGCTGACGGGGCCGTGGTGGCACGATGGATCGGCGCGGTCGCTTGCGGATGCTATCGCAAGGCATGGCCTGACCCATGAGCCGGCCGAAACGAATCATTTGATTGCGTTTCTTGAGTCGCTCTCCGATCCCGAATTCATCCGGCGCAAATCGCTTGGTATGCCCAGCGAGGCTTGCGGCAAGCCTCTCTAAGCTTTCCGCTTCTGATTCCATCAGAAGCAGACAGGCTCTGCAGAAATCCACGCTGCTCCTTCCGTCGCCGGCAGCACGTTTCAGAACCAGCCCTTGGAAAAATCGCTCTATGCCTTTTCGCGGCCGATGCTGCTGTAGAGGAAACCCAGTTCCGCCATTTCATCGGGCCGATAGACGTTGCGCAGATCGACCATGACCGGTTGTTTCATGATGCGCTTCAGGCGCTGCAGGTCGAGCGCGCGGAACTGGACCCATTCGGTCACGATCACCAGCGCGTTGGCGCCCTCCGCGCAGGCATAGGCGTTTTCGCAATACTCGATATCGGGAAGCTCCCGCCGCGCCTCCTTCATGCTCGCGGGGTCGAAGGCACGGACCTTCGCGCCCATGTCGCAGAGGCCCGTTATCAGCGGGATCGACGGTGCCTCGCGCATGTCGTCGGTATCCGGCTTGAACGCCAGCCCCAGCACCGCGATGGTCTTGTTGCGCAGATTGCCGCCCAACGCGTGCGCCACTTTGCGCGCCATCGCGCGCTTGCGGTTGTCGTTGACGGTGACGACCGACTCCACGATGCGAAGCTGGGCGTCGTAATCTTCCGCGATCTTCACCAGCGCGCGGGTGTCCTTGGGAAAACAGGAACCGCCATAGCCGGGGCCGGCGTGCAGGAACTTGGTGCCGATGCGATTGTCGAGGCCGATGCCGCGCGCGACCTCCTGGATGTCGGCGCCGACTTTTTCGGACAGGTCCGCGATTTCGTTGATGAAGGTGATCTTGGTCGCGAGAAAGGCGTTGGCCGCGTATTTGATCAGTTCGGCTGTGCGGCGCGCGGTGAACATCAACGGCGCCTGATTGAGCGACAGCGGCCGGTAGATGTCGCCGAGCGCCTTGCGGCCGCGTTCGTCGGAGGTCCCGATCACGATGCGGTCGGGAAACTTGAAATCGCGGATCGCGGCTCCCTCGCGCAGGAATTCGGGATTTGACGCCACCACCACGTCGGCCGACGGATTGGTCTCGAAGATCAGCCGCTCCACCTCGTCGCCGGTGCCGACCGGCACGGTCGATTTGGTGACCACCACGGTGAAGCCGCGGACCGCCGCCGCGATTTCGCGCGCCGCGGCATAGACGTAGCTGAGGTCGGCATGACCGTCGCCGCGGCGTGAGGGGGTGCCGACGGCGATGAACACCGCATCCGCCTCTGCTACCGGGCCGGCGAGATCGGTGGTGAAATCGAGCCGCGAGGCCGCCACGTTGGTCGCGACCAACGCCTCGAGGCCCGGTTCGAAGATCGGGATCTCGCCGCGGCCGAGCGCCGCGATCTTGTCCGCATCCTTGTCGACGCAGGTGACCTGATGTCCGAAATCGGCAAAGCAGGCTCCGGACACGAGGCCGACGTAGCCCGTGCCAATCATGGCGATGCGCATCGAACAAACCTATCGGCCAGCGGCCGCGGGAGGCGGCTGTCGGGCTCGCGTCTTAGCAGACCGGGCGCGGGGGTGACGAGGGATCTGCGGCTGTCATCGTCCGCGGCTGTGATCAAGGAAACAAAATCCGATAAGCGGTTTCAATTGTGGGCAGATGGTGATAGGAAGGCAGACTTTCTTTCCGTTGCCCATCTATATGGCCCATATCAAACCGCTGTGACAAACGATCAATTGCTGAGCCAGATATCCGACTATTGCCGCCGGGCCGGGATGGCGGAATCGACCTTTGGCCGGCGTGCCGTCAATGATGGAAAGCTCGTGCAGCGGCTGCGTGAGGGCAAGCGCATCACCATCGACACCCTGAACCGGATCGAGTCCTGCATCGCCTCCGGTTCGCCGGATGGCGCGGCCCCGGTGCGCAGGCCGGAGCCGATCGAGCGCCGCGATCCCCGCGCCAATTTTCGTTTCTTCGAGAACCGGCAGAAATACCTGCTGTTCGTCCATACGTGCAGCGAGAAGCGCGTCATCGCCGACCGCATCGCGCTGGAGTTCGGCAGCATACATCCGCGTCCGCCGGCGCTGCGGGTGTTTGACGCAGGCGTCGGCGACGGCACCGTCCTGGCGCGGGTGATGCGCTCGATGCACGTCCGCTTTCCCCACATGCCGTTTTACGTTGCGGGCAAGGAGCTCAGCCTCGAGGATATCAAGCTCATGCTCGACAAGGCGCCGGACCGGCTGTTCGAGCACCCGGCGACCTGCATGGTGCTGACCAACATGCATTATGCGGAAGCGCCCTGGCTCGCGCCGCGTTCGCCGCAGGCCGCGGCCGGCATGGTTTGGCGCGAGGTGCCGCTGCGGGGGACATCCTCCGGCGAGTTCGAGGCGCAGATCCGGGATCTGTGGCCCTATCTCGAGGAGAACTGGCGGGCGAACGTCAGTCCGGTCACGGGAATGCCGGTCTATGAGAGGCCGGTGGTGTTGGTGATCTACCGGGAAGACCATCAATTTTTGCTCGATTCTGTCATTCCGCGGGCAGGGCGGGTGGAGGCCAACTTCGATCTGGTGATTGCGTCGCAGCCGTATCGGGCCAAATCGTCCCTCAATTTCAGGGTCAAACGGATCATCGCCCCCCTGGCGAGGGCGTTGCGGCCCGGCGGGCGTTTGATAGGAATTCACTCCCATGGACAGGACCCCGGACTGGAGATCGTCCAGGCGGTCTGGCCCGGAGAAAACCCTTTCGCCGTGAGCCGTCATGAGCTATTGCGCGCTGTGAAATATGAGCTGGGCTCGGTTGGGCGTGACCTTAATTTCAACGCTTATGCCGACCACCGTTCGATTTTTCGCTATGATATGGAAGCGCTGCCCAATGAGGTCACGGGATCGATCGGTACCTCGACGGCCTTCGCAGCGTGGAATGCGGCGGTCTACGTCGCCCAGGTCGAAGACGACCGGTTGACGGAGATGACCCAAAGCGGCCGCTATATGGACGCCACCAGGGAGGTTTTGCGCAAGCACAATGGTCTCTGGTTCTACGACGAATCCTACGTCATCTCGCGGCGGCGCGACTGACATCTAGTACCGCCGATTTGAAATTCCTGCACCACTTGCAGCGGGTTCATCTTCGGGAATTTCAAATCGAAAGCGGTACTAGAATCATAAAGTTACCAGTACCCTTTGCTTTCCGAAGTTCGTCAAGGGGGGTGTTGCGATGTCTCACGAACTTCGGAAAGCGGGTACTAGTGTTCCGGTCCGAACATTCGCATCACTTCGCAGCGAGTTCTTATGCGGATGTTCGAACCATAGGAGCACTAGCAAAATAAATATTCTGGTGTGGTTTTAGCTCTGACATTCGCTTGTAGGACTCGCGGCAATACTGAAGCGAATGTCAGAGCCACCACACCAGGTCAACAGCACGAAAGGACCGCTATCTCAGGCGGATGAAGGGGCGATTGATGCGCGGATCTTATTTGTTCACGAGTGAATCGGTTTCGGAGGGGCATCCCGACAAGGTATGCGACCGAATTTCGGACGAGATCGTCGATCTGTTTTTCAGCGAGGGTCCGAAAGCCGGCATTGATCCGTGGGCGATCCGCGCCGCCTGCGAGACGCTGGCCACCACCAACAAGGTGGTGATCGCCGGAGAAACCCGCGGGCCCGAATCCGTCACCAAAGAGAAGATCGAAAGCGTCGTCCGCGCCGCGATCAAGGATATCGGTTACGAGCAGGATGGTTTTCACTGGAAGACCGCCGACATCGAGATCCTGCTGCATCCGCAGTCCGCCGACATCGCGCAGGGGGTCGACGCCTTGCAGCCCGGCGCCAACAAGGAAGAGGGAGCCGGCGACCAGGGCATCATGTTCGGCTACGCCTGTAACGAGACCCCGGACCTGATGCCGGCGCCGATTTTCTATGCGCACAAGATCCTGCGGCTGATTTCGGAAGCCCGCCACTCCGGCAAGGAAAAGGTGCTGGGGCCGGACTCCAAGAGCCAGGTCACGGTGCAATACGAGAACGGCAAGCCGATCGGCGTGCGCGAAATCGTGGTGTCGCACCAGCACCTCATCGAGGACATGAGCTCCGATCAGGTGCGCGAGCGCGTCGAGCCCTATGTGCGCGAGGCGCTGCCGAAGGGATGGATCACCGACGAGACCATCTGGCACATCAATCCGACCGGCAAGTTCTTCATCGGCGGTCCCGACGGCGACGCCGGCCTGACCGGACGCAAGATCATCGTCGACACCTACGGCGGCGCGGCACCGCATGGCGGCGGCGCGTTTTCCGGCAAGGATCCCACCAAGGTCGACCGGTCCGCGGCCTATGCCGCGCGCTACCTCGCCAAGAACATCGTCGCCGCCGGCCTTGCCGACCGCTGCACCTTGCAGCTCGCTTACGCCATCGGCGTGGCGCGTCCGCTGTCGATCTACATCGATACGCACGGCACCGGAAAGGTGCCGGAAGACACGCTCGAGCGCATCGTCTCGGAAGCGATGGACCTGACGCCGCGTGGTATCCGCAAGCATCTCGACCTGAACCGGCCGATCTATGCCCGCACCTCGTCCTACGGCCATTTCGGCCGCACGCCGGACAATGAGGGCGGCTTCTCCTGGGAGAAGACCGACCTCGCCGAGGTGATCAAGCGCGCAGTGTGACAACAAGCAAGACGTCATGCCCGGCCTTGTGCCGGGCATCCATGTCTTTCTTCTTGTCAGCAAGACGTGGATGGCCGGGACGAGCCCGACCATGACGAAGGAAAGATGACGCCGCTTCTTCACTCGCTTGCAGACGGGGAGGAGGAGCCGCAACAAGGGATCCGATCGACATGACCACCGCTACCGCCGCCAAGACGTCCGCAGGTTTCACCGACTACATCGTCAAGGACATCGGCCTTGCCGATTTCGGCCGCAAGGAAATCTCGCTCGCCGAGACCGAGATGCCCGGCCTGATGGCGACGCGCGAGGAATATGGCCCCAAGCAACCCTTGAAGGGCGCGCGCATCGCAGGCTCCCTGCACATGACGATCCAGACCGCGGTGCTGATCGAAACGCTGACGGCGCTGGGCGCGGACGTCCGCTGGGTCTCCTGCAACATCTATTCGACGCAGGATCACGCCGCTGCCGCGATCGCGGCCGCCGGCATTCCGGTGTTTGCCGTCAAGGGCGAGACCCTGACCGAATACTGGGACTACACCGCAAAACTGTTCGACTGGCACGGCGGCGGCTACCCGAACATGATCCTCGACGACGGCGGCGACGCGACGCTGCTGATCCACCTCGGCGTGCGCGCCGAGAAGGGCGACGTGGCATTTTTGGACAAGCCCGGCGCCGAGGAAGAAGAGGTGCTGTTCGCGCTGATCAAGCGCCTCTTGAAGGAGAAGCCGAAGGGCTGGTTCGGCGAGGTCGCCAAATCCATCAAGGGCGTTTCGGAGGAAACCACCACCGGCGTGCACCGCCTCTACGAGATGCAGAAGGCCGGTACGCTGCTGTGGCCGGCGATCAACGTCAACGACAGCGTCACCAAGTCGAAGTTCGACAACCTCTACGGCTGCCGCGAGTCGCTGGTCGACGGTATTCGCCGCGGCACCGACGTGATGATGAGCGGCAAGGTCGCCATGGTCGCGGGCTTCGGCGACGTGGGTAAGGGTTCGGCGGCATCATTGCGACAGGCCGGCTGCCGCGTCATGGTATCCGAGATCGACCCGATCTGCGCGCTGCAGGCGGCGATGGAAGGCTACGAGGTCGTGACCATGGAGGACGCAGCACCACGCGCCGACATCTTCGTCACCGCCACCGGCAACAAGGATATCATCACGCTCGACCACATGCGCGCGATGAAGGATCGCGCCATCGTCTGCAACATTGGTCACTTCGACAACGAGATCCAGGTCGGCGCGCTGAAGAACCTGAAGTGGAACAACATCAAGCCGCAGGTGGACGAGATCACCTTCGCGGACGGCAAGCGGATGATCCTGCTCTCGGAAGGTCGTCTGGTGAACCTCGGCAACGCGATGGGGCATCCGTCGTTCGTCATGTCGGCGTCGTTCACCAACCAGACCCTGGCGCAGATCGAACTCTTCGCCCACAACGAGGACGGCAAATACAAGCGCGAAGTCTATGTGCTGCCGAAGTCGCTGGACGAGAAGGTGGCCCGGCTGCACCTGAACAAGATCGGCGTCAAGCTCACCGAGTTGCGCAAGGATCAGGCAGACTATATCGGCGTCAAGGTCGAAGGCCCGTTCAAGAGCGATCACTACCGATACTGAGCGGCGAATTATCCGTCATTCCGGACGGCTTGCAGCGCAAGCCGATCCGGTCGGAGATTGGAAAGAGCTTCTGGATTCCCCGATGTGCAATTGCGCATCTGAGGTTCGCCGCATCGGCGCGAAGGCAAGGCGTTGGGCCGTGCGCAATCGCTCATCCGGAAGCGACAGTGCAGGGACTCAAAAAAGCCCCGGAGCGATCAGGGGCTTTTTTATTTGGCGTTGGTCCATGCGCGTTCAGCGGGATTCGCGTCACGTCATCCGGCCGGTATTCTTCTGCGAGGCGAGAAAATCCGACAGCTTGGCAGTTTGCTTGGCCGCTGCCTTTTTGCCCCGGGCGGGCGCTTTCACCGGCTTCGGCTGCGCCGCCTCTTCGGCTTCCTTGGCGAGCCGCAGGGCGCGCAGGCGCTCCATGTTCTTGCGGACCGCGATGTCGCGGGCCTCGATGTCGGCGCGCGCCTTCGCGCCCTCGATGGCGGCAGTGCGCATGCGTTCGTTACGGGCCAGTTGTGCCGGGCTCGGTGGGGGCTTGGTCATGGAAGCCATATAGGCATTGTACGCCAAAATGCTAGAGTGAGACGGGAATTTGCTCTTTCCGCCAGGAAATGCTACAGAGGCGCCATTCGATTGCTGGCATTGGTTTTGTTAAGCGCCGCCAGGCTCCTTTCCAAAGACATCGCTGAGATTGGATATATCGCGCAATCCTGCGTGAACGCGCATGTGCGCGCTTTGGAACAAGGACGACTCTCATGACGACAGGCACGGTGAAGTGGTTTAACGGCCAAAAGGGTTTTGGCTTCATCCAGCCGAACGACGGCGGCAACGATGTGTTCGTCCACATCAGCGCTGTCGAGCGCGCAGGCCTCACTGGCCTCACCGAGGGCCAGAAGGTCAACTTCGAGGCCAAGACCGACAAGATGCGCGGCAAGGTCAGCGCCGAAAACCTCTCGCTCGCATAAAGCGGGATGAAAGCGGGAGCGGTTTTCCGTCCGCGTCCCGCTTCCTGAAATCTTGGCATCGATCACGTTCATGATCTTGGATCGATTCGATCCAGGATCATCCCGAGATCATGGCCGCGCCGGCGAGACGATGGCGGCGCTTCATGCGGAGAAATCGGAAAGCGCCGTGATCCCCGCGGATGTACCGGGACGCGCTTTTGGAGGGCTTTCGGGCATCCTCGGTGGCTTGGCCGAGGACGGATGCCGCGTGAAGAAAAAGCGCGTCAGATCGAAATTGCGGAGCCTCTTTCGATTTCCATCGGAAGCGCGGCTTCAGGTTTTGCGCCCGGTTCACGGATGTACTGAAACGGACGCTCAGCGAGCCTCGTCAGCAATGACGGGGCTTTTTTTGTAGCGGAATTCGGCGAGACCAAAGGATATTCGCGCCGCCGGAACCCGGTTCTACCGCCCGCGTTTTCTCTCATCGAATCCGCACGCGATGTCCCGGACTTCCGAGAGGCCTCCATGGAACACCTGCAATATCCAAACGAGAGCGAGGGCTATCGCATCGCGCGCAACCGGCTGCTGGAGGAGGAGATCAAGCTGCGCGCGCAGATCGAGGCGGTGGCGGCGAGGCGCCGCGCGCTTCCGCTGGGTGGCGAGGTACCGTGGGACTACGTGTTCGAGCGCATCGGCGACGATCTCATGCCGCAGAAGGTGAGGATGTCAAAACTGTTCGGGCCGCACGACACGCTGATCCTCTACAGCTTCATGTACGGACCCGAGCGCGAGTCGCCGTGCCCCGGCTGCACGCATCTTCTGGATGGTATCGACGGCGCCGCGCGGCACCTCGCCCAGCGCGCCGCGTTTCATGTCGTCGCCAAATCGCCGATCGCGCGGCTGGTGGCGTTCGCGCGCCGGCGCGGCTGGCACCACCTGTCGCTGCTCTCGACCGCCGGTAACTGTTACGACGGGGACTATTTCGGCGACACCACGAAGTTGTCAAAAGCCATGCGGTTTCAGCACAGGGTGCCGGAAGGCCAGAACTGGGACGAGACCATCTTCAACGTGTTCAAGAAGCGCAACGGAAAAATCCATCACTTCTGGGGCTCGGAGATGGCCTTCGCGCGCCCGGTGCCGGGCCAGCACCACCGCGCCGGCGACGTGGCCGATCCCTTGTGGAATCTTCTCGACATGACGCCGGACGGGCGAGGGGAGACGTGGTTTCCGCAGGTGGAGTATTAGATGGCTAAGACCCCAAGCTGTACAAATCCATTTTTCGAAATGATGCGTTAATCGGTAGCCCTCGCGTAGCACTGTCTTCAACGAACGAGCAGCTGTTGAAGCGCGATGTACTCGTTCTCCTTTTTGAACCTGTGCGTAACGACCCTGTGTGTCGTCCCCAACAATCTTGACTTACTTCGCAGAATTTTAGAATCTGCAACCGGAGGTTGGGGGGCGAGCTGATGGCTGACTACACGGAGACAATAAGAATTCGTTTTGATGGAGGACTAGCAAGTTCAGGTCAGCTTCATTTTTATGAATATAGTCGATCTCAATATGCGATGGCACGTTTCATCGCGACCGTTGAGCACTTTCGTCGCACAAACCATGTAGCTTCTAGGATTACTCTAGAATCAAACGTTGAAGCTATTGTCAGAAGCCCGCAGCGTGGCTCGTTTATAGAAGACATTATTGTTTCAGGCGTTAAGCAAGGCATGGCAGCGGCAATTTCTGTGCCGCTTTCTGCGCTTATCTCATACGTTTGGCAGATGCTTTTGCCACGAACTGAGAAGGCTGATGACCTCGTAAAGGATCTTGCTAAAATCAGGCTAGCCGAAAGCAATTCGCTTGTCGCAGTGGAGCAAGAGCGAACTAAACAGAAGCAAATAGATCTTGAACAGTTGAAAACGTGGCAAGCGATAGGTGACGGTGAGAGAGCGAACACCAGTGCAGCGCTCGACCTTTTGAGGTGGTCTCTTCAAGCAACAAATACCGCCATACCCAGAATTGCAACTCGGAAAGAACTGGAACAAGCGTCGCAAGAGATAGCGGCCGAGCAGCAGCGCGAAAAAGAATTTGAAGCGCACGATCAAGAGCTTCAGCGGATCGATGAAGACTCGATCAACACGTTGACATCAAGATTGAGGCCAATGATTCAGGAAATTGGCCTGCCGCTTAGGCGGTCCGCAGACAAAATGACGATAGGTGGAGGTGCTGATACTAACGTCTACGCAGAGCTTACTCCGACTGTTATCGCCGCTATTCAAGATAGGACAAGTGAGACAGAGGTAAGCCAAATTATCGGAAGAATTAAGGGATATGATCGTGATGGGTACGCATCCGACGGGCACCGTCTTGTCTGACATGAGGTAATTCGCGAAGCGTGTGACCTTAAGTCTAGCTTTAAGGTCATCAGGCGATGCGGGTTGAGGTTTTGGGCGGACCGGAGCGGCGACGAC
>Ga0209930_1001687_pt1 | contig 31918 bp, 33 predicted proteins | sample ThiBiot_500_biof_2_FD_183948 | JGI IMG/M metagenome (GOLD analysis project Ga0209930, IMG submission 183948) | Wastewater bioreactor microbial communities from Cape Town, South Africa - Thiocy_cont_500_biof (SPAdes) | ecosystem: Engineered > Bioreactor > Thiocyanate-remediating >... | reverse complement strand
GAAATATGATAAACACCGATTGTAGCACAAATGAGAAGACAAATACTAATTAAAATCGTAATAAAATTCATTTTCGACCGGTAGAATTGCTGTTCGATGGGCGACGAAGTTTTGTTTAATTGTTTGATTTTGTTTCGATTCATGTTGTTAGTGTTCGTTTGGTTTTTTTTTGAGCGCGTTTCAATCGAACATTTATGGTTTGTTTATTTATTCACATCAGTTGATATTTTCAAAGAAAATACAAATGAAAGTTAACTTGAACCATCCAGAAAACGAACAAACACAGAAGAAAAAAGATGATAAACATTGAGGAAAGACAAGATACGACGAAAAAGAAAGAAAGAACTCTTAAAACCGAAAAGAAAGAGAAAAGAGAAAAACAGTATTTTCGAATATCATTGAAATAAACAAAAAGAAAAATGACTTGAACACATACATAATTTTTTTTTTGTTTGTCTTCATTCTATTTTACTTCTAACATCAAAATAAACAAATATAAGTAACTGTAACAGATAGAAAAATAAATGATTTCTCAGGAATTTAGCGTGTGTTTTTTTAAGTTACCTATTAACAATTCTGAAATGATGAGAAAAGTGAATAGAAATGAGTTTTTTGTTTGGTATATTTACACAAAATATTATCAAGAAGAAAACCTAGTTGAAGTAATAATTAATACTGGTTCGTTTCGAATGAAAAATCATTGTTGAAATGAATTCAAATCCGTTGATGTTGAATTTGATGCTGATGATTCATTCATCTGCCGTAGAAGATTAAGAACAAGGTCTCGTTTATTCGGATGAGCGTGTATTGCATCGAGTAGTTGTTGTTCATCGGGTTTCAACGATGGTAATGAATGAGATTTCGATGGTGGATTTGCACATTGATTATTGGCTAAAGAAAGATTAAGTAAATGTTGTTCATTGTGTTGTTGTTGTTGTTGATAAGTTTGGTGATGATTATCGTAGAGTTGCATTGAAAGAGGCGAGTTTGTTGCTGAATTTGATCGTGGATAAGGATCATAGGGCGGCACATCGTTCGATAATGACGATGGCGAATGTTGAAGATCATCACGATTGACTAAAAACGATTGTTTTTTCGGTGGTAAATGTCGAAAAGATGCGTTTCTAAAAATAAACAATGTGCGTGATTGGATTATGCCGGAAATGAAAACAACAAACCGATTGTTCATCGAGAGATCATCTTGACATGTCGACATGAAATTCGGTACTTGATGATCGTGTGGTTTTCTTTGTGTTGATGTTTGTTCGTATTCATGTTTGACGTTTTCATAGGGATTGAAAGTTGCTGTTGACGACGAAGTTGTTTGCTGTTCGGGTTGACTGACTGTTGAATATTTTCGTCGTTTTGCCCAGATATTTCGAAGGTTGGTTTCGTCGGCATCAGCAGAGACTCGAGATTTTTTACGATGAGCTTCATCTTCATCCGAGCCCATGTTACTTTCAGCATCCGATTGTGGAGTTTTTATTTGTTTATCATTCGAATCTGTTGTTGTTGTTGTTGTTGAGGGTGGTGGCGGTGCTGGTGCTGATGATGGAGGAGCTATAGGTTCTGATTTGTTGGTAACTTCTTTGACCAATGGATCGACACTTGAAGTTGCCATTACTTTTTGAATGATTTCTGCATGAGCTAAACTCAATGTTCGAATGTTAACAATTTGTAGCAAAAGTTTCGGATAAACATTTTCGGTTTTTTCTTTTCCATAACGCCAAAGCATGTATTTACGTAGAATAGTAACATATTTCACTTGCAAACGTTTAACAGCTTCAATATCTTTGATATTTGGACGATCAGGTGAAAACAAGATAACAGGTACGAGCAACGTTGACGTGACCTCATCAATCTGCAAGTCGCACATTGATACTAAGAATTGCGTTGTTCGTTTAAATAAATCTTCTCCCCAAAGTCGTTTAAGTAGAGGATCAAGTGAAATGACTTGTTCGTCCATCACGGCACGTTGATCACGTGATACATAATTTGTAAATGTGTGAGTTTTCGGATCGAATAATGTATTCGATGACCAAACAATCGATTCAATGGCTGAACCTTTGAGAAGATTGACTTTGTCATCTTCGGAAAAGATTTCGAAATCTTTCAACATTCGTGCAAATAACACCGAACGTCGAATAGGTACAATGAGAAAGTTTGCCGATGGATTCGGTTGTTTGTCTGCAGCTGCAGCCGCGCTATCCGAAGGCGGCGGCGGCGGCGGTGGTGGTGCTTGACCAGATGATAGCATTTTCAAATACTGATTCAATTGAGATGGGAATTGCAACGGATATGTTCTGCAAATAACAACAAAAACAATCGTCTCTTGAGTTATTTTCGAATTGAAACTTACGCTCGTGTTTGATACAAAGCTTGAGCAATATTTTCAATGAGAGATTTTTCTTCAGTGGTTAGATATTTGTAAATATCGGGATCTTCTTCGGTGGTTTGATTTTGTCGAAAACGTTTTCGTCTTGAGCCGTATTTTTCCTCTCGTTCTTGATCCGATAAAACCCTAAACGAAAAACTCGTTGATTACAAATCGCGCTTGTTTTTCTCTTCGCCCTACCATTTCGGTTTCATTCCAATCGTCGTACATTTTGTATAACGACAAAATTGACAAACTTTACGCGTCACTAAATTGACTGGGCATTGTTCTTAAAAGATAAACAGAGCATATGTTTAATGTAAAATGAGCTTTTATAAGGACAAAAAATAATAGAAAAAGAAAAAAAAATTAACGAGGAAGAACTGAGTCGAATACGTAGGTGTTTTGTCAGAAAGGGTAAAGTCGAGTTTGAACTTACCATCATTTGAACATTTGTAATTTTGAAAACGATTACATTGAACTGATCGACGAAAGAATGCTTTGCAACTTTCGCAACTATTTCCACCGAAATGAATTCCTTGACAAAGTCAAAAGCAAAATCAACGTTTCGAAAGACAATTTAAAAAGAAAAGAAATACCAGTGCTGATATCACCGCACACACTGCAAAATCGACTTGGCACGCCGATTGACGAATCATCGGCTTGAGATTTAACTGTCGATTGTTGCATTTCGTCAATAGATGCAACTGATAATGGTGAATTTATGAACGTTCGTTTGTTTTTCAAAGGTATATTCGAAGAGAGTTCACTGTTCAAATAATGTTCATCGTCAATCAACGCCCGTTTAGGGTTCGAGTAAAAACTAAACAAAACAAAAATTCGACATTAAATTCAAAGTTTTTTATTTTTATTTTTATTTGAAATCAATTCGTAAATTTCATCTAAAATCACACCTTTTTTTATGCATATCATTGGATGAATACAGTTCATTCGATGATTGTGACAGAAACATAATGACGTTTCTATTAACCTTTCTATTTTATCTATAGAATAGATATTTTTGATGATGGATTGGCCTCTGTGCTGTTTTTTTTCTTAATTACAAGAAAAATAAAAAAGAAAAACAGACAGCGAATATAATTCTGTACTTATGAGCGATGTCGAACAGAGATATCTTGAAGATTTTCTCGCTTTTTCTCTCTCTCTCTCTCTCTCTTTCTCTTTTCAAATGCTGATAATAGAATTTCTCGAATTATATGCACGCAAAATAGAAACAAGAGAATGAGATATTTGAGTACGACGTTTAAGAGCAAAGAAAAAAGAGAAAGACGTAAAAAAGGAAAAAGAAGAGAAAAAAAGATTTGCTTCTCGATAGCAAAGTCACGAGTACTCGGAGTAAAACGGCACAGGGAAAGTAAATCACTGGTATGCAAGTCACTTCATATTCGTTTAGTTAGTTATTTCATTAAAGAATTCATTTCTTCAACTACTTCAAAATAAATAATTGAAAACTAATTCTCCTTTTGAAACAACGGAATTTGACTGTTGATTTGTCAAAGAAAAACGATTGGTTGTTTTTGTTTTCGAAGGTATCGTGATAAGATAGACAGAGGAGGTTATTGAGTACAGAAGAGAAAAAAAACTTGTTAATAAGCACGACTTTGACGTCCTTCGAACGAAGAAAAAAACGATGTAATGTCGACTTGTCGTTTTAAGTCGGAGAGTAAAACAAATGTAAGAGGGAGAGAGGGAGAGAGAGAGAATAAGAGAGACATCAATTTTATATATGCCTACGAATTTGACTGTCCTTCGTTTCGAAGTGCAAACACACTGACTATGCGTTGTGTTGTCGGAAGAGAAAAAGACGAGAAAAAAACCGGGTCGTACCCTTATACTCGAGTACTTTCTTCGATTCTGCTGTACTTTTTTACTTGTTGCGTACTCTACTGAGGCAAGCAAACAAGAGAATTACATAGAAGAAAGAAAGAAAAAAGAAAAGAAACGTTGTGCAACTTATTATTAGCTGAATAAGACTGACTTCTTTTTTTGTTATTGTCGATAACGTCAATTGATCATTAGTGATCACAAAAATGTCGATAGAAAACTCAAAGGATGCTAAAAATAAAGAAAATAAATGACATACATTAGCTTCTGAAGAGCCAAAATAATTTTATTCGCATATTTATCTTCTGTGAGAATATTTTCAATTCTATTTAGTCGTCGTTTTTCTTCTTTATATGCACTTGAAAAGTAGAAAATAGGCAACAAAAGAACTCGGTTAGATTTGACGATAAAGTGCTGACGTCGATGTGCAACTTGAGAGAGAGAGAGAGAGAGAGAGAGAGAGAGAAGAGAAGGTACGCTGCATCATGTCATTTCAATGCATAATTTCTTTTTTTTTTCTTCTCTTTCTTTAACTAATAATATTGCTCGACATATTTGATGAAATCTGTAGCATAAAACACAGCATTCAACCGGAAAGAACTTGAAACGCGGGCTGAAGTTTCCTTCTTTTTGTATGACAAAGATACGCAGCGAGATCTTTTCATGGTTTTCTTACTTTTTAATGAAATCAATTAAGATATTCGTCTCTTTTCCTTCTCCTAGTCGAGTTCTTTATATTTTTAATTATACTTTGTTCATGTTAAAGTTGATTCGACATCGGAGATTACATAACACTGGCTGAAAAGGATAATGAAGCTAGTTGTATATTCCAATACCTATTCAAGGTCAAGTTAACCTCAAACGCATTAACTAATTGTATGAAGCGTTTCTAAAGCTCGAAGGTTAATTATTAAACGAACTTCTTTTTTTTCTCTATTTTAATTCAACAAAAAATTGTTATTTTATTGAATGAACTATGACGTACGAACTAAACTAGGTGCGGACTGCGTTGAAAAAAAAAATGTCCGAAAAAGGCTTTTTTCGACTTGTTGATTTGTGTATTTTGTTCTCTTTTTTTTCTCTACGATAATAAAGTTGGGTTTTGTTTAAAAAAATAAACTCTTTCTCTTTCTGTCTGTTTGTCAAAAATGTTTCTTTCACACGACCTTATTTAAATACAAACGTCTTGTATTTTACGTTCTTCGTACGAAAAAAAACACAGCAAAGGCGGGATTTCTCGTCAAGGACAATCTATTTATTTCGACCGATTATTTTCTTATGAAATCAAATATCTTCAATTTTTTTACTTACAGTGATAAGATAAAAACACACGATTGAATTGATTTTTATGGTAAAATATTTCCGACAATAACAAAAACACAGCGTAATCGATGGTTAATAGACGAAATAAATGTAGTTTAGCGCGCAGAGGGTTTGCTTCGACACAAGGCAATTATTTTTGAGTGTAAAAAGAAAATAGGAGAAGCGTACTTTAAGAGGAAAAGGAGAGAAAAAAATATTTATAACTGAATAATGATTGGTTTCTGTAATAAACGAGTAATTAAAAAGCTGGGTTCATGCCAGACATTTGTTTACATAAAATCACTCGAAGATATTTGTTCGCTAGGCATTTCAATTTATGTTGACTTATTTTACTATTTATAGGATCATTTTTCACTGAACTTTACTCAGTGACATCTATAGAATGTCATGAGATATAACGAGACTTAACGGGAAAAATATTTTTATGCTGAATGCTCGATTATGGCTGAAATGTTCTATTTGAAGTCGTAAGAACATTTTTGTTTAATCGCATATATCTACGAAAAAGAGTTAAATATAGTTACGTGCATCGGGTAGAAAAAAAATCGGCATTACAAAGGAATCTTTTTGAAGAAACCTCACGTCGATCGTATTACTAATCCAAAAACGAGACAAAATCGTCACCTTTCTTTCAATTAGACACGTTAAGTACAAAGTACTCTCATACTATATTATTACAATGAGAAAACGACAAGCTTGAAATTGTTTGTTTTTGCTTATCAACAAAGTTTACTAAAGTCCACGGACAATCTCTTCATTTTGAATAACAAAGTCAAGTAGAGAAATGCTTCTTAGCTTTAATACATCAACACATAATATGGATATTGAAGAATCAGGTGATACATCGAAGATATTAGATCATGGCAGAACAAGTGTTAATGAATATGCAACGAAAAAGACGATTGCTCTCACTAGTTTAGGAATTGCTTTATTGACAATAAATGGTGTCCAATTAAAAACTCTTCTTGCTCATGCAATAGACCGACAGACACTTTGGTTGATCAGTTTTATTCTTGTTATTTCTTCGTTAGTTGTTCAAATTATGAATACTTTTGTTTTACTCATCGTTGGAGTAACGAACATCGATAGACAACAAAATCAGCATCGTTTAGTTTGTTTGAATAATTTTTCAATGAGTTTATCTCTACTCGTCACAGTGATAAATGTTGCTTTGAATATAATCATAGCTATTGATCCTACGGTTATCAGTGCAACAAATGTCAATCAAACCGTTTTCCAATATTAAATGAAATCAATTTCTATGTGTGTGTGTGTGTGTTTTTTTGGAGTTTATTCAATCGTAAATAGGAGAAAAAACTGTGTTATCTAGAAATACTCTGTACAATAAAAAAAAAGAAATAGATGGATATGGGAAAACGAGAGTATTTAATAAGTCTAATGAGCACTAGCACTAGCTTGTTGTGTCTTGTTGCCTTTGTTAGCAGCGTATTCAGCCATACGACGTTCTAATTCCGGTCGAAAGTGTCGAATAAGACCCTAGACAATCGAATATTCTCGATAAACAGACAAACAAAAAAGGTTGAAGTTAAAAACTGACTTGAACAGGCCATGCCGCAGCATCACCTAAAGCACATATCGTATGTCCTTCGATTTGTTTCGATAATTCCCAAATCATATCGATTTCAGCAGGTCGAGCATTTCCAACGACTAAAACACGAAATCAACTTAATGCAAAACTCAACGAAAAAAAACAGAAACGAATTCCTACCGAATCGATTCATCATTTTTGCGAGCCATCCAGTTCCTTCTCGACATGGTGTACACTAAATTTTTCAATTTACAAAATCGAAACACGATCTTTTTCGATTAAATTTACTTGTCCACATGATTCATGTTGATAGAAATCTGAAAGACGAGCAATTGCTTTGACAACATCCGTCGATTTATCCATAACAATAACAGCTGCTGTGCCTAAGCCCGATTGAACAGCGACAAGAGCGTCAAAATCCATTAAAACATCATCACAAATTCTAGACAATCACAAATCAACAAAACAAAAACTAATCTCTGCAATCTATCGAACTTTTTCGGTAGTAAAGGTACTGATGAACCGCCTGGAATAATAGCTAATAGATTGTCCCAACCGCCACGTACGCCACCAGCATGTCTTTCGATAAGTTCTTTCAATGGTATCGACATTTCTTCTTCGACTGTAACGGGATTGTTCACGTGTCCGCTGATACAAAATAACTGAATTACGAAGAAAAAACAAATGAATGACGAATTTACTGATCACGAAAAAGAAAAACGAACTTTAGTTCCACGATTTCGTTCTCGTCCGAATGAAGCGAACCAATCGCCGCCACGTCGGCAGATTTCCGGTGCAACAGCGACGGTTTCGACATTGGTCACCGTTGTCGGACAACCGAATAGACCGATATCAGCGGGAAACGGTGGTTTCAAACGTGGTTTTCCTTGTTTACCTTCTAACGATTCAATCAATGCCTTTTCAAAACAAAATCAATCCATTTCTAATCAAAAAAACACTTTCATTCACAAATAATTACAGTTTCTTCTCCGCAAATATAAGCGCCGGCACCTCGATGAACAAACACATCGAAATCATAACCAGTGCCACACGCATTTTTACCGAGAAAACCAGCTTTATATGCCTAAATTATATTGAAAGATTTTAAAATCGCGTTTTTATTCGGCAAGACGAACCTCATTGATCGCAACTTGAACATTCGAACCTTCGTTATAAAATTCACCTCGAATGTAAATATAAGCAGCACGTGCGCCCATCGCATGACCAGCGATGAGACACCCTTCGATTAGTTTATGTGGATCATGCCGCATGATCTCTCGGTCTTTACACGTTCCTGGTTCACCTAGACAAATCGACGTTCGAAAGGACAAACAATTTTGAAAAATCAATCGAACCTTCATCAGCATTGATAACGAGATATTTGGGCCGACCATCAGGCGGTTTACTCATAAAACTCCATTTCAAACCTGATGGAAAACCGGCTCCACCACGACCACGAAGACCACTCTTTTTAACTTCATCGATAATCCAAGATGAACCTTTGAGAACAATTTCTTTCGTCTTATGCCAATCACCCTACGCAATTCAAAAGCTTTTCTTCTCTCTAATTTCTCGATGAATAAATTCGAACATACTCGAGCCATAGCTCCTTTTATATGCCAATCATGTCGGCCATAGAGATTGGTAAATATACGATCTTCATCTTTCAATCCTCCGAATTTCGTCTAAATTATCAAACGTAAATTCTCAACTAAATCTTTTGTCTTTCGAACTTTTTGTGGTGGTGGTGGTGGTGGTGTTGTCTGAGTTGATAAATGTCGATTACCAAACTGTAAAACTAAAAGTTCGAAATAATGAATGCGAATAGAATTCAATTTGAACGTACAGGAAGCAAGTGGCAGGCGCTTTGTAAGAGCCATTGGCTTCCGTTTACAAAATAACTAAAAACGGTTTGAAATCTAGAACAATGAAAACAAAAAATTGATCAGCAAATCTCGTCACTGAAATCCCTGTGCTAAGAAAAAAAAACTGAGCTAACAAAAGACGTATGAAGAAATCAAATTTGCTTTGCTGGTTTGTCTTTGTTCTTCTTTATACAACAAAAAAGGTTAACAAAAGAACAATGATTTGATAACTAGTCTAGAACGAAAAGCTCTCATTCAACGACACAAACGCCACCGGCAGCTTCGATCTTCGCTTTCATTGTCTCGGCATCGGCTTTGCTTAGATTATCTCGAAGAACTTGAGGGACGGATTCGACTAATTTCTTCGCCTAAAAAATCATCACATCGAATCTATGCAAAAACATTTCGAATGACGCGTCCTACTTGAACAAGATTGATGTTCTCGACAATATCTTTGACTTGTTTGATGACCGGAACTTTCTTTGTGTCATCGAATTTAATCAAACGCACTTTAAATACCGATTGAGCAGTCGGTCGAGCGCCTTCGTCTTCATCGTCGTCTTTTTTCTAAACAAAGAGTTTTGCGTTTTTCGAATTCAAGCTTTGAAATCTACCGGTGCAGCAGGTGCAGCTGCAGCAGCAACGCCTCCCGACGCCATAATTGGCACGTCTTGAATTTTCAATGTTTTCTAAAAAACAATTTTTGTTCATCTCATTGTCAAAACAAAACACGAACTTTTAACAATTCATTCAAATCCATGACATCGACTAAAGATAATTGACTAATTTCACCGACAAGCCGTTGGATTTTGTCCGAATAAGTCTTATTCGGATCGTTTGAGCCTGTTGATGGCGCTGGAATTGGTTTTTGATCGTCATTAACTGGCTTTGAGTCGGTTGTCGTTGGTTTTTCTTTTAATTTCGTTGCTGCTGATCGTTGGACTTGTGTTAGCGAAAGACAACGTTTGAGAATCATCGATGAACTCGATGTTTGCATTGATCGTAAGACAAAACGAGAATACATTCTGCTAATTTACGTTTTTGTTTTTTTGTTTTATGAAAAACTCAATCTAGAAATAGACGTTTTTTTTTAGCGTCAAGTAGAAAAAAACAAACAGTGCTTTGGAATCTTTTCGTTCGAATTACACTGCGAGCTGTTAGCCAATGAGAATTGAACAAAATCATTTTCGTTTATTCGATGGAATTTTATTTCAATATTTTCATTTGCGAAATTGATTTTCTTTGAAAGATTCGCTTTTTATTCGAAGTCTTACAGCGACATTCATGATTACTACTGCCATCTTCAGCGTCCACATAATATCTCTCGTCATAATTTCGTTTTATTCTCAATCTAGGTAAGACAATTAGCTTCATACATGCACTTTATTTTTCTCCGTAATAAATAAAACTCGTCTGTTAAACTCGATTTGCCCTAGAAAAGTCGATAGACAGATTAATTCATCGAGGTTGAAATCAAAGAGTGTCTCGTTGTGATTCGAAAATCTTCTTTTTAATTAAATTTTAAAAATAAACCTAAAGCATATTTTCTACTTAACGAGAGAGTGAGAGAGCGAGACAGGGATTAACATCAAGATAGTAATTTCATTGCTCGAAATTCATCCAGTCAGATCCTACTAAAAAAAGAACAAACAAACAATCTCCGAGCTTCTTATTTTGTGTTGTTTTGTTTTTTCGTCAAAAACTCGAACGATGTCGAAATTCACTCGACACGACTATTTATTTAATCTATCACTGATGTACGCTTAACATTCGTCGTTTTTCTTTGATTTCGACTCGTATTTGTTCTAGTGTCCATCGGTCAATCTTTTGACAAGAAGCAAACGTCAAGATACAACTTCATGTCCCATAATCATTCGTCAGTGTTAACGAAACATATTAAAAAGAAAGCAAAACAAGATGTTGAACAACAACAACAACAACAACATATAACTCATTCTCGTCGAACAATGAATCTTCCAACGCTCGAGCCACGTCGTGATTTGCCTCTGCATAAAATTCCCGAACTGCTCGCGAAAATCACCGGCACACTTTCATCGACACTTTCGTCGTCGTTATCGGAAAACAAAGTTCACAGTTCGTTGAACGATCGTCGTGAACAATTGTTCGAGAATTATTCGGACGACAGTCAAACGATGTCGGTCAATGGCATCCTTCGATTCTGTTCGGATCTTTCGATTGAACCGGCCTCGTACGAGTTGCTTCTCTTCTGTTTTCTTTGCCGAGCGAAACAAATGTATTCGTTGACGAAAGACGAGTTCTTTCTCGGCTTGAAAACACTCGGCAATCAAATCGACAATTTCTTCGAACTTCGAACAATTCTCTTCAATTATCAAATCACTTCCCAAGAAAAAGAATTCTATCTGTGGACGTATCACTACGGTCTCATCGATGGACAACGCAATCTAACAACACAAAATGCAATCAGTCTTTGGCGATTGTTCTATTCGAAAGACTTCGATCGACCGTTGATTTTCGATCAATGGATCACGTATCTCGAAGATGAAATTAACAATGAGATTCCAAAGACAATCACATGTGATACATGGTCGATATTTCCTCAATTTGCCAAATTTATTCAATTGAATGGTTATGAAGCTTATGACGATAATGAAGCTTGGCCTTGTTTATTCGATGGATTTGTTGAATTTTGTCAGAAGACAAAATCATCATTGACATAAATTTTACCTAATTGTGATCATCCGTACTTTAATAAAGAAAAAAAAAGCCAAGACAATGTTTGTTTTTCTTCATGTCTCTCATATCAACTGATGTCATGTTTGCATTTTCTCTTGATGAATCATCGAAAAGTATTTCTTGAGTACTTTTTCGCTGGATATGAGTCATTTCAAGTACGAGTGTGTGCGTTTTTCTTTCTGTTTTAGATGACGAATTTGTTGGTTTTATCGATACGATTATTCTTCAGATAGACAATCGAAAAACAAAAATAACAACAAAAGTAAAATGGAAAAAAAACCAACGCTTAAACCGATGGCATTCAAACCGTCCGATTTTAAGCCTCAACATTCGAATAATCAAGATATTAATCCAATTGTGTAAAAGATTTTAAATTAAGATAAAATCAACGTGATTTTCCTCGTTTCAGCCGTCCGAATTCATCGAATCCTCGTGAACTTAGCACGGGCAAACTTCGTTTTTCCGACAATCAGGTTTGTCTTTCGAAATATCCGTTTGATTTTCATTGAAATTCGTTGTTTTAGTCGTGCAAATTCACGTCGAATGATCTCATCGAACGTGGTACCATCGGCGAAGGAAATTTCGGCATTGTCGTTAAAATGGAACACAAACAAACAGGGACAATCATGGCCGTTAAAGTAGAATAACGAACAAAAAAAAGGCGAAGTAAAAAAAAAATGAAAGAACAATTCTTTAGCGAATCCGATCGACTGTCGACGAACAAAGTCAAAAGCAAATGCTCAATGAATTGGACATTGTCATGCGACAAAATAATTGTCCACATATTGTTCAATTCTATGGTGCTCTTTTCCAAGAAAGTGACTGTTTGATTTGCATGGAATTAATGAATACATCATTGGATCGTTTCTATAAATTTGTTTATCATAAACTCGAACAATTCATTCCGGAAAGTGTTTTAGCGTATATCGTTCTTTCAGTAGGAGTTCGAACGAGAAAATTAAGCTAAAAATAGGAATTCGATTTGTTTGAATAGACTTTGGAAGCACTTGAGTATATTAAATCTCGTTGGAGTATCATTCATCGAGATGTTAAACCATCGAATATCTTAGTTTCGAGAACGGCGGTTAAACTTTGTGATTTCGGTATTAGCGGAGAATTAATTGATTCGATTGCACGAACACGTGATGCGGGTTGTCGACCGTATTTACCGGTAAATCAACGGAAAAAGAAAGTATAGATATGTATTTTTGAAATTTAGCCTGAACGTATCGATCCAACTCGAGCAACTTTAGATGGTTACGATGTTCGATCGGATGTTTGGTCGTTTGGAATAACAATTGTACGAAAAAATCTGTTTTTTTAATATGAAAAATTTGTTTTTTTTTTGGTTTTCTTAGTATGAAATAGCAACAGGTTATTTTCCGTTTCGAGAATGGAAATCTGTGTTCGATCAACTTCAACAAATTATCGAGGGACCATCGATACAATTAAATATCGATCGTCTATCGGATAATTGTAAAAACTTTGTAAATACCTGGTAAACGAACATTGCAATTCTTTATTATTCTTTGTTTTCTTCATCTGTGAATTTAGTCTAAACAAAGATGTCAATCAACGTCCAAAATACAAACAATTACTACAACATCCATTCCTTCAAAAAGCTCGAGAAATTCCACACGAAGAAAATGCTATTGCATATCTCGCCGATATAATCGATAGTTTAGAACAGAATAATGATCAGTTTAATTTATATTACTATCATCCAAATAATTCTCGGTGATTTTTGTTTCATTTCGAAAAAAAACAACAACTTTTTTAATCATACCATTCCTTTTTTCTAATAAAATGCAACAGAATTCTTGTTGATTTCAACTCTCGATGACCTATTTTTCATTTGCACTCAGATAGTAGACGACGACGAAGAAGAAAATGTACCCATATATATATGCATTCTCTTCTCGTTTAAAAGGTAAGGTATTTACTTGATTATATCGAAAAAAAATCACAATTATTTATTCGTCCTCAATGACACGTCCTTGAAATGAAAAACAAAATTATTTACAGAATTGAGTTTTTTCAAACGTAAAAAAATAAATGTGACACAGCAAGAGAGAGCAGAAGTAGGCCACAATTTTCCTCGTGGGCCACGCGGTTGCTCGTCTTTCTCGATGTTTCTCTTCATCGAGTGCAATAACCCTAGTTTTTTTTTGTTTCTGTGTACGTTTTTATGCCCTTTTGATTTAAATACTCGAGCTGTTTCTCTTTCTTCCTCATATTACTCCGTCAGTATCTTTACTAAAGCAAATTATGTCTATTACCGACGCGCAGAAGGATATCGTTCGTTCGACAGCACCAATCTTAAAAGAAAATGGCAAAGAAATCACCTCAATATTTTACAAGAAGATGTTCGGTGCTCATCCGGAACTGTTAGACATTTTCAATTTAACTAATCAAAAAGTCGGCACACAACCATTAGCCTTAGCCAATACGATCTACTTCGCAGCTGAAAACATCGATCATCTCGAAGCTCTCCTACCTCAAGTCATGCTTATCGCGCATAAACATCGAGCTTTGATGGTTCTACCCGAACATTATCCAATCGTTGGTGAAAATCTTCTCGCTGCAATCAAAGAATTTCTCGGCGACAAAGCAACAACAGAAATCCTCGATGCTTGGGCAGCTGCTTACGGCATTATTGCGCAGATATTTATCGATGCAGAAAAGAAATTATACGACGAACTCGGTCCTGATGAAAAAGACAAAGGTTTTATTGCATTTCGAATCGTTAAAAAGGAACAAGTTGCTTGTGGACCCATCGTTGCGCTTACATTGGAACGTACTGATGGAGGCAAAATGCATCCGTATCACCCAGGTCAATACATAACTCTTCGAGTGAAAGTCGGCGAACGGATTCATCTTCGACATTACAGTCTGCTCGAGCCATTCAACGGTAAAACTTATCGTGTTGCAATTAAAGACGAAGTTAACGAACCAAAAGGCATTGTTTCGAATGAAATCATCGATAATTACAAAGAAGGAGATCAAATCTTTGCAACTTTTCCTGCTGGAACATTTACATTGGCTCCCAATGGTAAACATAATCTATTTATTGCCGGCGGTATTGGCATTACAGTTCTTTCGTCATTAATTCAACAACTAAAACAACAAGGACAAATTGAAACTGCAACTTTAATTCATTCAGTTCTAACAAAAGAACATGCAGCATTCGCTGATGAACTTAAATCGATCTTAAATCAACCGAATCAATATCAATTGATAACTGATGGTCGTCTAATTGATAAAAACATTATAGAAAAAGTATTGACAGCTGATACGCAAGTTTATATTTGCGGCTCACCGTCGTTTATGAACGCGGTCGAAGATATTTTAGCACAATGCAATCATCCTCAATCTCAAATTCATATCGAAGCATTTCAACCCTCGCTTAGTGTTATCAAAGGTGTCAACGATCAATCGACAACAAAGTCGATTCAATAAACTTTTCTCCCTTTTTTTTTTATTTATTAAAACAATAAAAAATACGATTTTTGTTTAAATTTCAAATTCTCAGGTTGATTAGTAATCGAATAAAAATCACGAAAGTCAGTGAAAATGAAAGCGATTTTAATGCTGATCGATTAGTGAATTCGAGTAGAATATTATCGATTAATATCGATTGTTGTTGACGAATCATTCCATTGGCAATAAGACTTAAACTGACATTGAGAAATCGATGTTTCGCTGCTTGTTGGTCAAGATTTCCAACGAAAAAATTCGTTCGTGTCTTAAGAAAAATCAGTTTCGAACTCGAACAGAATGAAAATTCGAAACTTACGAGAGGCAAATCGACGAGAACGAGATTAGATTGAGAAGGTAATTCGTCGATTTGAAATTGATAAAACATATTTTCATCTAAATCAATCGTTCAATTAGCGAAAACAAAAACAAAAAACAATGTTCAATTACGAAATGAGCGAATATTTTGCCAGAAGAAATTCAAACCCGAATTATTCTTAATCACAATCAGATCAAGTGTTGGCAAAGACGAAAATATATCCACTTAAATAAACCAAAAACAAAAAAAAAAGGATTATTGACAAGACGAAACAACGAAATTCTCTACTTGATTTTCTATCGGTTTGACAAGGCGGTTGAACTGATCCTTGAACACTAATCGATTGACAAGAACCAACATCGAAATAAAATTCAAACGGTTGAACTTGTTCGAAACCATTGATTTTAATATTTATCAAATACGAACAATTAAATCGAAGATCGTACAATTGAAAAAAATTCTGTATGGTCACGGCATCACGTCGATAACAGCACGAATAGATCTCCGATGAACAACGAGTTTCAATCCAATGGATATCGTATTGTTTGAAACGTGAATCGATGATTTTCTTCCAAGTTACGTTCGTCTTAATTAAACCATTGTGAAAATAAGGTCGAGAGATTTGAAAATTGTCTATTGAAAAGATTTGTTTGTCATAATTGAACTCGATTGATTGATCGGAACTAATGCGGATTGGTTGGCCGTCAGTGAAAATTCTTGAACGAATCTTTTACAAGGAAATCACAAGTGTATACTTGACTCTTTTTTCATGAGTACATACTTTGAATAGATAGGTTTGATCGATTGAAAGAAACGGAATCGTTTGTTCCAAGGCAGATGTTTCGATTCGATTCGACGGTGACGATGGATTGTCTTTGAGTTCCCAGAAAAGCTAAGCAAAGCAGAGAGTTGAGAGGCTTTTTTTGTTGGAGAAAATGTCAACGAACTTGATAACTCGTCGTGAGAGATGAAGATGATTGTTGCCAAGCAAGTGTAACGTTGACTGTGTCGGAATTTAGAACGAAGGATTTGATTGAGAAATTTTTCGGAGGATCGATCATCGATAGTGAAGATGCAGAATTCCTCGATTGATTTGCTTAAAAAAACAAACAAACAATGAAATTGATCGTTTCGTTTTTAACGATCAACTAACTTAATCGAAATGGCGCAGTTGGATATGAGAATGTCGAGTCTCCGTGTTGCGTCACAGCGGCAACACGAAATTGATACCAACGATTATCTCGTTGAATATTTCGAATAATCGCCTTGGTATTCGAAACTTCTTCTTTGACAAAGCCCCATTTCGAAACCAATTCATATTGATTCGAATCCGTTTTCGGCAGAGTCCATTGCGCTTCGATAACGTAAAAAACGGGCTCAGAATTCGATTGAAGATTCCAATTCCATTTCAATCGAACGGTTCGACGACTTTTTCGTTCGATTGCTTGGACATTCGTCGGCGACGAGACTTTTTCTTTTCAAAAAAGAAAAACATCATTTAAATTCTTCTCAGTCAATTGACCTTACCGGGACAATTATTCGACAATGAACATTTACTCTGTTGTTCATAAAGACTTTTAATGAACAAACAACTCTGTTCACATTCGATAACTTTCAACTAAACGAAAGACAAAAACAACAACGAATGAGAATTTGCTATTCGAACTGATGTTTTACTGTTGAACAGATTGCTTGACATGTTTGTTTATTCGATAAAAGAAGTGGCGGATCCAAGTCACATGGGAGAAGACACTAGAAGAAGAACAAAAAACGAGCTTGTTAACATATTAATGAGAAATAATGATCTGATTTCCAACTGATCCATCGAATGTGCTTTGTCGATCAACACGAATCTTTTGCTAATTGAATTAGATAGACATTGAACACTCATTTGTTTAACATGCATATACACATATTCACTTATCAAACGAGACAATCTAACCCGCTATCACCTTCAGCTCCTCCTTGCGGTCAATTTACTTACCGAGCTGCATGTTAACAAACGCGGACAACGCTCCCAAACCGATCGCCACGGCAAGGTTACACTGTTGATTGACTAGAAAACAAAATAATTAACAATTATTTTTGAATTTTTAACAGCTCATTGAGCCTATTCACACGAAGAAATAAGAAAAAATAAATGAGAATCGGAAACACCTGGATCGCTATGACACCTTGTCTCTTTCAATTCAAATCAAATTCTTGTCTATTGTTTATTCAATAGATTAATTAGCAAACAGAGAAAGGAATGTATTGACAATACTTGCCAAATATCGTTTCATTTTCATCGAAGACAATGCCCGATGATATTGACTTGAATTTCGATAATCGCTCAAACATCGAGCTTTGCATTGAGCGGATAGTAACGAATTATAACGAATATTTGACGAATTTACTGATGTTAAGAAATAAATAAGTAATTGAAAATAAGAAATTGTCACAAGATAAACACTCATAATCGGTCGTAATGGAAATATGCTTTGATCAAGATCAAAACAACTGAAATTAGCTACTGAACGACAAGTATCGATCACGATTTTTCCAATATATGAAAAGTTGATGAATGCATTTGCTTTGCCCACTCGACAATTCTCTTCTCTCTCTCTCTCTTTCTTTCTCTTTCTCTCTCTCCTTCTTCTTTTTTCTTTCTTCCTTCTGCTTGCTCGCGTTCATCGCTCTACGGTCTATTTATTTTTCGAATATGAACACATACACCGAGCTATTCCAGTGTTCTCATCTTGTCTACGAATCAGATCAAAAAATTAAAGAATCCTCTCAATACATTTGCTAATCACTAAACTATTCGAATGATTTAATCCTTTGGTCGCCTGTTTTTAAGTGGATTGTCTTCTTCTGTTTGTACCTTTGCTTCAAAGAAAAGCTCGTTTCCTTTTGTATTTGATTACGATGATAGATCGAAAAAATCAAATTTGATGAAGAGAGATGTATGAGAAAAAAAAAGAATGCAAAATGTCACGCAAATTAGTTCCTCGTTCGTCGATGTGATCGATTTAGAACGAAAACGGAAATGGCGTAATGAAACTCTATTATTGATTTTCAACCAAATTAATTTATTTGAACAATCATCAAGTGTTCTCTCATTGCTGTCGTTATCAATTTATTCAATCTCTAACATCAATCTTCACGTTTTCGTTTGTTCGTTCGTTTTTTTTGTTTGAAATTAAAAAAACATATCAATCGAAAACTCGATGAGTTGTTATTTCTCTTGGTATTGTTCATTCATGTTACGCTGAAGGACAAGAGACTGAGAATTGGATTACAATGTTATTTTACATAATGCTTGGAAAAGAGGAGGAGGAGGAGAAGAAGCAGAAGAAAAAAAAACTACCTCCCATCGTGTGCTATAATTCAATAGAGAAATGTGCGTATGTGCGTAAAATAACAATCGAACGTATTTTCTTTTTGATATAGATTATTAAAAAAAAGACGTAGTTTGTCTATGTATAATATCCGCTGAAATCTAAGGAAGTCGATTTGGTTTGAATGAGAACCAGTTTCGGGTCTGGTGCTTGTCGATTTTTTCGATAGGATTGTTGTGGATCATTGTTTCCACCTAATTGATATCGATCTCGAACGAGAAACTTCTGTGTTTTGTCTAAACCGGCGTAGGTTGGATAGAATTGATTTCCTTTCATTCCTTGAATTGTATAATTATATTGAATTGCTTTCGCATGTTGTTTTCGTTGATTTAATTTTTCAGTTTTCCAAATGGCGTGTTCGCAAGACAGTTGATGAGCACGTTGAACATGACCGTTTTCGAACGTTTTTAAACACGATGGAAAGCCGCAGCATGGATATCGCATGATGATGATGATGAATGAGAAAGGCAAAAGAGAAGAAAGAAGTTTGATTTTTTAATATATTCGATTTATATACGCGTTGCTAGACACTTGTGAATTTGACGAAGAGTAAAAAAAAAGAAAAAAACATTAAGTTAAGTATACAGAATACCGTTAAAATGCATTTTCTTTTCTCTCCACATTCTCGTTTCTTCTTTCTTCTTGTTTGTTTGTTGCCATAAAGAATGAAAGGTAATTTATTTTGTTATTACAATTCAACGATGCTGAAAAACAAATCAGGGTCGCGAACATTGACCGACAGAAGAATACGAATAACATTTTCGTACTTTAGAGATAACGCACATGTTTATAAACGAATGAAAAAAGAAAGTCTATACTTCATTGGTTAACTACGTACTATTATCATCATGTCGGGCGTTGTTGTTTTTTTCGAATATTTACAAGCATTTTTATGGTTAATTTATTATTGGTTTAAAGCCTTATTTGGTGTTTTATTTGTTGAAAAAATCAAGAAAAATGTTCAAAATGAAACGATTCTTATTACAGGCGCTGGTTTGTTTGTTTGTTTTGATTTGAGAGAAAATTCAATGGTTTCAGTTGATTTGTTGAAAAGGTTCGGGACTTGGTCGAGGTATGGCCAAACGTTTTGCTAGTCTCGGTGCCACTGTCGTTCTCTGGGATGTAAACGAAAGTGGAAACGAAGAAACTAAACGACAAATTCAAGATGCTCAATCCGATGCGAGAGTTTTCTCAATGAAAGTTAACCTCTGTGACCGAGAAGATGTCTATCGAGTTGCTCAAAAAGTAATCCTAACAAACAAAAGATCTCGGATTTTGATTTTTACATCGAATGAGTTCGTTTTAGGTTCGAGATCAAGTCGGTGAAATCACAATGGTGATTAACAATGCCGGTGTTGTCAGTGGAAAATCTCTGATTGAACTCGATGATAATTCGATTCAACGAACATTCGACGTTAACATCGTTGCGCATTTTTGGGTAATTTTGCAATTGAATTCGTGCGCTGTGTTTTTGTTATTCAATTGAATATTTAGGTTCTCAAATCTTTTCTCGGTCCAATGTTAGCTGCTAATCGTGGACATGTCGTCACGATCGCATCCGGCGCTGGAATTTTCGGTAGAATTTCTTTCATCTACGTTTCGAAATTCGATTGTTTTTCTGTTAGGTGTGAGTAAATTAACTGATTATTGCGCATCGAAATATGCAGCTGTTGGTTTACATGACGCTCTCACTGCTGAATTGAAACAATTAAAGAAATCAGGAATCCAAACAACTGTTGTTTGCCCAGCATTTATTAACACTGGAATGTTTCACGGTGTTTCGTCATCGTAAATATCAACAAACTTGTTCAACGAAGAGTTTTCGTTTGTTTGTTTTTCAGTGCTGAAGCAGTGAAATTACTCGATGAAAGCTATGTTTGCGATTCAATTGTCGATGCTATTCGACGAAATCAACGATTTGTTATGTTGCCTCCTCATACAACTTTATTCTATGTTCTCAAAGGGTAAAACAAAAAGAAAATGAAATGAATATTTAAAACAAACAAAAAATGCTTTTTTTTTCTCTAGTTTATTGCCCGATGAATGTGTTGATCGATTTATGACGTTTTTTGGTTTATCGAGTGCAATGGATACGTTCGTTGGCCGAAAATAAATCCTTTAAAAATGATCAATCAAAATCGAGACATTGGCACTCGTTATTTGATGAATTCCATTGTCTTGTTGAACAGTTGTTTTGTTATCTGAAATCGAAAACGAAATCTTGAGTTGTTTTTCTTTGTTTTTCTCTATTCTTAAATAAACGAACTTTGCCGATTTCCATGAAGCATTAAGGTCATTTGTTGAGCGTGACTTCCCGCTCGGTGCGGAAGAATTAATTCCACGGATTTATTAAATCGAATACCTTGAGGACCACAAATTACAATTGGACTCAACAATTGTCCGTGAAACTGATCGATTTGCGATGTATCTTGACAAACTTCGAAGAATATTTCCTGTTGAATACCTTCGGGTATTGCGCCCATTGGAATGTAAAGAGAAACGCCGGTTAACGGACACGAAAGTTTACCACCGTAGTAATCGATAATGCCTCGTGCACTGCCGATGACATTACTGCCGTCTTGAATTGAATACGAACGTGTTTCGCCAACTTCTCGGAGACTTTTGTCTTTAAAACTTTGGCTCGATGAAGTTGACGATGAGGAAACGATGGTCGTTTGGGAATTGAGCAAATTTCGATCGTCGTACATGAAAACGCGAGGTTTTTGCAGTTTTTGTTTAAGAAAAATCTCCGACGGACGATCGTCGCTGATTCGTCGATGTAAATTGCCGATATCCGATGAATAGAGATGTTTTCTCAATGATCCATTGCTATCACTTGTACTTAGACGATCGTTGAAGTTCAACGAACGAATTTTCGATTGTTTGGAAAGAGAAAGTTTGACTGGTTGAGCATATTCAGGTTTTTCATTAACTGGAAGTTCGAAAATCGATGAACTTCGATGAGAAAACATCGACGGATCCGAAGCAATTCGTTTCAATGAATTTCTCAAATAAATAAACTCATTCGATTGATAATTTTCGTTCGAATTCAGCTGTTCGTTTGTCATCCAAACTAATTCTTCTTGATGAAAACCGATTTGTGCTTTGATCTTCTCGAACCAATTGTTCAGCTGTTCGATTTTCAAAATCGACGTGAACAAATACGAATAATTCGTTTCGATATGTTCGTTGGTTTCCAATAGCCGACGCGATGATGTCTGATAGAATTTGCCGAATTCTTGTCGAATTTCTTTGAGTAAACGACGGTCAAGCAGTTTTATGTAGATAACAATGGGAAAACATTGAGAAGAATTTAATTGTTCAATAGCTTGAGGTGTTATGTCCAAAACGCAATGACGATTCTTGAGAAAACAATGAGTTTGATTTCGAAAGATTTGAGTTTTACTTTGTTAATCACGTTTTTGATACTTTGCAGTTTGATGATATTCGAATGAGATTGAAGATGAATTTCTTCAAAGAAGGAAAATGAATGATTGAGGAAGAAATCGGGTGTTGATTTATTTACCTGGTAGTTCGTATTCGTCGGGAAAACGAGTGAGAAGTTGATCACGAGCGATATCTGCCAATGGACCTAAGAGAACAACTGGCCGGATAATTGTAACTGAAGGAAAAAAAGCAAGATTTTCGTCGAATTGAGTTTCTAGAAACTGATGTTTACTTGGTTTTAATTGAACTCTTTCATAAGTTGCAAATCTTGAATTAATCAACGCTAAAAACAATGCATTCATGTGTTTTTTTTTCGCGAAAAAATCCAATTAACTAACGTTTCCAAGTCGTTGTTTTGTCTAAACGAAGAAAAACTTCAATAAAACAATTTCGAAATCAAATTTCTCACCAAATCCGAGCTCATCTCTGAAACTATTCAACGACAAAACCGATCTCGTTCGTTTGTCACTAAATTTCGTTTTCAATTTTCTTCTCAATGACATCTGTTTCGTTTTCAATAATTCACCGAAATTCGGTGCTGTTTCAACTAACTGTTCCGCTCTAATAACCAAAAACAAAAGACAAAATTCGTCAATTCAACATGTTTCTCTCAAACCGAGATCGATTCGGTATAGCTCCAGTTAGTTTCTTCGACGGAACAACGCAATTCAATTTCGTTGCAACCCAATTGCCGACTTGGCCATTGTAAAGTGTGTCGGTAATATGAAAGATATCGTTGATTGAAATTGACAGTTCATCATCGTCCGATGATTGATGAGCGAAATGCGCACTGAAATTATTTGAAATCTCGTTGATAGAGGAAGAGAAAGCAAAAGGACGAATTTACCGGATATAAAACGAATCTCCGCCGATATCAGCTAACAGTTTTTCATATTCTAGAAGATTTTGAGTTTAAAAGCAAATTCGATTTATGCAAAAAACAAACAAACCATAAGGTAAATTGGAGACAATCATGTTGACTTGTGATGTTTTCATGTTCATCAAATACAAAACCGCTTCTTCGCGTGTTAAATTGGTAAAATCGATTTTATTTACACTGAATATTTTATCTCCAATAAATAATCCTGATTTCGATGCAATACTATTCGATTGAATTTCACAAATAAACAGTCCGTATTTATTTCCTCCGGCTAAACGAATGCCGATACTCGATGTGTCTGTTGCAAACGAGACGTATCGTATTCCCGGACTAAATTTTATCGAAGTGATTTCGAAAGAATTTTTCTTTTGCGATGAATTACCTCGGTCGAAGATAATCTTGAGTCGAGTTTTTCTTCGGTTTGGTGTGAAGAATAACTTGACCTTTGCTTTTATCGATCAGTTTTTGAGCTTCATCGAGTGACAAATGTTCGACGGGTATTTCGTTGATCTAAATCGATTGATTTTGCAATTGAATCGAATAGAAAAACGTTGTTCTACTTGTAGAATTTGATCTCCTTCGTGAAGATTCAATTCGTTGAATTTCGATGAAAGTTTTTTTATATAAAATTGACAATCGATTCGAATGCCGACTTGATCGGTAGGTTGAGTTCGATTTAGGATGCATTGTTTCAACTGATTTTCATTCGAACGTTTTCGACGTTGGACAATCTTTAAAACAAAAACAAATCCGATTTATTTTCGTTTTCCCGTTCTTCGAAATTTACTAAATGAACAAAATCTGTCGACTCTCGAATCAGTTTCAAGGCTGTGTATTCCATCGAACGGACCACAGGATGACCATTGACATTGATAATTCGATCGTTAAGCCTGATAAAGAGACGTAGAGAAAATAAAAATCGATGTTCTTTTTTTTTCTTACAAAAGTTTGCCATCGGCTGGTCCATTTGGAATGACTTCGGAGATGATTAGATTTTGTTGATTTGCTTCATCAGTTTCTCCGCAAATTGCAATTCCAAAACCGTACAATGACGATCGAGTGAGAGTGACATGAATCGATTCTTCATGCATTGTTTTCAATTTCTGAATAATCAATACAAAACGAAAGATAGTCGTGTGAAAGGATGTTTGTTCTCAAACATAAGCAAAAGAAAAATAGAACGAGACATGTTCAAATAAGATTCTACTGGTAAAGAAATGTGTATTGACCTTATTCATCCTCCTAACAAACACTTCGTTTAATCTCTTTCTCGTTTTTTTTTTCGATTAATCGTACATTGAGAATTACTTGTCGATTGATCAGGAAAAAAACAACCTGAAATTGAAGATTATTAACAAAGTAAACATCGGCAAAACGAAAAAAAGAAAATGTTCACCTTTTTTCTCTTTTCAACATAAAGTAAATGATCTGTCGATCCGTTTGATTCAACACGGTCATTTATTTTTCTTTTCTTGAGAGTTGAAAAGAAGAAGAAGAAGATATAGATGACCGAGCACATATATCAAACTGATTCGATCATGAAGAAAGATAATAATTATAATCATAATCATTATCAACCTATGATCAGATAATTGCAAGTCATTCAAATTTCAGATTAACACTCAGATCTATTCACATTCGTTACTTTTCTTCGACGATTAAATATCAACAAACTTTTATTTTCTTCGCATCTTTGTGTTAAATCTCTGTCTTAGACGTTATTCATTCGAATTTCAATAGGTTTGTTTACTTTATTGTCAAACAAATATCATAGTACTCAATGGGCCCAAATAGAAAAAAAAATGTTAATATTTCGAAGATTTATATTAAATCGATGCGTGTTATATTTCTGATAAGAATAGTCAAATAATCGACGTCATTTTTTTTATATTAAGGCGTATTTAGTCATGATGTTCTTATGATAGAAAACATTGACATTTTGTTCTATTTCGGATTTCAACAACGAAAATGTTTTGAAAAAGAAAAAAGTCATCAGTTCTCATTTCATTTTGAATTCAATTAATCAAATCTGTAGGAAATGTTTTTCTTTTTTCTATTCGAATAAAATGACTTTTCGAAGGTTATGTGAACTGGTTATGTAGTTTAATTGTGATTCTAGCAAATAGATTATGATTTAAATAATCACAAATAGAACTGCACAGAAAAACACTGAAACACAACGAGAGATTTGAGCAAATCAAATGCGTTTTGTTTCTTGTCAAACACGTTTCTATTATCTTCGAATCAAGAAAAAGAAACGTCGTAACTTATTTTCTTTAAAAAGCTGGCGCACATAGACACGTTTATTTGTATTTGTTGAACCGAGTGTGTAAGAAGTAGTCGAATGCTTCCACGTATGAATAAAAGTGTTCACTATTTGAATACGGGTCTTGTCATCAAACGTTGGATGAGTATTTTAACTTTAATCAATACAATCATTGCATCGATCGTTTCACTATGTATTATTTTCTATGTTTTGACAATTTATCTATCGAAAAGAGATGCACGAAAATCGTTTCATGTTTCATTGATATTAACATGCAATACGTGTTTAACAATCATTTGTTCATGTATTATTTTCGGTTTAATGGCTCTTTCGAGTTTAGCTGGCGATTGTAATTATGCATCACTTCAATGGATTATTTCATGGAATTGTTATTTTCGAGGATATTTAGTCAATGTATTTCTCACATCAATCTATTTATCATATATTATTCAAGCAGCCTATCGTCTTCTTCGTATTGTCTATCATAAACACAAATATCTCCGTCGAATGTCAACATTTTCTTATTATATCGTCATGCAATGGGCTTTAGCCTTCATTGTTTCATTGCCGATGCTCATTAGGAGTAAAACTTATTCGTCAATGATTATTTATTTACCTGACAATTTCAATTGTGTAGTTCCATTTACAAATATTTGTGCAACTACATATTCAGTTATAAGTGTATATTTATCTCCATTATTCGGTCTATGTTTTATTTATTTTCGCATAATTATTCATTTGAAAAGCGAACGACGACGACGACCATCAATTCCATTGAAATTTCGTCGCCAAAATAAACGTGATAAGAGTGTGATCACTCGAATCTATCTCGTTATTTTTGTTCTATGTGGTCTAGGCCTTCCGACGATAATCTTCTATTTATTGTACGTTCTCACTGATCAATTACATTGGACAACTTATCGTTTGAGTTTTCTTTCGATTTCGATTTCATTTGTTTTTATTAGTTTGTCATCGCTCTATGTCACACCTCAAATCTACAAAAGAATTCGAACGATTTGTTCGTGTTCGAGATCGGCGAAGAAGAATTCTTGTTTATCCTATTCGATTAGTATTAATATCGAACGTGAGAAAAAAATGGAAAGTATTCTGTTAGAAAACACAACGATTGCAGATCCAAATCTGTTATCATTATTTCAATGAGTTCGCTCATCGTGTTAAGAAACACATTCGATGTTGTTGTCATTTGCCTGTTGAATGTTGTTGAACTTAAATAAACATTTGATGAAATCAAAGATCACAGAGTAGTTTTTTTCAAAATGAGAAATGTCACAGTTTTGCCTTGTCGTCCGCCGAACATCATCGTCGGAGTTTCGATTTCACGTTCCAATGTAAATTCTGCAGAATAAAAAGAAATTTAATTCTCAATAAATGAAAGTTTTTCTCGATTTTACTTGGCTCGAAAAATTGAATCAATTCATTTCGTGTCCAATTACACGAAACGAGAAATAGAAGATTGTTAATATGTCGATGAATTGTTTCGACATAAGCTTCACGTTTAGCTTTTCGTTCGTCGGATGAACATAGGAGAATCGCATCCAACGTTCCCTTATCAATTCCAATATCGAATTGTCCGAGTTTCGACGTATCCGAAGCAGTTAAATCAACAACTTCAAATGGAACATTCGAACTGATTTGTGCTCGAGCTAATTCAATTGACTTTTCGGAATAATCAATTCCAGCTAGATTCGTATAACCACGACGTAATAAACGTTGAATAACATGACCATTTCCCGTGCCAATGTCTAAAATACTCGTCGATTGTTTATCAGGAACAATTTCACAAACAGTTTCAATGAGTTTTCCTAAAATTCCTTTGCCAAACCTGAAAAAATCTTCGCATAGACACGTGACTTGTTCAATTTCATCCTACCAGATTTCTCCTTCGTCGCCGAATTCATTAAAATTATTCAATTCTCCTTCATATAAATTTTCCCAACTAAAATCATCGTTGATTTCTTTTATCTCAAATCGATCTTTGAAACGCACACTCACTATTCTTTTGTTCCGATCACAGATTCATCTTCTTCGTCTTCACTCGACATGATATTTATCTTCAAAAGAAACGACAAACTAAAACTGATATTTTTTTTTTATTTTCTAATCAACGAAGAAAAAAAATGAACACAGAGAAAAAAAAACAATGTTCTATTCCCATTTTTTGTACCAAGATACTCGATCTAATAGATCTCGTTTCAAATAGACATGTTCAGGGATTTCTTCTTGTCGTCGTTTCAGAGCCAACGCCTTTTCTTCTTGTTCTTTACGTATCGGGTCACGTTCATAAAGATTATCTTCTTCCTACAAAACAACAACATGCAATTGGTTTTTTTCTTCGTCGAACTAACTTCTGTGAGATAAGGTCGACTTAAATGAGCCATATTCTCCAATTCGATTTCCACTCGTCGTTGCATATCGAGTTTTTCAGTTTGTGTCAACGTTCGTCGGACACGATGTTTTCTAACAAATCAATTAGTTTGATAAGATATTCAACGGAATTTCGTCCTACCCGAGTAAAACATTTCCCGGAATACGTCGTGTTGGAACGTAGTTACTAATTCGAAATTGTGAAACTTGTTTAAGCAAAGCAATGGACAATTTCATCTGAAAATAAAATCAATCGTCGGTGCGTTTATTTTGTCAAGAATAGAAGAAAAAAAAGAAAATGAAATCAATCGTCTTTTGAAGTTGAATCGATATCATTGTCGGTGAATGATCGTGGTTTTTTGTATCGATAGGCTATTTGTTGGAGTGATTGCGATCGTCGATGATAATTCGTCGAGAGAAATGCTCGGAAACTTTGATATTTTTGTTTCAACGCTTTCGGCGATGCTTTCTCTCGAATTTTCTCTCTCAGAACACTTAGTGTCGTTAAAATATTTCCCAAAAATAATACAAAAAAGATGACCGCCAACACCATCACTTGCCATTCGTGTGTTGTTGGTAGATGTGCCAATTGCCAGAGTGTATATGCGTTGTAGAATTGAAATATATATCCAACGAGAAGAAAAGGTACGAGAAACGAAAGACCTCCTATATTCAGAACAAAAAGAGTTTGATGAGAGATGAAATGTTTGTATTTACGAAACATCCATCGATGAAATCCTTCGACGGTTATGTCCATGTCGTTGGTTTCACCCAATGCTCGTAATCGATAGAGACAACCTCGTTGATAATAGAACTGAAGGACCTAGGCGAAGAGAATTCGTTGTTTATCTTCGATTTGACGAAGCAGTTTTCGTTTTACTTGAACAAAGCTGAGGTAAAAGGAAAATATAAAAAATTGCGTTCGAAATGCATGATAGGACTGTGAATCAGGCCATGTTAATAAAATACCGGTTGCAACTGTTGCAATAAAATGATGTGCTCGCCACCAACCTAAAATCCTCATTCAATCAAGCAAAATTCGTCGAGATTTAGCTCAATTTACGATTTATATTTGATCCATTGACGATTAAAATCGACTCTCGAATTGTCAATGTACAATAATACCAAACGAGGAGAAAATGAAACATGGCATCGAACGCTCGATAACGAGATGTCAACGCCCAAATCACCGGTGCAGCGACTAGAGATATGCCGGTGACGATGAATTTGAATTTTTCATATTCTTGTTTGTATGTCCATTTGTCGACTTTGTTTAAAATCGAAACATCGACACCGCCGAGAATAACTTTTAAGTAAGGATCTTTACGAGGAATCGTTGTGGATATTCGAGAGAGATACGAAGAATTGGAATTTAGATGTTCGGAGATTAGATTTAATCGTTCGAGAGTTGATAATGTGGGAGCGAGTTGATCGAGTGACGATGATGATTGAGTCGCCGGAAATGTTGAAGTTGACGAATCGGAGTTTTTAAGATTTGTTGCTTGATTATTTGCATTTGAATCGATTGTTTTCTTTTTGTAATAAGTTTTTTCGAATTTCTTCACATCTTTCTTTAAAAGTTCGATTTTCTTTTTATATTTATCGAATAATTCTCGATTTTTCGTTTTCAATGATTCGACGATGTCTAAATTCTTGACATATTCTTCATGTTTCTCTTTGAAATCAGTTAATTCTTTATCTAAATCTGTACAATCATTCTGTAATTTCTGTAGCATTTCATCTTCAATCTCATCGAGATCATTCGCCGTTGTCGACGGATGAGGCAGCTGATGTTCATCATCTTCAACTTCAGTTGATAATTGAGGCTCTTCATCATCATCCTCCGATTGTACAATATCAAAATGTCGAGTTTTCATTCGACGATTTTGTTCTTCATCATTATTAAAAACCGTGTCACTGGTCATTTTCTTTTATATCGACATCTAAAATCAAAGTTTGACCTGTTTTTTTTTGTTGTCTAAAATACTTTTAGACTTTGTTTGGTTTTTCTCTTTATTCTTTTAACTGAAGTTTGAAAAATAAAATTTTTCTATTCAACCAACGGAACGATTCCACTTCCTTGTGATTGTTGAGTTTGATAGTTATTCCAATTGACCTTCAATTAGAACAAACAAAGTCTCACGATGAAAATCAGATGAATATTACATTTGTATCTCGTCGTTTGTCACTATTGTGTGCCAATGATTGTGTTCGATTGAATAGATTCTTAGTTCGTTCGATAATTGTTTGATATGGCGAGAGAACTTGAGAGCCCATAACAACAACACCCTTTTGCGAGTCGATCTTCGCGTCTAAACTAGCATTTCGAATTAAATTCACAATCCATCGTTCGGCTTCTTCAGCGCCCATGTTCAATTTTTCAGCTAACATACTTAAAAAACAAAAGTCAAACAAAGCACAAATCTACGTGTTTTCGCCATACTCGATAGTGATACAATGATGAATACGACAGAATGTTTCAAAGATAAGTAAACGAGCATTTTCCATGAATTCTTCGGCACAACCAACGAGAAAGAAATCATTATTGAGAACAACCGTACAATCACGTAGTTTTTGTTGTGCACCATCGAAATCGAAATGAACATAGAGACATTCTAAGAATTCCGTTATCGGATCACGGAAAGCGTAAGATTCCTGTTGAATAACTTTGACAAGTTCTTTCAATGTTCGTTCATTTTTCTTTCGTGGATTTATAATAACAGCTGCTGCTAAATAACGTAGCAAATGTGGTGATGCTGTTTGCAAAGTATTTAAATAAGCATTTGTTTGATTCGATGATGGCGATGTCAATGAACCGAGAAACAATTGAACTAGATCATCACGACCTTTTGGGTGATTAAAATAGACGAATAACGACCAATGGATGAACCAAGTTCGTTGATGTAACAATTCTAATGGTGATCGAGAACTGTTCAATTCGATTGCTTCTTTGAGTTGATTTAGATCGTCGTAAGCATCGTCCCAACGTTGCATTAGGATTTCCGAGGCTAATTTACCCCAGAGACATGACATCATGTTTTTATCGCTACTTGGAACCTGAATATTCAATGAGAAAATGAGAGTTTTTGTGGTAATTGTGAGCTTACGAGAGCACGATAGAGACCGAGATTGGTTGCTGCTCGAGAATAATCACCGCAATCGTAGACATAACGAGCGAAATTATAAAGAGCATCGACCATACTTCGTTCAATCTGCGAAGAAATTGATTTTAATCGAAGAAAAACAGAACAAAAAACTTACACCGAAAGTCTTTTGTAAGAAATTCAATGTTAATACGGAATCACTATTTCTATAAAAAGAAAGAGATGAGAATTCAAAGAGAGAGAGTTGTTGTACCTTTGATGTTCAATAAGACGTGCTGCATCTTCGGTAACAACTGCATCGAGTAATGGCTGAACAGCTTGAGATAAATCAGTAAAACGAGATACAATTTCCTCACGTTTTTCAATTAGCTCTATTTGAAGGATTAGTTCTTTTTTTGGAAATATGTTTATTAACAACTCAACCTTTTGGCTCTTCTCCATCTGGATTTAGTTTATTGTGAATGTCGAGTTGAAAATCGACCATAGTCGTGCGCTGTAAAAGATCGTATTTAGCTTGAAGAATTTCTTTTTCATCGAAGATCTAAAAAGTTATTTTCTCATTGCATCAGCTTTTCAATTCGATTTTCATACGTTTCGTTCCGTTAAAAATTCCAATAGTGGAAAAACGAGATGACGATCGAAATAACGACCTAATTTAGCAGTTAAATCATACTCAGCCATCTGAAAATCAAAACAATGTGACAATTTGTTAGAGAAGAAAAACTAGATGTACACAAGAATGTATGTTTCTCATTATTCCTTCTTCTTCTTCTTCTTTCGGATCGAAAATCTATCAATGGTCCACCAAATGATCCAATTGATGGAATCAATCTTTGAGTTTTCGAACTAGTCAAATTTTAATTCCAATTAATGTCTTCTTCAGATATTTAACACATGAAATTCTTTAGTTAAGATTTAATTGACAGCATTTTTTGGGAAAATTATGCATTGTTCTATAGTGACATCTATTGTCTGGGAATCCTTGGTCT
>Ga0209930_1001686_pt1 | contig 31952 bp, 24 predicted proteins | sample ThiBiot_500_biof_2_FD_183948 | JGI IMG/M metagenome (GOLD analysis project Ga0209930, IMG submission 183948) | Wastewater bioreactor microbial communities from Cape Town, South Africa - Thiocy_cont_500_biof (SPAdes) | ecosystem: Engineered > Bioreactor > Thiocyanate-remediating >... | reverse complement strand
GCATCGTACTCATAGACGTTGTTACTGCTTCAACTGGTATTCTTTGAACTGATAAGTTTCAATGCTGGGATTATGTACATCTTGGAGGGATAACTTATTAAAGCAACTAAAGAAGAGCATTTAACATCCTACAAATGAGTGAACAAATAGTCTTGCTACATTAGTTCTCGAAGCAGAATTCTTTTCTTCAACAGATATAGTCTTAAGGGTTTCACGTCTACTATTTAAGAAATTGTGATTCTGATAGACATATGCTGTGGAATATTACGCCTATATCATTGGCTCATTCAATTTGGTTTAGGAAAATATGCGGCATATCAGTCGAAATCCAAGTGCTGAATTTGTTTGAATGATGCCATCGATGTTTCGATCACACTCTGCCGAAATCATGAAAGATACCTCGTGTACAATGGATCACCAGAAGAAAAGACGAGGAGAATATTATCAACTATCAAGCAGCAACTAACGCTGCTTACTCTGTTGAGTTGAACCTCTAATATCTAAGAATTTTCTCAAAAGCTTCAGCTGTCTGATGAGTGAATATGATAATTACTTGCAAGACTTTTCCAACTTCGCTGTTTTATCAACATTGATTCAAATTAAATAAAAAATAAGTCAGTTGCACATCTCGAGTAAAACAAGTTCAAAACCCTCTAAATACTATTTTCTCTTGGTTTTCATTGTTAGTCGATCATTTCGTCGTAAATTTCTTTTTTTCACCAACGCCTTCTTCATTTTCATTCAATGAATTGGTGTAATCAAGATCAACTTGTTGTATGCTTATGTAACGTGGAAAATACGAAGAGTTGTCCCCAATAGCCATTAGAAGCTTCGCCTATCCGCGCAGCGAACAAACGAAGTCTTTCCAATCGAGCCATCAGGATCCTCAAATTCTTTAGTCACGAGAGAAATCAACCACCAACACAATCGGCGGGAGAGGTGTGTTAAACTTTTCATAACCAATCAAAAATCAAAAATAATATGAACCTTTGGCTCTATTTTGTTTGTACCAAAAGTTGTCTCATCGAAATCTACTGTAGTTCAGAAATCGTTTGCCATGCAGATGCTGAATATTCTATCTACTGTAGTACACGGTTGCTAAAAATGTTTTGCCAGGGGGGAACAGCCCTAACGACTAGTGATAGGAACAATGAATTTTCTACCAAAAGAAAGCCCGTCAAAAACGGGATTGAGAGCTCTATTTTGAATGTCTTTAAGTGAGAGATCCACTATAGAACTAAGGAAGTTTCAGAATTTTGAGAGTTGCGATCGTGTGGACTTTGCAATGGAAAGTAATATATCTGTAAAGAAAAAATATATTATCGTAAAATTGATGGGCAATTTACCCAATAACTTGAAAAGACATTGGTTGAATGTCCAAGACAATGATTCTTCCATTCCTTTATCATTTATTTTCGTTATCTCTCGTTAGCACGTGCGAACAATATTTTATCTGAGACCAGACATGATCGGCATCGTGAACAAACATTGAAAAACCACATACGTCATGTCTTAAAAAATATGGAAACAAATACCGAACTCTTTGAAAATCTCTTATGCTCATATCCGTCTCGATTACAGGCCATCAGAAAAGCTAACAGACGGAATACAGTTTATTGATAAGTTGCTAGAGATTTTCTAAAAATAAACATTTGTTTGATCTATCCATCGTTCTTAAACGGCTTTTCCTCAGAATTTTATCTTCTGAATAACGTTTTATTAGTCGCAATTCCTCAAATGTTTTGAAACTTCCTTAGTTCTATAGTGGGTCTCTCGCTTAAAGACATTCAAAATAGAGCTCTCAATCCCGTTTTTGACGGGCTTTCTTTTGGTAGAAAATTCATTGTTCCTATCACTAGTCGTTAGGGCTGTACCCCCCTGGCAAAACATTTTTGGCAACCGTGTACATTTGAAGGTCTGGTTGCTTTATTATTCCTTGTAATATTAGTAAGGCAATAAAAACATGAATTTCTTCAATATTTGTTGGTTCCCATTTGTTTATACGTGTATATCTCCGACGAGGATTAGAATGATTACATTTGTTTTCAGCATAACGATTTGTTTCATATACAATTAGTCCAGCCAAATTTCTAGGAAAAATATAAGTCCAAAATGCGATAGGAGTTTGAGCCCCTTCGACTGGAATTTCACGACTACTAACAAATGGAAATGGATCTCTGTTTATTGTTGGGCTCTATGTCCATTCAGTAAGATCAATTTCATCGTCAGTAACAGATGAACATGAACTAGACGTTAACAAACTATCGTCACTGTCACTTTGATGTTGTTGTAAAACGTTAAGTGAGCAATCAAGAATAAATGCAAATGAAAATAAAATAATACTTTTTTTAGAATCACACAAATATATCATAATCATTATAACTGTTACATGTATATACGTCGGTATAACTATGTAAAGAGAGAAAAAGAAAGAGAATATTACGTAATATCTTTCTCCAACCTTCTAGAATTTTCGATAACTTTCTTAGAACAATAGTCGATACAATGCATACAAAGAAAATTCAATTTAAAGAATTGTCGTCTTCATTTTTTTCATAAAATTTGGTTTGACGAGTATACTCGTCAATAACAGTGAAGGGGTTAAAGACGCGACGTAATACTATATATTCCTATAATAAAATATTCAATATTTACTTTTTTTATAAAATTTTAAACGTCGTGACAAGAAATTTTAGTACACTCTAAGTATATAACGAAAAAACATAGAAAAATAGAAGTCAAACCGTTCGAGTAATTCCTATTCGTTGTCGTTGTTGGAAAAAATTAGAAAAAGCCTTGAATTTCTTTCGAAGTTCTTGCATGCTTAAACAGCATACAATGGGAAATAAGAATATTATATTATATAAAAGAAATTTCGCATAAATCATCGATGATAAAAATGTATCGAACGAAATAGCAGAAGCTTGAACAGACCAGATGATGATAACCCATGGTGAATTAAAAACTACATAAATACATGAGACAGATACTAATTGAATGGTCATTTTACGATATTTTCGCCATCGAATAATTTGATTGACACGATTTTTTCGCTTAACTACACGTATAATAAGAACAAAAGAAGATATAGCTATTGTTAAAGTTGGAATTATTTGATTTCCAACTAGATCCCAATTGACAATGAATAGTTTATCAAATAAACATGGACCGTATATCCCTCCTTGAAGAAAACTGTTAAATGAATTATTACATGAAGTACTGTAATAAATGATTGAATAGAAGGTCATATAATAAGTAATGATAATAATGATAGGAAGATAATGAATAAAGATTCGTTTAATTCGACTTGATATCCATTTTTCATGAAAGATTATGATATGTCTTTCAATCGTTGCCCATGAAAATAATCCAATTTGAAGTGAATAAATACTATAATCAAAAAATGCCCAAAACAGATAAAATGTCGATGACATTTGCCAAGGTGTGTCGTACAACGTATTTCGAAGTATCCAAGACACATCTATTAGTTCGTATAATATTCCAATGAATAAAAGAACAATGAAAATATGATTATTTACGGCTCGATAAAGTATTCGATCAGAAAAAAGAAAATAAAGAGTTAAAAATGAACAACTAAGTGACAGAATATCACAACAGAGAAAATACCAAAAACGAATTGTATGGGGGATTGTTGGTAATGAAATAGCAATGACATTGCTACTCGTCGATGTACTATTATAATTTGACATATTTTAAATGAAAACGAAATTGATTCCAATCAGATATTTCTCAAATCTAAAGCAAAAAAAGTGTATTCACAAGTTTAAACATCCGACTAATATACAACTGAACAATGCAAGAATATAATCTGTCTTTATATATTGCAAAAAGAAAATTTGATCCGTTTTTTATTAACAACAAGAATGTATAGAAATGATACGTCAATGGAAAATTAATTCATTTTTTTCTACGAGATTATGCTTTTTGTTTATGACAAGATAATCACACAACAAAACGATGTTTCTTTGTGTTTTTGATAAGAAGGATAGAAGACAGAATACGTCATAATGAACTCTATGATTTCGTAGGATTAGTGCAGTAAACATCAAGGCAAACTCTGTCCTACGACAATGGTAGTATCATATATTCAAAACTTTGTTTTGCTAATTTTTCTTATATCTAGAAATTAGAGACTGACGACATAGCAGAAATTTCATATCATCTCATACCCAAACACTAAACCGAGAATGAGGAACAAATAGAGTAATAATTAGTATATCGATACAATTTGCATTGCCAGTCGTCCTTTTTTCGAATTATAGTCAACCAGATTGGAGTGTTAATCGAACGAATGGTATTCCTACCGTTGATTATGTGTTATTTTCATGGAATGTAAATCAAACTATCAAATCCAATACGTTGGGTGAAGTAGCTGCAATAGTTGCAGTACAAATTTCTGATGATACAGGTGCTGTAATGCCACCGGTGAATGGGCTGATCTATGTCTATCTACGCTCTATAAACCGGATAAGATTTCACAACTACGTGTACTTCCAAAATTTGGTTATGCTTAAGTTTTTTAATAAATAAAAATCAATAAATTCTAATAAATACTTTTTTTCTTTATAACAAAAATAGCATCTAATTAGAAAATGAAAATCATGTATTGGTAGTGAATAAACTGTTTATAATCAATTTGTTTGTTACGGAATAAACAATTCCGCAGAGGTTGATGTTGCAGAAAAGCCAGCAACAACCAATACTCTTCCATCTGTTAATGTGCAAGCTCTTGGCTGCCGCCGTTCGGTACTCATGTTAGCAGTAGTCTTCCAGGTGTTTGTGGATGGATCATACAACTCTGCACTACTCAGAACATCAGCATACCAAGCTCCACCAGCAATTAAAACTTCTCCACTCGCTAATACAGATGCAGTGTGATATATTCGCGGCCTATTCAATGCTACCAGTAGATGACCAATTTCCTGTTGATGGATCATACACTTCAGCATTATACCCAGCCATCAGGACTTTTCCATTTGCTAATGTAGAAGCCGTGTTTTGTTCTTGACCATTACTCATACTGCCAGTAAATGTCCAATTGCCTGTTGATGGATCGTACAATTCAGCGCTATCTATAGGCTCAATAGGATCATGACCATATCCGCCTACAACTAACACTTTCCCATTTAATAATACGGTTGCCGTGTGCCACGTTCGTGCTACATTCATCGTACCCGTAGGCGTCCAAATACCTGTTTCTGGATCATACAATTCAGCACTATCTATAAGAGTACGCATAGCATTAGTTCCACCGGCAATTAATACCTTTCCGTTTTGTAATAATGACGCTATATGTCTATATCGTGCCTCATGTATACTACCAGTCGTTGTCCAATTGCCTGTGGATGAGTCGTACAGTTCAGCAATATGCTGATTTTCACCATCACCACCACCAGTAACTAGCACTTTCCCATTCTTTAATATGGTTAATGTAGGATAATATCGTGCGTAAATCATGCTTGCGCTGTTATCCCATTCTAAAAAACGGATAGAAACATCTACTTTCATGCATAGGGCAAAAGAAAGTCACAAGTAAACATTTGTCATTGGAGATACTGTCATAGTCAGTCTAAAGCTTACTCGACTCGTGGGGAGTAGTCATAGTTGTGCTTGCTGTTGATGTTGTTGATGTCGGTGACGATGCGTCTATAATAAAAGTAAATGAAATGAAAATGATATTTCTCTACCGTTCGATTACTTGAACATCCATTCCAACAAGCACATTTATGTGTCAACTGAAATTTATAGTTATTTATTGGATCTTCACCAAAAGCTTGGAATTCATTATTTCCTTCGGCAGAACATTGTAATAATACAGTGACCTTTTTATCAGCATATGCATAGTTAATTGAAGGAACACCATCTATATCCGTTCCTGCATTCCATGAAGCACTTTCTTGTGTGCCAAGAATAACCGTATATTTTCCTTCGTTGGAAACTAAATGTAACAGTGAATAAATGAAATGAAATATGTGAAATGACTGACTTTGACAAACAGACACACCGATACAACTAGTTCCTTGAGAAAATGATCTACATGGATTGTAACTATATTCTATCATCAATATAAGCAGTTTGTTTCGTATTACAGTTCAACTTCGAAAACTAAATGGACATACTGAAATTTGATGCTGCTCGTGTCGGTTCATCTGAATACGCCGCTTTTTCATCCGTTCGACCGATAAAACTAAAATCAATGACACCTTTTCCAGGATATTCAAATCGACATGGATCACACATGCAAATAGTTGAAAATAATAGAGTTAAAGTAGCAATGAAGATTATTGTTCGAATCATCATCGCTATGATGAAATTTTGCTCTGAAATAAAATGACCTATATAAATAGTAAAGAGAAGTTACTGAGTGTGCTTGATTATTTTCTGCTTTTACATATACATATATATATATATATATATATTCTAACGTTGGCTAAAACACTTTGCATTTTTGTATACTTATCAGCACGACTTTTTCATTCTCTTATTTGTGATTAAACAAAGATTTCTATCTCTTCTACATCGAACTTTGCTATTCTAGTTGAGAATGAAAGGCACTGATAAAGGTGGCAAATAGCTTTTAAGTCGAACATTTCGACGTTTTGATCCATTTAGTTCACTAAAAAATTTTTTGTTATTTTATATGTAGATATGAAAGATTAAATGAATGAGTTTAAAATGCAAATGTTCAAATTATGTATGCATTGTGTTACGGACAAATCTAGAGTGGTACTTTAACTTTAATTAAGGTGGACATTAAAGTCGAATATATGGGTAGACTATTCAATCATCAGTTCTGATTGTGTCATAAAAACTTCATCTCCTATCCTTGAAAAAGTATGCTTTTTGTAAAAACAAAACATCAAAATTAGATAAACAATCTGATTGATTTATAGCTGTATAGAATAGTGTTGAAGCTTTGCCTACTTAATTACCAGTTCTTAATACATTCGAGCCAACTCAGTTTTTGTTAAACTTTTTTCAGATCAATGAATCCCTTTTTACTGACCGATGAATAATGGTTTAAGTTAGTTCTTCGTTCTTTTGTATATTGTACGAAGTATGTATAAGACAAAGACATCGATGCAGAATTCTTGGAAGATCATGGGCTTATCAAGGGTATACGTGTAACTAATCGATACGATTAGCAGACGATCAATATTTCAACGATGGAAATGGGATTAGTACAAATGCCGAAGGTGAAGCATTATTGGAGCTCTAGTCCACTATATGGATCACAGATCATTCAAAATACTATGTCAAGAAAAAGATTTTTATCAGCATAGATGAAAGTATGATACCATGACGTGGCCGACTTTTATTCAAACAATACATACTTGGAAAAGCACACAAATACGGTGTAAAGATGTATAAAACAGCAGGTGTTGGACATCCTCAAACAGTAGTAATGAAACTGTTAGATGGTCTTGATGGATGTTGTCGAACCGTCGTAGCTGATAATTATTTTACCAGTATTTCTCTTGTGGAATATCTGTTGAATCAGGAAGTCAAGTTCTTGAAGAAAACCTTAGTCGTGGAGAAATGTGTAGACTTCAGAACAAAGATAGAATCGAACTAATCAGATGGAAGGACAAAAACGATGTCTTGATGATATCCACAAGACCATCATATTCATCAAGTGTAGTAGATAGTGGAAACTTTCTGTTCGGACTGTGAGACATTTTTTTGACCTGAATGTTATAATAATAAGCATTATACTATGGAGTAAAGAATTCAAATAAAATACAAAAGGCAGCACAGCTGACTCCTTATATTTAATCTCCACCTTTAGAAAAAATCAAAAGAAAATGGTTTTCTACACAGGTTCTCGTTAAAATAAAGCGTGGCCCTTCGGTGGCCCCACATCGGGTCGAATGTGTTAAAGTTTAAGTGCTACGTCAACTCTCTTCTTTTGTTTAGTGATAGTGCATGTGTTCACGCTAAAAAGAACGCTAGTATTTTGAACGTGATTCATCATAAGATGGCCTTCGATTTGGATGCTTGTTGGACGTTTACAGCTACAGGTCATGGTAAAGGTGCTGGTGATGGAATAGGTGCAGTACTGAAGTCCATTGCCAGACGTACTACACTTTTCAAAAACAACAACTTGAATCAGATGAAATAGAAGAAGCAAAGAACAATTATCTGAAAGCTAGAAGTGAAAAACTTCGAACAACAGTTAAGAGAGGCTTTTGCTTCTGTTCCATTATGTCTGCCATAATTTAGGTACAATACAAGGAATTCGAACTATGCATGAATTCAAACCGATTAGCAATTCAATGGTTCAATATAGTTTGACATCTCGTTCAACAAAGATCAGGACATTTACATTGAGATAAGGATTTTGAAAGGTATTTGATAGGGTTTACTATTCGTTGCATTTCCAAATACTCTTTTTAGGTTTCGTATCCTACTGTTATTTTTTTAAAATTTATTACTGTCCACGAAAGTCGACCTCGACTAATAACTGCACTAAAATACATTCAGATGAGCTAAAAACTTAGAAAATATCATTTTAGCTTAAACTTTTCAAGTTTAATAATTACTTTATTAAAGCATTCTCAAAGTTAATCTGCTCTTTCGTTTTCACATGATTTCTTTTGACATAATTCAGAACAAATCAATTTTTGTTATTATTTACATCCATTTTATGACACTGTAGAATATCACATGGCTTTCTTCGTTATCATCGCTGTCTTTTGTATTCTTATCTTTTGACAAACATTTGGAATTTTGCTTAAGCACTTTGCGTATAGTGCACATTATTTTGTATTTTACCTTGAAAGTTCATTTTCATCCTTTATCGGCCATCAAAGACAATCAATCGACGATAAATAACGAGACATTTGTTACCGTGAATCTCGAATTATCTTTCTTATTATCATTTATACAAATCAAAAGCCAAGTTTGCCTTGAATAAATGGTGTCCATAAATGACCTTTCTGCTAAGAAGTAAGGAGAACAACATGAAAATCAATAAATGAATGCAGATAGATTCCTCATACGCGACAGGAGCACTTGAGGATGATTTTTCGTATTGGATCATGCTATTAATTGGCACGGACTTAATCGAATATGGATCACGCACTTTAACCTTTGCCTCATAAAGGCTATATGAAAGACAAAAAATGATCGTCTATTTGTCTTTTTCAGGCGACGAACAATAAACATTGCAACTACATTAATAGTAGTATTCATCACATCTGGTATCATCATTGGTCTTGTCGTCGGATTACGAAAACGTAAGAAAACAGTTACTCAAAATATATGTCAATTCGATGACAAGGAAGTGCATTGTTTTTCATCGATCGATGGTTAGCTGAACACGTTATGAATGTATATCAGTATAGTCCAACTGTATATTCAGTGTCTGTAGCAAACAAATATGTATTTATCAATTTAAAAAGCATAGAACGAGAACACAGTACTAAGGTTACATAACTATTGATAATAGTGATATACTACAACTGTATTGGAAATATCAATCAAGAACTCATTTAAGAGACGGTCCATGACTCGATCGAGCAATTTTACTATAGGGTGTCACATGAAAAAATTTTGACCTATGGTTTTGAGGATACCATTATATAGAGCATGAAAAGTTATGCCTATATCCAAAGTTTTAGCCCTCCAGGACTAACCATTGGGTCAAGACAGGGAAGACAAGAGAAGGGCGTCGGTGGAAATCGAAAAAATCGTGTCTTTTTCCTCGAATCACAGTATCTCAATTTTTTTCACCTTAAAACTTACTGTGAAAAAAATGAGCTATATACCAAAAGATAGAGCAAATTCAGCTCTACAAAACCCACTATGTCAATAATTTTTTTTGAAAATTAAAAAATGTATTTTTAGGTGGTTTTTGAGGGTAAACACTAGAAAAACGTCAAAATTAACCGTCAAATTTGCGTGTTTTCTCGAAAAATCGAACCCTAAAAATTTCGGGCCGAGAATATTTCCATATGGAGATGATAGAGCGGAAAAAACTGCACAAGATCCACTTAAGAAAACTTTAAAAAAACGAGCGCATAGCGTCGTAATTTAGTCCACAAGATCAAACAATACAACGCTTTTATTGTATTTTTCACGCGTTTTTTTCAATTTTTTTCGAAAAAAACCATTTCTTTCGATAAAGATTTTATATTTAACAAAAATAAAGTGATTTTTCACATCTAACGTAAGCGCTCTATCCAAATATAATAGATTTTTTTAACCAAAATCATCACAGACAGATGAATCAGTCTAATCAACTGTATGTATGAAATATTATATGGACAACATTTTCATCGTACATCTTTCGTGAACTAATTAGATATTCACGTTTATTTTCTTGTGAGAAATATTTTTATGCTAGTGCATAATATAAAGAATGATGCTAAGAACCTGAGCTGGGTGTTCATTTATCACTCTGACGTGGGAGTTTTTTCGACCTTCTTGTAAGAGATGGACGATCGTTTTCGAATGATGTCAAAGCTCTTTTCGATGTTGTAGCAACAGAGAGATTTGCTAATTGTGTTAAATCATGTCCATCCGACGATTGTTTCATGTAATTCGAGCGAATATCATCATGTTGAAGTTCGAGATCTATAGCCAGTTGTTCTTCAAATGCTTCACTGGCATCATCTTCTTCGTCATCACTATTGTTCTGTTCGGGTAATGAAACATGTAGATCTTCGTCTGTTGAATCTTTTGTTTGGTGAAGTGTTTGTATGTTCGTTTTTTGTCGAGAGAAAAACGATCGAACCGTGCTTACTTTGACTAACTCGGACAAACTGAAAATGTATTTTCCTGTTTGTGGATTTTTACTGTATTTCATTTCATTCACTACTTGATCAGGCTGCCATCGAATTCCATGCAACTGGCCGTCATCAAACTTTTTTTTAGAAATTGTTTGACTCGTGGCGTAAGTTTCTGAACTTTTCGAGATGCAGGCAATGCCCAACCTTTATCGAGCATTGGTATATGACTAAGATCCTGTTGGCGAAAATCTGTTCGTTCTAATATAAGACGGAGCGTTTCTTGACATTCATTTGCATCAAGTTGAGACTTGTACGTGATCATAGACAAATCAGTTAAACACATTTTTTCTAACTTCTGTTTATGATTTCCGATAGTTACATGATGAAGTAAATTGCCATATCGTCGAAAACGAGCAATACATCCTTCTGAATTGCAATAAAACAGTTTGCTCGTGGATATCGGCTGATAATTGCTAGTGGCTGCAGTTGAAGATACCGATTGGAAAAGATCAGGTCGTGCATTGATATCAGAATTCGTTAGTTGGATATTTTTTGATTGATCATTGACGCACACGAGTGATTGTACTTTCAAGCAGGTGTTCTCATTTGTATTAAAAGTTAGTAATTTACCAATACCTATATTCCATGCACGATAGACTCGAATACCTTTTTGTTCATAAATAAAATTATGTAATTTAGTACAGAGGTAGGACAAGTACAAGTACACAAAGTACAAGTACAAATACTTGTACTTGCGTCCTAGCTCTGGACGACATGTAAATCAACTTTTTTCAATTGAGCTTTGATTCTATTGATTAATTGTTGTTGATTCGTAGCTGTCCAGCCACCACTATACACCTGCTGAGCCAATATTCCCCAAAAGTCTTCTATTGGTCGAGCTTTTGGAACATTTGGTGGATTGGCTTGTTTTGGTACAAATGGTACTTTTTGTTCATTCAACCAATTTATTGTTTGATTGGCATAGTGAGAGCTAGCCAGATCTGGCCAAAAGACATATTTATCATCAATATGATGCTCATTAATAAATTTCATTAATTTTGGCAAACATTTTTTAATATAGACGTTAGAATCAATCGCTGGTCCTTTCGTTGTTCCAATGTATGGTACTGAAATACCTTTGCTGTATAACGCCAACCAGACTAATATTTTAGGTTCGAACTTTTGTTTTGATTTATACTTCACATCTGGTGAAGTGTTTTCTTTATCCGAAGAATAAAATCCAGCATTTCCTGGCATATCAACACCTGAAAATGTAAAATATTTTTCGTCGTCAATAATAAGAAAAATTTTGGAATCTGTTATTTCTCGACGTAATTTTCGACACTTGCTCGGTATTTGTTCCAATTGTTTTTCATTATATTTCGGGGCACGTTGACGTTTATAATATTTTAAACCTAGTTTCTCCAAATTTTCTTGAATACATGTCTTGGATACGTTAAATTTCAAGGCCAACTTTCTTTGGCTGACACCAACACGGTTCTCAGCGGCATTTTTCAAATTTTGTAGCTGCTTCTTGTTCAATTTCGATGGACGACCTGTTCTTGGCTTGTCGTCACACGGTAGACCACTTTTGAAACGTTTAATGATACGATAAATTGTTGTTCGTGGAATACCTTCAACTTGAAGATGTTTTACAACGTCAGATTCTTGCATTCGTCCAAGTAGAGAATAGATACGTCTTCGAACATCAAGTTTTTTTTCTATACAGGAAGACATCGTTGAAATATGTTTTATATATCTAGAAAGACTTTAAGACAGGCTACAAGTCTGTATAAAAATGAGTTCTAATTTCAAGCGTTTAGAGGTTCTTTTTTAGCTAGACATTTTGTGCCAAAACTTTCCGACCACCCGTTATAAAATACATCAAGATTACTATTCGTTATTACAGAGTTATCAGCTGAAAAAATATTTGTACGCACCCTGTATTGCGAAAGCGAACGGCTTTTTGTCCTTTCTTGTTTCTCTATTCAATAAAACAAAGATGAGATAAGATAACTACTTGTGATTCGTAATGGTTCACATTGCGTTCTTTGCATTTGATAAACAACACAAAACGGCACATATCACTATGATGTATACAGGGTGTTTCAAAAGCTCGTGAGGAAAGTAAATTTTTATCCAAGACAATAGAGAACATCTTGAGATTTTTTCGGTCTGCTAAAGTTACTTCAGCTACATATTTGTTATGTAAAAATTATCGATGAATCCTTTCTTTGAGAATATTTCGAAAGAATATTTTCCGATGGATAATGTCTGCTGCAAACGTCACTATTACGCGCATACCAACAACAAAACCAACAGTTGAAGATGAAATAATGGAACACCTGAGTCGTGATGGCGTAGTTATTGTCACTGGGATGTGTATTCAAGAGAACATATAGATCAGGTCAAACAAGACCTTGAATCTAATTTTGCTGCAGATACTGGTGATGTATCAGGTTTCTTTCCTTCGACGACACAGCGTGCAACCGGATTTTTTGGTATATCACGGGCTTGTATCGAGCTGGCTACGCATCCATTACTTCTAAATATCGCCAATCGTCTACTCACATCAACCTGCACTTTCTATCAGGGTTTAGAAAAGATTACTGCTGTTTCGAAACCGGTTATTTCATCGACGGCCGGTTTTCGCGTAAATCCTGGTGGAAAACAACAAGGTCTCCATCGTGATGATACCGATTTTCATGCAAGACCATGCGATTGGCCAGTAATACTAGGTTATGTGATTGCTCTAATTCGTACTCACAAAGACAATGGTGCAACCATAGTTATACCTGGTTCACATCTTTGGCAGGACGAAGATCGGACGTTGTTGGTTGAAGAAGCTGTACCAGCTGAACTAGAGCCTGAAGATGCAACAATCTTTGTCGGAAACCTTTATCATGCCGGAGGCGCGAATATTACACAGGACGAACGACGTGAAACAGCCGGAATATTCATAGCCAATGGTTTCTATGGACAGGCCGAAAATCAGTATCTTATGGTTCCTCCTGAACGATGCAGAGAACTTCAAATGAGTCCAGCAGAATTACGCTTGCTCGGCTACGGAATTTCGAAACCGGCATGCGGATTTGTCAATTATAAAGATCCCATGGAATCAGTTTTTGGTATAATTGATGACGAGACCGTGAGAATGTGATAGAAATACTTCAAAAATTCACTATTTGATTAACAAAATCTAAGTTCTATTTTGAGTATGAACGCATCATCAGTCTTTACTGGAAATTGTGGAGTAAAATCGAAATAAATGTGATTGCTGACAACGGAGACACTGCGCTACCGATCGATTTCCCACAAATGAAAAATATTAGGCGTCGTTGTTCATCATTTTTCTCTCAGTTTTACAGGTGTCTATCAGTGCTTCGTCTACAGTCATCTCATCGATATTGCGATCGAATTCAAAGATGTACAGGTTTCATCCAAGTTATAGTGACTTCTCGATGAGATTTTAAGTAAATATGAAGCGATGAACATTCTCTTCATTCAGAATTTTCTTGTAGTTCGGAGGCAACCTTAACTATCATATACCATTCGATAGAACATTTCAAGAGTTTAATATAAATCTCCTCAAAAACCATGAAAACTCAGATATGATGGCTTTGTGAAAGTAATGGATGTTTAAAGTTACTACCAGCTCTTTTCGTTTTAAATCAAGCGATTAATTCTTAGTGAACCGGTATGCGTATGTAGGATGACGTAGAGTTATAGCAAGTGCATAAATTTGAACTTCTCAACTCTCTTCTCTACGAACATCTTCATAGCTCACAAAATGTTCGGAAATAATCCAACGTGTTAGCTTTTCTGATTTCAAGCGGACCAATCCGACCGATTAACTTTCGATTGATTTAAATATTTGATAAATATCTTTGCTCATCAATGAACAACAGACAATGGATCTACAAGAATTGAAGTTCGTTCCGTTTTACTTTTCTTTTTCAACAATTACTAAGTTAGTGTCGTTAAAAGTAATGCTAAGAGTGTGAATTTTTTTGTTATCCATTATCGTTCTGGTTGTGTGAAACCTTCATGAGTAATAGAAAGCAAAACGACGTAAACTGAAGTTCTTGTCGACCTCTATTTTTGCTTGCTATTCAATTCATCATGCCCACTCATGTTCTATTATCTTCATGTTCTACCTTTAGTTTGTTAGATGTTGAAAAAAACTATGATTTTATTATTTGCTCTCTTTCCTCCAAACGTGCGGCGCAAAGATGTGATCATATATAGATATATATGTAAAGCGTATTCTTCTCAAATTTAGATTCGTTAGAAAGAGATGCGTCTATTGTGTGTGTTAGCTATCTGGTTCGGTCTCTTAACTTATGTGAGCACCGGCTTAATAACTTACGATCAGGTTCGAGGTACACCATACAAGGTTGGTTATGATCATCGAGCAGTGACCATCAATGGTGTTCGAACGATGCTTATATCCGGTGCCATACATTATCCTCGTTCAACACCATCCAAACCTATGCCTTTTGGAATATACACGAACAAAAGCAAGGTGTCCTTGACTTCAGTGGTCGTGCTAATTTGAGTCGTTTTCTTGAAGAAGCTGCAAATGCTGGCCTATTTGTTAATTTCCGTATTGGTCCTTATATATGTGGTGAATGGAACTATGGTGGAATGCCAGCATGGATTAATCAAATACCAGATATGTCTATTCGTTCAAGTAACGATCCATGGAAAACAATTATGCGTCAATTTATGATGAATATTCTTGATTATGTGACACCATATCTTGCTAAAAATGGTGGTCCAATTATTCTTGCTCAGATTGAAAATGAATATGGTACAAGTGATCCAGGATATGTAGATTGGTGTGGTAATTTGGTTACACATGAATTTGCATCTGCAGAGATTTTGTGGATAATGTGCAATGGTCGTGCAGCTAATTCAACGATTGAAACATGCAATTCATGTAATTGTTTGGATGATGGTTGGATTGACCGTCATCGTCAAACAGTGGTCGATCGACCAATGATGTTTACTGAAAATGAAGGAATGTATCAATCATGGGGAAGGGCAATGTCGGTTCGTGAAACATCTGATCTAGCATATTCAGTTGCTGGATGGTTTTCGGGTGGTGGATCTTATCACGCATATTATATGTGGCATGGAGGAAATAACTATGGACACACAGCTGGCTCAGGTATTGCAACAAAGTATGCAGATGATGTGTGTCTTCATTCGGACGGTACACCTAATGAACCTAAATTTACTCATTTGAGTCGTCTTCAACATTTAATTGCTGATCGTGCTGAAATTATGTTAAGTCAAGATGCAAATCGTACAGCATTGCCCTATTGGGATGGAACACAATGGAGCTATGGAACCCAACAATTCGCTTATTCCTATTTACTTTCTGTTCATTTTCTTGTCAATCAAGCACCTATATCATTGGCTGTTCTATTTCGAAATCAAACTATCACTATGTCTCGTCAATCGATTCGTATTTATGATGAAAATATGTTTTTATTGTATGATACCGCAAATTACAGTGATATCAATAGTAATAATACAGAGATTGTTCCTATTGTTTCTGGTTCATTTGAATGGTCCACATGGTCTGAACCGACTCTTTCCAATCTATCAGTTGTAACCTCTCCCACTCCTATGGAACAGTTAACAGTAACAAACGATGAAACTATATATTTGTGGTATCGTCGAAATGTCACATTAAGCCAACCCTCTTCGCGATCGATACTTGAAGTTCAAACACGTAAAGGAAATGCTTTATTAGTTTTCTTGGAGGGAGAATATCTAGGTGAATTCGATGAACATCAAGAAGGTTTGGGTAATGTCGAAGCAACAATTACATTAGATCTTTCGAGTTTTAAACCTAATCAACAGTATTTACTTGAAATTCTTTCGATTTCATTGGGACTTAATAGTAGTGTACCAGCATATAATTTAGAATATAAAGGTATTGTTGGTAAGATATGGCTTGATGGACAACTCTTAATCGATAATCAGACCAGTACAAATTTTTGGCAACATCAAAAAGGTTTAGTTGGAGAAGAATTGGAAATTTATACGGAAGAAGGCTCATCCAAAGTGAATTGGAGTAATGATTCGAGCAAAGATATTGGGAAACCCATCACATGGTTTCAAACAAGATTTGATCTTGATCATCTTGTACGAGAAGATATAAATGCAAATCCAGTTTTATTTGACGCACAAGGTTTGAATCGTGGACATGTATTCATTAATGGAAATAATATTGGTCTCTATTGGTTACTTCAAGGTATTTGCAATGGTAGACCAGTTTGGTGTACACAAAGGGAAACGAATTGTTCAGAACCAACTCAACGTTATTATCATATTCCACCGGATTGGCTGATGTCGAAGAATAATCTAATTACTATATTTGAGCATTTGGGAGCACCATCACCGGCATCGAATAGTTGCCAGTTAAAACTACACTTTCTCGTATTTTGTTCCGCAATCTGTTTTATTTGAATAATAGTCATTTCGTTTAATATTCTTAATTCTAAGAAGCAAGTAAGACAACAAATCATAGTTATAAGGTGTTATCCTTTTTGATTTTATGGCATTTGCAGCAAATGAAAAATAAAAATAAGTCATGGTTCATTACGAGCGCTATGCTGTAGATGTGTGTAAAAAATTTCTTTGAGAAAACAGTAATTACACACAATTAATAAATACTAAAAATTAAAAAGGTTTTGAATTGATTCGTTGAATGATGTTTTGAACTTTGATGACAGATGGATGTGTTGATGTAAATGAATGTCGATAGATTTTCAATGCTTTCCGAAAACAATCAAGTGCTGATGACAATTTTTGTCTCTGCTCATGAATAAGATCAATATTGGCTAATGTTGATGCAATATCTGTATGTTGAGAAGGAAGTGATCTTAATTTGATTCGTAATGATCGATTGAGATATTTCAATGCTAAATCATCTTTTCCTAGACATCGATAAACTGTACCAATATTATTATAAGATTGTCCTAAGTCTGGATGATGATTAGGTAAAATTTTCTCTCGAATTTTTGTCGCTTGCTCATACCATTCTAAAGCTTCCGCATAATTCTTCTTATTTTTACAAACAATTCCAATATTATTGAAACAATTAGCAACATGAGAATGTTCATATCCATAGATTTCTTGAAAAATATCCAGAGATTTGTAAAATGAATCCAATGCTCGAGTATAATTTCTATAGATTTCTCCAAGATTGTAATATATAGTTGCAAGCTGTGGATGATTTCTTGATAATGTTTGTTTAGCTATTAGTAATGATTGTCTATGGAATTGTAAACTAGTTTGTAGATCTCCTTTAAGATTCGCAATTGTTCCAAGTGCATGATACGCCCATGATTTCAGTGAATAGAAGCGGGGATGAATTTGTTGAAGATAATATGAATAATAGGTTTGAGCAATATCTAATTTTCCCATATGTTTGAGAACATGACCAAAATGTAGAAGTGTCATTTCTTTCTTTCCTAAATTTTCATTCATATGTCTGAGTAATGAACGTAATTGATGATCATCATCTGAACATAATGTTAAATGGATATTCCAAATTGCATTTGGATCATATTTAATATCAGCAAAAGGTTTCAAATTCGCTAATTGACCATTGGCATCGATTTGAAAGAACACTCGTTCAAGATTATGCGATTGAGTTAACTCAGATTCTCGAGAATATATACGGGCTACTTGATGATTGTGTGATGCAGAAAAAACAGAATTATTGGAAATTAAATCATGTAAATGATTTTGAAGAAGTTTGATTCCATCTTTCGACATCACTTGAGCACGATAAACACGAATCGATTTTGAGGGGTGAGACAAGCAGCCATGACCGTTTTAGTCCTTGCCTAAGGGACTCGTCAAGTAATTTCGAAATCATTCGCTGCAAATTAGTTTATTCGAAACATAATGAAGAGGAATATAAGAATTTGAGCTGCTGAACCTGTATCTAAAATAGGAGCAAATAACATGAATTTCATTCAAAGACAAGTATTTCAACTGTAGAGCAAAACAAAAGTATAATGAAAAGAAATTAAATGAATATTTTTAACGAAAAAGGTTATTTGAGTCTTTTTCTTGAGGGTGAGGGTGAGGGTGAGGGTGATGGATTATTTGCCATAATCTTATATCAATACTGAATGAACATGTGAAATAAATACGAAGTAAAACAAATTCTATATCTAAAATCAACTGTTTATCTATAGACTAACCTGTTACTGTCGTTGTCGTGGATGATGTTTCCTAAAATCTAAAACGAAATGAATTTATTCAACAGAAAACATGCGTTTATATAGTGCTATCTCTGAGAGACTATTTTTCTCTCTTTCTCTCTTTTTTTCTCTGGTCAGTTCGTTAACATAGATTCTCTGGTATATATTCTCTCATGTTCGAATTCTCTCGCTTTTTCTGTAATTCACTCTCCCATCTATGGTTAATTCGTTATGAGAGATCCTGTACTATTTTTCAAATATTTTGTTTTAAATTTCTCTCTTTCTCCGATAGATTTTTTCCCACTCTACCTTTTTGATAGATTTCTTTCCATTTTCTCTTTTTCCATGAAAGGAGCAACTTTTGTTTCTTGTCAACTATTCTAGTGACAAACTATTTGTTTCGTGTTCATACGCTCAGCTGACCCTTCGGATCATGCTTCGCTTTGCTTTTTCTCTCATCATTCAACCATTTGATCGAAACATCCTCTCATCCTCTGGAGGATGTGTGTCGACTTATAATAAACAATGTTACCAAATGGTCTGAAGAAGATGTTGCATAGAATGGTGGAATGATGAGAGAAAAAGTAGAGCGAAGCATGAACCGGAGTGTCAGCTGAGCGTATACAAGGAAGAATGAAATCGTTCATGAATAGTCATGCTATTATCATTTCGAAGATTGCCGAATGTCAAGAGAATACACCTCTTATGAATGAATATCACCCTTTTGAACATTTCTACGATAATATATGTAGGTATATTGTCTTTATCTCATCTTATGTTTTGTTGAGTGTCGTTTGACTCTTATATAAATATGTATGCGTGCATGTATGTAGTCTGAAATTGTTATGAGATGGAATCACTAATTATATGTATATACAATGTAGAATTTACTTCCGAACTTACCTGATGATGTCCCTTATGCAAGGTCGAAACGATCGTCGTAAGTATAGCTTGGAAATCTTTGTCTTTATACTCACCCTCAACTTCCAGCTTCTATGAGAAGGATTGGAGTCGAAATCTGGATCGTGGTAGTCTGTTCTAACCTCACCCTCAAGATACCATTCTTCGTAAAACTGATAAATCCAAAGTATTTCATCTGGAAACAACTGAACATTATCAAAAAAGATCTGATGAATATATGGCCAAAACAAAAGCATATAATTGTCTTGGTGCCCATGATCCATTACCAGATTTAATAAGACGTATCAATAAATATCTATTAGATATTAGATCTACGTCTTATTAAATGGATTACACAAAGACAATATGAGCAACTTTGCATAAGTCAAACAGATGAAGTTAAATTAGCTCATTTGTACTACTTACCAAAGGCTCATAAACCTGGAACTCCTCTTCGACCGATTATATCCGGCTTGAAACATCCGACAATAAAGATCTCCAAATTCTTGGACAATCTCTTAAGACCACTCTTCGATAAAATGGCTATCGAAACAACTATCACGTGTAGTATTGAATTAGCCAAACGATTGAAATACTGGTCAAATATTCATATGCGTCCAAATACTTTATTGTGTACAATTGATGTAGCCGATCTATATACAATGATTCCACAAGTCGAAGGAGTGTTATCACTTAAGAAAATGTTTGATTATTTACATATTAAACAAATTAACGGCTTGAAACTTGAAGTTATTCTTCGTCTAGCTAGATTTGTTATGGTAAATAATTATTTCTCATACGATGGCCAATTTTATCATCAAGTTCGAGGAGGTGCTATGGGCTCACCATTAACTTTAACCATTGCAAATTGTTATATGTTCTTCTTTGAACAAAATATCAGAAGACAAATTACCAATGGCTATGGCTTATACCTTCGATACATCGATGATATCTTCATTACTATCATTTGGCCAAGAAGACATTTTCTTCAACAACTCGACCAATGGAATAACTTTGATCAAAACATTAAATTATCAGCCAAAATTTCATTGGAAGCTGATTTTCTGGATTTACATATGGAAAATAGAGATGGTGAATTATTTACATCAGTTTATCATAAACCATCCTATGAACCATATTACTTGCCACTTAATAGTATCCATCCATTGCATATGAAGAAAAACATACCTTTTGCTATGCTTCTTCGTGCACTTCGATACTGTTCTTCATTTGAAACATATCTAAATGAACGTGCCGAATTAAGAATGGCCCTACTATTAAACAAATATCCAGGCAAATTTATTGATCAACAATTTAATCGTGTCTTCTTAAAACTTGGCATCAATGAACCTCTTGATATAAACAACTACAAATTATATCATCAAAAAGTTCTTGATAGTAATATACAAGTAAAAGTTTCAGTTAATCATCATAGAACTATGTTTGTCCATTTCACGTACTGTTCAAATATGAAAACGTTTCCAGCTAAGTTTCATCAGCTATGGCAAAAATACTTTCTGGAATCGCCAATAAATGACATTACTCCTGTTCTTGGTACGCGCAATGTTCAAAATTTACAGCAGCATCTCGTACATACAAGAAAACAGGCAAAACAATAAATATCATATCAATAGCAACGTGATTAGGCAAATTCGTTTACTCTTTTCAAAAAACTGTGCTTCTATTCTTTTTCTATTTTTTCTTTGTGCAGAGCCCTGATGAGTGTGTTAAGTTTTTTAAATAAATAAACACGAAACGCGTCGGCGAATCAATAATCTGCACTTATTATTCTTTTAATTAGAAGCACACTAAGATCTAGTGTTAAATTGTTAAATCATTACTGACAAAACAATTCGATTGCTGAAAAGCAAAAGTTGAGAATAGCAAATTAATTTGTATTCGTATTGGCACCCTCACCCTCAATCTCGAACTAATCCATCAACCAACAGGAAGTGAAAAAAGGCAACAACAGGAACAACAGCAACAGCAACTTCTATTGAACAAACGCGAAATTCGAATACCATTTACGCTCGAAACTGGCCCACTACTGCAAATTCAACGTCAATTAGAACAGTTATGGCAGAAATTCTATAGAAATCAAGGCTCCTCGAAAAATCAAATCCATTTAAAAATTCAAACAAGAACAAACAAGTCACTTAGCCAGCTATTGACCACATCAAAGCCATCGAGATCATTATTAAAATGACTTTTTTTTCATACTTTTTCATAATATCATCATTTTCATTTCAATCACTCCCACAAATATACCCCATTCATCATATTCTCAGTTTACTTTTAGATTACATCATCAACTAAACCATTTTAGTAAACTGTTATGAACGCATCTTTACTTTCCAATCTGCGATTATTTATATCATTCAGCAACTATAATCATCTGCATTCTTTATATAAGCCTCACCCTCAACATCCTCAACGCAAATCCATTAGAAAAACAAAATCCATCGTTATCAAAACAGTCAGTGTTGACACAATGTAATGAATCGTTAGAAAGATTGCAATTAGAAGGTATTCATTCTCCACCATTGGATATATATTATTCGCATGCACCTGATCCAACAACACCTATTGAAGAAACGTTAAGTTAAGTGCTATAAATGAATTGTATCAACAGGGCAAATTCAAACGACTTGGCGTTTCAAATTATAAATCGTGGGAAGTAGCTGAAATTTATTATATCTGTAAAATGAATAATTATGTTTTACCTACGGTCTATCAAGGAATGTACAATTTGATTGCTCGTGATGCCGAACTAGAATTAGTTTCTATGCTTATAATCCTTTGGGAGGCGGTTTATTAACAGGTCGTTTTACAGCAGCCGTAGTTGGTGATCTATATAGAGAAAGATATTGGAAAAAATCAATTTTTAAAGCGGTCGATATGATCAAACTAATCTAACATTAGCAGAAGTTGCTTTTCGATGGAGTAATTATTAATCGAAACTGTCCGGTCAGTATGGTGATGCTATTTTAATGGGATCAAGTAAACCTGATTATTTGATAGCCAATACAAAATTCTTGGTGATAGAATCAGGCTATCAACATTGTAAACAAGACGTTGCACGTCATTGGCCAATATTCAAAAAACATTGAACAATTTCAATATTATATAACAAGCAATTTTGAGAATGAGAATGAAATCACTGATTTACATGTATCTGCGTGCTAGTAGTAAATAAAAGCAAAGACTTTTTAATAAATCGAAATAAAAACAAAAAATTCTCGCTAATGTCTTATTTTTCATCTAATGTAATTTGTGTATTCTTTTCACTTTGATTGTAAATTTGTGCAAGTGTCATAGGTTCTTTAATATTGTCAGTACCAAATCCTAACTTATCTGAAAGAATTTTGGAACTTTCTAGATCTAATTTATTAAATTCATAGTTTGCAATTAAACGCCCTTGACGTAATAATGCTGGATCAATTTTTGTTAAGTCACAATTAAATGTTGCAATGATTTGTTGATGCATAGCATCACCTAATAAACCATCTGATCTAAAAGACAAAAAACAACGTTCTTTTCAAAATAATTACTCAGATAATTTAACGTACAAATTAAGTAGATTTGCAACAGCTTGCGATGGTATTGAAGATTCACTTCGATCTTTAATTATATTTTCTGCATCTTCGATAATAAGTATCGAATTTGGATATTGCATCAAAAATGGTAAAAAGTCTGGTGCAGAAATTTCTTTCGCCATATCTGGCGGAATATAAATTAATGTTTTATCTTCAATTTCATGGATCAAATACCGAATATAATGTGTTTTTCCTGTTTCAACAAAAGGAAAATAAGAAAATAAAATGTTTCTATAAAATAATTTACCTGAACCTGGAATGCCATGTAGAAAAACAATTCCTTTTTCTTCTTTTTTATTTAATGCTTCAATGATTTTATTATGTATTGAAACGAATTTTTGTCCATAATGAAGACCAAGATCAGTAATCAATGGTTTTTTAATAGTAATACAACTAAGATAATAACCATTGATATTTTTACAAACCATATGTAAAGTAAAAGATTTTAATGGTTCTATTTCAGTAACTGTCATTTTAGTAATTTTCTGTGCTAAATCTTGAACATATTTACGTTTTCCGGGTAAAAAGTAAATACAGAATCTTGATGTAATTAAGAAAGAATTATCAAATTCATCAGGTTTTAATTTATTTGGATTTGATACATTCGAATTTAAATGGATACTACCCATATCAATCATAACACCATTTCCCAAATCACAACAACGTGAAATAACAGAAAGATCATCGTTTTTATGATTATAAGTTGTCATAATATGATCATTTTCTAAATCATGGTTTAATTCATCACGAAGATAGTCCACTATTGTCGTTGCGTGTAAACGTTCATATCCATTAGAAGCCAAAGATAATAAAACGCATGGAACTGCTTGATATGTCGCAAGAAATAAGTTAATTGATGGCGTACTTTCATAATCATTGGGTGGAGCAAGTGAAAGAATCGCTTGTGCTGGCATGTTTGGAAAAGAACCTACATATTTAGATTCTTTATTTGCTTCGTCAATTATTGATTTCATTTTTGCTGTCGAATATGAGTATAGGAACAAGTGAACCTTTAATCATACAAATAATGTACTGCTCTTTTATAGTATAAAGAAACATGACGTCATTTGTATTGCACAAATGTTATGCAATGATCCAAAGAAGAAGGAAAATGGCTTATAGTGTGACATAATACTATAGCGACTGAATCATTGTATAAATACAACAGTGATGTATCATGTATGCAATGCGAATGATTAATAATACACCTACATAGACAATGAATTTTTTTCATATGTTCGCTTGATTTTAAAAATAAAAATAAAAAATTAACTAATCCCAAAACGTTTGCCGGCGAATGTGTTTTAATTAATGTTAGACAATAATATAAACACGTATTTATTCATTCATTGATAGCTAATGCTAAATTGCTGATTAAAATTAATTTCTGGAAATCAATGATACTATTACTGTTTGTGATTTTGCCACTGATCAAACTATGATTCGTGTTGGAGACTTTGATGTGAAAGGTCTATTTACACAACAACCAAAAGTAACTATACTTTTATCATGAAAAGTCGTTATGAACGAATAGAATTCATTTCAACTTTTTCATCATTTTCAAAAGTGATTGTTTCGCGTTCAGGAAAATATTCATTGTAAATAGTTAACAATTATAATAATTTTCACTCAACTTAGGATCAGAACTGCTGAAGACTACTGTTTGATTAGGTAAATGCGGGTAGATCGATTGGGATAGAATTATATTCTATTGAAAATTGTATTTCCGCATACGAACAAAGACTAAATATTGAATTCTATATGACACTATTTGGTTCATTAAGTGCACTTAGTATGAAGTAGTGATCGGTACAATAGATGTTTGTTTCTCATTCTATCTATCTTTAGACACTCTTCTAGAATATACTTTCAACAGAAAGCAATTTCCCATGAAATATAAAAAACATTTAGTTCGTAGATAAAAACCCGAGCTGAATTCAATTGATGATGAGTTTAAACATCTCACTGATGGCAAACAATACTACGATCGCATATGAATTACCAAGATTTTATGTGATTTCAAGTTCTACGCAAAATATTTCCTTATATAGTTTCATTTTGTTATTCGTTGTTGGTTTTACCGGTAATATGATCTGTTCTGTTTGTATTTCTAATTCGATCTATCTTTTAACACGTGTGTACGAACTTATTTATTGTGGTTTCCATATCGAAGATCCAGAGATGTCAATACAAATCGTGCTCGAGTTCTTTGTCGTTTTTGTTATACTATATCCAAATAAATTTGATGTGTATATCACCATGGTTTCTAGTTGCAATATCGATGGATCGTTCAATAGGAATGATGTTTCCTTTCAAAGCCAAAGTCTTGTGCACACCACGTCAAGTCGTCTATGTTACTGTAATAGTTTGTCTATTCTTTTTTTCTCGTTAATGTGCATTATTTGACATCAGGATTTGGAACTGATCAAGGTAGATTTGTCTATTGCTATGCAGATTTTCGATTTCGACGACATCTTAATTTTTACATTTATGTATGGTCTATAATTCTATCAATCTTACAAATCTTTCTATCAATGCATTGTATTTGCTTATGCTCGTGTATGATTACAGATGATAGTGATTCGCTTTTATTTTCTGATCGTGAACGTTCTTTAACAAGTAAAACATACTTGAAATAAATGATCTGTAAATATTATACATGCCGTCGAATATTTGGGAGCTGTAATTTTAATAGTTATCAAAAGACATGTATCCGCTAATTGTAAAACACGACCGAGATAGCTACACATCACAAGGATAAATATGCAATTCATGAAAATGAACACAAATATTACCTGCATATTTCTTATAGCTTTATTAAGCGCATTTATTCCATAATTTCCTATTCGATTCTTATCAATGTACAATTCTTTTAGTGTCTACAGGTAAAAACAAAACTAACAACAATAAATAGATGACAAAACGTTATACAAATAGTGTTTTGTTGTAATGCTTTACTAATAGCTTGTGCGCCAACATTTCCCAGTCGATTTTTACGGAGAGTCAAAGTTTTTAGTGTCTATACAAATTTATAATAAGAACTATACGATTAAAAATAGTCAAGATATAATTCAAATTACAGTGCTATGTTGCAATCCATTACTCAAAGCTTGTGCTGAATCTTCACTGATTAGATTTTCACTAATATATAATGATGTCAATGTCTACATGTGTAAAGAAAAAACCAAATTTTACGAATCATCACAGTATATGTTAATACTTACGATGTTATTTCGTAACGCTGAATCTACAGTTTGCATCTTTATATCTTTGATTTTCTCATTAGAAATATATAAATCCTTGTGTTTCTAGTCATATATATAGAGAAAAAAAATAATTATTTCGCTTTGTTTCGTTATTTACTTGATATCAATCATAAGTATCGACGATAGTGTTAAAACGAGAGCATACATTTCGCATTGAACAAATAATATCCAATTTCTCGAGATGGTCTAATATTCGATAGACCATGTAGACAGGAATTGATACAAACGTTGAATTAATTTTTTTTGTGATATTGTTGACTTTTTAAAAATTATGTACGACGCACTTTATATAAGACATGGAGATGTCATATTTTGGGTTTTTGTTTTATCTATATGGGGAAATGAATGAATCATCACACATTTTATGTTGACGAATAAATTAAAAGTGTGGTTTCATTTAAAAGAACAAACATAAAAAATATACGTAACATTTATTTTTCCCTTTTATTATTAGAAATAAATATAAAATACATTAAAATGACGAACAGATTTCATCACTGGTGGAAACCAACTAAAAATGAACAACATTGCTCGATATGCAAACTTAAACAAAATGTATGTCTACCATTATTTACAACTTTCTCTTAATGCAATTGTTCTGAAGTATACATACATTTTCCAACAAAAAATGAATTTGAAAACGGTGATGACTATATAAATACATATTTGTTAGAACACAGAAAAATAGCGCAATAAATGGTTCTTGGTATACAACTTCGACAAGATAGATTTTTTTATTCAACATCTGTTGTGTTCGAAAATCAGTTTCGTCCAAGTAATAACAGTTATGTAAATATGATTACGATACAATGCAAAAACTGATGTCACTGATCCGCCGTGCTACCTATAAAATATATAATCATACTTCGACATCAAAAGTAGGCCTGTGACAGTTCCAGTTTAGTTAAAAAAACTATAGCTATAAATAGGTTGAAGTTCAAGTTTAAAAGAACTATCTTACATCATTATCGAATTAGTTAACCATTAATTCAACACAACATTAGGAAATTAATTTGTGGCCAAATGTAATTTAATCAAATACTATGCTAGCTGAGATAGTTTTACTTCTCTGCTACTATGGCTAACTGTATTGATGAAACGAACAAATAATAGAAAAGGTAAGATAACATAGTTTTACTTAAAGTTAATCAGCAAAGCGTTACCAATAAAAAAGAACAAAAGCTAGTTTCAATAAAATTTAAAATCTTCTTTAAAGAAAACAATATAAGTAATCATCCACTTCAATATTCCAGCTTATCCTTAAGGAACATACAATATTTAAGATTCTTCGATGTTAAAGATAATCGATTCTTGCGTAACACATGGTTAGATACTGAAAAGCACTTTCACTTAGTACGCTTGTTGCACATATTACCAAATATTTCTTTGCTTGTAGAGCTAACATAGGCATGGTCGTTTCGTGCTTTTGCCAAAAAATGGAGAAATCTTCGTCGATTTTAGGCAAAGATGCCATTCGTTCGAGTTCTTGTTGAATAGTTAGCGTACGACACTGATCACTACTATCTGGAATTTAAGTCATTCTACACTTGGTTAAGAATTTCTTTAACATAATACTACTTTTTGACGATGTCGATGATAGTGTTGAACCGTTTTGAGATAAATTCTGAAGAATCGGACTGGTTTTTTATGCTTTTAAACTTCATTCAAAAGAAATTTTTCAGCCTTTGATTTGTGTTCTGGCAACAATGTTTTATGAACAAGTGGATCTAAGAATGCTGAGCTGAACAATATATCAGCGACTTTCGAATCAGATGTCGGTGAAATACGCTGGAGAAATTTCTCGACCATAATCTCTTTTATAAGATTCTCAATTGCATCAGAAGAACGATTATTTAAATAATTATAGAGAGAGTATATAACTGGATACGCCAGCGACAAAGTTGGATAAGATCTCCCGGATAGCATTTCTGTAGCATTATTGAATCGCTCTAAAACTTCATGTATTGATTGTAGAAGATTCCAGTCGAGATCTGTCAACTTCAATTCGACCAGTTTCGTCTTCTGCTTTGATGTAATACCATCAAGTGAATCGAAATTATTATAAAATACACCTAAAATATTTTGATATAAAAGAAGCCGTTGAATCATTTTATATCCGAAATCAGGTCAACGGAAATCGAATCTCATGCTGAATTGAGTAAAGCATCGTTTAAGATGCTTGATTTGAGAATCATATTAACCAGTTTTCGATATTTTTCACCATGAAAGCACCTATATCTTGTATATCTAGTATCACAGGATTATCATCGTCGTTGGATTCATTAATTGTGATTGCTGATGTAGAAGAACTACAATCCATCTTAACTTCCACTTTTATACATTGGGTTGCCTTGCGCATGTCGCATATACTTTACCCTTTTCGGGATCAAACATACCCAGTGCAGTATGAATACGACGTCGAAGATGCATAGCAAAACTTCTACCATGAAATTGACGGAAACTCAAAATTGTTCCATGTTCTTCATAGTCTTTTGTAATAAAATGCGCCGTTATACATACATAATGGCGTTTTCGACTGCTTTTTTCTTTTGATTGTATAACTTTTCCAAATGAGCGAGAATCAATAATGATTGCTTTAATAGCGGCTTCATCTAATTTTTTTTCCTTCCTGGAGTCACTGAATCAGGAAGATTTAGTATCTGACTCCTAGAATATAAAGCAGTCTTTCCATGAGCGTTCGCCAAGTGTCGACGAATATTTGCATTTGTACTCATTGACTGACAATTTATCTGCAACGTCCTTCACGAGAGATGTTTGTGTTCGTGGTGAAGTCTTTTTTGCACACTCGAAGATTGCGATGATTCACTATCATCATCATCATCACCACTCATGTCACTATAAGGTCCAGGTATTGATGAATTGTCTAATGTATCTGCATCGCTATCCTTCTTCGAACCATAAAAACTGTAGTTTATCACAGCATCGATCGTTCGTCGACGATTAGCATTAGAAGTGATACCGGTTCGTCGTTGGACACTTGCCGAAGTCGAAGTTCTCGCATTTGTCGATTTCGCTTTTTCGACAGTTGATTTTGCTGGTGATTTGACCATAATTTTCGGTTGATGTTTCATTCAGTTTTTGGTATAGTGTCAATGCAGAGAAAACGAACCATTTTATATAGTAGGAGAAGTATGGAGAAATACTGTTATCACAATGCAAGATTTAGGATTACTCCATTTAAAAATATTTTTATCGTTATCTTTAGTTTTTGTCTCTCAAAGTCATTGATATTTTGTTTTGATTTCGCGCTTCTCTCTTTTCTCTATAGTATGTGTATGGATTTTCTCTTACTTTTTTCTACAAAGAAAGGATTATGGATATAAATGACTTTGAAATTGTTTACATATTACATCGGAAATTCTCCTTACATCATGCACCCGTATGAACAAATGGATTATCCCAGATGCTATGTTAGAATCATCTCTATACGCATATGTCGGTTTAGTCCAAATAGTTCTATATATATTTTTTCCATTTATCCATTCTATTTTCTCTCGGCACTTTATTATTTGTTGACACTATTGAACCTCAACAGTCGCAGGTCTAGAGATCACTAGTTTTATGTTAAACTCAAAATATTTATTTGAAGTATAGAAGATATGATACAAAATCCAAACATCGTTTAAAACGATTTGTCCAATTGTCCCAAGAAAATGCCGTGAAAAGCTGATTTTTGATCTTGACTGAATCATTGATAGTTTCCAAAATAGGTTGCATAACATCAAATGATGTGACGAATTGATCTGCTATCCATTGAAATCCTTCTTGAATACCTTGATTTCGAACAGCAGATGCACCTTGTAAATGCCAGATAATTTTTTCGTCGAGTTCATGCAAAGCAAGTTCATTTCGAATTTCATCGATTGACATTGCATCAGGTAAATCTTGTTTATTGGCAAGAATCAGAATAGGTTTACCATCGAGTCTTCCTTCGTTTTTCATCTGATGCAGTTCTTGTCGTGCTTCATTCATTCGACATCGATCATTCGAATCAACAAGGAAAATGAAACCTTTTGCAGTTCGATAATACGATTGACTTATTACACGAAATCGTTCTCGTCCACCAGGTTCCCATGCTCTTAGAACCACTTTACCTATGTGAACACGTTCAAAATCAACGCCTATAGTCGGATAACTATTGCTTTGATCGAATTTGCCATCTTTTATAACACGAATAATAGCTGTTTTACCTGAAAAACAACAAGAAGTAGATTCCGTGATTTTGAAAGAAAAAGAAACTACCAGCTCCACGAAGACCACATAGAAGGATATTAACTGGTGGCACCTTTTGACTATTAGTCGAATTCATTTGTTGATAAGTATAGTCTTCTGACTATTGTTGCTTCAATTTAAGGACAGAACAAAATGAATCATCTGCCACGTACTCATCGATGTTGTGCAAGACTCATCATACCGACAGATGTCGTTCTACAGACACAGTACCGAAAATGGATTCAAATACGAAAAAATTTTTGTTATCGTTATGGATAGTTACAGATGCTCCATTATCGGGCAGCCGTATAAAATGATGAGAACCGGAGTCGCTCACGTGAATAAATATCGAAGAACTAGCAACAAGTCGCACTTGTTGTTCAATAGTTATATTATCAAAAATAGTGACTTGTACAGTACAAAAAGTACGATTAAGAAGGACATTAACAATTTATAATTCACTTTGAGGTGAAATACGTCTACTATGTGGACGTTGTACAAATTCCAAAGACGATTGCAGACGATAACTAACTACAAGTCTTTCAAAGCAAGTATGTGATTTGCCATTTGCTTTGGCAGTGGCAACGATTATCTAAGGTAGATAGAAAGGACGCATTGCACGAAGAAAAACTCGAGGGTGATAAATTAAAATCTAAAATTATAGACAAATCAGAGAATATCAGCATCGCAGAAAATAATATGAAATTTCATCTTATATATTCTTGTCGTCCTCACCCTCAATAAATGATGTGCTTCACTGATATGTAAAACATGTCGTAATATATCTGATGACATCTTTTCTTCTTTTCGTCACGAGAATGTTGCAAAATAATAAACAAAAATAAAAAACTTAATTTTTTATAAAATTATTCTTTAAGATAAGAGTCAACTGAAATAGCGGGATTCCGGAACTTCGCCAATAGGACTTTCGCAAAATGAACTTTCGCCAGTGGCGAAGGTCCACTTTACTTA
>Ga0209930_1001680_pt1 | contig 32069 bp, 32 predicted proteins | sample ThiBiot_500_biof_2_FD_183948 | JGI IMG/M metagenome (GOLD analysis project Ga0209930, IMG submission 183948) | Wastewater bioreactor microbial communities from Cape Town, South Africa - Thiocy_cont_500_biof (SPAdes) | ecosystem: Engineered > Bioreactor > Thiocyanate-remediating >... | reverse complement strand
ATAGATATGCAATATTCAAATTAAAGAAACTGCAGACAACATGGGTTTTGCAAGATGCGGGGTTGAAGGAAATCTCAGAAATATTCTAGAAAGTACCCGCAAAAACTTTTCCATTTTTTAGTTTTTTCGTAATTTTAAAAAATGGAAAAAGTTTTTGCTAGAGATTGGTTCTTCTCTCCACTTTCGGTTGCAGTAGCCCGCACCTCGCAAAGCCCTTCTCCGTTAGCAGAAATTTTATACAAACAAACCGATGAAATTAAAGTCTACTCTATTTTTACTTTTTTTTATAAATTTTATTTTTGGACAAAATACAGAAAAAATAACAATACCAAATGGTGTTGTCTACAAATATGTAAGTAACAATATAAATGAAAACGCAAAAAAATTAATTACTGAAAGTTTATCACAAAAAGACAATTTTCAATTATTAGATAAAAATTTAATGATTGGACCAACTTTATGGAAAAGATTTCAAAATATTGAAAATCTAAAAAGTATTCCTGGAAATGTTGTATTTCACATTGACGATATGCAAGTTGAGGGAAAAATGAGCGAAAAGTTAGATGATTCAAAGAAAATATGGAGCGAGGTTAAAAATGAAATTTCTACAAATTACAAGATTAGAAAAGCAAATGAAGACGAACTAAAATATTATTGGTCAACTATTTCCTTTGATATTGAAGAGCCTCTATATATTCTCGAAACTGAACAGCATAAATACATTTTAAACTTTCATAAAAAAATATGAAATTATTATGGATTGATGAATTTCCGATAAAAAATTCTTACCAAAATCCGATAGATAATGGAACATACAAAACAGATGGAAGTTTTAAAAAATATCAAAATGGAGAAGAAGTTTACATTACTGATAAAGGAAACAAAGAAACAAAACTTGAAAAAGTAATTTTCTTAAGTAGCGATGAAGATTTAAAAGCCAACTCTTCTCTTGAAGATATAAATTTCATTATTGATAAAACCAACAGAATTTTTGAAGAACTATTTAAGAATTCAAAAAAAGAAGGAAAAATAATGGTTCAATTTGAATTAGGAAAAAAGAAGAATGAAATTCAATTTGCAGTTCGAGACGATTTAGATTTAGAAATAATGAAAGAATTTGAAAAACGTGTAAATGCTGAAAAATATCCAAATTCTAAAAGAGACAAAATTAAATTTCAATTGATTTATAAAGTAAAATCTTTTAATGATACTGAATAAGAAAAAAAACTTCTGCTAACATTGTATTATTACAAGTCTTTATACAAAGTCCCATAAACACTACATTTTCTTACCATTTCCATTAATTAGATACAACATAAGTATAACAAATTAAAAAACTTCGGTAAACAGATAGATTCCTGCCTTATTCTGTTTTGAAAGGAAATTTAACTGTTGATATTCCGCAAGCATAGAACAGTAATATGATTGGGTGGCTTTAGCCCAGCCTTTATTTATTAATAGTTCATTCAGGCATTCACCGGTCGGCAGAATTATATACGCCAAATCTCTCAACCAAAAATCTGTGCGGTTATCCAATTCGGTTAGAAGTGTGATCCGTGTTCCGGGTGGACACACCTGCAGAACATAATTCAAAGACATCAAACCGTATTGAAGCAGTAAACTGGCAGGTATGCCTGTTTTCGCTTCATCCTCGCGCATTTTTCTGGAAAAATGAACTTCCGGTGCATCCAAACCGTAAAGTCTAATTTCGCGCCTTTCCTGTGTGAATTCTTGTTTCACTTTTAAACTATCTCCGTCCAAAACTTCTTCCACCATCCAAAACGGCTGCTCGTGAATGTTTTTGATTTGAAAATATTTTTGGTTTCCAATTCCTGTTGTGCTGCTTTCCATTTCGTTTGGATTTGCACTAATTGCATTGTAATTCATTGTTTTACAGTATTTTAACTATTGTTTTTATAAAGGTAATGAATGATATTTGTAATTGTCTAGACAACAGTGTTTTTCTCTCTTTTCTAATTTCTAAAACTTAAAACAATGGCAAGACAAAAAGGTCTTATGAAATACGTCGGAACGATTGGCGACGTGAGACACTTCAAAATCAAAGGTCAAGAAGGCTTCTTCGCAGGTATGGTCGGCGGTCCAACTGCTGAACAGGTGAACAGCGCCCCTGAGTTCGAAAGAACAAGGGAAAATATGAACGAATTTGGCGGATGCGCCAAAGTCGGCAAATCGTTAAGAACAGCGCTTTCAGCTCTTATGGGAAAATTTACGGATCCTCAGGTTACAGGTCGTTTGACTTCAATTATGAAGAAAATCAACCTGGAGGACGGAACCGAAGCCAGAGGTTACAGAAAGGTGGAAGTTTCAACACAGAAAAATTATCTGCTTGGATTTGAATTCAACAAAAACCTTTCTATCTCCGGGATTTTTAATGCTCCTTATGACATTGAGCCGGACGCCGGAAGAACTTCTTCAGATTTTATCGTGGCGGCGTTTAATCCTGCGGATTTGATTACTGCTCCTTCAGGATCAACTCATTTCAGACTGATTAACGCTTTGGCGGTACTTTCCGATTTTTCCTACAATCCGACTACTGGAAGTTACGAGCCGGACGATATGGTGAACAACGAGTTAACCAACATCGCTTATTCTCCATACATTCCTTTGAATGCTCCTTATGCAGGTTCAACCATTACAGCAACACTTCCGGGTGCTCCTGTGTTGGCTGCAAACGCTTCGGTGGTTCAGTGTATCGGGATTGAGTTCTTCCAGGAAGTGAACGGAAACTATTATCCATTTGCCTCTGGAAACTGTCTCAAAATCGAGGAAGTATTTTAGAATAAAATCTTCAAAGGCCTTCCCAAACCGGGAAGGCTTTTTTGATTTTAGACTTTCAGAGCCGAGAATCAAGATTCAAGAAAATTTCTTTTAACATTCAAAATTTACAATAATGAAAGCAAAAATAATTAGGGTAGCAGAGGGTAAAAACTCTACACTATCACACCTCTATATAGATGGAATTTTTCAATGCTTTTTACTTGAAGATAAAATCCGTCAAGTAAAAATTATGAAACAAACAGCCATTCCGGAAGGTATATTCAGACTGCGTCTGAATACCTGGGGCGGAATGAATAAAACCTATTTTCCGAAATACGGACCCATTCACCAAGGAATGATAGAAATTGCAGAATTACCAACGTTTACATCAGTCTACATTCATATCGGAAATACGATTCAACAAACTGCAGGTTGTCCGCTTGTCGGACTGTCTTATATCAAAAAGGACGGCGATTATCAGGTTTTGCAAAGCGTGGACGCTTACAAACAAGTTTACAGGAAACTTTACGAAGTGGCAACAGGAAAGGATAATCAGATTGAAATTCAAAATAATTTTCAATTTTAAAAGCCCACTATTATGAATAATGAAATCACACTCAATGTTTTGTTCGGTTCTGTTTCTTCCGTTCTCCTGGCGATTGTGGCGTATTTTATTCGCCAATTGCACAGCGATTTTAAGAGCATGGAAAAGGATATGTCGGAAGTCAAGACGATGGCACTGGTCATCAAAACCGAGTTTAAGAACAGTTACGATCTTCTCAATCAGAAGGTTGAATATTTGGAACAAAGAATCAATAAAATCGAGTTGAATCAAATTAAAAATCAAGACAATGAAAAATAGAAACCTAAATTTAGTAGATCGCGTGTTGGAACCAACGCCAAAATGGTTCAGAATTGTTAGAAATCTTGGACTGGCGTTGTCAGCGGTTGGCGGTGTTCTTGTGGCTGCTCCGGTGGCTCTTCCTGCAGCAGTCGTTTCCGTCGGTGGGTATTTGCTTCTGAGCGGAACGATTATTGGCGCGGTCAGTCAGACTGCAATCAGTGCTGAAGAATACGGCGACAAAAACCGAAAATCCCGGCAAAATTCCACAGAAAATTCACCTGGTGAGTCAGGAAATCAGCCATAGTCAGGCGCTTATCTTCAACGAAAAACATTCAGGCCGGTTGACAAGACCGGCTTTATTATTTGCTTTCCTCCGTTTGCACCGTTTCTTATAAAGGGGCGAAATATGTATGCTTTATGTTGCGCTTATCGGTTAAATCAGGGTGAATCAAGTCAAAGTCAGGGCGTGTAAAAATTAGCGAGGGCATCCGGCGGCTGGTCGGCGGAATTTTTTTTCTGAATAGGTTTTCGGATATAGGCATAAAAAAACTTCCCGAAGGAAGTTTTTGAAAATTAAACGGATAAATAATATCGGCGAACTAAGGAGTACCGCAATTCTTCCAGGGCTTTTGCCTGCTGGATGATCTTCTGCTCTAGTTCCCAGGTGGCTTTGATTTTAGCCACCATTTCAGGTGAATGGCAGGACTTTTCAAAGGCTGGTTGGATGACATTGCGCATCAGGGTTTTGAGGTCGCAGAGGCGAAGCATTTCAATGACTGAGCCGCAAAGGTGCGGATGAAAAAAGCCGTGCTTCCAAAAGGCGTAAAAGGTCCAATAGTAGGTTTCGAGTTCTTCCGTATCTCGTACATACAGAATAAAACAGTTCGGGCAAGGTTGGCGAAGGGGTTTTCCTGCATTGCGTCCTCTGTTCAGAATGTAGATTGCGTGTTCAGGCGTTTCGCGGTGCACGGCGTACGTGCGTACTTTGTTTGTAAGCATAATTTTTGTTTAAAAAATTTTGCTCCGCGAAAAATTTTTCAAAAGAAAAAAAAGAAAAAAAGAAAGTGCACCACCCTCGTGGAAGGAAAATGCGATGCAATATTTTTTCAGAAAAATTTTGGGGCTAAATTTTAGCGCCACAAAACTTTTTCTGAAAAACCCGAAAGGGCTTGATATTGTCGGCGCATTTTCCTGACAACAGACCTTTACTTTCTTTTTTTTTATTTTTTCTTGTGGTCTAATCCTCGATTGAGTTCCAAAAAAAATCTTCAATTAAAAACTGATTTGCTTAGTATGACTGCATTCAAAGCGGTGGGAAGGAATGGAAAAGACAGTGGTGTGGCGCACTGAATACCTGGAAGGGCGACACACGACTGTGCGCGGTGACGGAAGTGTATAGACGGCAGAGAAAAACGGTTCTTCAGAATCCGTAAAGTGAATGCCGGCTATATACTGGAGGTACTGGTGAAAGACTATGCATTCTTAGAAATTTTTTAATTAATTATTCTAAATTCCGAAAGCATAGGGTCTTTTTCATACGGAATGCCTCTAAAACTAAGCCCTGAGCCAGACTTACTGTAATAATTTTTCAGAATGCGATAAAGTCCGGGTTTATATTGGTACTGTTCCGGATAAAACTTAAAATAAAATCTTTCCTGGAAACCTTCCGTACCGGGATGCAGAGTATATCCTATATCCTGCACGAAAAAACTCAATTTTATTTTTTGCCAATCTTTGCCGTTAAATTTTTGAAGCTCATAACGATCACCAAACAGTATCGTGTTTTTGGTATTGTTAATCACTTTGTAAAACACTTTATTCTTCAGTTCAGACATTTTAAAGGTTTTGGGAATTTCAAGGAAAACCTTCTGCTCGAGCCCTTCTATCAACGGCGTGTAGACTTTAAAATTATCTGTCGCAAAACCTCTGTTGAGATCATTATTATCGATGAAAAATGGTTTATTGATTCTGTAATTTCCAGGAAAATTTAATCCACCATCAAATTTTGGTGAGAAGGTTAAATCGTATCTTCTGCCGGGCTGCAGCCCATAAGCCATTTCAGGAAATACAATGTGTGAATTGATGACATTCCATTTATTATCGCTATAACTTTCCACCTGAAATTCTTTGCCAAATGTTATCGGCTTATCTGAATTATTAAAAACCGTAAGCGTATAATTCTCCTCCAGTTTTTTGAAATTAATTGAATCTTCTTTAAGCCAAACATACACTTTCTTTTGAAAGGTGTCATTCTTGATATTTTCAGTTTTTGAAGATATTGTTTCCGCCACATTCTCTTGAATTACAGGGTGAGTTATCATCTGTTTTGATGCGCCCTTTTTACTTTCACAACTGAAAAGCAAAAAAAGAATAAGAAAAGTAAAGTAAAATTTCATAAACGACAGATAACAAAATCTTTACCAAAAAATTTTATGTTCTTATCGTCGCAAGTTAAATACAAGTTCTTTTCAAAAATCACTTTCGCAATTCCTATTGAATAGAAGGATTTATGAAAGTGTTCGAAAACCGGGGAAACAGACTCGCAGGAAAATGGTGCTTATCATCAGAATCAAGATACGAGAACCGAGATGCAAGACGGAATGGTAACAAGCGGCTGCAAAGACAGTGGTATGAAATGCTGAAAGAAAATGCTTTGCTGGGGAATTTTCAGAACGCGCCACAAACACACTACAAATTTTTGCCTATGAAACCGAAGTGTTTTTGGTGTGTGGAGAAAATATGGCGGCTGCCAAAGCAATTTTCTTCAGTATGGAATACTACTGTGCGCGGTGACGAAAGCGACTGTATTGCCACTAAACTTTTCCGCTGAAAAAAAGCAATACAGTGGCTGTAGGAACTGGTTAAATCCCGAAACTCTCTGCACCATTTTTCTGCATCCTTGAATGGGTGGCGGGGATAATGTAGGTTTTCGATTGGGAAACTGACCGTGTAAATTATAACTGCACCGGCGGCTGGAAGGCGGTGGTGCAAAAGGGCTTCGCCCGTTGCAAGGAAAGCATTTTACATAATCTCAAATTATGGGCAATGATGTGGTTGGTTTTGCACGTATGGGAGCCTGCGGACAGGAGGGCAACGTTTTGCGTAGGCAGTTTGACCATAATTTCGATTATGTAATTTGCTGTGGCAAAGCGGGGATATATAATCTGAACTGTAATTTATTCCTTTTTTAATGTCCGTTCAAAATCATCACATAATTGGTTGAGAATATCTTTAGTTTCACGAATGAAGAAATCGCCTAATGTTTTATTCTTTATGGTAAACTTGCGGTAGATTTTAGAAAAGTCTGCATAAATTTCGTCCTGTGAAAATGCAGAGCCTGAATCTAAAATTTTTGCTATCAAACGCTTGCCCGTATCTTCCTGCTTTACAAATTCAAAAAGAGTGGAAATCTTCTCTTCAAAATCTTTAATCAGTTCTTCGATGGCTTCTTCTTCCTGATTTCTTTTTTCAATAACTTTCAGAATATTGTAGCGGTATTTTTTATCGTCTCCATAATCTCCCCGTGACTCTGCTACTACTTTTTTCTTTTCTTTTTGCTCATATTCCTGAGGAATTACAATACCAATACGGTTGTCAAAATAAATTTCAACATCATCAATAATTTCTCCTGTGCGGTTGATTTGGTTGTAAATGATATTGTACCGGTGCCAAAATTCCAAAAACAGTTTTTCTGAGTATTTCTTATTCAGTTCAATAACAAATTCAATGAGATTCAAAATTCTGAAATACTTCTGAATTGCTACTTTTAACTGTTTTGCTTCCTGCTTGTTATTTCGAATATAATCATCAAAGCCCTCTTCAATCTGCATTATCATACTTACATCCGGTTCTTTGCTGTGGTAAGCCGTGAATATTGGAAAATACTTTTTGAAAAGCATATCTTTCTGCAAATCAGAATAAATCACCTCCAATTTTTCTTCATCGCCCAAAGGATCGAAATCTGAAACTACCACATTGCTGAAGTGTTCAAATGCTTTTTTAATATTCTGAACATTGACGTTTTTGTAAGAAAAATCTATGATTTTACAATCGTTTTTGTATTTGGTTGTTCTGTTTACGCGAGAAATTGTTTGTATTGCATTGATGCCTCTTATTTCCTTATCCAGAAACAGTGTATGTAGTTTCTGTTCGTCAAAACCTGTCTGCAATTTATCTACCACGATAATAATACCGTTTTTGGATGTTTTAAAATTCTGCAAAACTCTTTCCTCACTTAAACCACCATTTAGTGAACTGCAACTTGCATAATCCTGACTATCGGAATAAATAATATAAACAGGTGCATCTGCAAATCTTTCATATTTAGAATTTCCAACTGTCTCCTGATAAAATTTAGAAATAAAGTTTTTGTATTTAATTGCCGCCGGAATGGAACTTACCGCTAACATTGCTTTTGCAGTTCCTCTGATATTGTGATATACAGTGGTTACCAGTCTTTCAACCACGAATTTAGAAATCGCTTCAATACGATGTGGATTTTGATAAATTTTCTTTTTTCTTATCGCATACTTTTTACCGTACTCATCAATTCCTGTATCTGTTCCTTCGGGAATTTCTTCCAATTCATACCCTAAATCATTTTCAAAACCTTCCAATTCGTTATCAGGTATTTCAAAAAACATTTTTGCGGAAACAGGCACAATTCCTTTTATTGGATTTAGAATATATCCATCTGAAATTGCCTCTTTCATCGTATAACTATCAAAAGGCACCCATATTTTTTCGGCTTCCGCATATTTGTTAAACTCCCCGAAACGCGCCAATGTATGGTCACTTGGTGTAGCCGTAAAACCTACGATTAGATTTTTTTTGGTGTGGACTTTTTTGTATTTATCATTATTATCAAAACTGCTCTGCAATTCATCGAACACACTCAACATATCTTCGTGTTGCGTTCCACTGTTGCTACGGTGAATTTCATCTATCAGAAAAGCAATACGCAATTTGGAAAGTTTTTCTACTGTGGAAGCATCCAAAATATTATCAACCGAACTGAACTTCTGAAGATTTACCACCACAATTCTTTTATCGGAACTCAAAGCATCGATAAAACTTTTTCGGTCTGTCGCTTCAATGAACATTGATTTCTGAATGTTCATATTATGCATTTTGCTGTCCAATTGGTCGCGTAACTGCAATCTATCCACCACCAACATTACTTTATCATAAATGAATTCGCCGTCTTTCCGCAAATCTTTTAACTGCAATGCGAGCCAACCAATGATATTACTTTTTCCGAAACCTGCAGCATACTGTAAAAGGAGCGAATAAATTGTTTTGTTGTTCTGATATTTTAATCTCTTGGCAATGAGTTCCTGAATTTGTGCAGTTCCCAGACCTTTGTCCAAAAGCTCTTTTTCCAATTTTTTGATAAAATATTCGGGGTCTGCTTCATTGGAAAGAAATTCATCAATTTTGGCAAGTACTTTATCCGCTCCAAATTTCTGTTTTGGACGCGGAGCAATTAATTTACCGTCGTTGTGTTTGTATTCCTTTGTTCTGCTGCCTTCTTTTTTTATGAGTTCCCGCTCAATGAAATTGTAGTAGAGGATTTCTTTTTCCACCATTCTTTTGTCATAAAGGGAGCGGAAAACCTCTTCAAATTTTTCAATTTTGGAACCTTCACGATTTCTTAACGGATAAGGTTTGAATTCATTCAGGAATTTTTTTTCATAATCTGTAAAATCAAAACTTCCATCGGTTACAGACTGTTTTATTTCATCTAAAAGTATTGAAACATTCCGAATTACATAAGTATCGGAAAGGTCTGTAGAAGTAATGTGAACCGCTTTTTCGAATATATGGAGGAAGTCTTTGCGAATGGATTGTGAGGTATCGTTTTTGTCTGCAATTACCAAATATTGCTGCACTGCATTCTGATAATCCTTCATCACTTTTCCACGACCGTTTTTTAGTGCGGTTTGGCTGTTCCAATTGCTTTTCAGTTCGCTGTAGCCAAAGAAAATTCCGTTTACAAAAAACGTAAGGTCGGGACGGAATGAATACTGTTGTTTGCCTTCGTATTTGTAAGTGTAAGGAAGTTCCTGAACAACAGTAAAAATATTCTCGTCAAACAAGGCATCTTCTTTCAAAACACTTCCGCTGGGATAGAACAAATGGAGTTTTACCCCTTCAAAAGTTACCGATTTATTGGTGTTGAGAAACACCGCCATATTCATAGATGATTTTATTTTGTCGTCTAAAAAAAGGGTAAATGCGTCCATCAGTTCTTTTTCGGAACCAAATTTTTTTAGGAGTTTTTTGTAATTTACCTTATTGAGAGAGGTTTCGGAAATGAAAGACCTCAAATCTTCCGTTATAAAAAATTTTGGCGATACCGTATTGGCTTTTGCTTCACGGTATTTTAAACCATCGGTTCGTTCGCATAGGAAGTTGATAAGGTATTTTTCCTGAAGGTCAAGTTCTTTCATAGTTTTTTTAGTTTGAAAATAATGGTTCTGCTTTCCAATCGAGTAAATTTCCTTTTCCATCTGATGGAATTCCCAAATATTCTATCGGAACTTCACTGTATTTTTTCAGCAAATCATCTAATCTTACGGTGAAATCATTTTTTTGTCCAGACGCATCCATTAGATACTTCAAGGCGCAAATAAAATAGAATGTTCTTCGGTTGTTATTATACCTGTTGCTTACCCAATTTCCCTTCGGCTTTAACAAAAGAGAAGGTTCAATTGCCAAATCTTTGTTCCAAAGCCTTGAATGATGGGCACAAATATTTCGCACATAAGTTAAGGAATGTAGCCAAGACTGAAAAACGGTGTGGTGAAGTTTGAAGTAATCTGCAATTAACTTTTTATCGTCATTATGCCGAAGACCTTTATAGAAACTAGACAGTTCGCCAATGGTAAGCAGTTCAAAACACATCCAAGCAGGTGGATTCGCAGGTTTATGGTAATTATCGGTATAATGTTTTATGAAAACCTCGGGTTTACGGTTTGTTTTTGCTTTATGAATAATATCCTGAAAACTTGAATGGGGGTCTACAAATTTTCCAAATTTGTTGTAATGGGCAGAGATAAAAATTCTCGGGTCATCCTGCCAATGCGAGTTCTTGTACTTAATCGCCAATTGATAGATAAATTGGGTTCTGATTGCCACTTCAACCCTTTCAATACAATCAAAAACAAACAGACGAAGTTCACGGTCGAAAGCGTAGGTTTTTAGCACCTGTTCCCAAGTAGTTCCTGCATTAAAAGTATCTTTTATTTTTTGATAAGGTATAAAATAGGCACTAAATCTATAGTAACTAATCTGCTCTAAAACAGATATGGCTTTGGGTTCGTCGGCAACCATTAAACCTCTTTTTTTTAGAAGTTGCAATTGGTCGTGAAAAAGTAACGGCGGTTTCTGATATTCTTTCTTACTCATGGGCGTATAAAAAGAGAAGACCCTCCAAGTGTGCATTGTTAAGAGGCAAGGAGGGTGTATTATCTTTAGTTGAAAACCTTTCTATATCAATATGCTTTCTAAATCTGAAAAGCACTTTTGTAATGCAAATGTAAGACAAGCGTAAGACTTTTGCAAGAACTTTGTTAACAAATATGTAAACATTTGAGTAAACCATAATACAAACACTGTGCTAAACCACTTTTATTTTACCTGTAACCGCATCATTGATGAGCACTTTGCGAAGATGCTGAAGCGTGGTAATTTGGGTTTGCAGGTTTTCTACCATTTTATCGATGGTTGCTGTTTTTTGGTCGAGGTATTCTGCGATTTGGCTTTGTTCTTTGATTGGAGGAATTGGACACATAAAATTTTTCAATTCATTAGGGTTTAAGTGAGGAATACCCATCCCTGTCGGAATATTTTTTAGACGATACTCAACATTAAATCTTAAAAAAGAAAAAAACTGTGCGTTTATAATATTTGAAAATTTCAATTTGGCGGTCGTCGAAGAAATCACACCTTTTTTTCCATATAAAATTTCTCCAACTCCTGCTCCATCCCAAATAATGATAAGGTCATTTTCATTTGCGATCAAATTTTTGTCATCTGCTTTAACATAAGTTTCAAAAACCACACTGTCATTTCGCAAATACTCTAAAGACAAATTTGGTAAACTATTTTCCACTTGTGTTTCATAGAATTCTAAATTTTTTCCTTTAATTGTTTGAGCAAATTCCTTAAATCTTTTCACTTCCCAATGTTTCGGAATTTTGCCAATCCAGTCTATTTCACTTTCCTTTAATTCCACCTTATTGTCCAAACCTTTTGTAACTGCTTTGTTGATGATGGCTTTTCGGAGTTTTTTGTAGTTTTCTATTTTTTGGTTTAGGAGTTCGGTTTTTTTATCAATGGTGGTGGTTTTTTGGTCGAGATAATTGGCAATGGCGGTTTGTTCGGGAAGTGGCGGTATATGAAAAGATATTCTTTTTAAATCATCAATGTTAAATCTAAATACTTTTAATCCTGTAGCGTATTTTTGTAATTCAGTTTTGAAAAATTTTGAAAAATAATATAGATATTTTCCATTTATGGAATTGCTTTTAGGCTTTAATAAAATTTGTTCTCCTCCAAGAAGCCCTAAATCCTTTCTATCGTAAAAGCAAGAATGTCCTAAATCTTCAATGGTTTCTGAAGTTGATATTAATATTGTATCACCTTGATTTACAACCTGACTTTCCTTAAAATATTCTTCATTAACAAAAAAATTAAATGTTTCATCAACTACATCAACCTTGTACGTCTTTCCATATTGTAAAGCAACATAATCACCCGCATCAAGCAATTCATCCTTTTTTAGACCTGTATTCCCTCTAACAATTTTACAAAAACCATCAATTCTGAAGTTTTTGTTCAAACTAATTTCATCATTTAATTCCCTAGTCTTCATACCTCCAACTCCTTTTCAAGATTTTCTAGTTCGACATCCAACGCTAAAAGATTTGCCCGCAATTCTTCCAAATCCTGCAGTTCTTCGGGTTTGTAAAACACTTTGTTGAAGTTCAGTTCTACACCTACCGTATTTTCAAGATACTCAAAAGGTTTGGTCACGTATTTCGCCATAAATGCTTCTATATTTTTACGGTTTTCAGTTTCATTGGGCGAAAACGGGATGATTTCGTAATCTTTCTGCGTGTCTTTCACCAATTCTGCCCAAACCGTAATTTGTGCGTCTTTTGTTTTGGTGGCTTTGGTGTATTTGGATTTTATGAGGATTTTGCCGTTTCCGAGGTATTCTTTTTGCTGATTTTTACCTGTTGCAACAATGGTTTCTCGCTTTTTGTCCCAAGTGTAGGCGTTTCCATCTTCGTCAATCGCAATAAATGCATCGTCGGTATAATCAAAACCCGCCACAAAATTTTTGAAATAGCCGTTGTAGAAATCTTCTAATGTGGGATATTCTTCAGCATCATACTTCCATTCTTTGCGCGGATTGATTGATTTTGCGTTTTGCAAATTCAGCGTGTCAAGAATCGCTACAGATTTTAACTCTAGTTTAATCGCCTTTTCTTCCACTACATCACCGTTTCTAGAAATTTTATCGGGCATTTCTATAGATTTACCTTCAAAGTCCACATTCGTAAGCAAGATTGCCTGTTTGTTGTAATAGAATTCCCATTTATCAAAAACTTTTGCGTATTCGGTATCTTCAAAATTAATGAAGGCATCTACAATAGTTTTGCGGTTTTCGGCATTCATCTGTCGGCGTTTTTTACCTTTAGATTTTTTTAATCCTTCCCAAAAATCGCTTCCGTTGATGAGTATCACCTTGTCCTGTCTTTCGGCAGGTTTATTTTTGTTGAACACCCACAAATACGTGTATATACCTGTATTGAAAAATTCGTCTGTCGGCATTTGTATAATGGCTTCCACCCAATCATTATCAAAGAAATATTTTCGGATATTGCTTTCGCCACTTCCTGCATCGCCACTAAACAAGGTGGATCCATTGTGAACAACTACGGCAAAACCATTATCGTCATTCAGTTTGGAGAGAATATGTTGGGTAAACAAAAACTGTCCGTCTGAAATAGAAGGTAATGCCACAAAGCGACCTGTTTGGTCGTTGGTAATTTCTTTTTGATAACCTTTCCAATCCACACCATAAGGCGGATTTGCGACTGCGATGTTGAAGGATTTATCGTAAAATTTTCCTGTATCGGTTAAGGTATTTCCGTATTCTATGGAAGTGTCTTTTCTGAAACGGCTTTCAATTTTTGCGAGTGCATAAAGTGTGTCATTCCATTCCTGACCGTAAGTTGCGGTAGGTCGGGAAAAATTTTCCTGAATTTTATCTTCTACGCCAAAAAGCAGGTTTCCGCCGCCACAGGTTGGATCGTAAATGGTAAGGAATTGCCCGTTATCCTCTATTTTAGAGGCGATTAATTCCGAAATCAAAGCAATAATATCATCCGGTGTATACTGTTCTCCGGCAGTTTCCGCTGAAATATCCGCCCATTTTCTTTTAATATGCTCTTCTAAAGTTGTGATTTCGGAATTGTTGAACGGTGTAAGGTCAATTTCGCTCCACGCTTTTACGGTATCGAAAAGTATTCTCTTTTTTTTCAGTAATCCTGCAGTTCCTGAAATATCTAAGAATTTTTCTTCTTCGTTACCTTTATCTACCCCCAAAAGGAATTTGGTTTCGGTATCAAACGCTTTTAGATAAGCATCAAAATCGGCATCAAAACTTTTGTCGTTTTTGGCAATGTCTTTCAGCGTAATTCCCTTGCGAATAACATAATCGTTATAGCCTAAACCTTCAAGTTTGAACACTTCAATGAAATCGTCCATATCATCTTTTCCCATTTCGACTGCCAATTTATCCGCTTCGCGAATAAGCCTACTTTCTACCATTAAAAGGGCGAAAAAAGGCATCATAAATTTCGGGAAATCGCTCTGCTTTATACCGGCACCAATTAAGAGGTCGGCGGTTTTCCAAACATCGCTTTCGTGCTTTAAAATATTGATACTCATTGAGTTGTTGTGGTTATTTTATAAAAAGTTCTAAATTGTTGCGAAAACTTCAAAAATACGAAATGCAAACGACAGAAAAAAAGGGAAATTGAAAAAAGTAAGTAAAGTAAGTAAGTTTTGAAACAAAACTTTTTTAAAAAATTTTGTTGAAAAAAAACTATTTAAAACAATGAAGTTATGGGAAAAGCAAGGAAGCATAAAGGGCGGTTTGCACTGAAAACATCTATTTCAGCATTTTTTTTCTGAAAGAAAAAATAAAAATTTTCTTTTGCCGAACTTTGGTTACTTTACTTACTTTCTACAAAAAATGAAAAGCAGAGCAAATAAAGGTGAAAGCATTTCAAATTATAAGAAATCACTTTTTGTTTTTTAATTTCTCATATAAAGTTCGAGTGTATCTACCTTCAACCTAACCTGTAACCATTTTCTAAGTTTTTGTTTTTCGGCTTCCGGGAGTTCTTTTTCAGATTCGTATATCGCTACAGGAATTACAGCAGCAGAATCAGCATCAGAAAGTATTTCCTGCTTTGCAGCAGAAAGTGACTTCAAGTCGGGGAATATTGCTTTGGCTTCGGAATAAAGATTTTCTGTATTGAAGGTATAGCGGTCTATTTTGGCGTTCAATTCGGCAGCGATTTTTGCAGCGTCATTGCCGACTTCATTATTCTGAATTTTATTGGCTTTGGCGAGGAAAGCACTGTCCTGACGAATAATCAGTTTGGTATTTTCTAAACCGAAATCTGCCATCTTTTTGTTTTCTTCGGCAATCTGATCTGCAGTAAAACGCCTTGTCAGAAACGCCAGTTCTACTCGACGCGGATCAGTGGAATAAAATGTTTTCCGGTAAACTATGGCATTTCCTTTATCTTCAAATTCTTTGGTGATAAACTGTGAAACTTTGTCATAAAATCTTTGTTGCTGAATAAAACGATAGGCGAAATATATACTCGGAATAATCATCAGCAAGGTGATTGCAGTAATCCAGTTTCTTACTGAACTTGCTTTTTTGTTATCCACCAACCCTGCTGCTGGATAATTGAGGTATTTTACAATAATGAAAGTAGCAATACAGATAAAAACGCAATTGATGGTATACAGAAACATCGCCCCGGCGAAGTAGCCGAAGTTTCCTGTAGCCAAGCCATAGCCTGCTGTGCAGAGCGGTGGCATCAAGGCGGTTGCAATGGCCACGCCCGGAATTGGATTTCCTTTTTCAACTCTCGTGACTGCAATTACGCCTACCAAACCACCGAAAAAGGCTATTAACACATCGTAAATATTCGGTGCTGTTCTTGCTAAAATCTCAGACTGCGCTTCCTTGAAAGGCGAAATTAAAAAGTATAAAAATGATACTATTAAACCCACTAAAGTAGAAATCAACAGATTTTTAAGCGATTTTCTTAAAAGCGTGAAATCGTAAATCCCTAAAGCGAAACCTGCGCCCACAATTGGTCCCATTAACGGCGAGATTAACATCGCTCCTATAACTACCGCCGTTGAATTGACATTCAGACCAACCGAAGCGACCATAATAGCGCAAGCCAAAATCCAGAAATTGGAACCCGAAAAGGAAATGCTGTTTTTTACGTTTTCAAGGACTTTCTCTTTGTTCTCTTCGCCGTTGTGAAGGTTAAAAAGTTTGTTCATTGCCGACTGATTTTAGAAACAAAAATACGTTATTATTCTTTATACCATTTCAGTTCCTGAATATTAGCCGGCATAGAAATACCGTTGGTAAGTAGATTGATTTTCACCTGATCAATCATTTCGCTGCGAATCATCAGGGCATCGCGCCGGTAATCTTCGGCTGCTACCCAGAAAAAGACCTTGATATTGACGGAATTAACACCCAATTCGTCCGTCATTACGAAAGGTTCGCGGTCTTCATCTTTTAAGGAAAGCGGATGACTGTTCATTGTGTCCAAAATGATTTTCTTGGCTTTGTCGATATCGTTTTCATAAGCAATTCCGACCATAAAATCCATCCGGAAATAACCGTCTTCGGTAAAGTTGAACACCGGTTTTTTTATCACGTCGCTGTTCGGAATATAGACGTCTTTGCCGTCAAAAGTCTTCAGTTTGGTGTAGCGGAACTCCATGGATTTCACCCTGCCGAATATATCGCCAATGCTCACCGTATCATTAATGTTGAAAGGCCTGTTGAACGACAGAATAATTCCCGAAATAAAATTTTCGCCAATATCTTTAAAGGCAAATCCCAAAATCACGGCGGAAGCACCTGCTGCGGTTAAAACTCCTGTAGCAATCCCATCCAAACCGGCAACTTTCAGTCCGAACATAATAACGATAATTACAAATACCGTTTTAATGGCTTTGATCAAAAAATTGGTCATTAAAGGGTCTGCCGATTTGCCTGCTATAAACTTCCGTGAAAGGTCCGTGAGTTTATTGGCTATAAAAATACCCAGTGCAATTACCAAAATTGCGGCAAGGATACTGGGAATTTGTTCCACAAAACTGTCCCAACTATCCTGAAATGACTGTATTAATTTTCCGGTTTCCATTTAGATTTCATATTAATTAATATACCCTCATCAATTTGCCTGGTGAACAACTCTCTGAGGAAAAGGAATTTCAATATCGTGCTCTCTGAACGCCTCAAAATATTTAACTCTCAATTCACTTTTGAGATTTTCTACCCTGAACGGATTACTTGACCAGAAATAAACATTAAAAATCAAGGCAGAATCTGCATAATCATTAAATCTAACGAACGGTTCCGGTGTTTTTGCCACTTTCGGATTAGCGGCAGTTACAGATTTTAAAATATCCATAACAGTTTGAACATCGGAACTGTAAGCAACACCCACCTGAATATCAAACCGTGAATTGAGATTACTGTGCGTCCAATTGAACAGATTGTTTTTGGTGAGAAAAGTGTTCGGCAGAATCACATATTTGTCGTCACGCGTTAAAACGGTGGTAGTTCTCAAATTAATTTCCTTCACCTGACACACCAGGTTATCCACTTCAATAATATCGCCCACTTTAATGCTGGAATCCAACAGCAACACAATTCCTGAAACAAAGTCGCTGAAAATATTCTGCAAACCCAAACCAATACCCACCAATAAAGCTGCGGAAGCGCCCATCAAAACAGAAACATTAATCCCGATCATATTCATCCCCAGAATGAAACCAACGACATACAGCACATATTTTATCAAACTGAAAATGGTAAATTTCTTGGATTCGTCGAGTTTCTGCGAACGGTAAATCAGTTTTCGGATAATTTTCACAATGAAATTCAAAGCCAGAATGAAAATGACTAAAAATATCAGCGAAGAAACCGAAATATCGGCTTTACCAATGGTAAAAAGTTTGAAGTTCAAGAGTTCTCTGAACGTAAATTCTATATTTTTCATAATTTCTACATAATTAATCTTACACCACCCAAATCTGCCACACGATAACTAAACCGGTCGCTTGGCGAGGCTATGAACATAAAGTTTTTCGGTATATTCCAATGGCGGGAAAGCTCATCGATCAGTTGTGGTGTAAACTCACCGGGAATTTCTATAAACTCGATATCAATTTCCGGATAGGCACGGTCCAAAACACGAAGGTCCGATTTTAAATCTCCGTTGTCATCACCTGCTCGGAAAACATTTACCACTTTAAGTTTTTTGGTGGTCTCGTTATTCTGCACATACTGCATCACCTTATTCATAATGGCCACATCATCTTTTTTTGTAAAAAACACGAACTCCTGCGAATGAATATTGCGGTTTAAACGCCGTAAATATCTGTTTGACCTGACGAAAAATTTCCTGAAAGGTCTGGAAAATGCTTCTAAACCCGAAATTAAAGCCGAAATAATGATGGTTCGGTTCAGCATAACGCCCACCACCAATAATGCCGGAATTAAATATTGCAGAAACGTATAAAAAGCCGCTTTGTTAAGCAAAATGTTACCAAAAAATGCTAAAACTACAAACGAAACCGCAATCAGAACATTCAAAACAGTTGCTCTTTCGGGACGCGGAAGTTTTCGCCGCTTGATTTTCAGCAGTAAATTCCCTATTCCGAAAAGTGCCATTACCGAAAGAAATGAAAAGGTATAAACCCCTGCAAGCGAAGCCAAATCGCCTTTTGTAGCAAACAATACGGAAACACACAGAATCAGAAAACCTATTGCAATTCTGTAAAAAGAGCCTTTTTTGTTGGTTTTCAGAAAATAATTGGGCAAGATTCTATCTAAAGTCATACGGTTTACCAAACCCAAAACACCCACGAAAGACGTAAGAACTGCACCACAAAGCACCAAAACCGCATCAATGGAAATAATGGTTGCAAGCCAACTTCCGCCGGTTTTGCTGCCAAGGTAAGCCAATAATGCCGAACTGTGCTCCTGAACATCGGCCACAGGAATTATAAAAATTACCAAAAGCGCCATCACAGGATTGAAAAAACTAACTACGGCCCACATATTTCTTAATGTTTTCGGGAAGACGCCGTGCTTCTGTTCTTCCACAAAATTGGCTGAACTTTCAAAGCCTGAAATCCCCAACATTGCTGCAGAAAATCCTAAGAAAAGTGCCGTGAGTAAACTTCCGCCCTTCACCGGCAAACTCCAATTGAGTTCGAAAACATCTAAACCATTTCCCAAAACAAACACAATTCCCGTAATAAGCAATAAACTTAAAGCGGCTAAATGGGTAATAAAGATTACCACCGCAACAATTGCCGATTCCGAAATTCCCATAATGGTTAACAGCGTAAAAATGCCTAAAACCACTACTGTTGCCAACATTACATTCACCGGAATTAAATGGTCTAGATAATGCATCGCTTCGGATGCGGAGATTACCGCCGTTGCCATATAAGACAGCACCGTTAAAGCTGCGGCAACTGAAGCCACTTTTTTTGAGGACGTATTGAGCAATACATTGTAAGCCCCACCGTTTAATGGCAAAGCACCCACAACTTCTCCATATATTTTCCTGAATAGAAACAAGACCACAGCAACTACCAAAAGTGAAATCCAAGCAAACTGACCGGCATACATCACGGTAAGCGCTGAAACATACAAACAACTTGAACTAATGTCGTTTCCGCTGATTGCTGTGGACTGTAGCTCGTTGAGTTTTTTATGAACGGACTTTTCCATTTCTTACATTTTTTTCTTTAGTTTTTTCCTGCATAATTTCGTTGATGCCAATCATTCCTATAGTTCCCACCGGCATATCTACACGGTTTCTGAGGCCGGTAAAACGTGCCTCCACTTCTACAGGCAATTTTCGGTCCGAAGCAATCTCTTTCACTTCAAACTCCTTGGTGCAGGACATAATGTTATAAAGATCACTTCTGCGGTCTTTCAGGTTTCTTACGCTGCCATATTCGTGGAGTTCGTCCAATAATTTTAAATCTACATCAGCAATCAAAATCATTTCAGTGTTTGGTGTGGATTCACTTTTCACGGCGTTACTCGGAAAAGCAAAATCGCTTGGCGTGAAAACCGCACTTTGCGAATAATGAATATCGAGATTTTCCACCTGCGGAAGATTGCCCACATTTCCTGTAATTGCCACGTAACATTCGTTTTCTATGGCTCTGGCTTCGGCACATTTTCTTACACGCATATAGGCATTCTGCGTGTCGGTAAGGTAAGGCACAAACAAAATCTGCATGCCCTGGTCTGCCAAGATTCTGGGAAGTTCCGGAAATTCAACATCGTAACAAATTAAAACGCCCACTTTTCCGGCATCGGTGTCAAAAGTTTTAATAGTATCTCCACCTTTCAAGCCCCAATATTTGGTTTCGTCGGGCGTAATGTGAATTTTGTCGTAACGGTCTATTTTCCCGTTTCTGTGACACAGGAAACCCGTGTTTTTCAGTTCGCCGTTTTCGTACAAAGGCATACTTCCGGCAATGATATTTACATTGTAAGCAACAGCCAATTCACTAAATTTATCCCGGATTTGAAGCGTGTATTTGGAAAGCAAACGCATGGCTTCGGCTTCAGAAACATTTTTGAATTCCGCCATCAGCGAGGTGTTGAAATATTCCGGAAATAAGGCAAAATCGGATTTGTAACCGGAAATAGCGTCCACAAAATATTCTGCCTGTGTAAACAAATCATCCAAGTTTTTATACATCCTCATCTTCCACTGCACCAAGCCGATGCGGACGTTTTTCTTTGGTGTTTTTTTGTCGGAATCTTCATCTTCATAAAAGACATTGTTCCATTCCAAAAGCGTTGCAAACTCCTTGCTCTGCACATCATCCGGAATATAGTTTTTAATAATTTTCCTCACGTGGAAATCGTTGCTCATCTGAAAACTCAGCACCGGGTCGTAAATTTCCTTGTGTTTTACTTTTTCAAGATATTGTTTTGGTGAAAGTTCATCGACGTATTTATGATAAAAAGGAATTCTGCCACCGAAAATAATATTCTTAAGGTTCAGTTTTTCGGCAAGTTCTTTTCGCGCGTCATACAATCTTCTTCCTAATCTTAACCCTCTGTAATCCGGGTGGATAAAGACTTCTATACCGTAAAGCGTTTTTCCGTTTTCATCAAAGGAAGAAAAAGTGTAATTTCCGGTGATTTGTTCGTAGGTGTGCTTATCTCCGAATTTTTCGTAATCCACAATTAGCGAGAGTGCGCATCCGGCAACTTTACCTTCAATAAGGATAACTAACTGGCCTTCCGGAAAAATTTCTGTTAATTTTTGAATGGATTTTTCACTCCAATAACTGCCCTGCCAATTGGGATATGCCTTCTTCATGACGGTCAATAATTCTGAATACTGTTCAGGTTTTAGAGCACAAATTTCTATATGTTGTGTTGAATTCATCATATTACTGATTTTAAATTTTAAATTTTAGATTTTAAATGTTAAATGTTGTTTTCCTGAAGTTTAGGAAAACGATTAGGACTAAGGAAAATTTTAATGCTGAAGATTCTTACGGAACGTTTCGGGTGTTTGACCTGTAGAATTTTTGAAATATTTCCCAAAATGAGAATTGTCGCTAAAACCCAATTCCAAAGAAATCTGCCTCACGGAAAGTTTTGTGTGGGAAAGCAACCGTTTGGCTTCTAATACAATTCGGTTTTTAATGACGTTACCTGCCGGTTTGCCAAGATATTCTTTTACCACCGCATTAAGGTAATTAGGCGTTACGGACAATTGAGCAGCGTATTCCTTAGGCATTTTTTTCTCCCGAAAGTGCAGATTGACCAACGTACGGAACTCGGAAACCAATAAACCCTTATGGTCTGAAACAGAAGCCTCGAATTTAGAATTCTCTGACGCCGAGGACATCTTCAGCACGCAGGTTTTCAGCAATAAACAGATGACTTCCCGAGAATAGCCATTCTTTTTTTGGAATTCGAGTTTGATGTTTTCAAAAATGTTCAGCCAAAAATTTTTCTCGCGTTCGGGTATGTCAATATATACCGGCAGACTTTCTACCGCCGTATCGCTTTGCACCAAATCATTACCGGTAAATATAAGATTGTAAAAGGATTTTGAAAAAAGCAGGATGTAGCCTTCGACATGGGAAGCAATATTCCAAGAATGTATCTGGTCGTAATTGATGAAAAAAAGCCGGTTTGGTGCAATTTGGTAATCTTCAAAATCGATGCTGTGCGAGCCATTACCATTAATAGTGTAAATTAAAGCGTAAAAATCGTGGCGGTGTGGTTCCGAAAGATGCGGGGCATCCTTCAAGAAGTTGGCAAAGCGGTAAAAGGCAAAATCTACCACGTCCGCATCATGCTCTTTTATATTTTTAACAGTATATTTTATCAGTGTGTCAAAATCTTCCATAAGCGATTTAAAATATACCACAAAGATAAAATATACCATAAAATAAATTATGGTATATTTTAACACTGTCATGGAACAATTTATAAGTTTAAATTATGAAATAGTTATTTATCAAATGCGTTTCACGAAATGGTTTTTTCTTTTTTTTATTTGATGGCCAACATCCGAAATGACTTTCTTTTCCACATAAGAAGAGTTCATCACACTCAACAAGCTCATATAGTTCAGCTCAAAAGCAACCGTGTCTCCCACTTTATAGTTCTTGTAGGAATTTTGCAGGTCCAAGACCAACATATCACTGCTTTGCCCCACGATTTCGAGGTTTTTATTGACGGGCTTAATATTTTTGGGTGACAAATCCAACAGACCAATATCCACAATCGCCCTTGTGGTATTTTTTATTTTTTTCAGGTTATTAAAATCTTTTTTCTCTCCGGTGAGATTTGTTCCTAATTTTCCTTCGGGAATATTGGGTTTTTCTTTAATCTCAATAATTTCGGCGTTCAGTTTAAAGACATCGTGATGCATTCCTTCAATAAGGGTATCGTCGTAAACATTGGTTCCAAAGAACAAAGTTTCGCCAATCCGGAAATGGTTGATATACGGTGGCATTTCGCCGTTCAACACCAACGGTATCGACACAGATGCACCTCCTGAAATATAGGGAATATGAACATTGAACGTCTTTTCAATTTCTTGTTTCGACTCGTGAAGCAGTTTCATTTTGTCGTAATCGGGCAACACGCCGTTCATGCAGCAAAGATTGGTTCCGATACCCACTATTTCTATGTTAGGAAGTTTCAATATTTTACCAAAAAAATCTAAAAGCTTTTCCCGAACGACACCTTCCCGCAATTCACCCATTTCAATCATTATAACAACTTTATGAAATTTATTCAGCGAGACTGCTTTACTGGACAACAAAGACAAGGTTTCAACTTCTGTGTTAAAACTCACATCAGCATATTTTACAACATCATCCACAAAAGTTAAAGGGACGGGCTTAATATAAACGGTCTGTACGTCCGGGTTTAGGGCTTTTATTTTTTTTTAAATTTGAAATTCTGGAATCGCAGAACTCGCCAATAGGCAACGAAAGCACTTCATGCAGAAATGTATCGTTACCGCACAGCACTTTGGTTACCACGCTCCATTCTATATTTTCTTCAGAAAAAAAACGATTAAGATAATTGAAATTCTCCCTTAGTTTTCTTCTGTTGAGTGTAACTATTGACATTTTTTTCGTTTGGTAGGCGCATTTCGAGATATTTCGAAGTAAAGCCTAATTTTTCGTAAAGATATTTTGCGGGATTATCAGGTTCGCAATGCAGCGCAATGGCACCATCGCAAACCTTGATTGTTTCCTGCATGAGTTTTTTTCCAATTCCTCTCCCTCTGTACTGGTTGTGCGTGGCAATGTATACTAAAATGTTCTCCGGAATGTATCTTTGCATTCCTGTTTTATTTACCACTACGGCACCAACCATTACATCATCATCCATCGCGACAAGTAAATAACCCCCTTTCCCTGTTTCTTTATCATCAATATAATTGAGGGAAAGCATGATATCGTCTTTCGGATCGCCAAATTCTTGCAAGTGCTCAAAAAGAAAATTAGCAACTTCGTGACGGTAAGACAGCGGAATGGGTGTATTGGAAAACTTTATAATTTGCATTTGTGTTCGTATTTTTAAACCGGCATCATTGGATAAGGCATAGACACATACTCCTGGGCAGGCGTAGCCTCTTCCTCTTTGGGGAAAAACAAAACCGGTCTTTTGGATTTATAGACTATATTTTCAGTAAAATTATTTTTGAAGAGTTGGGTAAAAGATTTTTCCGTAGAAACATTCACCGCAATCAAATCCGAATTATTTTCGTCTCCAAGTGCCAAAATATCGTTGTGAGGTTCCAAAGAAAATTTTAAATCCTCTTTAATAGTAGAAATTTCAGAATTGTGTAATTTTTCACTAAAAATTTGTACTTTATTTCCTAAATTCCGGATGTTACTCTTGCGATCGAAAGCGTCGATAGCCACAAGACGAACATTGGCTTTATTCTTTTTGGCGATTGGCATTACAGACTGCAGTTTATCTTCCACCGCCTTTACATTGCGAATCGGAAAAAGGATTTTTTCAAACTTTTCCTTATTGAAATTTTCAGGAATCGTCATGACCGGTACCGCACTGTTTGAGATAATCTCATAGGTATTCGAACTGATGAAGCCTGGTCTTCTTTTTGGATATTGTACAGGCATCAAAATGAGGTCTATGTTTTTCTGCTTGCTGTATTTTAGAACTTCTGTAGCGACAGCTCCAATGGCGTGTTGGGCGATAACATCTTCATTTGTAATTTTCCTCATCACCATTCTGTAAGTTGCTAACTGTTTTTCCGCAGACTCAATCATTGCGTTTTCGTGGAAAAAAAATTTTCCGCTCGATACACTTCCTGTTCCCAACAATGAGAAAGGGATCACATTAAGCACATGCACCTTAGCACCGTGACGGTTAGCCACTGCTGCAGCGATGTTCAGAAATTTTTCATTTCTGCGGGTAAAGTCTAGGGGAATCAGTATATTTTTTATTGCATTATTCATCTTCATAAAAGTTTAGTGCAAAGGTAAAATATACCATACTTTTAGTGTGGGAAGATTAAAGCGGATGGTGGTACAATTTACATTCGTGAATACTAGAGGCTTGGTATCTACTGGAATATAATCAAAACCTTTAGAAATTATATTATTATTTAGGTTAATTATATTTTTCATAGCAAATTCGTTCCTCAGGAAGCACTAAATGTATGACATAGAAATATTGGTTCTATTCTTACTGATATTATTAAACGGCATTTTCTCAATGAGTGAAATCGCATTGGTATCTGCAAAGAAATTCAAACTTGAAAATTTGGCTAAAAAAGGGAGCGCCAATGCTAAAAAAGCAATAGCACTCGCCGAAAAATCAAACACATTTTTATCCACGTACAGATTGGCATTACCTTAATCGGCATCTTGACAGGTATTTACAGCGGCGATAAAATTACTGATGATTTAAAAGTATTCCTTTCGAGGTTCGAGCCACTGCAGCAATATTCTGATTCAATCTCCGTGGTGTTAGTACTTGTTATATTAACATTTTTTTCCATTGTTTTTGGGGAACTCATTCCGAAAAGAATGGGCCTGATTTTTCCGGAAAAAATTGCCGTGATGATGGCAAAACCCATAACATTGCTTTCCACCATTGCAAAGCCGTTTATCTGGCTGCTTACCAGCACCAATAATTTTGTCCTTGGTATTTTCGGTATAAAAGAAAAAAATGACGGACTGGTAACCGAAGAAGAAATAAAAGCCATGCTGCACCAAAGTGTGGAAGGTGGTGATGTGAAAATAATAGAGCACAATATTGTTGAGCGTGTATGCGCATTGGGAGACCGACGTGTGCACGAACTGATTACGCCAAGGAAAGACCTAATTTATTTCAACATTACCGACGGTTTGCAGATGATAAAAGAAAAAAGTAATATAGAATCCCATTCCATTTATCCTGTGGTAGATAAGAACCTGGATAATTTGATAGGATATGTATCTGTAAAAGAGCTTTTTTCTCAAGTTACTGATTCTGAAGAATTTCAACTTAGGTCATTTATAAGCGAACCACTATTTGTGCATGAAAACACTGCTGCTTACCGGGTTTTGGAACAGTTTAAAACTAAAAGAATTTACTACGCATTTGTTGTTGACGAATATGGCTTCCTGGAAGGATTGATTGCGATGGATGACTTAATGGATGCCTTAATAGGTGATGCAACCGATTATGGACAAAGAGAAATGCAGATCTCTGAAAATACTGACGGGAGTTTTATATTGGACGGTCAATTTTCCTACTACGAACTATTGCAAAAATTAGAATTGGAAGATGAGTATGAACCCGGTGACTATAACACCTTGGGTGGTTTCCTCATCTCCCAACTGCAACATTTCCCAAAAGAGCGAGAAGAAGTTTTTTGGAACGATTATGTCTTCACCGTACTTAAAACTGATAAGAAAAGGATTGAAAAAGTGAGCGTAAAGCCTGTAGCAGACCAGACTTAGTGCAAAAACATCACAATTTTAATATATTTAAAAATTACGATTTAAAGCGGAACGGAATTTCCTGCTGCACAGCACATACCTTCTTAGCCTCTGAACCCTCTTTATTTTTTGCATCTACTATTTCAGGTTCCAAAAAATTAACTGCGTACACATACGAGTTATTTTTCATCACCCGGTTGTAACCGTGCTTCCGTAACGCTTTTCCCAATTTGTTTACAGAAGCATCCGAAATATTTAGATTTGCGCGGCTTGTTATCATTTGCAGAATTTGTGTGGTGTTTAAAAAGTATTGGGCTGTTTCTTTTTCTGCACTTTCAAACCAAGTGAGCAACAACTCTTCCTCCGGACTTCTTAACTGATATTGTTCGTTGTTGGCGTTAATCTCTTTGATTTCTTCTTGGTTAAACCAATGACGGAAACCGGATTTGTGTAATTGCAATGCCTGTGCATAAACTTTGTGAATATCAATATTATGAGTGTATTCTATGTTTTCAACTTCAAAACATAAAAATCTTCTTGAACCTGTTGTGTCGTTTAAGAATTGGGCGGTATTAACAGAACCTGCAAAGCTCGCTCTTCGTGGCATATTCTCGTTGTTGTGACCGTAAGCTTTTCGCATTCTGATATGGGTTTTTGTAATTATTTCTTTCAGTGAACCGATTTCAGTTTTATTTAGATTTTCCAATTCATCAAGGTTGATGAGCATACATTCTGCTAAGTGGATTAGAGTATCTTTATTGCTTGGGTTGATGGTTCCTGAAAATATGTACTCTTTAAGCTGTTTCGGCATTAGTTTTTCTATCCAAGTGGTTTTTCCAAGTCCCTGTTTTCCTGAGAATACAATTACAGTTTGGTTCACCTGTTTTTCATCCAGAACGCAGGCAACCATCGCAACAAACCATTTTTTAAAGCATATTCTCCATAAATCCTGTTTTGTAGTGGTTATGGTATCTGCAAGCAGTTCTATGTAGTCTGTTTCATCTGGGTTTTCCGGAAGATTATTGAAGTAATCTTCAAACGGATCATACATTTCGCAGTAGTCGGAATGCAGTAAATTCCGTAAGGAATTTATACTGCATTTTACTTTGGCTTTCAAGATTTCACGAAGGATTGAGTTTTCAGAAAAGTCAGTCATGGGCTTCCATTTGGTTGCTTTTAGTGTTTTGAATTCTAATTTTCCTAGAACTGTATTATATCTGAAGTTGTAGCGATTGTTGAGAAACATTTCCAGTTTGTCAATGTAGGACGGTTGTTCTTCGTCGTCATCAGAAAAATTGCCGTCTTCGGTTTTTGTCGGCGGCACTTCGACTTCGCTCAGTGACCGGATCTTCTTACTCTCGTCGATAACTCGCGTTTTTTTCGGTTGGAAAGTGTCCGTATTGTGTTCTGCGGTGTTTTGGTAGGCGCTTTTTACTGCTGTTGTAACTTCTCTTGCGTCATATCCGTAATCCGCTAAAATATAACCTAATGCCATCGATTCTGCTATTCCTTTTCGGTTGAGATTGTTGGCCAATGCAAAAACGAAGTTATTGCGGTTGCCTTCTGTGAATTGGATTTTCTTTTCTGTGAAGCGGACTGCGTGTTCATACAAAACATCATAATCCGCTTGCGTATTATTTTGATGTTTTGAGATGCTTCGACTTCGCTCAGCATGACATTCAGTTGCAGAACCATTTTCTGAAAAAACTTGGGAATTTTCATTTATGAAAATTTCGGGATCGTAAGAAAAGAAGCAAAGCCGGGTTATGTCTTTTCCTGATTTGTCGATTTCTACCTGCAATAATTCTTCGAAATATCGCTGAAGTTTCAAAAAAGTTTCTTTGTGCTGTTCTTTATCCGTCGAAACTTTCACGAAAATTTTTAGTCCGTTTCCTGAAGGACTTACGAATGAAGCAAATACAAAATCCTCCATTCTGATCTTGGTTTTGCACTGCTGCAGTTTTTGTTTTTCAAGTTTGTCAATATCCAAAACCATTAAGGCGTTGTAGTTGGTAAGGAATTCCATTTTTCTTCCTCCGTTGAATGTTGCACTTGGTGTAAATGCCGGAAGTGATTTTTTGGCTCTCTCTGCGGCTTCCTTTTTATCGTCGGCAAGTGATTTTCTTAAATATGTGATTGCGTTTTGATATACTCCGGTTTTGATATCGGAAAGGATTTTAAGAATGTCTTTTTGTTCAGTTACTTCGTTAAAGTTTTTGAATATGGTGGATTTCATTTTGTTGATTTTTGATTTAGACCCTTCGACAGGCTCAGGGTGACAAGTTAGATTTTAGAGAAAAGCCCTCACTGAATTTGAGGGCTTAGAGGTTTCAGCGTTTGGAACATTGTCAGTCACTTTTTCGCGAAAGACTTGTTGTAGTGATCCTGCATTGTCTTTTCAACATCTGACAGTTTGTAGTATATTTTACTGCCTACCTGGGAAAATGAAATTTTGCCTTCATCACGCCAAGTTTGTGCAGTTCTGCGTGAGATTTTCAGCATTGCGATTAATTCTTCATTGTCCAGAAATACTTCCTGTTTTGGTGCTGTCTTAGCGTTTAGTTTTTCGTGAATCTCATTAATTTTTGAGATTAGACCATCAAACTGCTCTTTGGATAAGATAATTGCTTCCATAAAAATTGTTTGTTTAAGATTATGGAGCAAAGGTGTGGGAAAGAAAAAAGTCCGGAAGTCCCGAAATGGTCTCGCCGGGACTATTTTTTTTACAACAGTTTATCTAAGTCTATGCGTTTGTGAGAGTTAGGTCGTTTATCATTTTTTGAAGGGCGCAAAATAGTTTCAACTGTAGCGGGACTTAATGAAAGTCCCGCTCGATCTTCAAATGAATTTACGATAACCGCAACAATATCCTGCACTGAACCGTCAATAAAAGGCTTTCCATCCTCAAACATCTCACGATTCAACTGGAAAAACACATCAACAATCTGATTTACATTGCAGTTTATTCTGAGTTTTGAATAAGGCAGAAGCGAAGCAGGAAGTTCCTGTTTCTCGGGTTCCATTTCTGCGCGCATTTTAGTAAGCGTTTGGATTTTACCGATTAACTTTTCGCATTCTTCAGGAAATATCGGCAGTTTATTGTTGACCATTTCAATGTCGGCCGTTCTGTAATCGTAAATTTCAGAAGTAAGGAAATAGATTTGTTCCTGGACTGAAGGAAAAGTATAGGTTTTCAGTTTGGTTTCCTTGAAACTGAAATATCTTTCATCGGACAAAGCATTAATCTGTCTGTTTGGTGGTCTTTTGGATTTTGCTGTTTTTCTTTCTTCCTCAATCTTATTTCTTTTCAGTTCAATACAGGTTTGAAATTTCGTGAGTTTTGTGTCTTTTTTATTTTCGTGGAACAGGTCTTCATTTACGGTCAGAAGTTTTTCAAAACGGTTCAGCCAGGTTAAACTGTCTTTATGCAGGTTTAAATTATAGTTCAGAAAATCTGGGATTTGTGAATGTGTGATTTTGAAAGCAATATTGATTAATGCCTGGCAATAATCTTCATTGCTATTCAGTTCTGAAATTTCAATGTTGAAATTTTCGTTCATCTCTTTGGCTTTTACCTGACTTTTGAAGTCGGGAAACTGCACTGCTTCTTTTAATTTGTAGCGGTCCGGCATCGGCAAGTGTTTAAAAAAGTTATGGAATTGTGTTTATAAAGGGAAAAAGAAACAATCTTTGGATTATAGCTAATAAAAGCCCGAATATCTTGCGATAATCAGGCGATTTTATTTCTTTTCTTCCTTTATACGAAAATAGGAAAACGGATGCAGGAAAGTCAAGATAATTTTTGAAAAAATCTTAAAAAAGTATACTCCGTATTGACATACAGAGCATTAAGTTATTAACAATTTTCTTTTAATAAATATATTTGTCAACCGCATCATCCAGTTCCTGCGAAATGATTTTAGCGTAAATCTGTGTGGTGCCGATATTGGTGTGATCAAGTAGTTTTGAAACAAACTCAATCCGCATTCCGTTGTTCAGAGCATTGGTCGCAAAAGTGTGTCTTGCAATGTGGAAAGATAAAGAAAAAGGCAGTTTCATCTTCTTGCCAATGGCTCTTAAATGCAGACCGCAGAGCGAACTGCACCTGCCAATTTCTGCCAAAGCATACTGCCTGTTGGTAAGGTATGGCGTATCATTATCCAGCATAGGAAAAACAAAATCCGAAGTATTGATTTTTTTTGGCTTGTATTTATTCAGAATCTCCAAAGCAGACTGCCCAAACTTAAAACTGTGCATCCTACCTGTCTTTCTTATTTTCTTTGAAATCCTGTGGTTATCCAAATCGATATGCTCCCACTGTATTTCTATAACATCGCTCAAACGAAGTCCACCAGCATAAACCGAAAACAGAAACATATCCTTGATGACCTGCGCCTTACTTTCCTCATTCACTTCAATTTTTTTGAAATCTTCCAACTGCGTTTTTGTAAGGAACATCCGTTTGCTTGGCTCTTTTTTCAGTTTGATTTTATCGAAAGGATAGAATTTTGATTCTAAAATTTCCTCACGGATAGCTTCCTTGAAAAAGATAGACAGAATCAGCAGAGAATATTTTGCAGTGGTATTGGTGTTGCCCAGTTTCTTCTGGCAGTAGTTTACATAGTCGTTCAGATAGGTTACGGTAATATCGTCGAAATTCAGATCCCTGTTTCCTACATAATTCTCAAATTTCTGCAACTGCGATTTGTAGCCTTTATGCGTTTTCAAAGAAACTGATTCTTTGATTTTTTCCAGTCTGTTGTAAGCATAACTAAAAAAGTTTTCAGAAGGTTTCCCTTTGATTGCTTCTTTGAGTCTTTTGGCAGAAACGGTTTTTGATTTTCTTTCCAGATCGGCAACTTCTCCGGTAGCATCGGCAACCTTTTGAGCCAACAAGGCATTCATCCTGGCTGAATTTGGAAAGTTTTTCTTCGCCCTCTGGTTTTCTTCGTCCCATTGGTTTGGTTTGAATTTATAGCCCGTAGAAATGAATTTTGTCTTGCGGTCTTTTATGACGCGGATATACAGAGGACATTCTCCCTTTTTGTCTGCCTGGTGGATTCTCAGGATTAATTTTACAGATGCCATACTGCCGAAAATTTGAAATTGTTGTACTAAATTTGAAAAGGAAAGCAACCAAATGAAAACTTCTAAAATGGACTTAAAGTATCTGAATGCAACCTGAAACAAAGATACAACATTTAGTATAACAAATTTGTGTTTTTCTTACTTTTTTCTGCTTTTTGTTGCACCGATAAAAAATTAAAATATCCTATTTATAGGCATTTTGGAGCAATAAGAACAAAAAAGTTGGATTATTGTAATAACATTGTATTGGCAAAATGCGGGGTTAAATGTATAATTGAAAAATTTCACATATTTATCCGCCAATATTTTTCAATTCAACATTTTTTTGATAATTTAGTTTCATTGAAAAAATATTGGCTACGTTTGGTCGAAATTGAACTTTCAGTTCATTTTAGCCCGCACTTCGCCAATACTTTTTCCGTTAGCCGTAATTTTACCAAAATGCTATATCGAAAAGTAGTTCTAACAACAAAAATTGAGAATAATTTATTTGAATATTTTCAAAAGCGAATTATAAATGAGTTTCGAGCAGAAA
>Ga0209930_1001676_pt1 | contig 32105 bp, 24 predicted proteins | sample ThiBiot_500_biof_2_FD_183948 | JGI IMG/M metagenome (GOLD analysis project Ga0209930, IMG submission 183948) | Wastewater bioreactor microbial communities from Cape Town, South Africa - Thiocy_cont_500_biof (SPAdes) | ecosystem: Engineered > Bioreactor > Thiocyanate-remediating >... | reverse complement strand
CGAAGGGCACCCTGCTGCGGCGCGATCTCCCCCAGCTGGCCGAGGCCGCACGGGAGGTCCCGGTGTCGATCGCGATGTCGATCGCGATGTTCGACGATCCCCTGCAGCGGCTCATCGAGCCCGGCGCCCCGAGCACGGCGGCACGGCTCGAGACGGTCGCGGCGGCGGCCGAGGCGGGGTTCGCGGTGACCGTGTTCCTGATGCCGATCGCGCCGCACCTGTCCGACTCCATCCCCGCGATCGACGACGCGCTGGCACGGATCCGGGCGGCCGGAGCGCGCCGCGTCGTGTACGGCGCCCTCCACCTGCGGCCCGGCGTCAAACCCTGGTTCATGCAGTGGCTGCGGCGCGAGCATCCGGAGCTCGTCTCCTCGTATCTGGGCCTCTACCCCGGTGCATCCGCTCAGGCGCCCAAGGCGTACCGCGCCTGGCTGGCCAAGCGCGTCCGCCCGCTCATGCGCGTGCACGGACTCGACGGTCGAGCGGAGGACGACACTCCCCGCGGCGACGCCGTGCCCGGGCTCGCGGCGCGGACGGCGTCCCCCGTCGTCATCACCTCCCGCGGGCGTGCGGCGGCGCGGGCCGCGACACGCGAGCCGTCCCCGGGGGTGGCTCGACCGCGGTCCGACGCCACGGCGGGCGACCGGCTGTTCTGAGCCCCTCCGCGCGGGGCACCGGGCGGAGGGGCTCAGAACGGGACCGCCTCACCCGCGCACACACGGGACGAGCCGCGGCATCCGCGCCGCCCGGAGGCGAGAGATGCCGCGGCTCGGCGCGATCGGATCCGCCCGGCTCAGGCGACCGGGTCGACCTGACGACCCGCGAGTTCCTCGAGCACGTCGTCACCGGGGCGCGCGTCGATGAACGGCGCCTCGATCTCGGCCCGGTCGAGCATCTCGGTCATCTTGCGACGACGCTGACGGGTGACCAGCGTCACGACCGTGCCGGTCCGACCGGCGCGACCGGTGCGGCCCGAGCGGTGGAGGTACGTCTTGTACTCGTCCGGCGGGTCGGCCTGGATGACGAGGTCGATGTCGTCCACGTGGATGCCGCGGGCCGCGACGTCCGTCGCCACGAGCACCTGCACCCGCCCGTCGGTGAGGCGCTGCAGGTTGCGCGTGCGCTTGGCCTGGTTCAGGTCGCCGTGGAGTGCCACCGCGTTGATGCCGTTGTCGTCGAACTGCTCGGCGAGCATCTCGGCGTAGGCACGGGTGCGCGCGAACACGAGGGTCTTGCCGTCGCGGTCCACGAGCGAGTCGAGGATCTCGGCCTTGTCGCGGTGGTCGATGACGAGCACCTTGTGCTCGATCGTGCTGGACTCCTGGTCCTCGCCGGCGACCTCGTACATCGCGGGGTCCACGAGGAACTCGTCGACGAGCGACGCGACCTCGCGGTCCAGCGTGGCGGAGAACAGCAGCTTCTGCGCACCGTCGGCCACCAGGCGGAGGATCCGCTGCATCGGCTCGAGGAACCCGAGCTCCGACATGTGGTCGGCCTCGTCGAGCACGACGACCTGCACCTCGGTGAGGTCGAGCTTGCGCTGCTCGATGAGGTCCTCGATGCGACCGGGCGTCCCGATGATGATGTCGACGCCCTTGCGCAGCGCCCCGACCTGGCGCGCCTGGGGCACGCCGCCGTAGATCTGCGTGGTGAACAGGCCCACGCTGCGGGCGATCGGCTGGATGGTGCGGTCGATCTGCAGGGCGAGCTCACGCGTCGGCGCGAGGATCAGCGCCTTGGGCGAGCGCCCGAACTCACGGCGCTGACCGGCCTGGCCGCGCAGCACGTTCTCGACGAGCGGGGCGCCGAAGGCGATGGTCTTGCCGGAGCCGGTGCGGCCGCGAGCGAGCACGTCCTTACCCTCGAGGATCGCCGGGATGGTCGCCGCCTGGATCGGGAAGGGGAGCGCCGCGCCGAGGTCGGCGAGCGTCCGCACGATGTTCTCGCCGAGACCGAGGTCGCCGAAGGTCGTCTCCGCGACCTCCTCAGCCTGGATGGCCTGCGCCTGGAGGCGATCGTGCACGACGTCGACGTGCTGCTCGTGGGCCTCGCTCCGCACGGGGCGGTCGTCGCGGCGGGGACGGTCGTCGAACGACCGGCGCGGACGGTCATCGGCCGAACGGCGAGGACGGTCATCGTACGAACGCGCCGGACGATCGCTGGCGGAGCGGGCCGGACGGTCATCGGCCGAACGGCGAGGACGGTCCTCGTACGAACGCGCCGGACGATCGCTGGCGGAGCGGGCCGGACGGTCATCGGCCGAACGACGGGGACGATCGTCGTACGAACGCGCCGGACGATCGTCGGAGGTGCGGCGGGGGCGGTCATCGCCGGAGCGGGCCGGACGGTCGCTGTACGAGCGGGCCGGACGGTCATCGGCCGAACGGCGGGGACGATCGTCGAACGAGCGAGCAGGACGGTCGCCGTACGGACGCGCCGGACGGTCGTCGCCCGAGCGGCGCGGGCGGTCGTCGAACGACCGCGTCGGACGGTCGGCTCCCTGCGAACGCGCCGGGCGATCGCTGTACGAGGGACGTCCGTCGCCGAAGCTGCGGCGGTCATCGCGTCCGACCCGGTCGCCCGCGCCGCGCGTGCGCGGCTCCGCGCCGCGGTAGCCGCCGCGGGCGTCGTCCCGGTCGGTCGCACGCGGGCGGCGCGGCGCATCATCGTGGGCGTGGGAGCGGATGGCGCGCGCCTCGTCGCGGCCGGCGCGCTCCTGCGCGGTCCAGCGGCGCTTGGCCGACGGCTCGGTGGTCTCGGCGCGGTAGCCGCGATGCCCGGGGCTCTTCGACCCCGGCTTGCTCGGTCGACCCTGGCCCGACGCATCCGTCTGGCGCTTGCGGTCCTGATAGGAGGTCTGCGCGCCGTAGCGCGGCTCGAAGTTCTTCGCGGGGCGGCCGCCCGCCGGCTTCTTGTTCTTGGGCATGGCTGTGTCCTTCTGGGTTCTCTCGCACGAGAACAGCGCCCGCGTGCGCGCGGGCAAACCCGGACATCCGTCGGCCGGGGCCATTCATGTGATGGTCATGTGCACCGAACGGTGCTCACCATCGGCCCCTTGGACTCACAAACCCTCCGCGAACGCGCGGTGTCCAGAGCCGACCGCACCACGTTACCGGATGGACCTGGGAGGCCGCCTCACGCCCGTCCATCCTCCGGACACCGTGCCGCAACACGCGCGCAATCCCGACCCGGCCAGAATGGTCGCCATGAGCAGCAGGGAAGACCCGACCGGACGGCAGTTCTCGCTGAGGTCCGCGTCCGGCCGCGCCACGGCCACGGTGGCACAGGTGGGCGCGTCGCTCCGGCACGTCGCCGTCGGCGGAGTGGATGTCGTACCGCCCTATCCGCACGGCGGGCCGACGCCCGCGGCATCCGGCATCGTGCTGGTGCCGTGGCCCAACCGGGTGCGCGACGGCCGATGGACCCAGCGGGGTGAGACGCGGCAGCTCGCGCTCTCGGAGCCGGCGCTCGGCAACGCGTCGCACGGTCTGCTGCGGTTCGCCCCGTTCGAGCCGGTCGAGCTGTCGGATGCCGCGGCCGCGCTCGGCGCCCGCGTGTACCCGCAGACCGGATACCCGTTCCATCTGGACGTGACGATCCGCTACACCCTCCATGACGACGGCCTGGACGTCACCCACTCGATCACGAACCTCGGCGACGACGACGCCCCGGTGGCACTCGGGCAGCATCCGTACCTGTGCATCGGCGACGCGGACGCCTCTGATCTGGTGCTGCGCTCACCGGGGGCGACCTTCATCCGGACCGACGAGCGCAAGCTGCCGACCGGACGCGCGGCGGTGGATGACGCGACCGACCTCCGCGCGGGGCGGCGCCTCGGCGACCTCGATCTGGACACCGCGTACACCGACCTCGCGCGGGACGCGGATGGGCGGGTGCGGACGAGTCTCTCCGCCCCCGACGGGCGCCGGATAACACTGTGGCAGGGGGCCGGATTCGACTACGTCCAGGTGTTCACGACCGACCGGTATCCGGGCCGCTCGCTCGCCGTCGCCGTGGAGCCGATGACCGCTCCGGCGGACGCCTTCAACTCCGGCGACGGCCTCAGATGGCTCGTCTCAGGTGAAAACTGGACGACTGGTTGGGGGCTGGAGTGGCAATTGTGAAATCAGATCGTGCAAATACCCAGTGAAAAGCCTTACTCTCTTCATGACGGCTAGTTCGTCGCGCTGGGGTCCCGAAACCACCAGCGCCAGCCATGCAGCGAGCGGGGAAAAGGGGAGCTCGTCGCAGGGATGGCGCCCTATCCGATCTGCGACGATGACCTCCCTACCCTATCCCGAGGCCGCTGTATCCGGCCGACGCGTGCTCCCCGGGCACGTGCCGACGTTCAGCGTGCCCGAAGGTCTGGTCGCCCGGCTGGTTTCGCCCCTGTCGTTCCGCTGGTTCACGTCGAAGCGACTGCTGCACCTCTCGGTCGCCGTCCTGGTCACCGGCATCATGGTGTCGATCGTCACCACCACGGATCAGACCTGGTGGCAGAGCATGTTCAGCGCTCTCGGCACGTTCGACGACTTCTCCGGCTACGTCTTCAACGTGACGCTGTTCCTCGCGGGCGCCGGGATCACGATCGTGGGCTTCCGCGTCGCCGCCGAGCTCCGCCGCATCAGTGCGCGTCGAGCCCGGAAGCGCTCCGGCATGCTGACGATCCTCGTCGTCTCGGCCGGCATCCACCTGGCCGGCGTGGGACTCATGCCCGTCAACGTCAACCAGTTCCTGCATGAGCGCGCCGCCTCCGGTGTGATGCTCTCGTTCCTCTGCATCCTCGCGACCACCGCCTCCGCACGCCGCCACATCCCGCCTCAGCTGGTGCGCGCCACCTGGATCGTCGCGGCCGTGCTGGTCGCGGCGATCGCTCTCTTCGTCACCGGTGTCATCAACCTCGCCCTGTTCGAGCTGGCGGGCTTCGGCCTCATCTTCGTGTGGCTGCACGTCATGACGCACAGCCTCGGCCGGGCGCTGATGACCCCGCAGCAGCAGCAGCTCCGCCACGAGCGCCGCGATGTGGTGGCGCGCGGAACCCGCGCCCGCGTCAGCCGCCCGACCCGCGCGGCGGCTCGTCCGGCCCCGGCTCCCGCTCAGCGCCACGACGCGACGACGGGGGCGTCGACGGCACGCCATCAGGTGCGTCCGACGACGACGCGCCGGGTACATGCCGCTCCGCGGCTGCACCACGCCGGAACAGCGCCGGTGGACGGTCGATCGCCGGCCGCTCCGCGAGGACCGGGAATGTCCCGGTATGACCGTCGCGAGCATGAGCGGATTCTCGAATACGCGTCCTGAACGCGAACCAGCCGACGATCAGCAGCGGCACGATCACCACGAGCGACAGCAGCACCCAGCGGCCGGTGACCGAGAAGCCCATCGTCACCAGCACGAACAGCAGGAACGCCAGGGTGAGCCATGCCGTGAACGGCGCTCCGAAGAGCCGGAAGGCGGGCCGTTCGAGGAGCCCGCGGTCAGCCATGCGGTGCAGCTTCATCTGACACAGGATGATCGTCGCCCAGCCGCCGACGATCCCGAGCGCCGAGACCTCGAGCACGATCTCGAACGCCTGCGACGGGACGACCGCGTTGAGCACGACGCCGAGCAGCGTGATGCACGCCGTGAGCAGGATCCCGCCGTACGGAACGCCGTGCCGGCTCATCCGCATCGTGAACGCGGGTGCCGAGCCGTTCACCGCCATCGAGCGGAGGATGCGACCCGTCGAGTAGAGTCCGGCGTTGAGGCTCGACATCGCGGCCGTCAGCACCACGAAGTTCATGATCGACGCGGACACGGCCCCGGCCTGCGGTGAGCCGATGTGCGAGAAGAACGTGACGAAGGGCGACTCGTCCGCCGAGTACGCCGTGAAGGGGAGCAGCAGCGAGAGCAGCAGCACCGAGCCGACGTAGAACACCGCGATGCGGAAGACGACGGTGTTGACGGCCCGCGGCATGATCTTCTTCGGCTCGGCGGTCTCACCTGCGGCGGTCCCGACCAGCTCGATCGCGGCGTACGCGAAGACGACGCCGCTGATCGCGAGGAGCGGCGCGAAGGCACCCATCGGGAAGAGGCCGCCGTTGTCGAAGATCACCGGGAATCCCGTCTGCCCGAGATCGGTCTGGTGCACGAAGAGCAGGAACACGATGCCGATGACCAGGAACACGACCAGCGCGGTCACCTTGATGAGCGCGAACCAGAACTCCATCTCGCCGAACACCTTGACCGACACGAGGTTGAGGCTCAGGACGACCACCAGCGCGATGAGGGCGATCGACCACTGCGGCACCGCCCGCAGCGGCTCCCAGTACTGCGCCCAGAACTTCACATAGAGCGCGACCGCGGTGACATCCACGATCGACGTGAACGCCCAGTTCAGGAAGTACAGCCAGCCCGCGGTGTACGCCATCTTCTCGCCGTAGAACTCGCGCGCGTAGGAGACGAAGGATCCGGACGACGGCCGGTGCAGGACGAGCTCGCCGAGCGCGCGGAGGATGAGGAACGCGAAGAACCCGCAGACGGCGTAGACCAGGATGAGCGACGGGCCGGAGCTGGCGAGTCGTCCTCCTGCGCCGAGGAACAGGCCGGTCCCGATCGCGCCGCCGATGGCGATCATCTGGATCTGTCTCGGCCGGAGCGTCTTGTGGTAGCCCTGCTCCTCGCTGGAGAAGTCCTGGGCCGCCAGCGTCACGTCGCCGACGAGTTCCCGATCGTTCTCGAGGGCCTGTTCCGGATCGTGCGGTTGCGTCGTCATGTCACCCCTCCATGGCCCCGACGGGTCCGTCCCCCCGATGGGCTGCCGGCCTTCCCCCGATGAGGCTGCCGGACACGTGGCGACCACGGTACAGCGACCCGGACCGCGCCCGCCCGGTAGACGCGCCGCACGACGGCCGGCGCGCGCGGTGCATGCACCGGCGAGCGGGACGGGAGTCCCGCCGCCCGGGAGTGCCGCCGCACGGGAGTCCCGCCGCATGGGAGTCCCGCCGCACGGGAGTCCCGCCGCACGGGAGTCCCGCGGGAGGGAAATTCTCGCGCGAGAGCGGGTTCTAGAAGGGTGGCGGGTCGGTGGGCGGCGGATCGGTGGGTGGCGGGTCGGTGGGTGGTGGTTCGATACCGGGTGGGTCGACGGCGGAGGGTGTGAAGGTGACGGGAGGGGTGGGGATGTCGCGGTAGATCCGTCCGGTGGGGCTGGTCCATTCGAGGACGCCGTCTGGGAGTTGTCTGACGCGCCAGGGGGTGTGGTGTTTGAGGATGTGGTGTCGGCGGCAGAGGTGGGCGAGGTTGCAGATGCGGGTTTCGCCGCCGTGGGCGGCGTCTTTGGTGTGGTCGATGTCGCATCGCCAGGTGGGTTGCCGGCAGCCGGGGAACCGGCAGTGCTTGTCCCGCACGCGGAGTGCCCGGCGGATCTGTTCGCTGGGCCGGTAGCGGTCGACGGCGAGCACGGTGCCTGTTACCGGGTGGGTGAGGATCCGGTCCCAGCCGGGGGTGTGGCCGGCGAGGCGGCGGGCGGTGTCGGGGTCGATCGGCCCGCTCCCGGCGAGGTCGACCGGTCCGGCGTTCTGGCCGAGGAGGGTGAGGACGGGGATGGTGACTTCGACGGTCGCCTGGATCGCACCGAGCCCGGTGGGTCCGTCGTGTGCTTCGGGGGCGCCGGTGAGGAGGAGGTCGGCGAGGATGTCGGCACGCAGCTCCCCCATCGACCGCGGCGGGGCCGCGGCGGCCCCGCCACCCGGCTCAGCGGATGGGGTGGCGGGGGTTGCGGCATCCGCCTGACCGTCGCGTTCGGCGGTCTTCACGTCGTGCGCCATCCGGGTGAGACGGTCGTAGGTGCCGTGCGCGAGGACCGCGGGGAGGACGGCGATCAGTTCGCTCATCCCGTCGTCGAGGTCATTCACCCTCACCCCACGCTGCAAGCGGGCGCGGTCGTGACGTTCCTGCAGGGACACCGGAACGACCTTCTCCGCCCGCAGCCTGGCCACCGCCTTCAGCCGGGTCACCGACTCCGCCTCCGCGTAGGGCAGCACCGCCGCCTCGTACGCCGCACGCGCCTCCGGGGTCGACAGGTGCGCCCCGGCATCCATGATCACCGCGACATGCGCACGCGAGATCCGCCCCGCCGCCAACGCCGCGAACGTGCCCGGGAACCGCTCCGTCAGCATGACCGCGTCGCCCAACTGCCGCTGCACCGACCGGTCACTGACCCGCAGCGCCGCCCCCAGCTCCGCAGCCAGAGACCGCACCGGCAACTCCGCCTCCACCGACCCCGCCCGCGCACCACCCGTCGCCGCCTGCACCGCCGTGAGCGCCGACGCCAGAAGAACCGCCTCCCGCGCCTGCAACGCCGCCATCGACCGCCGCACCGCCACCACATCCGCCACCACCGCATCAACCACCGAGAGATCGGTCGACACGACGGGCGATGGCTTGAACATAACCCAATTCTGCCACGACCTTCGAATTTATGTTCGAGATATCCACAAGTCCAATGCCTTCGAAGGCGACGTCGCGTCACCATGGCCGCTTGCCGCTGGAGTGTCCTCGCGCTCCCGGATCACGGGCCCGCGCGGGCCGAGCAGCTGACCATCATGCACGGACTCGGCGGCCCAGGGCTGGACGGGGACGTCGCCCACGTGCACACTGGGCGAGTGCGCACCGGAGGGAAGGCTCTCGTCTGGGCCGGTTCGGCGGTGGTCGTGGTCGGCCTCGGTGCACTGGCAGCTCCGGTCATCTCCGATCTGACCGGCTCGCTGGCGGGTTCCCCTGCAAAGCCGCTCGCCACCGCCACCGCGGTGGCCGACGCCTCGCGAACGCGACCGTCCCCGACTTCGTCGCCCACGGACGGGACGACCCACCTGGTCGGCCTCGGCCAGGGTGTGAGCATTCCCGCCGGCGGCCCGGGCGACTGCACGGCATCGTCCGACATCAACATCATGAGCACGGGCGGTGGCCCTTATCACGCGACGCTGCTCGGCCCGGACCTCGTTGACACGGGCCCGCGCCAGTTCGCCGAAGGCACAGCCGGCCGCGACCGTGAAGGGCGGATCTCGACGTACACCGTCGCATCCGGCGACGCACTCTTCGCGATCGGCGACCGGTTCTGCATCTTCGACGCGTTGACGATCGGGCTCCTCAACCACCACCCCGCCGGGGCGGCGATCCAGCCCGGAGAAGTCCTCGTGCTGCGGCCCGACCCCGACGCCGTGTTCACGGACCCGACCCTTGGTGACCCTTCGGGCTAGCGGGTTCGAACGGGACGCCGTCCTCCGTCCAGCTGGTCGCCCGGTATGGGGAGCGGATCGCCTCTGATCACCGGATCACCCTAGGGCTGCGCCCCGGAGGGCTTCCGCCAGACGATCGAGGGGCGCCACAGCGGATGCTGGCGCCACCGCGAACCGGGCAGGATCTCCATCGCATGGGCTGAGCCGGTCTGCTCATTCTCGAGCCCCAAGAGTCGTTCACCCATCAGCGACTTCCGACATGTGTATCAGATAGCTACCTCCTTGGTTCCCCGGGTGGGGTCCGTCTCGATCCCCTGTCCCCTCCGGATACAGATGCCCAGAATCCATGCGATAGAACCTGCCTTCCTGCCTCGGAGCCGGATCTGGCACCTAAATCGGATCTATCTATTGGACCACCTATCTGATACATTTCCCTCAACTTAGCTCGAGGAGGAGCGTGTGGCCCACGGACGGATCATCCCGCCGCCGGGACCGGCGTACCTGAGCGCCGCCGCACGCGCGATCATCGAGCAGCCCATCGAACGGACGCCGGTGCCGCCGTCGACGGACACGGATGCCTGGCGTCGCCGGATCGCCGAGATGACCGACGACATGGCGGGCTTCATCGCCGAACCGCGGGACCTCCCCGTGCGCTCGGAGGCGGTGCGCATCGCCGGCGTGCCCGTCCACATCGCCACCCCGGACGAGGCCGACCCCGACGGCCCCGTCCAGCTCGACATCCACGGCGGCGGCATGATCCTCGGAGCGGGCGAGGTCACGCGCATCCTGGGCGAGATCGACGCCGCGAACACCGGGATCGTGCACTGGGCGGTCGACTATCGGATGCCGCCCGATCACCCCTTCCCGGCCGCGCTCGACGATCTGATCGCGGTCTACCGTGCGCTGCTCGACGAGCGCGACCCGTCGCAGGTCGTCGTGGGCGGGGGCTCGGCCGGCGGCAACCTGGCCGCCGCGCTGCTCCTGCGCGCGAAGGCGGAGGGGCTTCCGATGCCGGCCGGCCTGCTGCTGCTCACACCGGAGAGCGACCTGACCGAGTCCGGCGACACGTTCGTCACGTTGCAAGACGTCAGCGTCGGCATGGACGCGAGCCTCGCCGAGGTGAACAGGCTCTACGCCGACGGTCGCGACCTCGCGGACCCCCTCCTCTCGCCGCTGTTCGGCGACCTCGCCGGCTTCCCGCCGACGCTGCTGATCACGGGCACGCGCGATCTCTACCTCTCCAACACCGTCCGCATGCACCGGGCGCTCCGGGATGCGGGGGTCCGGGCCGACCTGCACGTGTTCGACGCCCGGCCGCACGGCGGCTTCGGCGGAGCACCCGAGGAAGAACCCGTGCAGGCCGAGATCCGCGCATTCGTGCGAGGTCGCGTCGGCCTCTGAGTGTCCGGGAAGTCCCGGTCGTCCCATCCATCCGCAGTGCCAGCTCAAGGAGGAGTCATGAACCAGCCCACCACCGAAGAGACCGCCCCGGCGACGTCGGGTCGCCGCGCGTTCCTCGGCCGCGCCGCCATCGGCGGCATCGCCGCCGCGGCCGCGATGGTCCCGCTCGTCGGCGCCGCCGCGCCCGCGTCCGCCGCCGCGAAGCCGGCGCCGCCCGCCCCTCCCGCGCCGCACCCCAACGGTCATCACCGCGTGTTCGACGTGCAGGACTTCGGCGCGAAGGGCAATGGCACCCACGACGACACGGTCGCGATCCAGAAGGCGATCACCGCCGCCCAGGCCGCCGGCGGCGGCACCGTCTACCTCCCGTCCGGCAAGTACAAGACGACGTCGACGCTCAAGATCACCGGGGCGAACATCACGGTCGAGGGGGAGGGCGCGTCGAGCATCATCGCGTGCGCCTTCGCCGCGGGCGACATCCTGCGCATCGCGCGCACCTCGCCCTCGGCGGCGCTGGTCGCGAACGGGCTTTTCACCGACTTCGCCATCATCTCGACCGTCAAGAAGACGAGCGGCGCGGCGCTCGCCATGGACGGCGTGCAGGACATGCGCATCTGCAACGTCCACGCCGTCTCGCGCGTGTACTCCGACCCCAACAACCTGTGGGACTCGTTCACCTTCCACGACTTCACCATCGTCGTGATGGAGAACTGCAAGATCCAGGCGCAGAACAAGGGCATCACGTGCTGGGGCAACCAGGTCGGTGCCGACATCTGGATCACCGGCGGCACGCTCTGCTCGTTCACGCCCATCGGCGTCCACGTCGGGGGCGGAGTGGGCGGCGTCTACTTCGACGAGTTCCTCTGCTACCTGAACGGCACCAACGTCCTCATCGACGACACGCTCGCCGGCAGCGCGAACCGGGAGCTCATCTTCAACGAGGCGGTCTTCGACGGCTCGTACCGCCACAACGTCGAGATCATGCAGAACGGGGTATACGTCCTCACGTTCCAGAACACGTGGTTCGGCAACTCCGGCTTCGACCAGAAGGCCGGGCACCCGGAGGGCTGTCTCATCCGCGTGCACCCCGGTGGGATCCTGCACCCCTCGAACGTCACCGTGTCCGGCTGCAAGATGTTCAACGCGTACGGATCGGGGATCTTCGCGGAATCGGGCGCATGGACCATCACCGGGAGCGACATCAGCCTCAACGGGCAGGGTGCCGCGGGCGGCTATGGCGTGATCCTCGGGGCGGGTGCGTCGGGAACCGTGATCAGCGGCAACTCGATGCACACGAACGGCAACTACCCGAGCGCCAAGCCCGTCGGAGTGGGCATCAAGATCGCATCCGGCGTCAACGACTACATCGTCACGTCGAACAGCGTCATCGGCAACGGGACCGCGGGACTGGTCGACGAGGGCGGACCGTCGAAGATCGTCGACCTCAACCTCGGCGCGTGAGCCCCGCGGCATGACCGAGACCGATACCGAACGGGCCTGCGTCGTCACCGGCGGCGCGGGCTCGATCGGCGGCGCCATCGGGCGTCGCCTGCGTGCCGACGGCTGGCGCGTCGTGTCGCTCGACCTGGGCGTGCCCGCTCGGGATGCGGCGGACGTCGCCGTCCTTGGCGACGTCGCCGCTCCGGCGGCGCACGCCGAGGCGGCGGAGCGGGCGGTCGAGCTCGGCGCGCTGCGGGGCTGGGTGAACTGCGCCGGCTACAACATCCTCGGCTCGGTGGCCGAGGTGGAGGAGGCGGCCGTGCGGCGGGGCATCGACGTCGACCTGCTCGGGGTGTTCTTCGGCGCGGCCGAGGCGGCGCGCCGCATGGGCGCGCTCGACGGACCGCAGCGCGGCAGCATCGTCAACATCTCCTCGATCCACGCGGCGGTCGGGTTCCCCGGCTTCGCGGCCTACGCCATGGCGAAGGGCGGTATCGAGGCGCTCACGCGCCAGGTCGCGGCGGAGTACGTGGCATCCGGCATCCGCTGCAACGCCGTCGCGCCGGGCCTGATCGAGAGCGAGATGAACGCGCAGCTGCTGGCCGAGGCATCCGATCCGGACGCGCTCCAGGCCGCATGGGCGGCGCTCACGCCCATGGGCCGGTGGGGCACGCCCGACGACGTCGCCGCTGTCGTCGCGTTCCTCCTCGACGGCGCTTCCGGCTACATCACCGGCGAGGTGCTCGCCGTGAACGGAGGCGCGACAGTGCTCGCCCGCGGCCGCTGAGGCCGGGGGTGCGGAACCAACTCCTCGAGAACCGGCCGCAGCGGGGTGCCGGCGTGCGCGATCGCCCTTGATCGACACGATTCTCGAGGAGTTGGTCGCGCCCGTGCGACGGGCGGCCGGAGACGGGGTGCAGAACTCCACGGATCTGCTCGCGCATCAGCCACGTCACCGCTCCCGCGACCCCTGCTCTGCCAGATCAGTGGAGTTCTGCACACACCAGAGGGCGACCGTGCGACGTCAGGGCGTGATCGACATGCGGGCGATGAGGTCGTCGCGGAGCGCGAACCGGAAGTCGCTCGTGCCGTTGAAGCCGCCGCCGGTGACCACGAGGCTGACGACCCACTCGTCGCCGTCCTGTTCGACGCCGGCCGCCTCGAAGTGGGAGTGGCGGCCGATGTTGTCGGTCGAATCCCACGACCGCACGCCGTCCCGACCGTGGAAGCCCTTGCCCCAGTCCTCGAGGTAGGCGTCCTCGGTGAACGCGTCGGCGAACGCATCCGCGTCGCCGGCGTTCGTGGCGTCGATCATGCGCTGGATGGGGGCGGGGATGTCGGTCATGCGTCGATTCTCGCCGGGCCGGCCCTGCGGCGCCAGCGCGGCGGGGTGTTCAGACGATGCGCGAGTGCTCGCCGAGGCGGTGCCAGGTGCGGTTGTGGTAGACCAGCGCGTCGCCGTGCGTGCCCGGTTCGATGTCGCGCTGGATGCTCGACTGCAGCGCGTGCGCGACCACCACGGTGGAGTCCCCGGCCGACATGCGGTTCACGACGGCGCAGCGCACCCACGCGCGGGCACCGTGGTAGACGGGCTCGCCCGTGACGAGCCGCGTCCAGAGCGCGGCATCCGCGAACCGGTCGGCGCCGCTCGTGGAGGCGAGGCGGGCGAGCTCGAGGTCCTCCGCGTCGAGCAGGTGGACGACGATCGTGGATGCCGCGACGATCGCGGCCGTGGCGGACGAGAGCGACGAGAGCGAGAACACGAGGAGCGGCGGGTCCGCGCTGATCGACGACACCGACGTCGCCGTCAGCGCGACGGGCCCGTCCGGTCCGTCGGCGGTGATGATGGCGACGCCGCCGGGGTGGCCGCGGAAGAGGGTCTTGAACTCGTCGGCGCTGAGCGACTCGCCGACATGCGCGGGCGGCCGCACCGGCTCCGGCGCGGCCGGCGAATCCTGGGGGCGGAACGACGTCATGACTTCGACGCTACGCCGACTTCGCGGCGCCGGATCCGCCCGCGGGGCGATTGTGTCCGGTGGTTGCCGCGTGTTTCGCCGTGTGACGACGCACTCGACTTGCCCGATCCGGGTGGGCCACGTAGGGTCGTGGCGTGCTGACCTGTCGCTGTTGTCGCTGAGCGTGCGCACTCATCGAGTGCCCGCAGCCCCTCGCGACCCCGACAGCATCCGCGCTCTCCGCGCGGCACCTCCCAGGAGCATTTCGTGCGTTACGCAGAAAGCGTCGCCGACCTCGTCGGCAACACCCCCCTCGTCCGCCTGAGCCGCGTCACCGCCGGCATCCGCGCCACGGTCCTCGCGAAGGTCGAGTACCTCAACCCGGGCGGCTCGGCCAAGGACCGGATCGCCGCCCGCATCGTCGACGAGGCCGAGCGGACCGGCCTCCTCCGCCCCGGCGGGACCATCGTCGAGCCGACGAGCGGCAACACCGGCGTGGGTCTCGCCCTCGTCGCCCAGCAGCGCGGATACCGGATGGTCTTCGTCGTCCCCGACAAGTTCGCGGGCGAGAAGGTGGCCGTGCTCCGGGCGTACGGCGCGGAAGTGGTCATGACGCCCACGAACGTGCCGCCCGACGATCCGCGCTCGTACTACGGCGTCTCCGACCGCCTCGCGCGGGAGATCCCCGGCGCCTTCAAGCCGAACCAGTTCGCCAACCCGAACGGGCCGCGCAGCCACTTCGAGACGACCGGCCCCGAGATCTGGCGCGACACCGACGGCCGGGTCACGCACCTGGTCGCCGGCATCGGCACCGGGGGCACGATCAGCGGCACCGGCCGCTTCCTCAAGCAGGTGTCCGGCGGCGCGGTGCAGGTCGTGGGCGCCGATCCGGACGGGTCGATCTACTCGGGCGGCCCGCTGCACTCCTACCTCGTCGAAGGCGTCGGCGAAGACTTCTACCCGCAGACCTTCGATCCGTCCGTCGTGGACGAGTACCACCGCGTCGGCGACGCCGAGGCCTTCGCGATGACGCGCCGCCTCGCACGCGAGGAGGCGCTGCTCGTCGGCGGCTCGAGCGGCATGGCCGTGGTCGCGGCGCTGCGGACGGCGCGGGACCTCGACGAGGACGCTGTGGTCGTCGTCGTCCTCCCCGACCACGGCCGGGGCTACCTCGGCAAGCTCTACGACGACGACTGGATGCGCGCCCGCGGATTCGACGTCGACGACCACGCGGCATCCGCCGATCGCCTGCCCGACACGAGGAGCGACTCATGACGACCGATCACCTGCACGGATTCGACAGCCTCGCGGTGCACGCGGGTCAGGACGCCGATCCGACGACCGGCGCGGTGATCCCGCCCGTGCACTTCTCCAGCACGTATGCCCAGGACGGCATCGGGGGTCTCCGCGGCGGGTACGAGTACGGACGCAGCGGCAACCCGACGCGCACGGCGCTGGAGACGCAGCTCGCCGCGCTGGAGGGCGGACGGCATGCGCTGTCGTTCGCATCCGGGCTGGCTGCTCAGGACGCGCTCCTGCGCGCGGCGCTGAAGCCGGGCGACGAGGTCCTCATCGGCGACGACGTCTACGGCGGGACGTACCGGCTGCTCACCCGCGTCCTCGGACCGTGGGGCATCGGCGTGCGCGTCGTCGACACGAGCGACGCGGATGCCGTCCGCGCGGCGCTCGCGGAGCGCGCACCGCAGCTCGTGTGGGTCGAGACCCCCAGCAACCCGCTCCTGCGCATCGCCGACATCGCGGGCATCGCGGCCGCGGCGCACGAGGTCGGGGCGCTCGTCGTCGTGGACAACACGTTCGCCTCGCCGGCCCTGCAGCAGCCGCTGTCGCTCGGCGCCGACGTCGTGGTGCACTCCACGACGAAGTACCTGGGCGGCCACTCCGACGTCGTCGGGGGAGCGCTCGTGATCGACGACGACGAGCTCGCCGAGCAGGCGAAGTTCCTTCAGTTCGCGGCCGGCGCGGTGTCCGGCCCCCTGGACGCGTGGCTCACGACGCGGGGCATCAAGACCCTCCCGCTCCGCATGCGCCGGCACAGCGAGAACGCCCGCGCGGTCGCCGGCCATCTGAACGCCCACGGCCGGGTGGCCCGCGTCTACTACCCCGGACTCGCGGAGCACGCCGGCCACGACGTCGCCGCGCGCCAGATGTCCGACTTCGGCGGCATCGTCTCGGTCGCGCTCGCCGACGCGGCCGCGGCGCGTCGCTTCGCCGAGTCGACGCGCGTCTTCACGCTCGCCGAGTCGCTCGGGGGCGTCGAGTCGCTCGTCAACTACCCGGACGCCATGACCCACGCGTCGGTGCGGGGCACGGCGCTCGCGGTGCCCGAAGAGGTCGTGCGGCTGTCGGTCGGCATCGAGTCGGCGGAGGATCTGCTCCAGGACCTCGACGACGCGCTCGCCGGCCTCTGAGCGGAGGCGCGAACGCCCGCGCCGTCGCGTCAGAAGGCGTCGAGGTTCGCCCGCAGTCCGCCGTCGACGAACTCCGAGCGGAGGATGCCGCGACGGCGGAGGATCGGCACGAGCTCGTCGAGCGTGCGATGGATCGTCACCGGGTGGAGGTCGCCGGAGAAGATGAGGCCGTCGTTGTCGGCGTCGTCCCCCAGCGCCTCGATGAGGTCGGCCAGCTCGTCGGCGGTGCCGACCGTGCCGCTGATGCCGTCGCCGATGCGCGTGAGCCGGGCCTTGCCGGTGAGGATGTCGCGCAGCGGCACGTCGTCGAACGAGTCGAACCTCCCGCGCAGTCCCTTGATCGTGCCCTGCGACACGTGCTCGCCGAAGATCGCGGGGTCGAGCGGCCGGTCGAGGTCGAGCGACGTCAGGTCGGTCTCGAGGTCGCTCGACCACGCCTCCGCGACCTCGAGGAGCGTCGCATCGCTCGGCTCGGCGGAGGCGCGCACGATCCGGTCGGCCTCCTCGGCGCTCGCCGCGACGATCGGCTTGAAGACGAACAGGCTCTTGATGTCCGCGGCATCCCGGCCGTGCGCCGCCGCCGCGGCGTGCACGCGCTCGCGGTAGGCACGGATGCTGTCGACGTCCAGTGGCGAGAGCGCGAGCTGGATCTCGGAGTTGCGCCCCGCGAAGTCGAGCCCGCGACCCGATCCGCCCGGTGAGGCGACGATCGGGTCGCCCGCCGGCAGCGGCGCGGCGTTGAGCGGGCCGTCGAAGGTGAAGTACTCGCCGCGGTGCTGCACGGCCCGGATCTTCGAACCGTCGGCGTAGATCTGCGACACCGGGTCGGCGATCAGCGCGCCCTCGTCCCAGCTGTGCCACAGCAGCCGCAGCGCGTCGAGCCACTCCTGCGCCCGGTCGTAGGCGGCGTCGTGCGGCAGGCGCTCGGTGCCGAAGTGGTGGGCGCTGCCGACGTCGGTGACGACGTTGATGCCGACGCGGCTGCCGCTCAGGTGCTGCAGCGACGCGAACTGCCGGGCCGCCTGATACGGATGCCACGCCGCGGGGTTCGCGGTCGGGATCACGCCCAGGTGGCGGGTGGCGGCGAACAGATAGGGCGCGAGCGTCCAGGGGTCGTGCTTGGGGCCGCCGTAGGCCTTGCGCACCCGCAGGTCGAGCGTGGCGGGGGTGATGCCCACCGACAGGGCGTCCTCGATCAGGACGAAGTCGAACCCCGCCTGCTCGAGGTCGCGCGCGGACTGCTGGTACAGGTCGGGCCGCTGCCAGTCGTAGCCCCACTCGTAGTACGGCCGCGCCCAGCCGTGCGGGCCGAACCCGCGGGAGAGGAACCAGCCGAAGTGCTGCTGCCTGGTCATGCGATCCCCGCCCGGGTGAGGATGTCGGCGGCCGCGACGGCGGCGAGGGCCCTGTCGAGGTCGGCGATGAGGTCGTCGGGCTCCTCGAGTCCGATCGAGAGGCGGAGGAGGCCCGGACCGATCCCCGCGGCGGCGAGCTCCTCGCGCTCGCGCTGCACGTGGGTCGTCGTGGCCGGGTGGAGCACGAGCGAGCGGACGTCGCCGAGGTGCGTCATGCGTGTGAAGAGCCGCAGCGCATCCGTGAAGGTCCTGGCCGCCTCGGTGCCGCCCTCGAGCGTGACCGCGAAGACCGACCCCTGGCCGTCGGGCAGGTACCGCGCGGCCAGGTCGCGGTACGGGCTCGAGTCGAGGCCGCTGTAGTCGACCGCCGCGACGCCCGGCTGCTCCTCGAGCCAGCGGGCGATGCGGAGGGCGGTGGCGGACTGACGCTGGACCCGCAGCGAGAGCGTCTCGATCCCCTGGAGGATCAGGAAGGCGTTCAGCGGCGACGGCACGGGCCCGAAGCGCAGGGCGATGTGGCGGGCGTGCTCCAGGAAGGCGGCGCGACCCGCCCGCTCGACGACGGTGCGGCCGTCGAGCCCGCGTTCGACGGCGAGCTGCGGGAAGCGGTCGGGAGCGGCATCCCACGCGAAGGTGCCGCCGTCGACGATGACGCCGCCGAGCACCGTCCCGTGGCCGGCGAGGAACTTGCTCGCCGAGTGCACGACGATGTCGGCGCCGTGCTCGATCGGACGCACCAGGTAGGGGGTGCCCAGCGTGTTGTCGACGATGAGCGGGAGCCCGTGGCGGTGAGCGACACCCGCGATCGTCGCGATGTCGAGCACCTCGTTCTTCGGGTTCGGGATCGACTCGGCGAACAGCGCCTTCGTCTCCGGGCGGATCGCGGCCTCCCATGCGGCGGCATCGTTCTGCGCGGCCACGAAGGTGGTCGTGACGCCGAGACGGGCGAGGTCGTCGCGCAGCAGCTCGCGAGAGCCCTCGTAGATGCTCGACGCCGACACGATGTGGTCGCCCGCCGCGACCAGAGCGAGCACCGTCGTGACCACGGCCGCCTGACCGCTCCCGACCAGCAGCGCGTCGATGCCGCCCTCGAGGTCGGCGATGCGCCGCTCCGTCGCGGCGTTGGTGGGGTTGCCCACCCGCGTGTAGCTGAAGCCGTCGTCGGTGCCGGCGAAGCGCGCGTGCCCCTGGTCGAAGTCGTCGAAGACGAACCCTGCCGTCAGGTAGATCGGGGTGGCGCGTGGACGATGGGCGCCGTCGAGCTCGATCCCGGCATGGAGCTGACGGGTGGCGAAGCCGAGGCCGGCGGTCGAGGCGTCCGTCATGACAGGACGAGGGGACGGGGCGCGGACGAGGGCATGCCGACACGATATGCGGCGACCGGCAGACTCGGCGCACCGGGGCGTCATGCGGCGAAATGGAGCGAGGTCTCGCGGTTAGCCGGTGGTTCCGCCCATGATGGAGGGGCCGACGCCACGCGGCATCCGCCACGCGAGAGGTGAATCAGGTGAGCGACCGGGGACTCGTGCGTCGTCTGCGGGAGGCGCTGCGGGGGAGGACCGCGCCGGCCGTGAGGCCGACCACGCGTCCGCAGATCGGGCTGCCCGAGATGCTCGGCGCGGTGGGGGCCGCGCTGCTCGGCTCGTCGCGCGCCACGAGTGCGGTGGAGCGCATCCTGCACGAGCTCAGCAGCGCCTACGGGCGCGACGACGTGCAGAGCTTCGTGCTGCCCACCCTCGTCCTCGTCGAAGACCCGTCGGCGGGCTCGCAGCGCACGGAGCTCTTCCCGGCGACGCACGGCGACCTGCGGCTCGACCAGGCCGGCGCCGTGGAGCGCCTCATCGAGCGGGCGCGGATGCAGCGGATGCCTCCCGCCGACGTCGTCCGGGAGCTGGAGCGCATCCGCGCGACGCCGCCTCGCTTCAACGCGGTCACGATGATCCTCGGACACGCCCTGCTCACCGTCGGCTTCGGGCTGGTGCTCGATCCCGTGGCGCTCGCCCTCCCCTTCTACGCCGTCCTCGGCGCGATCGTGGGGACCGTCGTGGTGCTGACCGCCAGGTTCGCGCAGCTGTCGCTCGTGCTCCCGGTGCTGATCCCCTTCGGCATCACGCTGGGCACGGGACTCTTCGTCGCGCCGCTGATCGGCGACGACCCGATCCGGCTCGTCGCCCCCGCCCTCGTGAGCCTCCTGCCGGGGCTCACGCTCACGCTCGCCGCCGTGGAGCTCACCAGCAATCAGGTGGTCGCCGGCGCGAGCCGCATGGTCTACGGCGTCGCCCGGCTCGGACTGCTGGTGTTCGGCGTGTTCGCGGCGATCTCGATCCTCGGTGTGCACCCGGCCGAGAATCCGCTGCCGCCGCTCGGCGCGTGGGCTCCGTGGGTGGGCGTCGTGCTCACGGCGATCGGCTACACGCTGTTCTCGGTCGCGCCGCGCGGCGCGTTCCCGTGGATCGTGGTCTCGCTCGTCGTCGCCTACGGGGCGCAGGCGCTCGGGGCGCTCGCGATCGGCGCCCAGCTCTCGGGGTTCGTGGGCGCGGTCGTGGTGATCGTGGTCGTGGGACTGCTGCGCCGCATCCCGGCGGCGCCGCCGTCGGCGGTCATGCTGATGTGCGCGTACTGGCTGCTCGTCCCCGGTGCGCTCGGCTTCATCGGGCTCAGCCGGGTGGCCGAGGGGACCGACGGCGCCGGCGCCGCGGACCTCGTCGCGGGGACGCTGGTGTCGCTCGTGTCCATCGCCCTGGGGATGGTCGTCGGCGCCAGCATGACGCGCGAGGTCGATGTCGTGGCGCGCGGATGGCGCAGGGTGGCCCGCTTCCACCCATCGCGCGACGCGTCCGCGCCCGGCGCCGAGCCGCCCGCGCGCTGAGGGACCAGCCCGCGACCTCGCCCGCGAGCCGGCCGCGAGCCGCCCGCGAGCCGCCCGCGAGCCGGCCGCGCGCCGCCCGCGCGCCGCCCGCGAGCCGCCCGCGCGAGTGCTTCCCCCGCGCCTCGGCTGTACCGTTCTCAGGACCGCGAGAGCCCCAGGGCGCCGGGCCGCGGCGTGTCGAGGCGCCGCGACCCCTGCGTTCCTGAGAACGGTACGCACGGATGCCGGCGCCGCCCCGCCGGCGCCGCCCCGCCGGAGCCGACCCCCGGCGCCGACCCGCCCGCGCGCTGAGCGTCTGTCGCACGTGAACAACGCCTTGCGCCAGACATAACACGTCGTATGTCTCTTGATAGAAACATCATACGTGTGATATCTCGTTAGATGCGGGACAGGGTGCCCCGCGGAAAGCGATTGTGAACATGACACTGACGTCACGTATACGCGGACGCGCGAAAGCGGGTCGGATCGGCCGGCGGGGAGGGGCGCTCGCGGCGATCGGGTCCGCCGCGCTCCTCACCGCCGGCCTCGTCCCCCTGAGTGCACAGGCGGCGACGACCACCACCTACTACGTCGCTCCGGACGGCGCGGGCGACGGATCGTGCACGGTGCAGGAGCCGTGCTCGATCGACCGTGCGCAGCACGTCGTCCGCGGCGACGACGCGCGGGGCGACACCGACATCACGGTGCAGCTCGCCGACGGGACCTACCGGGTCGATCACGTGCTGCGCTTCACCGCCGACGACGGCGGGACGAAGGAGCACCCGGTGTCGTGGGTGGCCGCGCCCGGAGCGCACCCCGTCATCACGGGCGCGACGAAGGTCGGGGGGTGGACGACGTATGACGCCGCCAAGGGCATCTACGTCGCCGACACCCCGCAGGGACTGGACACGCGGCAGCTCTACGTCGACGGGGTCATCGCGCCGCGCGCGTCGATCCGGGTGGCGAACGCGGACGTGACCCCCACCGCGAGCGGGCTCACCATCAAGAACTCGGCGCTGGCGTACCTCGCCGGGCTGCCCGACCAGAAGCGGATCGAGTTCGAGACGCTCGGCGACTTCACCAACCGCTACACGCCGGTGCAGAGCATCAGCTCCACCCAGATCACGATGCAGCAGCCGGCATGGGACAACAACACGTGGGGCTGGGACACGGTGCAGAACTCGTTCCTCGCCGGACCCACGTGGTACCTCGACAACTCCCTCGCCTTCCTCACGCAGGCGGGCCAGTGGTACATCGATCCGAGCGCGGGCAAGCTCTACTACAAGCCCGCCGCGGGCGTCGACCCCGCGTCGCTGGATGTCGAGCTGCCACGGCTGCAGGCGCTCGTGAGCATCGGCGGCACCTACGACGCCCCGGTCAGCGGCCTCGCGTTCGAGGGGCTGCAGTTCTCCGGCACCTCGTGGATGGGCCCGTCCTCGCCGGACGGCTACGCCGACCAACAGAACGGCACCTTCCTCGTCGGCGCGTACTCCTACCGACCCGCGGACGCCTTCACCAGCTGCTCGCGCGGCTGCGAGATGTTCGAACGCGCACGCACGGCGTGGGGGCAGGAGCCCGCCGCCGTGCAGGTCTCCGCGGCCAGCGACGTCTCCTTCACCGGGAACCTCTTCACGAACCTCGGGCAGACGGCTCTCGGCATCGGGAACGACGCCAACGCGACCGTGTCCGGTGTCGGGCTCGGCGCCAGCAGCATCTCGGTCGTCGGCAACCGGTTCACGGAGGCGAGCGGTCACGGCATCGCCGTGGGCGGCGTCCTCGCCGACGCCCATCACCCGAGTGACGTGCGGATGACCAACCAGGACATCCTCATCCAAGACAACACCGTGGATCACGTCTCGGTCGACTACAAGGACAACGGCGGCATCCTGAGCACGTACGTCACGAACGCGCGCATCCTCCACAACGAGGTGTCCAACGTGCCGTACGACGGCATCGACACCGGCTTCGGCTGGGGCATCAACGATGCCGGCGGCTCGAACGACTACGTCGACCGCGGGTACTACAACTGGAACCCGAAGTACACGACGCCGACGACGCTGAAGGACAACGTCGTGGAGGGCAACCTCGTGCACAACACGAAGTCGCGCTTCGCGGACGGCGGCTCGGTCTACAACCTGTCGGCGAGCCCGGGCACGGTGGTGCAGAAGAACTACCTGTTCAACATCTCCGGCGTCGGGCTGTACCTCGACGAGGGCTCGCGCTCGATGACCTACCGGAACAACGTGGTGCAGGGTGGATCGTTCGCCTTCATCAACGCGTACAGCCTGCGGAACAATTCGAGCGACAACGTGCTGCAGAACAACTGGTACAACAGCGGCGGCGCATCCGCCCCGAACGCTGCGGCCCACAACAACCAGCTGATCAACAACGTCAAGGTGAACGGCGCGGCCTGGCCGGCCGGGGCGGTCGACGTGATCTGCGCGTCCGGGGTCGAGCCGCAGTACCGTACCTCGCTCAACGCGAACCAGTTCGGGTTCGCGGGCTGCCCGACCACGGCACCCGTCTCGAGCGACTTCGCGACGGCGGGCGGCTCGGCACTGAGCTCGTACTTCGGTCAGTCCGGCAGCGCTTTCGGGATCGCCGCCAAGGGCGCTGACGTGTGGGGCGCGGGCGGTCAGCACGACGATGCGTTCGGTGCGATCTACCGTCAGGGCGCCGCGAACGCGGTGAGCTCGGTCACCGCTCGCGTGGTGTCCGTCAATGACGCGAACGCCTGGGCGAAGAGCGGCGTGATGATCCGCAACGACATCACGAAGCCGGGGGCCTCCGGCGGCTACGCGGCCGTCGCGGTCACTGCGCGCAACGGGGTCGTCTTCGCGTGGGACTCCAACGCGGACGGGTACCTGGACACCCAGGCTCAGGCCAGCGTCGACGTCCTTCGTCCCGTCTGGGTGAAGCTGACCCGCAACGGCACTGGCTTCACCGGCTTCTACTCGTACGACGGCGCGAACTGGGTGCAGCTCGGCGGGACGGTCACGATCGCCTCCGCTGCCGCCACGCAGGACGCGGGGATCTTCTCCACGTCCCACGACACGACGCAGTCCGCCATCAACCAGTTCGACTCCTTCACGGTCACGGCGGCGACCCCGCCGAAGAAGCCGGCGGCCCCCACGGCCACGGCGACCGCGCAGGCCGTCACGGTGAACTGGCAGGCCCCCGCCGACGGGGGTGCACCGATCACGGGGTACCGCGTCTACCGCGACGGCACGACCGACCCGGTCGCGACCGTGGGCGCGGATGCGACCACGGCATCCCTGAGCGGGATCTGGCCGGGCGACGCGGCGCGGTTCGCCGTCTCCGCGGTCAACGCCATCGGGGAGGGTCCCCGGTCCGACCTCAGTGCGGCGGTGACGGTTCCGGATGGTGCGGCCTCGGCGCCGGGTCAGGGGGTGCTGTCGAATGACAACGGGTGGGACACCGGCCTGCAGGACGGGTCGTACAACGTGGTGATGAACTTGTGGTGGGGGGAGAACGGGTCCATCTACCGGCTGTACGAGAACGGGACGCTGATCGCGACGAAGCAGCTCACGTTCGGTGGAGTCGGCGCGCAGTCCCTGTCGATTCCCGTGACGGGGAAGAAGAACGGGACGTACGTGTACACCGGTCAGCTGATCAACAGCAAGGGCACGACCGCGACGACCTCCACCACGGTGAAGGTCACGCAGGCGAACCCGGGCACCCCGGTGCTCAGCAACGACGACTGGGACGGCGACGGCACGTACACGGTGACGGCGAACATGTGGTGGGGCACGAACGCGACCTCGTACACGTTCTACGAGAACGGTGTGGCCGTCGGGCAGGGCACCCTCGCCGACAAGACGCCGAACGCGCAGGTCGCCACCCTTCCGGTGACAGGCAAGGCTGTGGGGACGTACACCTACCGGGTGGACTTCACCAACGCGGCCGGCACCACCTCCAGCACCACCATGACGGTCAAGGTCACCAAGTGACCTGACCCGGCCCGACACGAGGGGCGGGATGCGGCCACCACCGCATCCCGCCCCCCCCCGTGCATCAGCCCGCCGCGGGATCGGGGACGAGGCCCGTGCTCGCGAGCTCCGCCCAGAGGTCCTCGGGGATCGGTGCGAGGTACCGCTGGACCGTGCTTCGCACGTGGGCCGCCGTGCGCATGCCGGTGACCACCGACACCACGGCCGGGTGCCGCAGGGCGTACTGCACCGCCGCATCCGGCAGCTGCACGCCGTGGCGCTCGCACACCGTCGCGATCCGGCGGGCGCGCGCGACGACCGCGTCCGGCGCGGTGCCGTAGTCGAACGACGCGGCCGGGTCGACCGTCGTGCTGCTGAGCAGCCCGGAGTTGTAGACCGCCGCCGCCACGACGCCGACGCCGCGTTCGAGGGCGAGCGGGAGGAGCTCCTCGAGAGCGGAGGCATCGAGCAGGGTGAGCCGGCCGGCGACCATCACGACGTCCACGTCCGTGCGCCGGATGAACTCCGCGAGCATGGCGGACTGGTTCATCCCGGCGCCTATCGCGCCGACGACGCCCTGGTCGCGCAGCTCGACGAGGGCGCCGACGCCGGTGGTGGATGCCGCGTCCCAGTGATCGTCGGGATCGTGGAGGTACGCGATGTCGAGTCGGTCCGTCCCGAGCCGCGTCAGGCTCTGCTCGACCGAGCGGAGCACGCCGTTGCGGCTGAAGTCCCACACGCGACGTGTCGCGGCGGGGACGACGAAGCCGTCGTCGTCGAGTCGATCCGCCGTCTCCGGGCTGTCGACGAGCAGGCGACCGACCTTCGACGAGAGGACGATCGCGTCCCGATCGCCCGCGGGGATCGCGGCGCCGAGCCGGCGTTCGGACAGACCGAGTCCGTAGTGCGGCGCCGTGTCGAAGTAGCGCAGGCCCTCCGTCAGCGCGGTCCGCACCGCCGCGGTGGCCTCGTCGTCGGAGGTCTCACGGAACAGGTTGCCGAACTGCGCCGCTCCGAGCCCGAGTTCCGTGAGGGTGAGACCGGTGCGCAGCGCTCGGCGGGGCAGGGTGGCGGCGGTGCTCAACGGGGTCTCCGTCCTCCGGTCGAGGCCGGCGATAGGTCTCGGACTGGTGTCGATGAATCAGCATACGTATTATGTCTGTGAATCATGAGAGATGTCACGACGATCGTGGCATCGGACGAGCGAAGGGGCCGGTCGGCGATGCGCGCGGCGAACTATCAGGGAGACCGGACGATCTCGGTCGTCGATCGTGAGCCGTCGGCGCCGGCACCGGGGCAGGTGCGGATCCGCGTCGGCTACGTCGGCATCTGCGGGACGGACCTCCACGTCTTCCACGGCGACATGGACGCCCGCGTCGCGATCCCCGCCACGATCGGCCACGAGATGTCCGGCGTCATCGACGAGATCGGGCCGGGTGTGGAGGGGTGGGCCGTCGGCGACGCGGTCACGGTCATGCCGCTCGCGTGGGACGGCACCTGCCCCGCCTGTCGAGCGGGCAACACCCACATCTGCCAGAACCTGGACTTCATCGGCATCGACAGCCCTGGTGCCCTCCAGGAGCTCTGGAATGTGCCGGCGGACGTGCTCGTGCGCCTCCCCGCGTCCCTCTCCCTGCGCGACGCCGCGCTCGTCGAGCCCGTCGCCGTCGCCGTCCACGACGTGCGACGTTCCGGTCTCGAGGCGGGTGACAAGGCCGTCGTGATCGGCGCCGGGCCCATCGGCGTCCTCATCGCCACCGTCGCGACGGCCGCGGGCGCGGACGTGCTGATCGCCGAAGTCGACGCCGACCGTCGGGCCGCAGCGGAGGAGATGGGCCTGCGCACGATCGATCCGAGCGCGGTCGATCAGGTCGCCGTCGTCGAGGACTGGACGGGCGGCGCCGGGGCGGACGTCGTCTTCGAGGTGTCCGGAGCGGCCGCGGCCGTGCTCGGCGCCACCTCGCTGGTGCGGGTGCGCGGCACGCTCGTCGTCGTGGCGATCCACCCCCAGCCGCGGCCGATCGATCTCCACCGCGTGTTCTGGCGCGAGCTGCGCATCCTGGGCGCCCGCGTCTACGAGCGTCCCGACTTCGAACGGGCGGTCGCGCTCCTGACCGAGGGGGCGATCCCCTCGGACCGGCTCATCACCCGCGTCGTCGGGCTGACCGACGTGGCAGAGGCGTTCCACGTGCTCGAGAGCGGCGGGGCGATGAAGATCCTCGTCGACGTGCGGAGCGAGGCATGAGCGCCTTCGACCTCACCGGCCGGCTGGCGGTCGTCACGGGGGCGTCCCGCGGCATCGGGTTCGCGCTCGCGGAGGCGCTCGCCGGCGCCGGCGCCGACGTGATCGGCGTCTCGGCGTCCCTCGACCCGGCGGGATCGGCGATCGGCGACCGCGTGCGCGCCCTCGGTCGGGAGTTCACCGGACACCGCGTGGACTTCTCCGTACGGGAGCAGACCGTCGCCTTCGCGCGCGTGCTCGCCGAGCGGGAGCGGCCCGCCGACATCCTCGTCAACAACGCCGGCATGATCAAGCGGGCACCCGCGGCGGACCACCCGGCGGACTGGTTCGACGAGGTGCTGGAGGTCGACCTGGCGAGCGGGTTCCTCTTGGCGCAGGCGGCGGGGCGACGGATGCTGGCCGCAGGCCGCGGCCGCATCCTCTTCACGGCATCCCTCCTGTCGTTCCAGGGTGGTGTCCTCGTGCCCGGATACGCCGCCGCGAAGTCCGGGGTGGCCGGTCTCGTGCGTGCGCTGTCGAACGAGTGGGCGGGGCAGGGCGTCACCGTCAACGGCATCGCGCCCGGGTACATCGCGACCGACAACACGCAGGCCCTGCAGGACGATCCCGACCGCTCCCGCGCGATCCTGGAGCGGATCCCCGCCGGGAGGTGGGGACGCGCCGAGGACCTCGGCGGCGCCGCGGTCTTCCTGGCCTCGGACGCGGCGCAGTACGTGACGGGCGCGATCATCCCGGTCGACGGCGGATGGCTCGGCCGGTGAGCCCGCTCGAGCCGATCCTGCCGATCGTGGTCATCGACGACGCCGATCGCGCCGCCGGCCTGGCCGAGACCCTGGTCGCGGCCGGCGTCGGGCAGGTGGAGGTCACCCTGCGGACGCCCGCGGCGCTCGAGGCGATCCGGATCATGGCGCAGACGCGCGGGCTGCGCGTCGGCGCGGGGACCGTGCTCACCGCGCACCAGGTGGATGCCGCCGCAGACGCGGGCGCCTCCTTCGTCATCAGTCCCGGCACCGTCGACGATGTGCGGGAGCGCGCGCAGGAGCGCGGGATCGATGCGATCCCCGGAGTGGCGACGGCGACCGAGATCCTGCGGGCGCGGGCCCTCGGCCACCGCATCCTCAAGCTCTTCCCGGCCGAGCCGCTGGGCGGCGTCGCGGCCGTCGGCGCCTTCGCCGCGGTGTTCCCCGACGTGACGTTCATCCCCACCGGCGGGATCGACGCGACACGCGCCGCGGCCTATCTCGCCCTTCCGTCGGTCGCCGCCGTCGGTGGAAGCTGGATGGTGCCGCGCGCTGCGATCGCGGACGGCGATCTCGTCGCCGTCGCCGAGCTCTGCCGCGCGGCCGTGGCGGCCGCCGGGGAGGTGCGGGCCGCGTGACGGACGGCGGATACGTGCTCACGTTCGGCGAGACCATGGCGCTCGTGCGCGCGACCGAGGTCGGAGACCTCGCCGACGTGCACGACGCGCGGTTCGGGACCGGCGGCGCGGACAGCAACGTCGCGATCGGCCTCGCACGGCTCGGGGTCCCGGCGGTCTGGGTCGGGCGGGTGGGGGCGGACGGCCTCGGTCGCCGTGTCCTCCGGGACATCCGCGGGGAGGGCGTCGCGGTGCACGGAATCGTCGATCCGGATGCCGCGACCGGGCTGATGGTCAAGGAGAAGCGCACGCCGCACACCACCCGCGTGCTCTTCTACCGGGACGGGAGCGCCGGGAGCCGGCTGCGGGCGGGCGACATCCCCGTCGACGCCGTGCGGGGTGCGGCGCACGTGCACGTCAGCGGCATCACGGCATCCCTCTCGTCCACCGCCGCCGAGGCCGTGCGCAGCGTCCTGGACACGGCGGAGGCGGCGGGCGTCCCGATCTCGTTCGACGTGAACCACCGGGCCTCGCTCTGGCGCGCCGGGGATCCGGGCGAGCTCTACCGAGAGATCGCCCGCCGCGCACGGATCGTCTTCGCGGGTGTCGACGAGGCGGAACTGCTGGTCGGCCCCGCAGGCGGCGATCGAGGCGTGCTCGCCGCCCGCATCTGCGCGCTGGGCCCGGCGACGGCGGTGATCAAGGACGGCGCCCGAGGCAGCCTCGCTCGCGAGGGCGGCGTCGTCGCCGAACGCGCCGCGCTCGCGGTGCCGGTCGTCGACTCGGTGGGCGCGGGCGATGCCTTCGTGGCGGGCTTCCTGGCTGCCCGCGTCCGCGGGGAACGGCTCTCCGCGTGCCTCGAGCTGGCGACGGCCTCGGGAGCGTTCGCCTGCATGGGGGCGGGCGATTGGGAGAGCATGGCCCGCACCGCCGACCTGGAGCTCCTCACGGATAACGATCCGGTCACGCGGTGAATCGGTACTAGCAGACATCATACGTATGCCATATTATGAATCGTGCGCCTTTCCGGCGTCGTCAACGAAGTCGACAAGACAAGGAAAACTCATGGTCGGAATCCACAACGTGGTGCGTCCGTCCCGACGGTCGGCGATCGCAGCCACCGCCCTGGGCGCTGCCGCAGTGCTTCTCGCCCTCACCGGCTGCAGCGCCGGCGGCGGGGGGACCTCCAACGGCTCCTACGGCTTTCCCGAAGCCAAGCAGGACAGCTCGTCCACGATCACCGTCTGGGTGGATGCCGACCGCCAGGCGGCGGCGAAGGCCTTCCAGCAGGCCAACCCCGACACCAAGATCAAGGTCGTGACGTACGACGGCTCGGCCAACGGATCGAACTCCTTCAAGACGAAGATGCAGCTGTTCGACCGGGCCGGCAGCGGGTGGCCGGACGTCGTGTTCTCGACGCAGAACAACGACGCTGCATGGGCGAGCCAGAAGACCAACGGCAAGCAGGCATTCGCCGCGGTGCTCGACAAGGGACTGGTACCCAAGGACACGCTCTCCGGCTTCACTCCCGGCTCGCTGAACCCCTGCACGGTGAACGGTCAGGTGTACTGCCTGCGCAACGACCTCGCCCAGGCGGTGCTCTGGTACAACAAGTCGCTCATGGACCAGTTCGGCTATACCGTCCCCAAGACGTGGGAGGAGTACCAGGCGCTCGGCGAGAAGGTCGCGAAGGAGCACCCGGGCTACATCGTGGGCGCGCAGGGCGACGCCTGGACGCCCGAGGTCTACATGTGGGGCAGCAAGTGCGAAGCCAACAACATCACCGGCCCGACGTCCGTGAAGGTGAACACCGACACCGAGGAGTGCAAGCGCGCCGCGTCCCTCCTCGACACGCTCCGGGCGAACAAGACGATCCCCGTGGTGAGCGTCTTCACGCCGGAGTTCGTCAAGCAGTACACCGGCAAGGTGCTGATGATGCCCGGACCCGCATGGTACGCCGGAGCGATCTTCAACAACCCGCAGTCGCTCAACGTCCCCGCCGGCCAGCTCGGCGTGGCCGCGCCGCTCGGCTGGGGCAGCGACGAACCGGTGACCGGCAACGTCGGCGGTGGCACGTGGTTCATCTCCAGCCATTCCAAGAACCTGAAGGCCGCCGAGAAGTTCGTGCAGTTCGTGACGACCGCCGATGACTACCAGGTCAACCTCGCTCCCGGGTACCCGGCGTACGCCGCCGCGGCCCAGAAGTGGGTCGCCAAGCAGGAGTCGAGCAAGTACTACGCGACCTCGCTCGACGCCATCTCCACGGCGGCCTCGCAGGTGTGGGACGGCTGGGGCTACGGCGTCTTCAGCCAGGAGGCCATCTGGGCCAAGACGATCACGCCCGGCATCACCGGCGGGAAGTCGATCGTCGACCTCCTTCCCGACTGGCAGACGGCGATCGAGGACCAGGCCAAGGTCAACGGATACAAAGTGAACTGATGACCATCGCTCCTCCGAGCGACCAGCTGGCCGTCGACGCGGACACGCGTCGGCGGCCGGCCCGGCGCCGCCGACGCGCGACCTCGGTCGGCTACGCCTTCGTCTCGCTCTACACCCTGCTCGCGCTCGCCTTCGGCGTCGTCCCGGCCGTGTTCGCCCTCGGTCTGGCGTTCACGACGGCCGACGGCGGATTCGCCGGATTCGACAACTTCGTGAAGGTCGTCACCGACTTCCGGTTCTGGCCGGCGGTGGAGCATGTGGTGCTCTACCTCGTCATCTGGCTGATCGCCCTCGTGGTGTTCGTCGTGGTGCTGGCGCTCATGGTGCACGCTCTGCGCGTCCGGTGGGCGAGCACGTCGCTGCGGTTCATCTACTACCTGCCCGGCGCGCTGGCCGGGGCATCCAGCGTCCTGCTCTGGCTGTTCGTGCTCGACCCCACTGCGAGCCCGGTGAGCGGGCTGCTGCGGCTGTTCGGCTTCACGAGCTTCGTCCAGGTGATCCAGCCCTCGCACCTCCCGGTGATCTTCGCGATCATCGCGTTCTGGACCGGCGCGGGCGGGTGGATCGTGATCATGTACGGCGCGCTCAACAACATCAGCACGGAGGTCATCGAGGCTGCGCGCATCGATGGCGCGAACGCGTTCCAGATCGCGGTGAGCATCCAGCTCCCGATGCTCCGCAAGTGGATCGCCTACATGGGCGTCATGTCGCTCGCGGCCGGGACACAGCTGTTCGTCGAGCCCCAGCTGCTCAGCCAGGCGAGCAACGCGGTCGTCCCGAACGACTACTCGCTGAACCAGCTGGCGTATCAGTACGCGTTCCAGCAGAACGACTTCAACGGCTCCGCCGCGATCTCGCTGATCCTGCTCGTCGTCGCGCTCCTGCTCTCGTGGGTGTTCGTCACCCGCGGTGGCCTGTTCGAGAGGGATTGAGAATGACCGCACTCTCCACGCCGCACCATCGCAGCCGCGTGAGCCTCAGCGGCTGGAGCGGCCGCACGATCGGGGGTCTGCTGCTACTGCTGTTCGTGCTCTTCTTCGTCATCCCGATCGTCTGGCTGCTGCTCGCGGTCACCAAGTCCTCCCATGAGCTGGTCGTGGGCAATCCCTTCTCGCTGGGGTCGTGGGCCGACTTCACCGCCAACTGGAACCAGCTGTTCTCGTTCCAGGACGGCGCGGTGACGGGATGGATCGGCAACTCGGCGTTCTACACGGTCGGTGCGCTCGTGATCACGCTCCTGGTGAGCATCCCGGCCGGCTACGCGCTCGCGCTCACCGAGTTCCGGTTCCGCCGGACGCTGCTCGTGCTGACGCTCGTGGTCATGCTGATCCCGAACACCGCCCTGGTGCTCCCGATCTTCCTCGAGCTGAACGCGGTCGGACTGATCGGCAGCCCGCTGTCGGTGATCCTGCCGATGTCGTTCTTCCCGTTCGGCGTGTACCTCACCTACATCTACTTCTCCACCAGCATC